>JACKQG010000021.1_pt1 | contig 190655 bp, 198 predicted proteins | sample 8237621 | NCBI WGS metagenome assembly JACKQG01 (sample SAMN15677084, study PRJNA649215) | marine metagenome | biome: marine; feature: Black Sea; material: saline water; isolation source: suspended particulate matter (SPM) from the Black Sea western gyre | collected 2013-06-09/2013-06-10...
CGATAACTGTCGTCTGTACTATACGCAACACTTTGATGCGGGGTGGAGCAGTCTGGTAGCTCGTCGGGCTCATAACCCGAAGGTCGTTGGTTCAAATCCAGCCCCCGCTACCAGTAAATTTGATACGAACTGGGGCATTAGCCCCATTTTTATTTTTAGAGATATGAGAAAAGAAGAAATAGAAAACGCAATTGAACCTGTTGTAACCAGTCATGGCTGCGAACTTTGGGGCATTGAATTATTACGAGGCAAAAAAAGACCTACAATAAGGGTCTATATTGATGCAATTGCTGGTGCAACAATAGATGATTGTGAAAAGGTAGCTAAGGATCTTAACTATGAGCTTGCACTAAATGATGCATTTCTAGATCAAGACTATGTTTTAGAAGTATCAACACCAGGCATAGATAGAAAGTTTTTTAAAGCGGAGCAGTTATCAGCATTTCTAAAAGAGGAATTTGATTTAAAGTTAAGAGAAATTAAAAATGGCAAAAAGAGTCTTGTAGCTAAGCTTATAGATGTAAACAATGATGAAATATTATTTCATTGTGGTGATGAAAAAATGAGCTTAAATTTTATAGATCTTGATCTATGCCGTTTAAAGCCAAATTTTGAAGAACTTATGAGGGTGAACAAATAATGGAAAGTATTGAAATTTTAGCAGTAGTTGAATCTGTTTCAAACGAGAAAGGGATTGAAGAAGGAATAATATTTGGGGCCCTAGAGACCGCGATTGCAAGCGCATCTCTCAGGCATTTTCACGAAGATGCAGACATATCTGTTTCCATTGATAGAGCGTCAGGAGAATACTCAACCCATAGACATTGGCTTGTAGAAGATGAAAACTCAGAGGACTTTCATAAAGAAACTCATATCACAGAGTCAGATTCTAAAATGAGCATTGGTGATACATTTTCTCAGGATGTGGAGAACGTTGTCTTTGGAAGAATTGAAACTCAGGCAGCACGACAGGTAATGATGCAAAAAGTTAGGGAAGCTGAAAGAGATACAATTGTGGCCATGTTTAAATCACAAGATAACTCTTTAATGAACGGTACAGTCAAAAGAGTGACCAGAGATAATATTATTGTGGACATTGGAAATGATATCGAAGCAATTCTTCCGAGAGATCAATTGCTCCCAGGTGAGATATATAAGATCAATGATAGGATGCGAGCTATTCTGCAAATTAAAGAAATAGAAGGAAGAGGTTCTCAGTTAATGCTAAGCAGAACTTGTTCTGAGATGGTAACTGAGTTATTTAGAATTGAAGTACCGGAAATTAATGAAGATATAATTGAAATAAGGGGAATTGCGCGAGATGCTGGCTCAAGATCTAAAATTACTGTTAAAACAAATGATGGTCGAATAGATCCTGTAGGAGCTTGTGTTGGTATGCGAGGTTCAAGAGTTCAGTCTGTTTCTGGCGAGCTTGGAAACGAAAGAATAGATATTATCATTTATGATGATAATCCAGCTCAAATGGTAATTAATTCACTTGCTCCCGCAAAAGTTGAATCAATTGTTATGGATGAGGATTCTCGCTCAATGGAGCTAGCTGTCAACGAAGAAAATTTAGCACTTGCCATAGGCTCAAGGGGTCAAAATATCAGACTGGCATCTAGGCTTGTCGGATGGGAATTAAATATCATCAGCAGCAATGAAGCTGAAGCAAAAGAAAGAGTTGTGGAGGCAGAGTTTCAAGCAAAGCTAATGGACAATTTAAGCATTGATGAAAAAGAGGCTGAGGCTCTTATAAGAGGTGGCTTTTTGACTTTTGATGATATTGCTTATGCTGAGGATGGCAAACTATCCTCCGCTATGGAAATTGATGAGGTTAGAGCGGAAGAAATTAAAGCTGCCGCTGCAGATGCCGCTTTGATGGAAGCCATGGGTGAAATAACTCAAGAAGAATCCAATTTAGAATCACTCACAGAATTAGGTTTTAGCGAAGAAGAGGTTGAAACTCTTGTCTCTAATGCTCTAAAAAGCAAGGATGATATAGCAGAATTAGCTGTAGATGAGTTACAAGACATTATTGAAATCACTGAAAAGAAGGCAGCAGATATTATAATGAAAGCTCGGGAAAGTTGGTTTAATTAAAAAAAGGAAGTTATTGCATTGGGACTTACAGTAAAAGATTTCGCGAAAACCTTAAAAATTAAGGATGATGCTTTATTGGAGAGAATGAAAGCTGCGGGGCTTTCGCATAGTAAGGCTTCAGACGAAATAACTCCTGCAGATAAATTAGCGATACTTAAATCATTAAAAGAACGAAAAGGTTCAACATCCTCCTCTGTGACATCATCTTCTAGTAGTGGAGGAGTAACAGTTAAATCAAAAGGCACACTTTCTCAACCCACGTCTTCGACCCCCAGTTCATCAGAGGGCCTTACGGACAATATTGAGGCTAAAAGACAGGCTGCTGCAGAAAATTTAAAAGAACAGCAACAAAAAAGAGAAGATCAAATTAAAGAGGCTATTCGCCTAAAACAAGAGCAACAGCAGGCAGCAAAGAAATCACCTCAACAAAAATCAAGTCCTCATCAAAAACCTCAGTCAAGGGTTAATATCAAAGATCAGCTCTCCAGAGCAGCCAAAGATTACTCTCGAAGGGAAACTAGTTTTAATGAAGCCACCGAGCATCAATTTGCAAAACCTGTTGAATTCATCAAGCGTGATATAGAAGTTCCAGAAATGATCCAGGTAGGTGAATTAGCTAAACTAATGTTTATTAAAGGCGGGGAAGTTGTCAAGGTTCTCATGAGTTTAGGGGTTGCTGCATCAATAAATGACTCTATAGATCAGGAAACCGGAATCTTAGTTGCGGAAGAGTTAGGTCATAATGGAATTGCTTTGAATGATTCATCCGTAGAAGACGAGATTATTGGTAACATAAATTATTCAGATAATCCCAAAGCAAGAGCACCAGTCATCACTGTCATGGGTCATGTTGATCATGGCAAGACAACTTTGCTTGATTTTATTCGCAAGACGAAAGTGGTTGATGGAGAAGCTGGAGGTATCACCCAACATATAGGAGCATACCAAGTGCCGGTTGGTGATTCAGTTATTACGTTTATAGATACACCTGGTCATGCAGCATTTTCATCTATGAGAGCCAGAGGCGCGAATACTACCGATATTGTAATTTTGGTCGTAGCTGCAAATGATGGAGTTATGCCTCAAACAGAAGAAGCCATTAATCATGCTAAAGCCGCTGGTGTTTCTATTGTTGTTGCAATTAACAAAATGGACCTTCAAGGTGCAGATGTAGAAAGGATTAAAGGAGATTTAGCTGCAAAAGACTTAACTCCAGAGGACTGGGGTGGAAATATTCAGATGGTACCTGTTTCTGCATTAAAAGGTGATGGAGTTGATAAGCTTCTTGAGGCTGTAATTTTAGAATCTGAGCTTTTAGAGCTCAGGGCTCACTACGAAGGGCAAGCCCAAGGAGTTGTTATTGAATCTGAATTAGATAAATTTAGAGGAGCTGTTGCTACTTTGCTTATTCAGAATGGCACATTGAAAGTTGGTGATATGGTTGTTTGTGGTGCAGCTATTGGAAAGGTAAAGAGCATTATTGGCTCTGACGGAGGTAAATTAAAATCTGCTGAGCCTTCATTTGCTGTAGAGATATTAGGATTAAGCAGCGTTCCTAATGCAGGAGAGACTTTTCAAGTAGTGAAGAATGATAAAGAAGCGCGGGAAATCGCAGCATTTAGAGAAAGCAAAATCAAAGATCGAAAAGTATTAAAGCAAAGAGATGAAAGTCTTGGCAATATTTTCGAATCCATGGGCCAATCAGATAAAAAAGTTTTAAATGTTATCTTAAAATCTGATGTTGCTGGAACCTCTGAAGCTATTGTTGCGGCCTTGGCTGATATTGGGAATGATGATGCGTCGATTAAAGTTGTTGCTTCAGGAGTGGGAGGAATTACTGAGTCTGACGCAAACTTAGCACTAGCCACAGATTCAATGATTTTAGGTTTTAATGTTCGTACAGATAATGCCGCAAAGAAAGTTGTTGAGAGTGAGGAAATGGTACTTTCCTATCACAGCATTATCTATGAATTAATAGATGAAGTTAAGGCTCGATTAAGTGGCCTATTAGACCCAATTATTAAAGAAGAAATTGTAGGAACAGCTGAGGTTCTAGAAGTATTTAATTCTCCTAAATTTGGTCAAGTTGCAGGATGTATGGTGATAGAAGGGTCCATCTTTAAAAGCAAACCTGTTAGAGTTCTTAGAGACGATGTGGTAATTCATCAAGGCGAGCTTGATTCACTTAGAAGATTTAAAGACGATGTTGGAGAAGTAAAATCTGGAACAGAATGTGGAGTCGGCATTAAAAATTATAAAGATATCCGACCGGGAGACAAGGTAGAGGTTTTTGATAGAAAAGAAGAGGCTCAAAGTATTTCATAGCATGTCTTCAGCAAGAGTCCCGAAGATTGAAGATTTTTTAAAAAAAGAAATATCTCAAATCATCTCCTCTCAAGTCAAAGACCCTCGCTACAAATTTCTAAATATAGTTGACGTGAAATGTTCATCTGATTTGGGTGTTGCCAAAGTTTTTTATACTATTATTAATGGCGATATTTCTGACTCTCCTGACAAAAAATCTCTTGAAAAATTCTCTTCAATGATTAGATCTAAGCTCTCAAAATTTATGCAAATAAGAAGAGTTCCAAAACTCATATTTAAATATGATGAAAGTCTTGAGAGGTATAATAATATCGACGCATTATTAAATTCATTAAGTGATTAGCGGTTTTCTTCTAGTTAACAAAGATCCTGGCATTACTTCATCAAGGGTCGTACAAATTTTAAAAAAAAAATTTAATCTTAAAAAAGTAGGACATTTAGGTACCTTGGACCCTATGGCAACTGGGCTTCTAATAATTGCAATAAACAGGGCCACAAAGTTTGCATCTCTTCTTTTGCAGAGTGAAAAGTCTTATCGAGCTGAGGTTACTTTGGGTATTCAGACTGACACAGATGATGCGGAGGGAGAAGTAATATCATCAAAAGCAGTGAATATCAGTGGGCTAGACGCAAAAGAATCTTTGTTAACTTTTTTGGGTGAAAGCGATCAATTGCCTCCAAATTACTCAGCGCTAAAGTATAAGGGCAAACCCATGTATAAATATGCAAGAGATGGTATTAAAGTTGAAAAAGCAGCAAGAAAAATATTAATTAAAAATATTCAAAATATTTTAATAGAATTACCCAGAGTGTCATTTGATATTTCATGCTCTAAGGGCACTTACATAAGATCTATTGCCAGAGATTTGGGGGCTAAGCTTGGCTGTGGAGCTCATTTATCAGGACTAACAAGAACAAGTCAGGAAAAATTTACGCTTTCCGAAGCATGTTCATTAGATGATATAAAGTTAAAAGACTTAATTTCATTAGAAAAAGCTTTTGAAGATTTAGATTTTATTAAATTAAATGAGAAGGATTGCAAGGCTTTTCTTCATGGCAGATCAATTGAAATAGATTTTGATCATACTAATTTATTAAGAGTATATGATTCTGCCAATCAATTTATCGCAATCGGAAAAAATTCAAGCAAGGGCTTTAAACATGAATACCTTGTTTAATGAGTAAATAAGTAATAAGCTACACCATCTTAAACTTTAGATATGCAAGGTTTGAGAAGATTAGGGAGCATATCCAAGGAGAAAATAAACATGGCTTTGTTAAAAGAAGAAAAGAATAAAATTGTTAAAGAGTTTCAGAATAGTGACACCGATACTGGCTCACCAGAAGTGCAAATCGCTCTTCTGACCGAAAATATAAATAAATTACAATCTCATTTTAAAATTCATAAAAAAGACCATCATTCAAGAACAGGTCTTATTAGAATGGTTAACCTTAGAAGAAAGCTTTTAGCTTATCTTAAGAGAAAAAATCCAGAAAGCTATCAAGACATCATTAAATCTCTTAAATTAAGAGGCTAATAAAAAGGAAAATCGTGGAAGAAAATAAATTAAATACTCAATCCGTAGAGTTCGAATACGGAAATAAAACTGTCAAGATTGAAACTGGTAAAATTGCAAGACAAGCTACTTCAAGCATTATTGTTACTATTGATAACCTAGTTGTATTAACAACGATGGTAGCTAGAAGGGAAGCAGATCCAAAGAAGGATTTTTTCCCCTTAGCTGTTTTCTATCAAGAGAAGTTTTATGCAGCTGGAAAAATTCCAGGTGGATATTTTAAAAGGGAAGCCAGGCCAACTGAACAAGAGACTTTAACTTCTAGGTTGATTGATAGGCCTATTAGACCGCTCTTCCCGGAAGATTTTAAAAATGAAATACAGATTTTTTGTACTGTCTTATCATCAGATAAAAATATTAATCCTGATATAGCATCATTGATTGGAGCATCAGCAGCTCTATCAATTTCAGGGGTTCCATTTCAGGGCCCTCTTGGGGCTGCAAGAGTTGGTTTTATTGATAGTAATTATGTATTAAACCCATCCCCCGAAGAGCTTGAGAAATCCATGCTGGATATGGTAGTAGCAGGCACTGAAGATGCAGTATTAATGGTTGAATCTGAAGCAAGTGAACTTAGCGAAGATTTGATGTTGGGTTCAGTTCTTTATGGCCATCAAGAGATGCAAAAAGTTATAAAAGCTTGCTCAGAACTAAGAGCTAAAGTAAATCCTACTCCATGGGAGTTTTCTGAAGATGAATTAACGGCAGAATTTAAGAAGAAAATTGCTGATTCTTATACAGATGAAATAGCGAGCGCATTCAAGATTGCAGATAAAGCTGATAGAGGGGATGCAATTAATTCTGTTAGAGAAAAGATCAATGAAGCTCATGAAGATTTAGATGAAATGGAAAGAGGCAAATTAATGAATGCCTTTAAATTAGTGGAAAAAGATGTGGTTAGAAAAAGCATTTTGTCTAATGAACCTAGGATTGATGGAAGAGATCTAGATACTGTAAGACCAATCTATGTCGAAACCAATGTTCTGCCAAGCGTTCATGGGTCCTCTTTATTTACTCGCGGTGAAACTCAAGCATTAGTTGCAGCTACACTTGGCTCAACAAGAGATGCACAAAGGATCGAAGGGTTAAATGGCGAAGAATCAAATACTTTTATGCTGCATTACAATTTCCCTGCATACAGTGTTGGAGAGATTGGCATGCCACTTGGACCAAAGCGAAGAGAGATCGGTCATGGGAACTTAGCAAAAAGAGCAATTAAAGCTGTTCTTCCAAATCCAGAAGAGTTTGGTTATACCTTGAGAGTTGTTTCAGAAATCACCGAATCCAATGGATCAAGTTCTATGGCTTCCGTCTGCGGAACTTCTCTTTCACTAATGGATGCTGGAGTTCCTATTTCAAATCCAGTTGCAGGAATTGCTATGGGGCTTATCAAAGAAGAAGATAGCTTTGCAGTATTAACAGATATCCTGGGTGATGAAGATCACCTTGGCGATATGGATTTTAAAGTTGCTGGCACTAAAGATGGTGTTACTGCACTGCAAATGGATATTAAAGTTCAAGGTATTACAGCTGAAATTATGGAATCTGCATTAGAAAAAGCAAAAAATGCCAGGATGCATATTTTAGAAAAAATGAATGCTGTGATTTCTGCTCCAAAAGAATTGTCTGATAATACTCCTGCGATGAAAAAAATTACCGTACATCAAGACAAGATAAAAGAGATTATTGGTAAAGGCGGCGCTGTAATTAAGGGTATGCAGGCTGATACAGGTGCATCTGTAGATGTGAATGATGATGGCGTTGTTACTATATTTGGTGAAACGCAATCAATTATGAAAGCTGCTCTTGAAATCATTGAAGGCATAATAGAAGATCCTGAGCTAGATAAAGTTTACGAAGGAAAAGTCGTCAAGATTGTAGATTTTGGTGCTTTTGTAAATATTTTACCTGGAAAGGATGGACTTCTTCATGTCTCCGAGATTTCCTCTGAGCGAGTTGAGAATGTTTCCGATGTTCTTAGCGAGGGTGATGTTATTAAGGTCAAATTAATTGGATTTGATCGAGGAAAAATGAAACTATCTAAAAAAGTATTAGAGCAGTAGCCATTATAAAATCATCAATACTTATAATATATAAGAATTATTATTTATATCAGTGATAGATAAACTTACTAAAAGTCAAATCTAGAAATTTTTTTATTACATTTTTCTTGTTCATAATTTCATTTTATGGTTTTATAGGTTAACTAACCGTGCAAACCATAGGGGGAAATTATGGATAATGCATTTAGAATGTTAAGCGACCTAGTTAGTAATCTGACTAGTGTTATCGTTGGTATCTTAGGACTTGGTATCGTTGGAAGCCTTGCTTTCGGTGATATGATGGGGCTAGATGTAATTGGAAACATTACTTCTTTAGTCGAGTCGTTAGCTTCTAGCGGTGTTGTAGGACTACTTGTATTAGCTGTTCTATATAGCTTAGTAAACAGATAAGCATTGCTTAATCTATGTTAGAAAGGGTCATTAGGCCCTTTCTAGCTTTTTTATAAAATAATGAATCTTAATAACTCTCTTACAAAACTCACTGCTTTTTTTAACAAGTTATTAAAATTATTATTACCTCTTGTAGCAGTTTCGCTATTACTGGGTATTATTTTTGGTCCAACTACTCCATTTGTTGGGGATGTTTACAAAAATGTTACTGATATTTTAAGTATGCTTGGAGAAGATGCTTTATTAGTATTAGTATCTCTAATAATAATTTTGATATTCTTTAAAAAAGAATAGTAGAAATAAGATTGTCAACTCTTAGATAATTACATTATCTGAACTTCTTTTTTTCTTGATAACTGATCGTGAATGGTGGCTATGGGTGGAATTGAACCACCGACCCCAGCGTTATGAGTGCTGTGCTCTAACCATCTGAGCTACATAGCCAAGTGGTGAAATGATAAAGAACTTGATTTAGAAGTCAAACATTAAATTTGAAGTGAATGATGTCGCCATCCATTACCATATAATCCTTTCCTTCAAGCCTTAATTTCCCATCTCTCTTAGCTCCAGATTCTCCTCCACATCTAATAAAGTCCTCATATGAAATAACCTCAGCTTTAATAAAACCTCTTTCAAAATCTGTGTGAATAACGCCAGCGGCTTGAGGTGCTAAAGAGTTTTGACGCATTGTCCAAGCTCTAGATTCCTTTGGCCCAGAGGTAAAAAATGTTTCTAGATTCAGGAGCTTGTATCCCGCAAGAATAATTTTGTTTAATACAGGCTCATCCATTCCCAGCAATTCCAGGTATTCTGCTTGTTCATCTTCCTCCAAAGTAGCTAGCTCATACTCGACTTTAATCACAGCAGGAATAATATTGATGTGATTGATATTTGCATAACTTTCTATATCATCAAGATGATTCTTTGAAGCATCATCAGATAAGTTTGCGACCAATACCATTGGTTTTGTTGAAAGCAAATTCATGCTTTCAATAAATTTTATCTCTTCAGCTTCAAACCTATCCAGCCTCGGCAAATTCCCATTTTCCATAAGCTCTTTGAGAGATTCAATTATTTCTTTATGTTTCTTTGCATCCCCATCTCCGGATCTGATTAGTTTTTCTAACTTTTGCTCTCTTTTTTCAAGAACTTCAAGGTCTGCAAAAATTAATTCAAGATTAATAGTTTCGACATCTTTTAGTGGATTGATTGAGCCGTCAACATGCACAACATTCTCATCATCAAAACACCTAACTACGTGGAGGAGGGCATTCATTTCTCTAATATTAGATAGGAATGCATTTCCTAAACCTTCGCCCTTCGAAGCGCCTTTTACAAGTCCAGCAATATCCACAAAGCTCATGGTGGTTGGGATTACTTTTGCAGAATTTACAATATTATTGATGCTATCAAGCCTCTTATCTGGAACATTAACTATTCCAAGATTAGGCTCAATTGTGCAAAACGGAAAGTTCTCTGCTGGAATAGAGGATTTTGTTATTGCATTAAACAAAGTTGACTTACCCACATTAGGCAAGCCTAAAATCCCACATTTAAAACCCATTTTATTCAGTATGAAGTTTTAATTGAGCACTCTGAATATCATTGTTGCTCAAAAGCTCAATAATATTATTGAACCTATAAAAGCTATCTAGAATTGGATCTTTTTCAGCCGGTTTGAATTTACCTAGAACCCAGTTTGTTACATCCACTTTATTGCCTGGGTGTCCAATTCCTACCCTTAGTCTGATAAATGATTTTCCTGAATGAGATATGATGCTTCTCAACCCATTATGGCCGCCGTGACCTCCGCCTATTTTTAATTTTAGGCTTCCAATTGGTAGGTCTAAATCATCATGAATAATTATTATTCTATCGAGGCCGAAACTGGTTGTTTTTACAATTTTATTAATCGAATGACCGGATTCATTCACATATTGATCAGGATAACCCCACAGAATTTTTTCATCAGAAGACATGGCAACAGTAGCTTGAATTTTTTTCTTTGACTGGAGTTCTAAATTGCAATCAGCTGCTATACTTTTTATCCAGTCTTTTCCAATATTATGTCGTGTTCCATTGTATTGATCGCCAGGATTACCTAAGCCAATGATGCAGATATTAGGCACAGAAAATACGAACTTTAATCACTTGATTCTTCTTCGGGAGTCTCTTCATTAGAATCATCCTGTTCTAAAGACTCCTCTTCTCCCTTAGCTACTTCATCTTCCTCACCATCTGATAAAATCTCAGGCTCTTCTTCTGCTCTTGGAGGGTTGACTGAAATAATCATTTGGTCATTTTCTTCATCAAAGCCAGGGATTTCAGCACCTTCTGGTAGATTGATATCAGATAAACGGATTGCTTCATTTAGCATTAAGTTTGTAATATCAATTTCAATTGCTTCTGGGATATTTCCTGCCAAGCAGGCGATTTCTATTTCTGAAATTGCTTTAGCAAGCACGCCACCATCTGTTTTAACTCCCTCACAGTCCTCTTCGCCATTAAATCTGAATGGAACAACAACTTTGAGTTTAGTTTTACTGGAAACTCTTTGAAAGTCTGCATGAAGAAATTTACCTTTTACAGGTTCTCTTTGAAGCTCCTTGAGAACAACTTTTTCTTCATTTCCCTCAAGTAAAATTTTAAGAACTTGGGTATAAAAGAGTTCATTTTCTGAAGCTTTTGTAAGCTCATTCAACTTCAGCTTAATATTCTTTGATTCCTCTTCATTACCGTAGATAATAGCAGGAACCATTGAATCTTCTCGTCTAATTTCTCGAGTTTTGTTTGTTCCAGTTCTAACTCTTAGATCTGCATTTAATATAATTTCATTTGACATAGGTCTTACCTTATAACTTATCTTTCTACAAAAATAGAGCGCTTAGCGACTCTTCATTGTTTAATCTTCTGATGCACTCTGCAATAGTAGGGGCAAGAGAAATGACGCGTATTTTACTGCATTTTTCTGCTTCTGGGGACAAAGAAATTGAATTGGTTACAACTAATTCATCTATTGAAGAATTAGAGATTCTCTCAATCGCAGGGCCAGATAAAACTGGATGGGTGATATAAGCCTTCACCTTGGCCGCGCCTGCATCTTTAAGAGCCTGAGCCGCATTACATAATGTTCCGGCTGTATCAATAATATCATCAGGGACAATACAACTTTTTCCTTCAACATCTCCAATAATATTCATTACCTCAGATTCATTCGCAGTTGCCCGTCTTTTATCGATAATAGCAAGATCAGACTCATCTAAGAATTTTGCTAATGCCCTTGCTCTAACGACTCCACCAACATCAGGGGAAACAACTAATATTTTTTCATCTTTTGTAGACCTTGATTTAATATCATCGTGCATGATCTTAGTTGCATAAACATTATCGGCCGGCATATCAAAAAAACCTTGAATAGATTCTGAGTGAAGATCGACAGTTAGCACTCTATCGACACCAACTGAGTTCATCATGTCTGCTATAACTTTTGCACTAATTGGAACTCTGGCAGACCTTACCCTTCTGTCTTGACGAGCATAACCATAATAGGGAAGGATAGCTGTTATTCTAGAGGCCGATGATCGCTTTAGAGCATCAGTAATTAACATTAACTCCATTAAATTAGAATTTGTTGGAGCGCATGTAGATTGAATAATATATGCCTCATGACCTCTTACATTCTCAAGAATTTCTACTTTTATTTCACCATCAGAAAATTTTCCAAGATCAATATTACCCAGCTTTAGTCCAAGTATGTTTGCAACTTCCTCTGAAAGAGGTATTGATGCGGAGCCGGAAAAAATTCCTACAGTGGGTTTGTTAATCATTTTCTTCAGTGCTGGCTGGGGTGGCTGGATTCGAACCAGCGCATGACGGGATCAAAACCCGTTGCCTTACCGCTTGGCTACACCCCATTATTTTAAGTAAGTTAATAATGGTGAACATTGTAAAGGTTCACAAAAAGAGTGTCTCCATTTAGTTGGAATTTTTTTCAAAGTTTTTTCAATTTTGTTTTTATCATTATAAGTACAAAATATTGTTGATCCTGTTCCGGATAGCTTAAAGGAGTTATTTTTATTCAGTTCATTAAAAATTCTTTTTATATCTTGATTTTTTTCAAGAAAAATAGGCAAAAACGAGTTCTCTTCCTTCGCTAGAATTGATTCTTGAGAACTCTTGCTTAAATTATCCCATTCAGAGAAAAATTCTTTGGTTGAGGAGTGAACTTGTGGAAATAGTAATAAATATTTTTTATTAGAATGTTTTATTTCCTCAAATAGTTTTTCACCAATACCAGATGCATGAGCATTCTTTCCAAAAATAAAAAAAGGCACATCGGCTCCTAGTTTTTTGCCTAATTTCATTAATTCCGCACAAGAAAGCCCTAGTTTAAATAAAAAATTTATTCCTATGAGCGCTGCAGCTGCATTTGAGCTACCGCCACCCAGGCCTCCTCCTAACGGGATATTCTTTACAATCTCCACATCACAATATATTTCTTTTTCAATGTAATTTGATAATGATCTGATTGCATCAAAAACTATATTTTTCCTCCCATCAATCGAGGCTCCGAGATTAGTTTTTACAGATGTGGACTTACTAGATGTTTTTTTGATTAACATCTCATCAAACAAATTGATTAGTTGAAAATGTGTTTTAATTTCATGCATCCCATCAGTTCTTTTGCTCAATACAGAGAGATTTAAGTTCAGTTTTGCAGGACAATTTACTTTTAAGCTATCCACTCTTTAAAAGCCCAATAATTTTTAGCTCAGTTTTGTATGTCATATAGATTGATACAGTACCATTATTTTGATGATTGCATTTTAATTCAAAATCATATTTTTTTAAGATAAAAATATTTTTATCAATATTTAGCTCGCTAAAGCAAGAATTAAAAAAATTGACATAGTCTTTTTTTTCAAAACTCTGAAATAAATAGAGATACTCATTATCAATTTTCGGATCAAACGACAGGCCTGCGGAATGATCAAATTCAATCTTTAATAGATTTCCAAATAAAGGTTTGCCAATCTGTATAATAACTTTTTCAGGCAATGCATTAACTCTTACATTATAGTTAGAGCGGCTTTGAGTGTTGGTAAAAGATAACTTGCCTACAAATACTCTTTCTGAAAATGTTGAGTGAGATATTGACGTACATGAACCTAAGAAAATTAAAAGAAATATTGAGATAATTTTTGTTATGGAATTACAGCTATTTGGCATAAATCATAAAACTACAAAGTTATCAGAGAGAGAGCTTTTTATTATAAATGACTCTAATCAAGAAGACTTTAAAAACTTCTTTGACAGTAGTTTTAATGATTCTATAGAATCATTTTTTGCTCTCTCTACTTGTAATAGAACCGAGGTTTATGTTTATGGCGCCTCATTAAATATAACGCAAATTGCCAAAAAAACCCTTGAATTCTTTGGTTCAAGCGATTATCTGAATGATGATTTGTATTTTTTTAAGGGAAATGAGGCTATCGAACATATGTGCTATGTTGCAAGCGGCCTTGATTCACAGGTGTTGGGCGAGCAGGAAATACTGGGTCAATTCAAGCAATCAATTCAGACATATATTGGACTCGGTTCATTGAATGGCCCATTTCAAAAACTAACTGAGGATATTACATCAATTGCAAAAGCAGCAAGAACAGAAACACAGATTGGTTTTAATCCATTATCCGTTTCAGGCCTGTCATTAAAAATTGTTCAAGAGATTTTTGAGGATCCAACTCAACAAAAACTTACAATTGTAGGGGCTGGTCAGATGGCAATAAGCGTTATTGAAAATTTTTATACAAATGGCATCACTAACATCAATGCGGTTAATCGATCAAAGAAAACATTAAAAGTTAATAACTCTCTTTCTATTGAAACAACTCAGCTATCTCAGCTTGGAGCTCTGATTCAAAATACAGATATTTTAGTCACCTCTATTAATTCACCTCTACCTATCATTGGAAAGGGGTTAATCGAGCAAGTGATGAGAGAAAGAAAGAACAAACCCATGCTATTAATTGATTTGGGAGTTCCTAGAAACATAGAGAATCAAGTTAGAGATCTGGAGTATGCTTATTTGTTCACAATTGAGGATATTGAGCTTGTTACCCAAGAGAATTTAGAAGAACGCTCCTCTGAGGCATTGAAAGCAAGAGATCTTATTCAGAAAAGAATTGAATCTTTGAATCAAGAACAAGCGAATCAAAATAATCGCAAAGAAGCCTATATTGCTCTTAAGGATGTCTCTAATAATCTTAATGAACAAGATTTCTTAGAGTTACTAAATTCAGATGATCCATATACATCGCTTAAACAAATACATCTTGTCTCAGAGGATCAGCTACAATATATTTCAACATTAACCCCTCATGCTATTTTGTCTATGATTAAGGAAATTAGAAGTGCTTGAAGATTCTATTATTGCAAAATTAGAGAGCGTAAAATTACGATCCACTGAGATCCATGAAGCTCTTGCAAGAGAGGGTGCGACAGATGATATGGCGCAATTCACTCAATTAAATAAGGAATATTCTGAAATTACACCTATCGTTGATTTATTTCAATCACTTCAAGATGTCCAGAAAGAATTAAATGGCGCAAAGGAACTTTTAGATTCAGGAGATTCAGAGCTAATAGAGCTTGCAAAAATAGAAATCTCAGCTAATCAAGATAAGATTAAAGAGCTTGAGCAAAACCTTAAATTCATGCTTTTGCCTAAAGATGAGGCAGATGACGGGGCTGCTTATCTTGAGATTAGAGCGGGAGCCGGCGGTGATGAGGCAGCAATATTTGCAGCAGATTTATTTAGAATGTATTCAAGGTTATCTGAGCGTCAAGGCTGGAAGGTTGAAATTGTAAATACAAAGCTATCAGAGCCCAGTGGTTTAAAAGAGGCTGTGGTTAAAATTAATGGTCAAGGGGTTTTTAAGTTTCTCAAATTTGAATCAGGCGTTCATCGTGTTCAAAGAGTGCCTGAAACTGAGTCACAAGGAAGAATTCATACCTCAACAGTTACCGTTGCAATTTTACCTGAAGTTGATGAGGTGCAAGACATAGAGATAGATAAAAGCGAACTAAGAGTCGATACTTACAGAGCATCCGGTGCAGGGGGGCAGCATGTTAATAAAACTGACTCTGCCGTCAGACTAACTCATATACCAACCGGAGTTGTTGTTGAATGTCAGGATGATAGATCACAACATAAAAACAAGGCTAAGGCCATGGCTCTGTTGGCCGCGAAATTAAAACAAAATGAGATTGATGAGCAGCAAAATACAATTGCCAGTGAAAGAAAAATTCTCGTGGGAACTGGTGATAGAAGTGAGAAGATTAGGACTTACAATTTCCCTCAGGGAAGAATCACTGATCACAGAATCAAGCTAACTCAACATAATTTAGACCAAGTGATGGATGGCGATATGATTTCTATTTGCCAAGCCCTAATTACTGAAAATCAATTAGCCCAGCTTTCTAACCTTGAAGAAACCTCATAATTGAATCAAAGCGTTAAATATTATTTTGCTCTTGCTAGATCAAAAGAGTCTCAGTATCAAAATATTTTACGGGACCTAAAATACTTCTTAAAGTCTCTTGGGGTAAACGATACAATTATTACCCTTGAAGATGAATATGATTTATCAGCTGAAGAAACCTTAAAACTCGATACTTTTTTTTCATCATACTTAGCCGGCATTCCCCTTGATTATATTTTAAATAAATCAGAATTCATGGGGTATAAATTTTATGTTGACTCAAGAGCATTAATTCCTAGACCAGAAACAGAATTAATTGTTGAGTGGGTATTAGATTTATCGTTAAACAAAAACGCAACAATTTTTGAGGCTGGAACAGGCTCAGGTTGCATAGCCATATCAATTTGTTTAAAAAACAAAGATCTAAAAATTCTTGCCTCAGATCTTTCAGGTCAAGCATTGGAAGTTGCTCAAATCAATAGAGAGCTACACAATGCTTTCAATGTAACCTTTATACAGTCTAATTGGTTGGCTTGCTCGATAGAGAATTCTCTTGATTTGGTTATTTCCAATCCACCATACATAAAACCAAATGATCCCCATCTTGAAGATCTTAATCATGAGCCTTTCATTGCATTGATCACTGAAAATGGCTCACAAAGTTTTTTTCAAATTGCTTCACAAGCAATACATTCTCTAAAGTTTGGAGGGAAAATTATATTTGAACATGGTCATTCTCAAGCAGCAGAGGTTTCAAATATTTTAAAAAACTGTGGCTTTAAAAATATTGTGACTTGTAAAGATTTTCAAGGTTTAGATAGATATACCCATGCAAATAAATAATATTATTTTCATATGATAAGATTTATTCTTAAGAGTTAATGCAGAATATAATTTTGTAAAAAACCAACTAGATTACTTATAAATAAAGGGGTTATTTCAATGAAGGGTAATATGATGAATTGGGATTTAACTATCCCGCAGGCAATTTTACATGCCGAAAAATATAATTTTGATGGCAAGTTAGTTTCACGAGAATTAGATGGCTCAATAAATTCAACTACATATGGAAAGTCAATTAAGCGATCTAAAAAGCTTGCTAATGCCCTGGCAAAACTTGGCGTAAATGCACACGATCGAGTAGCAACTATTGCCTGGAATAATAGTAGGCACTTTGAAACCTATTTTGCTGTATCTGGCATGGGAGCTATCCTTCATACCTTGAATCCAAGATATTCCCCTGACCAGTTAATATACATACTCAATCACGCAGAGGACGAAGTTTTAATTGTTGATCCTACATTTATTCCGCTTGTGGAGAGTGTTCAAGATAAATTAAATACAGTTAAAACTATAATTATTGCCTCATCAAAAGATTCTATCCCAGATAATAATTTAAAAAATGCATTAAGTTATGATGAGTTAATTATTGACGAGTCAGATGAATATGATTGGCCTGAATTAAATGAAGATGATGCAGTCGCTTTGTGTTACACCTCTGGCACTACTGGTAACCCTAAGGGAGTTTTATATTCTCATAGGTCAACTATTTTGCATGCAATTTCAGTATCTGGAGCTATGGGTTTCGACTCTTCTAGCTCAGTCTTACCGGTTGTTCCTATGTTTCATGTTAATGCTTGGGGAGTACCTTATTGCGCATTAATTACAGGAATAACTTTAGTTTTGCCTTGTCATGCTCTGGATGGAGAGTCTTTGTATGAGCTGGTGAAGCAAGAATCAGTTGATTCAATGTTGGGTGTTCCAACTGTTTGGCTTGGACTATTACAGTATCTTGAAGGAAAGGGTCTTAAGCTTGATACAGTTGATCAAGTTTTAGTTGGAGGTTCTGCAGCACCTTATTCAATGATCAAGGCATTTGATGAGCAGCATGATGCATTTTTAACTCATGGATGGGGAATGACAGAAATGAGTCCTCTTGGAACCCTAAATGCACCAACCAAGAAAACCATGAGCCTACCTAAAGAAGAAAGATATCAGCTTCAAACAAAACAGGGTTATCCGATGTTTGGCGTGGAGATTAAGACTGTTGATGATGAAAATAATGAACTTCCTAGAGACGGAGAGGCCAGCGGCGCCCTAAAGGTTAAAGGGCCATGGATCATGCATAAATATTACAAAGCAGATGGTCCTGCAGTAGATGAAGAGGGTTGGTTTGATACAGGAGATGTTGCAACTATCCATCCAGACGGATGCATGCAGATTGTTGATAGAGCAAAAGATGTCATAAAGACTGGTGGAGAATGGATCAGCTCAATCGATTTAGAAAATGCTGTACTAACTCATGAAAATGTACTTGAAGCATGCGTTGTTGGAGTTCCCCATCCTAAGTGGGATGAGAGGCCTTTGCTTTTCTTGATCACAAAAGATGGAAATGAAATTGATACGCAGGAAATCAATGATTTCTTACTAGAAAAAGTTGTTAAGTGGTGGCTGCCCGACGATATTATTTTTGTCAAAGAGCTTCCGCATGGCGCAACAGGAAAGTTGTTGAAGGTTGAGTTACGAGAAAAATACAAAGAACATTTAATGGGAGAATAATATGTTACACATTGTAAAACCTAATGAAATTGATTCGGTAATTGGTAAGGATCTTGGCGCTTCTGAATGGATGGTGATTGATCAAGAAAGAATTGATAAATTTGCTGATGCAACTATGGATCATCAATTTATACATGTTGATCCAAAACAAGCAGAACCTATTTTTGGCTCAACAATTGCCCATGGCTTTCTTTCATTATCCTTAGTTGCTGGTATTTCATTCGCACAAGAAATTGGTATGGTGCTTGAGGGAACAAAAATGGGTTTGAATTATGGTTTGGATAAAGTGCGTTTCTTAAGTCCGGTTCCAGTTAATTCAGAAGTTCGTATTCATACTAAATGTATTGATGTGACGGAAAAAAATCCAGGACAGTTTTTAGTTAAAAATGAGGTATCAATGGAAATCAAGGGAGTAGATAAGCCAGCATATATTGCCGAGACTCTAAGCTTATTTATTACTTAAGTTTATCTTTTAAGATGCTATTAACAGCTTTGGGATTTGCCTTGCCTTCAGTTAATTTCATTACTTGCCCAACAAAGAAACCAAATAGTTTATCTTTACCCGCAAGATATGCTTCTACTTGAGTTGGATTTTCATTAATCACTGTCAGAATAATCTCTTCAATTGCTCCATCATCAGATATTTGTTCTAAGCCTTTAGATTTAATAATTTCGTCTGGAGAAGATCCATTTGTGCACATTTCTTCAAATATAGATTTTCCAATTTTACCAGAAATAGTTTGGTCATCAATTCGATTAATTAGCATGGCCACCTTATCCGCGCTTAATTTTGATTCATTAATCTCTATTTGCTGTTTATTTAAGTACGCACTAATTTCACCTATCAACCAATTTGATAGAAGGGTGTAATTTTTCGTTTTTTGTAAAGCAGTTTCAAAGAAATCAGCCATGGACTTAGACGATGCAATGATTTGCGCATCATAAGCTGTTAACCCATATTCTTGTTGATAACGAATTTCTTTTTCTTTTGGAAGCTCTGGGAATTCATCTCTAATTTTTTGTATTTCCTCATCAGAAATAATAACTGGAAGCAGATCTGGTTCTGGAAAATATCTATAATCATTTGCAAATTCTTTCGATCTCATTGGGCGAGTCTCATCTTTGGAGCTATCATAAAGTCTTGTTTCTTGAACAACTTTTTCTCCATTTTCGAGTATTTTAATTTGTCTTTTAATCTCAAAATTAATCGCTTTCTCAATAAATTTAAAAGAATTAATGTTTTTTATTTCTGTTCTAGTGCCCAGTTCTTTATCACCTTTTTTTCTTATTGATACATTTGCATCACACCTTAGGGAGCCTTGTGCCATATTCCCATCAGACACATCTAGGAAGGTAACAAGCTGATGCATTGCCTTCATGTATGCAACTGCCTCTTTTGCATTAGAAATCTCTGGCTCTGAGACTATTTCTAACAGCGGGGTTCCTGCTCTATTTAAGTCTATCGCTGAAAAACCCTCAAATTCATCATGGATTGATTTACCAGCGTCTTCCTCTAAATGGGCTCTAGTAATATTAATGGTTTTAGTTAATTCATCTATGATAATTTCTATAGACCCGCCTATAACAATTGGTAAATCCATTTGAGTAATTTGATAACCCTTTGGGAGATCAGCGTAAAAGTAATTTTTTCTATCAAATATTGAGGTTTGATTAATCTGTGCACCAACAGCCATTCCAAATCTGATCGCTTTGTAAAAAGCTTCTTTGTTTACAGATGGCAGAACTCCTGGAAGACCACAATCAATTAAATTTACATTTGTATTCGGACTTGCTCCAAAAGCAGTTGAGGCTCTTGAAAATAACTTTGTTTTTGTTGATAGCTGAACATGTGTTTCAAGCCCAATAACGGTTTCCCAACTCATTAAAAATCTCCTAAATTAGGCTTAGCTAGATGATAATCTGAATTTTTTTGAAAAATATGTGCTGCATTAAGTAGCTGATCTTCTCTCAGAAAATTTCCAATTAATTGAAGTCCAACTGGAAGGGAATTAACTTGTCCATGTGGAATTGAAATAGCAGGCAGACCCGCCAAGTTGGATGAAATTGTAAAGAGATCTTCTAGGTAAAGCTCAACGGGATTTTGAGTACCCTTGCTACCAAATTTAAATGCAGTATTCGGTGAGGTCGGTGTCATTAAAGCATCGACTGATTGAAAAGCATTATCAAAATCATTCTTGATTAATCTTCTAACCTGTTGTGCCTTCTTGTAGTAGGCGTCATAGTATCCAGCAGATAGCGCATATGTTCCTATGAGTATCCTTCGTTTGACTTCATCTCCAAAACCTTCACTTCTTGATTTAATGTATAGATCATTCAAATCATCTGTACTTTCAGCTCTATGTCCAAAGCGAACACCGTCAAATCTTGATAAATTTGATGAACATTCAGCTGGGGCGATGGAGTAATAGGTCGGAACAGATGCTGATATATTCGGCAGTGAGACTTCAATAAATTGAGCGCCTAATTTCTCATAGGCTTTTTTTGACTCCTCAAAACGTGCTTGAACTTGGGAGTCTAAGTCGCTGAGATTAAATTCTTTAATAAGGCCTATTTTTAACCCATCAATAGGTTGATTAATATTTTCTAAGAAATCAGGAACATTAGAGTTTAAGGATGTCGTATCTTTTGCGTCATGCCCTGACATTGTATTCAACAATATTGCGCAATCTTCAGCTGTTCTTGCCAGAGGTCCTGCCTGATCTAGACTTGAGGCGAAAGCAATCATTCCCCATCTCGAAATTCTGCCATAAGTTGGCTTTAATCCAGTTATTCCACAATGTGCAGCAGGTTGGCGGATTGATCCCCCTGTATCAGTGCCAGTTGCAGCTGGGACAATTCCGGCTGCTACAGCTGCAGCAGATCCTCCAGAGCTCCCCCCTGGTACATATCCTTTTTTCCAAGGGTTATGAACATTACCAAAAAAACTAGTTTCATTAGAAGATCCCATCGCAAATTCATCCATATTTGTTTTGCCAATAGTGATTGAGCCAGCATCTTCAAGTTTCTTAACTGCTGTTGCAGTATATGGAGGGATAAAATTACTAAGTATTTTTGAAGAGCATGTTGTCCTTAAGCCTTCTGTGCAAAATAAATCTTTTTGCGCCAAAGGAATCCCAGAAAGCCGTGAAGAAGTTTTTTTATTTACATCTATAGCGTTAGCTTTCTTAACACTAAATTCCTCATTCATTGTTACAAAACAATTTAATTCTTTATATTTTTTAGCCAATTCAAGAGATTCTTGAATTAGCTCCGAAGCAGATATTGATTTGTCATCAAGCATTTCTCTAAGGTCAGCAATTGATTTAAATTGAATGCTCATTCAACCACTCTCGGTACTAGAAAGTAGTCCTCATTTGAAGCAGCTGCATTTTCAAGGAATTTCTCTTTTTTATTGTCTGACTTTTCAATGTCTTCATGCATCAAAGCTGTCATTTCAAGTGGGCTGTAAAGAGGCTCAACATCTGAAGTATCTATTGTTTGTAAGCTACCTATGAGATCAATAATTGTCTCGAGATCTTTTTGTATTTTCTCAGACTTATTTTCATCTATTTCCAGTCTGGCTAGATAGCAAATAGTTCTGACGGTTTCTTGATCCATATGATATTATTTTAATTCCGATGCGCAATATTAAACTAAAAGCATCCTAAAATGAATTTACAGGGAATATCATAGTGGATTTCAATCTATTTAAAACTGTTCGAGGCCTATTTTCTAATGATTTATCAATAGATCTAGGCACAGCCAATACATTAATTTATACAAAAGATATTGGAATAGTCCTTAATGAACCCTCTGTTGTGGCTATTCGTGAAAGTCGAGGCCAAAAGACTGTTGTAGCGGTAGGGCATGAAGCTAAAAAAATGCTTGGAAGAACTCCAGGTAATATTAAAGCTATTAGACCTTTGTCAGAAGGGGTAATTGCTGACTTTCAAGTTACAGAAAAAATGCTTCAGCATTTTATAGCAAAGGTTCATGAGCAAAGGTTTATTAAACCCAGCCCAAGAGTTCTCGTGTGTGTACCTTGTAGATCAACTCAAGTTGAAAGAAGGGCTATTAGAGAATCAGTTTTAGGTGCTGGAGCTAGAGACGTAAAATTAATCGAAGAGCCAATGGCTGCTGCTATTGGAGCTGGTCTTCCCGTTGAGGAAGCTAATGGGAATATGGTTGTGGATATCGGAGGGGGGACTTCAGAAATTGCCATCCTTTCTCTGAATGGAGTGGTCTATGCTGAGTCAGTAAAAATTGGTGGCGATCTTATGGATAGCTCAATTACTTCATGGGTTAGAAGGAACTACGGCTGCGTTATTGGAGAATCCACAGCTGAAAAAATTAAATATACTATTGGATGCGCATCTCCTGACTCTGAAGATCTTGAAATGAATGTAACGGGACGAAATTTAGCTGAGGGAATCCCGGAAACCTTTACTTTGAAAAGCTCTCAAATTTATGAGGCCATGAGAGATCCATTGTCTGGGATGGTGCGTGCAATAAGAAATGCTTTAGAGCTCTCTCCACCTGAGCTTGCAGCAGATATTGCTGAAAGAGGAATTGTCCTTACTGGCGGAGGGGCTTTAATGCGAGATCTGGATAAATTAATTTCTTCTTCTACCGGAATCCCAGTAATCGTAGCTGAAGATCCATTAACGTGTGTTGCAAGAGGCGGAGGCAAGGCACTTGAAATAATTGATAAGTATAATATTGATCTACTTTCAACAGAATAATTAACTAAAATATGGCGAGATCTACGCCTACATATACTCCAGTTAGAAATTATGCGTTCGGCTTTATCTTGTCAGTATTTTTATTATTTAGTGATATTAGCTACGGAACTTTTGCTCCATTGAGAGGTCTTGTTCAAGCTTCAAATCTCTATGCACAAATGGTCTCTAGAAGCATTTTTGAAAATGTTAGTAATTTATTATATTCATTTAAACAAAATAGAAACCTCACTCAAGAAAACAAAGATTTAAAAGAACAAATTCATAAAATTAGGACTCAGGAATTTATTAAAAGTAAAGAAGCAGAAAAGTCATTCGAAATTATTAATTTTCAAAAGACATTGATTAGCTCCCTGAAAAGTAAGGATATAAATATATTTAAGATAGCTTCCATAGATTTAAGAAATTATCTTTGCTGCTCAACACATAAAATCTTCTTGCAGAATCTAAATCAGGTTCAAGTACTTGAAAATACTCCAGTCTTTGCAGGGAGTTCATATGTTGGCCAAACAAAAAGCACCTATTTGAACTTTATTGAAGTCATACTTTTTTCAGATACCAAGCACTTATTGCCAATTAAATCGAATTTTTTCTATTGTGATGCTAGAGGCAAAGGGAAGCCAATGTTAATTTCTTGCAAACTAAATAAAAATATTGATGATTTTCAAAATAAGATTAGCGATGCTATTTTTACATCTGGTTTAGGTGGCATTTTTTTAAAAGATATCGAGATTGGAAATATCTCAGCTATCAATTCAATCTCAATTAATGAAATTGAAGTTGTAATAACTTTAAAAACCAACCCTTTGGAAGAAAACTTTTTTGGAATAATAGGCAGTGAAGCTGATGAAATTTAGCAATCATCTAATTATTCTTTTTACAATTATGCTGGGTTTTGTGCTTGATGATTTCATGAATCCAGTCAGCATTAAATTATTTGTAGAATTAAATTTTGGTTTTTTAATTTTTGCATACTGGGTTTTTGCATTGCCAGAGAAAATTCAAAGCTCAGCTGCATTGATTTACGGACTGATAATCGATTTATTATTTTCAAATGTGATTGGTTTTAATATGCTTTTTTTTATTACAACCTCTTACATTATTCACTTGTATGTTTTTCGATTTAGAATTTTTTCTTATTTTCAATTATCGGTTTTCTTTTCAGGATCATCTACCATCTATACAGCATGTAAATATCTTTTACTTTCTCCTTATAATTATTCATATATTGTATTGATGGTGAGTTTTTTAATAACTTTAGTTTTATGGGTAGGAATTTATTTTGTTATGAGAGCTTTTAGAAGAAGTTTTTTTTCAAACTTATAGAGCATGAAAAAATTATTTTTTCTTTCTACTATTACTGTAGGTATTTTAAGTTGGATTTTTTTTCTATTCCTTTCTATTTTTGCTTTTTCTTCTTCGAGTTTAATTAAAACTATAGATCACTATTTTTTACCTTCTTACTCAATAGACTTTTCTAAACTTGAAAGTACCGGAAACGCTTTAAACAGAAATTTAAAGTTTTTTAATTTAAATATTATCCACAATCAGAAGACGCTTATTCAATCCGCAGAATTAGATATAGGACTATCTTTTAAGCCACAGAAATTTTTTAGCTTTTTAAACATAAATAATATTGCCATAAGAGATGGGTACTTTGATCATTCAAATATACAAAGCGCTGATTCATCTTCAAGCTTTTTCCTAAATTTTGATGAACAAATTTCGCTTTCATTTAAAGATTTTGAATATCGTAAAGATGATTCGATACTTGAAATAAATGGGGCTCTTTCTGGGGAGTTATTAAAATCATTTTCTGGACAGCTTAGTTTTTTGCATGACAATAAATTCAGCACCATTGCTGTTGATACTGTTGATGAATCTTATCGCTTCTCAATAAATCTTCACTCCTTTAAATGGCTTAGCTTGATTCCAGCTTTCAGCTCATCACCTGTAAAAGATTTAGCATTTCAGATGAATGCTCTTGGAGAATTGCAGCATGATCAATCAATTATAAGAGGTTCTTTTAACTCCAATGGCTTATTTTTTAGCTCATTATCAATTAAGCCAAACAAAGGATCTTTCTATTTTCAGTCTAGAAAAAATATTGGCACATTGCAATTAAGTGAATTTTTGCATCCATTGATAGATGAGGAATATCCAATTCGCATTAATCTTCAAAAAAAATCTCTTCAAGTTCCAAGACTTTTTGTTTCATCTCAAATTATTGAAAGTGGCGCATTTAATAAAATAAAAAATCTAATTATTGAAAATTTTTTCATATCATTTGATAGCATCATTCCAAAATACTCTGGATTTATTAAAGATCTGGATCTAAATGATCTATATTTCGATGAAATCATAAATCTTAGCGGTAATTTTTCTGGACAGGGAAATTATATGAAATTCCTAGTTAATTCAGATAGCTCGAGATTAAAAAATCACAAGAAAGACTATATTCCAGTATCAATCTTAGGTGCGGGAAGTGTTTCTGGCCAAGCTTTTGATCTTAATGCTCGTATTTTAAATAAATCTTCTCAGATTGATTTAGCTTTGCAGATTGATTCAGGTTCAATAAATCCATTATCATTAGAGCTTAAAGGCTATGATATTACTAAAGATTTAATTACATTTTCTCTTCAAAAATCATTGAACAGAGTGGGTTCCTATATTGATAGAAGCATAGATCTTCTTGAAAAAAATTCTATTTATTTGAATTACTCTACAAATAGTCCAAGTCAAACTCCTAATTTCAAAGTAAAAATATTTAGCAATGAATCTAGGTTTACTGTTAACGAAGATTTAATAATTGATTTCTCTGAACCAATTGTTGAGGTGGATAGTGAAAATTTATATGTGTTTTCACCATCCGGCAAATCAAATAATTTCTCTTTTGATGCAGCCTATGGCTTGCTTAATTATAAGACAGAAAAAATTAATTTTTATTCTCTTCATGATATGAAATCAATTGACTTACAAAGTGCGTTAGATTTAGGTAAAGAGAGTATTAATTTGCCTAATATGCAAGCAGAGCACAAAGGTGAGATTCAACTCTCAAGTTTAATCTTAAACAATGCTATTTCCCTAAAAACAAAAAATTTTTCTATGCCAGTCACTGACTCTCACAAGATTAATTTTGATAATGCGAGTATCTTTATAGTTGATTTAGATAAAGCATATGGATTATTATCAGCATCCTTCATGAAAGACGAACTTTCTTTTCTTCTTTCAGGCAAAGGTTTAACTGAAACATATGATTTAACATTCTCAACGAATATTAATTTAGATGTAGAAGAATTCATTACTGATTCAATTTATCTTCAGGTTTCTGGAAACGACCTTTTTAAAATAGATCTTAATATAAAAAAAAACTCTCCATCAGTATTAAAGATATATTCTGATCTAAAGCACATTCAACTCAATTCGCCTATAAATTCACTATCAAAGAATAAGTTAGTTAGATTGCCTACAGAAATTTTTATCACCAATCTGTCAAATCCATCTCTCAAACTCAACAACCAAAAGATTGATATGCTTATTAGGGATATTAGTAAATATGATGGCTATATCTCAATAGGTAAAAAACTTCCTGAGCATTTAAAGAGTTTTATTCAAGACCCCGGATTAAACATATATTTATATTCAGAAAAGATTAATGAGAATTTATTAAGTTCTGTATTTGCCAGGAACCCAGAATCAGCATCCATCAAACTTAATAAATTGGCCATTGATGTTAAAAATTTAAAATTTTTTAATAATGATTTTTCTAATGTTTCTGGTTTGTTTGATTTACATGATTCGGAAATTATAGGTAATTTGACTGGTGATAAGCTGAATTTAAATTTAAAGATTGATCAGACTGGATTTGCAAGATTAGAAATTAAGGATTCAACTATTTCTAACATAGAGTTTCTAAATTCGAAACAGTCAACCCTTGATGCAGATCTAAATTCTAGATTGATAGTAACGAACTCTTCTTTTGGAAAAATAAAAATTAAAGATCTTGATGTATATCTTTTGAATAACAAAAATAACTTTGCCGCCAATAATATTAGATTAAGCTCAAATTTAATATCGATTAAACCGCTGGAAAATTCTTCCAATGCATATTTTTCAATCGATAAGATTGCATCTCTCTATAAATTGAGGGGAGACTATGTAATTAAAGACTCAAATAAAATTCCATATATACAAGACTTTGCAGATTTTTCTTATTTTAATGGATCTATAAATTTACAATGGAAGGAGCTTTCTAGCTTGAGTCATATCGAAGGAGGAAGCACCTTTGTTATGAAGGATTTAGTTATACAAGACCCTTTCTCTAACTCGCTTGCCATTAGTTTGCTTGGTGTCTTGAATTTAAGAAACATCCTCGGCAAGCTGGCAAACTTAGATCTTTCAATTGGTGAGTTTACCTCTACTCAATTAAGCAGGATTGAAGGGGATCTATTATTTAGCAAATCAAAGCTTCGTCTAGCATCTCCTTTATTCATAGAAACAAATGCTGCAAAAATGAGATGGGTTGGTCAAATTAATAAAAACCCTAAAAATATCTTGGAAAACTTAGATCTTAATTTAGACCTCAGGATTAGATTTGGCGAGAATCTTCCTTGGTATGCAGCCATTCTGGGAGGGCTTCCTGCAGTTGCTGGCTCAGCAGTATTAAATGAAATATTTGAAGAAGATATAAACGATCTTACTAATTATCAATATGAAATTTTAGGAACTATCTCAGAACCTAAATTAGCGAGGATTAAATAAGAAATATAGTTGCAAGACCGAGGAAAGAGAAGAAACCTATTACATCAGTAACGGTTGTTACAACAACGCTTCCGGCAATTGCTGGATCCTGGTTGAATTTTTGAAGAATAATAGGAATAAAAATACCAGCAATTGCAGAACATATTAAATTTACAACCATGGCAACGCAAATAAGTAGTGCAATGATTCCATCGCTAAACCAAAAATATGTTATTCCTCCAACCAAGATGGATAACAGGATTCCATTGACAATTGATACGGCTAATTCCCTTTTATAAAGCCATCTTAAATTAGATTTATTTATTTGTTGGAGAGTTAATCCTCTTATCATAATTGTTAAAGTTTGTGTTCCAGCAACTCCACCCATGCTTGCAACGATGGGCATCAAAATGGCTAGATATACTATTTGATCAATTGTGGCTTGAAAGAGACTAATTGTCATAGATGCTATAAATGCAGTCATCAGATTAATTGATAGCCACAAAATCCTACTCCTTGCAGCTCTTGCTGGCGCAGCAAATGTATCCTCAGCAACTCCAGCCATTCCAAGAAAATTCTGATCAGCATCTTCCATAATGACATCAACGACATCATCGATTGTGATCCTTCCAATTAATCTTGATTCGCTATCTACAACTGGTGCTGATACCCAATCATTTTGTTCAAACAATCTTGATACATCTTTATCATTTAAGTTTGCTTCTAATGGCTGAATTTCACTTTCCATGAGTTCTCTTACATTTAAACTAGGATCTGAGACAACAATTGAAGAAATTGGCAAGGATCCTAAGTATTTATTTTCTCTTGAAACAACAAATATTTGATCAGTATTCTTTGGCAATTCTCGTTGGGCTCTAAGATATCTCATTACCACCTCAAGATTATGTTTTGGCCTAACACTTATAATGTCTGTATTCATTAATCCGCCAGCAGAATCCTCTGGATATTCCAAGGCTTCCTGAATTCTTTGCCTATCTCTTTGAGACATGGCTGATAAAATATTCTCTGTTTTTTGATCTGGAAGAACTTGAAGAATATCAACAATTTCATCAAGTTCTAAATCACCAATTATGGTAATAAGCTCTTCAGATGAAATTTCTGAAATAAGCTCTTGTTGAATTTCATCATGTAATTCAGCAATGATTTCTCCTTCATCCTGAGTTTCAATCAGTGACCATAAAAATTTTCTTTCTTTGGGCGGCAGAGACTCTATGCTGTGTGCCACCTCAGATGGATGCATGCTAGATAAAATTCTTTTAATTTGATTAATAGACGGCTCAACTTCTTGTCCCTGAATTGTTTTTAACAGATCTTCAGACGAGAAGTGGCGAGTGGTTATCTCATTCATAAGCTCAATTCTAACTCACTAAATTATGAATTATCTATTTCTAGAATTTGGAAGATTTATTTTTTTTCGATATTTTGCGATGGTTCGTCGGGCCAAGTTGAATCCTCTTTTATTTAGCAAATCTGAAATTTTTTGATCACTTAATTTTTTTTTCTCGCCCTCAACTATATTTTGAATTTCTTCCATTAATTGCATAGGTGTGACTTTTCTGGTTTTAGATACAGAGCTAGCTAAGAGTGATTTCATGGAAACAGCGCCTTTAGGTGTTTGTATATACTTAGAGCGTAAAATCCTTGAAACAGTTGATGGGCTAATCTTTAATTCTTTTGCAAGCTCCACATTGGATAGGGGTTTCAATTCGGCGCATCTATCAGACAAAAAATCAGCCTGTATTCTGCAAATCAGTGTACCAACATTTTGCACAGTCTCATTTCTTTTATTAATCGATCTAATTAACCATTTTGCCTCACCTATTTTTTCCTTTAGCTTTTTATTAACTTTATTTGCTTTATTTTTAACTTGCTTTTCTAAATCTTGATCAAGGCTAATTAAAGGAAAATTATCTTGTCTAAATCGGACATTAAAATTTTGATTGCTATCTGGAATTACCTCTAAGTCTGGTTGGATCAAATGTGTAGATTCAAATTCTAAGCCAGGAGAAAGATCGCATTTTTTTATTTTTTCAAGCACAGATTCAATAGAATGTTTAGAGTAATGTATTGCTAAATCAGCTTGAGCATCCTCAAATGAAGAAAACTTTGGATTAAATAGAATTTTATTTGCGATTTCTAATTCTTCGGTGGGAATATCTTTTTTTCTTAATTGAATATAAATCGTTTCTTTAAAATTTCTCGCTCCAACTCCTGGGGGATCTAAGTCTTGAATTATATTATTCAAGACACTTTCAATTTCTTGGGTTGAATAGCTGAATTCCATGAGTGCCTCAATTTCATCTAGATCTATTTGAAGCAAACCATTTTCTTCTAGAGATTGAATAATTACCAATGCAATTGTTTTCTCTGTGTTATTAAGCTTTATATCTTCCAATTGAACCTCAAGATGTTTCTGTAAGCTCAATTCATTTGGTAGATTCTCAATTAGACCTTCATTATCAAAACCTCCAACTGACTCACTCTCAAAATCTTTTTTTAAGAACGGGTTTTCATCTATTTCATTATTAATTTTATTTATGATTTCTAATCTTGACAGTTGAAGAAGATCTATTGATTTTTTTAATTGTGGAGTTATTGATAGCTGTTGATTTTGTCTAAATTCTCTTACAAGCTTAATTGCCATTTTTTAGGAAAACATTTTGCCAAAATATTTTGATTGAACGCGAGTATTTTCTTTCAAGGTCTTTTCATTCCCTTCGGCAATTATGCTTCCCTCATCAAGAATAATGGCTCGGTTGCATAAGCTTAGAGTTTCTCTAACATTATGATCAGTGATCAAAATTGAAATATTTTTTTTAGAGATTTCTTGAAGCAATTCTTTTATTTCCTCAACAGCAATTGGATCAATGCCTGCGAAGGGCTCATCTAAAAGCATGATGCTAGGTTGGCAGATCAAAGTTCGAGCTATTTCAACTTTTCTTCGTTGACCTCCTGATAACATTCTTCCTTTGGTTTGAAGAATTTTTTTTAAATCAAACTCATCTACAACTTTTTCTACTTTGCTAATATGTTGCTTTTCATTGCCATCAGTTAATTCTGCGATTCCCATAAGATTGCTTTCCACACTCAGATCTGGAAATATTGATGCTTCTTGGGGTAAATAGCCTAATCCTAAGTTTGCTCGAGCATGCATGGGATCATTGGTCACATCTTGGTTGTTAATAAATACCTTTCCCCGATTTGGGAAAATTAAACCAGCGGCTATGTAAAAAGCTGTTGTTTTACCAGCTCCATTTGGACCAAGCAAACCAACAATTTCGCTTACTCCAATTGAGAAACTAATGTTTGCAAGAATCTTTTTTGAGCCAAAAGATTTTTCGATATTCGTTAGGGTTAGACGATCGCTATTCATTTGCAATAATTTGATAAGTAATAAAATTGGAAGTGATGGAGTTCCCTTTATTGAGAAGCCTTGCATTTCCAATTAAATGCATAGATTTATTTGGATATATTTCGAATGCCTCTGCTTCTCCATCTATCGCCTCAGATTTGATTGATGCTGGATTACCATATATTTCTAATTTTTCATCTTTTCTGCTTAAAAGGGCTTTAGAGCCCTTGATAACATAGCCATCAATTTTAATCTCAACATTATTCTTGAAAACTAATTGCTCTGTCTTTTTATCAATGGTGACTTGGTCTGATTGGATTGAAATATTTTGAAAGCTCAAATTGTCTGCTGAAACTGCACAAGGAAGATATAAAAATCCACATACAATTAATAAAATTTTATAGTTTTGAAGCATTGCTTTAAATTAAATGATTCCTGCTTCAAGAAGTTGATGCATTGTAATAATACCAGTGGGTTCTTCATTTTGATTTGAGGAATGAACAACCAAGGTAAAAATTTTATTTTTTTCCATAATTTCAGCAGCATCAATAGCAAGGGCTTTGCTTTCGATGCTTTTAAATTTAATTGTCATTACATCCTTTATGGGCGTCTTATTTATATCTACTTCATCATTCAAACATCTTCTTAAATCACCATCGGTAAAAACTCCAACAATTTTTTTTTCATTTGAAACTAAAGTTACCCCAAGTTTTTTTTCAGTCACCACCATCAATGCTTCTTTTAAAGATGTGTTCAGATCGACCATTGGTGCTTTTTCATTCATGACCGCTAAATCCTGAACAAGTGTTGTAAGTTTTTTTCCAAGTTGTCCAGCTGGATGAGATTTTGCAAAATCATCTTTGCTAAAGCCGCGTGCCTCTAACAAAGCAATGGCTAAAGCATCCCCAAATACTAGAGCAATTGTAGTTGAGGAAGTTGGAGCAAGATCTAATGGGCAAGCTTCCTCATCAGCACTGATTACTAGATTAATTTTTCCAGCTTTTGCAATAGTTGATTGGTTATTGTTAGTAAGAGTAAAAATATTAGAAGTTGAGCGTTTTAATGCAGGCAAAATCTCAATTATTTCCTTTGTTTCTCCTGAATTGGACAAAATCAAGATCGAATCTTTCTTGTTAATCATCCCTAAGTCACCATGAGCAGCTTCGGTTGGATGTATAAAAAATGATGCAGTGCCAGTGCTTGATAATGTTGCTGAAATTTTTTGAGCTATATGACCTGATTTACCAATACCCATTAAAATTAATTTCCCTTTAGTACTAAGAATATTTAAACAAAGATCCTCAAAATCAGGCTTTATTTGATTCTTTAAACTTGCAACAGCGCTTGACTCTATTTCAATGACTTTTAGAGCTGAACTGATAAAATTCTTATCTTTCATATTTCATTCATAGTTTTTTAGTAATGTTATAATACCTTTATGAATCATACTTTGAAATCTCTAGCTTTTGTTCTTGCAATCTTTTGCTTTCACAGTAATGCAAACGCTGAATCTAATCCTCATCAATTTATTGATTCCCAAGCTCAAGAAATGGTTTCTATCATAAGAAACAATCAAGCACTCTATGCTAGCGATCCTGAATTATTTAAAGACAAGATAAACACTGTTTTTGAACCAATGGTTGATTTTAGAAGGGTGGGTGCGAGTGTAATGGGTAAAAAATATTATCTTGCTGCTTCAAAATCACAAAGGCTCCAATTTATCCAATCTTTTAAAGCCTCCTTGCTTGATACCTACTCTTCAACATTAGCTCAATGGGGCGATCAAAAAATTATTACTATTTTCCCAGAGGTATCTGAATTAAAAACAACCGAGGATGTTCAGCAGAATCTCATAACCTCTAGTAACATCTATCCCATAACTTATAAAGTAAGAAAAGACAAAAGTGGTAACTGGTTAATCATTAACATAATTGTGAATGGGGTTAACTTGGGCCTGACATTTAGAAATCAATTTCAGGCTCTTGCAAAAGAGCATAACGAGAATATCGATGAAATAATCAAGCATTGGACTTCTGATGCCAATCTAGATTAATCTTCTGTCAAACCTTATTTATGGACATCACTCACTTTCTTAAATTGCAATTTCCTGAAGCTGAGATATCTTTTGATGGAGAGGATTGCAATTCAAAAGTCTTGATTGTGAGCGAAGAATTTGAGGGATTAACTTCTCTACAACGACACAAGTTAGTTTTAAGTGCCTTAAAAGAGCATTTTAAATCAGGCGAGTTACATGCTTTGAGTTTAAATACAAAATCTCCATCAGAGCTAGGATAGATATGGAAAAATTAAAGATTGTAGGTGGAAATAAACTCTCTGGATCTATCTCGTGTTCAGGAGCAAAAAATGCAGCTTTGCCAATGTTGGCGGCAACAATATTAACCGATCAGCCTATTACTTTTAAGAATTTACCCTACCTTCAAGACATCACTACCATGTTTGAAATCTTAGGTTCAATGGGGGCTGATATAACTTTAAATGAGAGCATGGATTTCATAATTTCTACATCTAAACTACATGACTTTGAGGCTAGATATGAACTTGTTAAGACCATGCGAGCTTCTATTTTAGTTCTAGGTTCGCTTGTAGCTCGATATGGGTTTGCAAGAATCGCGCTTCCTGGCGGCTGTGCGATTGGAACAAGGCCGGTTGATTTTCATCTATATGCTTTAGAAAAACTGGGAGCTAAAATCGAACTAAAAAATGGTTACATAGAAGCAACCGCAAAAAAATTAATTGGGTGTGAAATTAACTTTCCAGGCGTTTCTGTCACTGGAACAGAGAATATTATGATGGCAGCTGTTCTTGCTAATGGCCAAACTATTTTAAGAAATGTTGCAAAAGAGCCCGAGGTTGAAGATTTAGCAAATTTTTTGAATTCAATGGGAGCCAAAGTTAATGGAGCAGGAACTGATGAAATTATTATTGATGGTGTTGAGGAGCTTAAAGGAACAAAATTTTCAATTCCTGCAGACAGAATAGAGGCTGGAACATATTTGATTGCAGCTGCTGTAACTGGTGGTGATGTAACTATTTCAAATGTTCAAGCCCCTCGCATGAATAATATTTTAGATAAATTAAAATTAAGCGGGGCTTCGATAAATATCGGTGATAATTATATTCAACTTATCATGGAGCAAGATTTCATTTCACCGGTAGATATCATCACAGCTCCATTTCCAGGATTTCCAACAGATATGCAGGCACAATTTACGGTTTTAAATGCATTGTCTAATGGTTCTTCAGTTGTAACAGAAAATGTATTTGAAAATAGGTTCATGCATGTTCAAGAGCTTAACAGGATGGGTTGTGATATTACTGTTAAAGGCAGTAATGCATTTATTAAGGGAGTCGACTCTCTTAATGGAGCGCCAGTTATGGCAACAGATCTCCGTGCATCTGCAAGTTTAATTTTGGCAGGACTTTGCGCCAAAGGTGAGACGATTGTAGACCGCATATATCATATTGATAGGGGGTATGAAAGAATTGAAGAAAAGCTCTCATATCTTGGTGCCGATATTACAAGACTGCCACATTAGTAGCACTTTTCCTAGAAACAATTATCATATTCTGATGGATGAACATTGTTGATTTCATGAAACTTTTTTATTTTTGCTATTTTGTGAAGGAGAAATGATAATGTTTAATACCTCTAATTTTATATTTACATCTGAAACAACTCCTGGTGTCACTACAGATTTAGCTGAATGTGTCGACCAAATTAATGAGCTCATTGGAATTGCTGATGCGGTAAATGTAACAGATTCCCCAAACTGTAAGAGTCGTTTAAATAGCTTATTAGTGGCCTCAGAAATTAAAAGAGCAGGGCTAGATGTTATTTTGCAGCTTACTGGCAGGGACAGGAATCAGATTGCTTTGGAATCTGTTTTACTTGGCGCTCTGTCTGTCGGTATAAATAAGGTTCTCTGTTTAAGCGGAGATCAGCCTGATAAGAATGGACCAGCAGTTGTGAATGAGTTTAATGGAAATGGGTTAATTGAGCTTTGCAAGGTTATATCAGGAGGAACTTTATCCGATGGAACTGCTATAAAAAATCCTTTGCCAATTTTTTCTGGTGCGGCGGATGATTTATATACTCAAATCTCAAAACCAGATGCGCTAGATAAATTAGTTGCAAAGATAGAGAAGGGAGCTAGCTTTGTTCAAACTCAATATTGTTTTGATTATGATGTTATTAAACAGTATTCAGATAAATTGAATGATCGAGGTTCTTTTAATACTTGTAAGGTGATCATTGGAATGGGGCCTTTAAAATCAGCCAAACAAGGTGATTGGATGAGAAAAAATTTATGGGGTGTAAATATCTCTGATGAAATACTCCATCGATTAGAAGTGAGTGAATCACCTGCACAAACTGGAGAAAAAATATGCCAAGAACTGATAGAAAAAATTATGGATCTGCCATGTATTGATGGCGTTCATTTAATGGGTCCGAGTTGTGAGAAGAGTTCGGCTAGAATAATTTCACGTTTTAAATAGAATAATTTGAATTATCATAATTTAAGATCAATATTCGATGAGGTTAAATCAATTGCAATAGTTGGAGCTAGCCCTGACCCAAAAAGAGATAGCTACAAAGTCATGAAATTTCTTCGAGATTATGGTTTTGACATATTTCCAGTTAATCCAAATTTAGTGAATACCAAAATTCTCGGTCAAAAATGCTATGTAAATCTTGAAGCGATTAAGAGAAAAATTGATATGGTTGATGTTTTTCGAGCCATTGAATATATCCCCAGTATTGCAAATGAGGCAATAAAAATTAAAGCTAAAATTTTTTGGATGCAAGAAGGCCTTTATAGTGAAGAGATAGAGTCTCTTGTTACAAACGCAGGTTTAAAGGTTGTTATGAACAAATGCCCAAAAAAAATTCTTGAAAAAGGAATCACATAAATTATGAACGAAAATACAAAAGATATTTTAAAGATTGATCAAACTCAAGCAAGCATTCTTCGTTTGGTATTGGATGACCCTGATAACAAAAATGCTCTCTCAGAAAATATGATGATTCGGTTAAAAAAGTTCTTGCTCAAGGCATCATCTGACGATTCAGTGAAAGTTGTTATCATTTCTGCGGTTGGTGATGTTTTTTGTTCAGGACATAACTTAAAAGATATAACTAAAGCTAGAAAAAATGAAGACGAGGGTAGAGCATATTTTTTAGATCTTTTTAATTTATGCTCCTCATTAATGCAAATGATAATAAATTGTTCAAAACCAGTCATAGCTGAGATTAATGGAATTGCAACTGCTGCTGGCTGCCAATTAGTGGCTAGTTGTGACTTGGCTATAGCATCGGATTCATCAAAATTTGCAACACCAGGAGTAAACATAGGTTTATTTTGCTCGACCCCAATGGTTGCACTTTCAAGAAATGTAAGCAAAAAAGACGCTATGAAAATGCTACTTACAGGAGATATGATCGATGCCGCTGAAGCAAAAAGAATATCACTAATTAATGATCATGTTCCTCAAGAAAATCTGAATGCAACTGTTATGTCGATTGCCAATCAAATTTCAACTAAGTCTCTTGCTACAATAAGAGTTGGCAAGGAAGCTTTTTATCGACAATATGAGATGACTCTATCTGATGCATATGATTACACTGCACAGGTAATGACTGAAAACTCACTTGCCGATGATGCAAAGGAAGGCATTTCTTCCTTTTTAGAAAAACGACAGCCGTTTTGGAAAGACGATTAATTTCCTAGAATTGTTATACGTATCTCCGCCCTATATTTAGTTTTACTGATCGGGAACACCTTCTGTAACAACTGTAAAATTCTGAATATTAGAATCTTGTAAAATTTGAAAGCTAATCTCATCCCCAGGAAAGGAATTATTCAGCGCATAAGTTAAATTTTCCCATGAAGGGAGTTTATCGTTAACTAATAATATAATCGCACCTGGTTTTATTTTGCCATCATTAAAAAGAGGCCCATAACTATTAAGTTCTACTATTTCTAGGCCGTAAGTTGCTTTGTTATTCAATACAAATCTTTTGATTTTAACTCTAAAATCTCCAATCCATGATTTCTTCACAGAGCCATATTGAATGATCTCTGAGGCAACCTCTATCATTTTATTAGCTGGGAGAGCAAAACCAATCCCAGCATAAGAGCCAGTTTTTGAAAAAATTTTTGTATTCATGCCAATAAGATTGCCTTTGTGATTAATTAAAGCACCCCCAGAATTGCCTGGATTAATTGCAGCATCAGTCTGAATTAGCTCAAGATATGGATTTCCATAATCTCTTCCAGTAGCACTAATAATTCCACTGGTAAAAGTTTTACCCAGCCCAAATGCATTTCCAATTGCAATTACTTGATCGCCCACTTGAACTGATGAGCTATTTGATACCTCGATAGGCTTTAAAGCAGCCTCTGGATTAATTTTAATTACGGCAAGATCAGATCGTTGATCAAAACCTATTAAAGATGCTGGATAAACCTGACCATTGTCCATCTCCACCTGAACGATTCTCGTGCCTTCAATTACATGAAGGTTTGTAATAATATAACCATCATTAGAAATAATGATTCCAGAACCAATGACCTCATTTACAGATGTACCGTTAAATAATCTGGGTCCATTATTTCTTTTAGCGCTTATGTTGATGACAGAGGGGGATGCCTTATAAATTGCCTCTACATAAGCGTCTTCATTCGACATATTTGCAAATAGATATGTCAAAATACCAATTAATATTAAAAAATTTATTCTCGAAAGCTTGTTATCAAAAAGTCTCATATGCCCATTAAATCAATAATATGAAGGATATCAAAGTTGTATTAGAGAATTTATCGACTCAAGGCATAGTTCTTGATAATGCCCAAGCTTCATTCTTGGAAGAATTTCTTCATGTTGACTCAATACTGAAACCAAAATCATTTTTTTCTAAAAATAATGTAATTGGTAATTTGTATCTTTACGGTCCAGTTGGAAGGGGTAAAACAATGTTAATTCAAGCCATTAATGATTGTTATTTCTCTAATTCAGGTAAATTTCATTTTGTAGAATTTATGCAGCTTGTGCATAAAAAATTATCTGATTTTTCTGGAAATAGCGACCCACTATTAATGGTTGTTAAGAGCCTTTCTGATGATTATAAAATAATTTTTTTAGATGAATTTCAGATCGAGGATATTGCAGATGCAATGATCATAGGGACTTTAATTGAATCATTAACAAATACAGGCACTAGATTAATGATTACATCAAATTCACATCCAGACGACCTATATCAAAATGGCCTGCAGAGAGAAAAATTTTTAAAGACCATTCATTTTATAAATAATAATTTTCTTATTCATCATCTTATAGGTACTGAAGATTACAGATTAAAAGAAATTGCGCATTTTGACAGTTCTACGAATGATCGAAATAGTGATAAAAGTGTTAGGGATTTTTTACAAAGAACATTTAATTCAAAAATTAGTCATGAAACTGAATTCTTGGTCAGCAATAGAAAATTTAATTGTTTAGGTTGTTCGGATAAAATTTTATGGCTTTCTTTCGATGATTTTTTTTCTTCACCATGCGTTAGTAAAGATTTTATTGAGATTGTGAAAACATTTGACTGGATTTTTATTAATAACTTTCACTCATGCAATGATGATCACATTGATAAATTGAGAAGATTTATTAGTTTTATTGATATTGCATATCAAGAAAAACAAAAATTAAAGTTTTTTTATGATCCAAATTTAATAAAGAACTTATATTCCGGCGATCAACTGCTTCATTTATGGGTTCGGACTGAAAGCAGGCTTCATCAGATAACAACTGCAAAATATCTTCAAAATTTAGAGAAAAACTAAACTAAATGAATTAAAATATTGATTAAATAGCGCGTAAACATTAACATTCGCATCTAATTTTTTTCTTTAAACATAAAAGGCAATGAAAACTCTTTCACTCAGAAAAGAAGACGCTCAACATGATTGGTATGTTGTGGATGCTTCAGACAAAATTCTAGGTCGTCTGGCCACAAAAATAGCTGATCGTATCAGAGGCAAAGACAAACCTACTTTCACGCCCCACACTGATGGGGGAGACTATGTTGTAGTTATTAATGCAGAAAAAATTCAGGTCACAGGAAAGAAGTTTGACGATAAAAAATATTATACTCACTCACTTTATCCTGGCGGATTAAAGACTAAAGTGTTTAAAGATATTATTGAAGATAAGCCTGAATATATTTTAGAAGAAGCTGTTAAAGGCATGCTTCCAAAAAATAAACTTGGAAAACAAATGTTCAAAAAACTTAAAGTATACAAGGGTGAAAATCATCCTCATGAATCACAAGAACCTCAAATTTGGGAACCAAAACTATGAGCGCAGCAATCCATTACGCAACCGGAAGAAGGAAAACTTCATCAGCTAGAGTTTATCTATCAAAAGGCAAGGGAAAAATATTAGTCAACAATAAAGAATTGTCACATTACTTTGGTAGACAGGTAGCACAAATGTTAGTAATGCAGCCTCTAAAATTAACAGAACTTGATGAGCAGGTAGATATCAAAGCTATGGTTAAGGGCGGCGGAAGTTTTGGTCAAGCTGGAGCTATTAGACATGGTATTTCTAGAGCCTTGCTTGAGTTTGATGAGACATTAAGACCACAATTAAAATCTGCTGGATTTCTTACCAGAGATGACAGAAAAGTAGAAAGAAAGAAACCAGGATTAAAGAAAGCAAGAAAAAGCTCTCAATTCTCCAAACGTTAATTTCTACTTTTATGGAAGAAAAAATTACCACCCGAAGAAAAGTACTCATAGGTATGACTTCTGCAGTTGGTGCTGTTGGCGCATCATTTGCTGTTATTCCATTTGTTGCTTCTTGGAATCCAAGTGCAAAAGCAAAAGCTGTAGGCGGACCTGTTAAAGTTGATGTATCAAAAATGCAGGTGGGACAAAAAATTCAAGTTTCTTGGAGAAAACAACCAGTTTTTGTTATTCGCCATAGCAAAGAAGCATTAGAGAATCTTCCTGAAGTTGAATCTAAATTGGATGATCCAAGCTCCCTTAAGATTGACGAACCATACCGAGATTTAAATCCAACAAGATCGTTATCAACAGAATACACGGTAATAGCAGGAGTATGTACTCATCTGGGGTGCGCTCCAAAATATTATCCTGAAATGGAGTCTCAGCCCTGGGATGAATCATGGGTTGGTGGTTTTTTTTGCCCTTGTCATGGATCAATGTTTGATATTGTTGGGAGAGTATTCAAAGGAGTTCCAGCCCCAACTAATTTAAAGGTTCCGCCACACTATTTTGACGGAAGTATTTTAACAATAGGGGAAGAAAGAGGCTCAGCATAATGACTCAACAATCATCAGGATTTTTCAATTGGATAAACAGTCGTTTACCAATTGTAAATACATTTGAACGTCACCTCTCAAAACATCCAGTCCCTAAGAAAGTAAATTTCTGGTACATGTTTGGTGCTTTGGCATCTGTAGTTTTGATTATCCAAATTGTTTCAGGTATTTGGTTGATGTTTGGATATGAGAATACAGAAGAAGGCGCTTTTGCTTCTATCGAATATATCATGCGAGATATTGAATATGGATGGGTTATTCGATATATGCATACTACTGGTGCTTCAATGTTCTTTGCTGTTGTTTATCTTCATATGTTTCGCGGATTGCTATATGGCTCCTATCACAAACCAAGAGAGTTAGTTTGGGTTTTTGGTATGACTATTTACCTTGTGATGATGGCTGAGGGTTTTTTAGGATATGTGTTGCCGTATGGTCAGATGTCTTATTGGGGAGCTCAAGTGATCATCTCTCTTTTTGGAGCCATTCCATATATTGGCGAGTCATTGGAGATTTGGGTTAGAGGCGATTACTATATTTCTGGGGCGACTATTTCAAGATTCTTTGCATTACATGTAGTAGCTTTACCCTTAATTTTAATTGCATTGGTATTTATGCATTTGGTTGCCTTGCATGAAGTTGGAGCAGGTAATCCAGAGGGTGTTGATATTGAAAAACATTTAGATGAGGATGGGGTGCCATTGGACAGTGTTCCATTTTTTCCATACAAAGTCTTGAACGCATTAGTTGCAATTGGAATATTCGGAATTGTTTTTTCAATCATCATGTTCTTTTTCCCTGAAGGCGGTGGATATATGTTGGAGTTGGCTAACTTTGAAGAAGCAAATCCACTAAGCACTCCTGAACATATTGCTCCAGTTTGGTACTACTCACCTTATTATGCAATGCTAAGAGCAGTGCCTGATAAACTTGGTGGCCTTGTAGTGATGGGCGCAGCTATAGCCATACTATTTGTAGTTCCATGGCTTGATAGAAGTAAAGCTGCCTCAATTAGATACAAGGGAATTCTTAGCAAGATTGCTATGACTATATTTATTATAAGTTGGTTAATGTTGGCATGGTTAGGCACAGTTCCTGTTACAGCATTAAGAACAACGCTTAGTATTATTGGGACAGTGATTTATTTTGCATTTTTCTTGTTAATGCCCATATACACTTCAATTGAAAAAACTAAGCCGGTCCCTGAAAGGTTATGAAAAAATTCTTATTACTAGCCTTATTGTGTATCGGCTCACAAGAAGCCCTAGCAGCTGGCGGCGCAGCGTGCGGTGACTATGGTGAATGCGATTCTTTCAATCCTGAGCTTAATAATTTGGAATCACTCCAATTAGGCGCTCTGACTTTCATTAATCATTGTTATGGATGCCATTCATTGAAATATTCCAGATGGGGAAGAATAGCTCAAGACTTAGATATTCCAGAAGATATCTTCACCGATAATTTAGTTTTTGGTGCAAAGGTAAAGCTTGGAGATAGGATGACCGGTTCAATGAAGCCAGAAGTTTCTGAAACTTGGTTTGGCATAGCCCCTCCAGATCTAACGCTTGTCACAAGATTGCATGGATCAGATTGGGTTTATACATATCTAAGAACTTTTTATGAGGATTCATCAAAACCATATGGAGTTAATAATATGGTGTATCCTGGCGCAGCTATGCCGAACGTTCTAGCTTCTATGCAAGGCCAACAAATCTTAACTTGTAAGGACGTCCCAATCATTGCTAGCAATGGCGGTGTGAGAAGGGATGAGATGGGCAATGATATTACTGAAGAAAAGTGTGGATATCTTAAAACCATTGAAGGTTCGGGCGATTTATCTGTTCAAGAGTTTGATGAGGTTATATTTAATCTTGTAAATTTTATGACATATGTTGGCGAGCCAAGCAGATCAGATAGAGAAAGAATGGGTTGGTATGCAGTATTATTTTTTATAGTATTTACAGCGCTTGCTTACCTTCTGTTTAGAGAATACCAAAAAGATTACCATTAGAATTTAACCAAAAACAAAGAGGAAGCATGATTTTATATTCTGACAAAGATGACCACTACAGCCACAGAGTAAGAATTGTTCTTGCCGAAAAAGATATTGCCTGTGAAATAAGAGAAACTTCCAATGAAGAAGCTCCAGAGGAAGTGCTAGCACTTAATCCATATCATACCTTGCCTATTTTAGCCGATAGAGATCTTGGTTTATATGATGCAGGGGTTATGCTTGAGTATCTTGATGAGCGTTTCCCTCATCCTCCCCTTCTTCCAGTGTACCCAGTCTCAAGAGCGAACAGTAGAACGCTTATGCTAAGAATAGATAAAGAATGGTGCCCATTAGTGGATACTTTGATTGCTAAGGAGTTATCTGAGAAGGAGCTTTTAATTGTTAGAGAAGAACTGCTCAATGAAATAAGCACTGTTGCTCCTACATTCAAAGAATTTAATTTTTTTATGAGCGACGATTTTTCATTAATTGATTGCTATCTTGCTCCGATTTTATGGAGACTTCCTTCTCTTGGTATAAACCTTCCTTTAAATAGACATCTAAAACCTTTGTTGGATTATCAAGGAAAAATATTTGCTAGACATAGTTTCCAGGACAGCCTTTCTTTGATAGAAAAAGATCTTAGGAACTAAGACAAAAATAAGTCTGTAGTAATTTTATTTACAGGTATCTCTCTTTTGGTGCATGCATTGGATTTATAAATAATCTTGCCAGTGATACTATTTATTCTTGCAGATTCCACACCGGCTTGTTTCAGTACTTGCAACAATAACCACTCATTTAAAGTTCCTAGCTCTAAATACCTCTCAAGTGATCCTGACTCATCTTGTTTGATTTTTGATATTGTGTAAGCAGATATGAGTGCCCAAGAATCTTCATAGTCTAGTAATTGCAGCGGTGAATTTATTTCCTCCAAAGAAGAAATAAAATTTAAATATTTAAATTTATTTCCTCCATGATATCTAAGAGCTGGAATCATGGATTTGTATTCTTGAGGATTCAACAGAATGACGATTTGCATGAAATCAGATCTAGATCGAGGAGCAAAATTTAGATTTTGATTTGGGTTTAGGCTGGAAATTTTTTTGAATCTTTTTTCGCTTAAATTAATCCCTAAAATCTCAGCAGAAAATTCTTGATAATCACTGGAGTCATATTTTACTTTCATAAAATTTGTATTATCTGGTGCCAAGTCTTGAATCAAAGATTCATATTCTTGTGAATAAATAATTAGAAATGAATCGTTATTTTTACTTATTTCTGCATTTAGTGATGAAATAGCATCTTCATAAAGGCTTGAACAAAATCCATTAATTTGTTGTGACAGCAAATTTTCTGGTAGTGAAACTTGTTTACTGTCAGCCCAAAAAATATTTATAGGAAGATTGAGCTTATAAACTAATTCTATTAATTCTTTAGAGTATTTCTGGTTAGGCTTAAGAGTAAGAGTATATTCTTTCTTGGATAAAATTTTTTGATAATTTCTTTTTAATATTTTTGCATTTTTTAACTGCTCTTGATTTAACTTTTGACCATCAATAGCCTTCTGTATTTTTTCCAAGTCATTAACAAAATAACTTTGATAGTCATAAATATCTTCAAAACTTTTGAGACTATCTGCTTCAAGGAATTCATTTGAATTTAATATTAAATTCTTAGATGTTGTTGAGCAAGATGCTAAGATAATTAATGTTAAAAGATGTAATAAATATCTATTTTTTTTTAAAATCATTAAGTTAAATTCATGCTTTATATAATCTGTACCCCAATTGGTAATTTAAATGATTTCTCATTGAGGTCAATTAATACTTTAAAGGAAGTAGATAGTATTTTTGCAGAAGATACCAGAGTTGCAGCAAAACTTTTGCAACATTTTGATATTCAAAAAAAAACTCAATCATTTCATGAGCATAATGAGAATGAGGCCAGCGAAGAAATTATAGAATTGCTTAAAAGCGGGAAGACTCTAGCCTTATTGTCTGATGCCGGGGCGCCACTGATATCTGATCCAGGATATCCATTGATTCAGCGCTGCATTAAAGAAAGCCTTTCTTTTACAGTTCTTCCAGGAGCTTCTGCGCTCATAAATGCTGTAATTCTATCAGGCTTACCTTCAGATAAATTTTCTTTTAATGGGTTTTTACCAAAACAACATGAGGCAAAAAGAAAAATTGCCATAAAGCTAAAAAATTCTAATTTAACTAATATTTTTTTTGAATCTGCTAAGAGGATTGTTAAAACTATTTCAGTTTTTTCTGAAGTCCTAAACCCAGATACGCAGGTAGCAATTTGTCGAGAGATGACCAAAGAATACGAATCAATCTATAGAGGAACCATTAAAGAGATTATGGCTCTTATTAAGAGTGATGAGATTCCATTGCTGGGAGAGTTTGTGGTTCTTGTTTACTCTGGTTCATCTCTTGATGAAGTTTTTGATTTAGATGAAAATTTTTGCCTACCATTTCTTGAGTTCTTGTCTCCAACAGAGGCATCAAAACTAATAGCTAAAATTACTTCTTTCTCAAAGCAAGAAGTTTATAAATTCCTTTTAAGGATTTCTAAATAGAAGAAAAAGGGATTAAAATGTATTTGAGTTGATCGGATGACCGCTGGCAATTTGCTAGAGGAAAGTCCGGACTTCATAGAGTAGAGTGCCAGGTAATTCCTGGGGGGCGTGAGCCCACGGCAAGTGCAACAGAAATTATACCGCCAAGAAATTGGTAAGGGTGAAATGGTAGGGTAAGAGCCTACCGCGTATTTGGTAACAGATACGGCAGTGTAAACCCCACTTTGAAGCAAAACCAAATAGGAATCCGTTAAGGTTACTCGCTTAGGATTCGGGTAGGTTGCTTGAGCAATATGGTGACATACTGCCTAGATAGATGGTCATTTAACACAGAATCCGGCTTATAGATCAACTCATCTAATTTTTTTAAAAAAAAGTGTGTAAAAGTGTGTTAAATGTAGTATAAAGTGTGTAGATATTAATTTTTACATACATTATGTTTGGTTTTACAACTATTTCGATAGATGCAAAGGGAAGACTAGCTATCCCAGCAAAATACCGAGATCAACTTCTTGCACAAAATGAAGAAAGTATTGTTGTTACAAGAGATCCGCAATATCCATCATTAAAAATTTATCCAGGATCAATCTGGAATACCATAGCTAGCGAGCTTCAATCATTGCAAGGCCTTGATCCAATTGTAAGAAACTTACAGTGGACCATCTTAGGAAATGCTAGCGTGAGCGCCTTTGATCCAAAAGGGAGGATGCTAATCCTCTTGCCTTCTGAGCTTCGAGAATATGCAGAAATAAAAACAGCAGAAAAAGTATCTTTCATTGGGATGGGAAATAAATTTGAAGTCTGGAATGACAAAAACTGGGAAATAAGGCAAACAGGTGGCGCTTTATCTACTGAAATTCTAGAAGTGGTATTGCCAGAGCGGTTAAAAACAATATCTTTTTAAGGGGTAAGAAATGAATTGGGAAATAATTGAAGAAAATGCAGGGCTAGCTAAGATCAAAGTCATTGGTGTAGGTGGTGCAGGTGGTAATGCAGTTATTCATATGATTAATCATGAAATTCAGGGAGCAGAATTTATTTGTGCAAATACTGATTCTCAAGCATTGGATAGGGCAAAGGGTTCTACTATTTTAAAGCTTGGTGATAATGTTACTAGAGGTTTGGGAGCTGGAGCAGATCCTCAGGTAGGAAAGGCAGCAGCAGAGAGGGATAGAGCTGCAATTGAGGAGTTATTATCCGGAGCAGATATGATCTTTATCACTGCAGGAATGGGGGGCGGCACTGGAACTGGCGCTGCTCCAGTCATTGCTCAAGTTGCCAAGGAACTTGGAGCCTTAACAGTAGCAGTAGTCACTAAACCATTTAATTTTGAAGGGCATAAAAGGAAAGCTGCAGCGGAGCAAGGAATAGCAGAGCTAGTTGAGGAAGTCGATAGTTTGATAACCATACCCAACCAAAAATTGATGGATATATTAGGCAGAAAAACATCTATGGAAGAAGCCTTTGCTAAAGCAGATGATATTTTAAAAGGAGCCGTTCAAGGTATTTCTGACATTATCATGAAGCCTGGATATATAAATGTTGACTTTGCTGATGTAAAAACAGTTATGTCAGAAAAAGGCATTGCTATGATGGGTACAGGCCAATCAAGTGCCGATGAAAGAGGCATTGATGCAGCCAGTCAAGCTGTAAGCTCAGAGTTACTTGAAGATATTGAATTAAAAGATGCAAGGGGAATTTTAGTTAATATCACTGCAAAATCACCAACAATGGCAGATTTTGATGAGGTTGATTCAGTTATCAGAGACTTCACAGCTAAAGACGCAACTATTATTTATGGAACTGTAATGGAAGATTCAATGGATGAAGAGGAATTATTAGTTACGGTTGTGGCAACAGGCGTCAATCAAAAAACAGCAACTTTAGCGGTAGATAATTCAAGAAGAGCCACAGTGCAACTTAATCCAGTGGGCTTAGATACGCCCAAAACAGATCAATCAGTCAAGTCAGGTGGCACATCGTCTGCAGAGGATATAGATTTCCTTGATGTGCCAACCTTCATGAGAAAGCAAGTAGATTAAATATATGCTTCATGTTCCAGTTCTGCTGGAAGAATCATTAGGTTTCTTGTTACATGATTTATCTGGAACATACCTAGATCTAACCTTTGGAAGAGGAAGCCACTCTCAGGAAATCTTGAATAGAATATCTCCTCATGGAAGACTTCACGCTGTTGATAGAGATATCGAAGCAGTCTCATTTGGTGAAGATAATATAACTGATCCACGTTTTAGTATTTACCACTCAAATTATTCTGAAATTGATTCATTATTTCCCCAGCAGAAATTTGATGGGGTATTATTAGATCTTGGAACTTGCTCAACTCATTTAGATGATCCAGATAGAGGTTTTAGCTTTCAGCGTGATGGGCTTTTGGATATGCGAATGGATACATCTAAGGGTTTTAGTGCAGCAGAGTGGCTAAATACTGCGTCTGAAAAAGAGATAAGTGATATTTTGTATCAATACGGTGACGAGAGAGCATCAAGAAAAATTGCCAGAGCAATAGTTGACTTTAGGGCGATGAGACCCTTTAAAACAACAATTGAATTGACCAAGGTAATAGAAACTGTTCTTAAAAGAACTGGTAAAACTCACCCAGCCACAAAGTCATTTCAAGCAATAAGAATACATATAAATCAGGAGCTTCATCATCTGAGAATAATGCTTTCTAAGCTGCATAATGCTTTGAAAGTCGGCGGGATTGTTGTAATTATTTCATTTCATTCCCTAGAGGATAGAATTGTAAAAAATTTTTTTAAACCTGAGATTGCGCAGCTTCCAAAAGATATCCCAATTAATACTTCTGTTAAAGAAACCTATAAGAGCATTAAAAAGAAAATAAAACCATCCTCTAATGAGATCAAAATGAATCCTCGCTCAAGAAGCGCAGTAATGAGGGTATTTTCAAAGTTATGAAAAAAAATATTTTTGTTTATATTTTATTCATAAATATTTTTATTCTTTTTTGTATATGTCTTGAGACTATAAAGGTTAGATGGCAATTTAGTCAGGAGTATGAAAATAATGCTTATCTCCAAGTTGCAAACAATAAATTGACTGAGTTAAATTTTAATTTAAAAACGGAATACTACCATCTGAGCTCTCCAGCTAAAGTTGAACGTCATGCAAAAGAAATATTAAGAATGGTGGAGATTAAAAAAGTAACAACTATAAAATATGAAAAATAATTTTGGTTATAGTTGGCGAGCATATTTAATATATATTTTCTTATCTATCAGTTTACTAATCTTAGTTTTTAGAATTGTTAGTCTTCAATATATTGAAGGAGATTTCTTAAAATCTAAAGGCCAGAGCATGCTTGAAACCTCTAGGTCCATACCTGCGACTCGAGGGAGCATACTGGATAGAAATGATTTTCCTCTCGCGGTATCAATCAATCAATATGATTTATATGCTCTAAAAAATTTCTCAGAAGACGATTTTAAACAATTAAAAGACTTTCTTATTTTAAACAAAGATTTTCCTGCTATTAAACAAATTAATAAAAAAACATTAATTTTTTCTAACTTAAGTTTTGCTCAATATGAGAGCATTAAAAATCTGAAACTCTCAGGCATTGAGATTGAATCATTTCAAAAAAGATATTACCCATTAGGTGAACAAATAGCTACTTTGATCGGATTTGCTGGGAAAGATGGATTTGGTTTGGAGGGGCTTGAAAATATTTTGGATTCTGAATTGTCTGGTGTAGCTGGGCGAGAAACTATTTATAGAAACGCAAGTAGGAGACCTAAAGTAACTCAAGAAGTAATCAAGGGCTCTAATAAAAAGTTAACCATTGATAGCAGGATTCAATTTTATTCATATAAACATCTTTCAAGTTTTGTTGAGGCTAATAATGCAAAAGGTGGCAGTGCCATAGTATTGGATAATATTTCTGGAGAAATTCTCGCTATAGCCAGCTATCCTTCATATAACCCTAATAGCGCTCAAAGACAGATTCAGAGGAATAGAGCTCTGGTTGATGCATTTGAACCGGGTTCGATAATAAAACCTCTAGCTTTAGCCAAGGGTATTGATATGGGTATACTCTCTGCCAATCAGGTAATTGATACCAGCCCAGGATATATAAATTTAAGCGGTAGAACTGTGTCAGACCCAAAAAATTATAAATTGCTAACTGTTAGCGAGATTATTGCAAAATCAAGCCAGGTTGGAGCTTCTAAGCTAGCTTTGCAAGTTGGGATAGATGGACTGATTTCAGGGTACAAGGGGTTTGGCCTTTCAAAACCACCAAATATATTTTTTCCTGGAATTGCTTATGGGATTATTAATTCAAGAAATAATATCTCTGATCATGAAATTGCAAGCATTGGATTTGGGTACAGCATGACCGCTTCTGCTTTGCAACTAGCTCAAGCATATTCAGTTTTTGCTAATAAAGGCTATCTCAAAGATTTTAAAATTTTTAAAGATGGTATTGAAGGATACAAGCAGCGAGTAATAGGCGAAGATGCTGCGAACGAAGTATTGGAGTCTTTAAAATTGGTTGTTTCAGATGGAACAGGAAGCTTAGCAAGGTTAGCAAATTACGAAGTTGCAGGAAAAACAGGCACATCTCACAAAGCCAGCTCTATGGGTGGCTATGATCAAAGCAAATACATAGCATCATTTGCTGGAATAGCGCCATTAAAATCTAAAAGACTTACAATTTTTGTAACTATCGATGAGCCAGGTTTAAATAATTATTCCGGTGGTAGCGTTGCAGCTCCACTATTTGCTGCAATCTCTAATGATGTCTTAAATTATTTAGATGAATAAATTGCCTCTTATTAAACCTTTCATTAAAACAAATATCTTTGACGAATGTTTTATTGAATCAATAACAGATAACTCAAAAGATGTGCTTAAAAATTCTTTATTTGTAGCTAGACAGGGAGAAGGTTTGCATGGAAAAGTATTTATAAAAGAAGCAGAAAAAAAAGGAGCATCCTGCATCATTAGCGATCAAGAAATTGAAGAAGAAATAGATATACCAATTTATTGCATCAAAAATTTAGAGAATATAATCACTGAACTCCTATTTCGATTTTATGAGTTGTCTGAGGATGATTTCATTTTTCATGGTGTGACCGGCACCAATGGAAAAACAACAACAGCATTTATGGCACACAATATTATGAGGGAGCTGCAAAAACCTTCAGTATATATTGGCACTCTAGGGGCAATTATTAATGACGATCTTATAAAAACGAAAGGCAACACAACTCCTGGTATATTTGAGTTGTTTGAGATTTTACAAGCATGCAAACTTCAACAAAAAACATATGTTTTTCTTGAAATATCTTCTCATGCTTTAGTTCAAAAAAGGCTATCTAATTTACCTTTTTTACAGACTATCATACTTAATATTCAATCTGACCATCTCGATTACCATAAAACAGAAACAGACTATATTAATGCAAAATTATCTATTACAAATCTCAATAATAAAAACCCTACAATAATTTCAATAGATCAAATTCAAGATTTGCTGCCAAGTCTATCTGAAGCCCAGAAAGAGCAGCTTTCAAACTCACAATTTTTAAGTGCTAAAAATCCTTCAGCTCCATTAAAGTATTCTTATGTTTATAATCCTGACGGGCCTTCGACGATTAATTTAAATTTCCCTAGCCTTACACTGGATGCAAGTGTTTCATTATTTCTTAAATTTAATATCGAGAATTACATTTCAGCTATTGCATTAATTTCAGAGCATATTGACTCAAATGATTTAAACAACACCCAAAGAGCCTTGATTAAAATGCCTGAGGGAAGAGGAGAGATATTAAAGTTAAAAGAAGGAAAGATATTAATTGACTATGCCCACGATCAACAATCTATGAAAAATATTTTATCTGAATTAAAGAATTATTATGATGACATCATTTTAGTTTTTGGTTGTGGCGGAGATAGAGATAGATCAAAAAGACCAAAAATGATGAAAGTAGCTCAAGATTTTTCTAGCAAAATATTTTTTACCTCAGACAATAATCGCTATGAATCCTTTTCAGTAATTGCTGCAGATGCGATAAATGAAAGCGATCAAGCAGGCGTGGAAATTATAGAGGATAGACAAAGAGCGATAACTGCAGCGCTTAAACACTTAAATAAAAAAAATATATTGGTAATATTAGGCAAGGGTCATGAAACTTCCATGGAAATATCAGGAATCAAAGTTCCATTCAATGACAGAGATTGCGTCTTAAAAATTTTAGGCAATGAAATTAATTAAAAATACACAAGATTTATTAACCTCTCTAAAGCTTGATGCTAAATCAGGCTTACCAATTAGAAATTTTCAAATAGATTCTAGAAAGGTAACTAAGAACTCAGTCTTTTTTGGTCTGACTGGCTCTAATGTGGAAGGCAGTCTTTATGCCGAGGATGCAATAAAAAAAGGCGCATGTCTTGCAATAATAAAAGAGAGTAAAATTTTAAATTCCTCAACCCAGTCATCAAAAATTATTCAAGTCAAAAGTCCTGAAAAGCATCTTATTGAGTCTGCAAAGATTGCAATAGGAAGATACAAGGGAGGCATTATTGGGGTCACTGGCAGTAATGGCAAAACGACCACAAAAAATATTCTTAAGAATGGCATAAAAAATAGTTATGCCACTTTTCAGAACTATAACAATGAAATCGGTTTACCACTTTGTGCTTTGGAATTGGATTCAAAAAATAGCACAGCAATTTTTGAAATGGGAGCAGCGAAATTAGGTGATATAGATTTTCTATCTAAAATAATTAAACCAAATATTGGTATTATTACTCACATAGGACACTCACATTTAGATGGGCTTAGCTCAGTTAGAGGAGTGTTAGAGGTAAAATCAGAGCTTATCAACAATATTAAAAAAGGTGGAGCAGCAATTGTTCCGGATAGTAAATATCTTAATTATTGGAAAAAAATGAGGGATGATATTACTTTTTATACTTTTGGTAAGAAACCCTCAGCATCTTATTTTCCAAGTCAAATCAGGATGACAAAGCAAGGCTTGTCTTTTTTTATTGAATCTATTCATTTGCAAAAAAGAATTCCAATAAAAACAAAGCTTGTAGGAATGCATAATGTGTTAAATATTCTTGCTTCATTCGCAGCGATCCATGCTGCGCAGTTAAACATTAATGAATTTGTAGATGGTTTGAGAGGCCTTGTAAACCCCCCACAACGTTTAGACCTTAAAACATGGGTAAGGCAGTCACAGGTCATCGATGACACTTACAATGCTAATCCAGATTCCATGAGAGCAGCTATAGATGTTTTATGTCAATTTAAAGGAAAAAAGATCGCAGTTCTTGGAGATATGGCTGAGCTTGGCAGATATAGAAAAAAACTACACATTGACTTGGGGGACTATGCCAAAATACACGGAGTAGATTTTTTACTTGGATGTGGAGATTTGATCCGACATACAGTATTTGCATTTGGTGATAATGGGTTTTTCTTTAAAAATAAAATTGAGTTAGTTGATTTTTTAAAAAAAAATCTAGTAGGAAAAGAGAATATTTTATTAAAAGGTTCAAGATCAATGCGAATGGAAGAAATTCTAGATTTATGGAAATAATATGATCGAATTATTGGGAACTTGGTTAATGACATACGATACTGGTTTCGATGTCTTTCGTTATTTGACTGTTAGAACTATTGGAGGAACCCTTACGGCACTCATGCTTTCCATTTTTCTTGGCCCAGCCTTGATTCGATTCTTAACACATATTCAGTTCTCTCAATCAATCAGGGGAGATGGGCCTCAATCACATCTTTCAAAATCTGGAACACCTACGATGGGAGGGTTGATTATTATCTCCTCATTAATTATTTCAACATTGCTTTGGTCCGATTTTCATAATCCATATATTTGGATCTTAATTTTTATCACTATTTCTTTTAGCACAATAGGCTTTCTTGATGATTGGCTAAAAATTAAGGAGAAAAATTCAAAAGGTTTGAAGGGAAAATATAAGCTCATATTGCAGTTTATTTTTTCTTTAGTTGCAATGTTGTTTATGTTGCAAGTTTCTCCCAGTGGAAATGAACAAATTTTTATTTTGCCTTTTAACAAAGAATATATATTTACAATTTCACCACTTATTTTCCTGACTATAAGCATTTTTGTAATTATGGGCTCATCTAATGCTGTTAATCTTACCGATGGCCTAGATGGGTTAGCAATTTTGCCATCTGTGTTAATAGCTGGAGGCCTCGGTCTAATTGCTTACGCATCAGGAAATTTGATTATTTCTGATTACTTATTTATTCCATTTAATCCTCTTAGCGGAGAGTTGATTGTTTTTTGTGGAGCATTGATTGGAGCTGGCATAGGGTTTCTTTGGTACAACACATATCCTGCACAGATATTTATGGGTGACCTGGGATCTTTAACGCTTGGAGGAATTCTAGGTACTCTGGCAGTGTTAGTGAGGCATGAGATAGTTTTTGCAATTATGGCAGGGGTTTTTGTGATGGAAACTTTAAGCGTTATTATTCAAGTCAGCTCTTATAAATTAAGGGGTAAAAGAGTTTTTTTAATGGCACCAATTCATCATCATTTTGAATTAAAGGGCTGGGCGGAACCAAAGGTTATCGTTAGATTTTGGATTATAACTTTTGTGCTTGTTTTATTTGCTTTGGCAACCTTGAAGTTAAGATAAATTTCTATGAAATCTCTTATTTTTGGTTATGGGATCACAGGCCAATCTTTTGAAAGATATTTAACAAAAAAAGACATAGCTTTTGATATTTACGATAAAAATCTAAAAGGACCAAATATATCCAATCACTTACCTGATCAAACCTTATTAAGTTCTTATGAAATGATCTATTTGAGTCCAGGAATTAATCTAAAGAAGCTTTATACAAAAGGAGAATTTAATAAATTAGCCTACCTGACAGATTTAGATATTTTTTTTCAAGAAGATAGCTCTTATAAGATTGGAGTTACTGGCACAAATGGAAAAAGCACTTGCTGTTATCAATTACATCAGCTGTTAGAAGATTCTCAATTGATTGGAAATATTGGCACACCTGTTTTAGATGGTATTAATTCTTGTTCATATTCTATCATTGAGCTTTCCAGCTTTCAGCTAGAAAAGGTCAAGGATATTAAGCTAGACTTTGGAGTGCTATTAAACATTGCACCTGATCACATTGATCATCATGGAACTTTTGCAGAGTACACAAATGTAAAAAAAAGAATCAAAGAATCAAAAATATCAACACAAGAATCAAACCCTAAAAAACTATGGTCAATGATCACTGGAAGAAAACTCAGAGAGGTTCAAGATATTGCATTGCACGAATTGCCACATAGACGGCAGCATGTTGGAATACATAATCAACTAGTGTTTATAAATGATTCAAAGGCTACTAATTTAACTGCATTGAAATTTGCGCTCAATAAAATCTCTAGTCCTTATGTGTTGATCCTTTGTGGGGATCCAAGTAAAGAGCAATATGATAGTTATAAGATTATCGGCCCAACAAAGGTATATATTTTTGGCAAACACGCAGAAGAGATATCAAAAAAAATATTTCATCCAGATAAAATATTACTTTGCAATCAAGGTCTTTCATCAGTAATGAATTTGATTTTTAAAGATGTATATCACTGCCAAACCAATATACTTTTTTCACCAGGCCATCCTAGCGGACAAGATTATAAAAATTTTGAAGAACGTGGAGATCATTTTATCAAATTAGCATTGGGCTCAAATGATTGATCGAGACAATATATTAATTGCTCTTCCATATTTCTGTTTGTTATTCATTGGTTTGGTGATGGTTGCTTCATCAAGTGTATATGTTTCGGAGGATCTTTATGGAACCCCCTTTCATTTTGCTTCGAGGCAAGTAATTTTTTTAATTATCGGTATTCTTGCAACAATAATTGCCTTAAGTATTCCATCAAACTTATTTCTCACATTAGATTGGTTAATTTTAATTGGTTCTTTGCTTTTGCTTATTGCTCTTTTTTTTCCGGGGGTGGGTACAGAGGTCAATGGAAGTTTAAGGTGGATCAGAATCGGACCAATCAATATCCAACCCTCTGAAGTAAGTAAGCTAGCTTTAGTTATATATATTTCAGGATATTGCGTTAGAAGACTAAGTGAAATTAATACTTCACTGGGGTTTTTTAGACCCTTGATTGTATTAGCTCTTTTCGGGTTATTGATCATGTCTCAACCTGATCTTGGATCAACATTGGTAATTGGGGCTTTAGTAATTGCCGTGCTATTTTTTGCAGGGATTTCATTCTTTCAATTTTCATTATTAATTTTATTAATGGGGAGTTTGGCATCCATTGCAGTCTATCTAGAGCCATATAGATATATAAGATTTATTTCATTTACTGAACCGTTTGACCATTTTTATGGGCCCGGATGGCAGCTATCAAACGCTTTGCTTGGTATTGGCAGAGGAGAGTTGCTAGGCGTAGGCTTAGGAAATGGTCTTCAAAAGAATTTATACCTACCAGAACCACATACTGATTTTATTTTTGCAGTAATTGTTGAAGAATTTGGATTGCTTGGAGGGTTGATAGTGATTTTTCTGTTTGCTTTATTGATTTTTGGAATTATTACAACATCCATTAAAGCGCTAGAGCTTGGAAAATTATTTCAAGGATTACTTGCTTTTGGTGCAGGTATTTTAATTGCAATTCAAGTAGTATTTAACATAGGGGTAAATCTTGGAATCTTACCGACAAAAGGCTTAACTTTACCTTTTGTGAGCTACGGGGGAACAAGCTTAATTTTATTTATGTTTTTAATAGGCATGGTTTTAAGAATTAATTTTGAAAATAAAACGATAAATTAATGAAATTTTTAATTTCTGCAGCAGGAACCGGAGGCCATGTTTTTCCAGCATTAGAGTTTGGCAAAGAATGTGTTAAAAATAATCATGAGGTTATTTGGATTGGAACAAAAACTGGCATAGAAAAAAGAGTTGTTCCTAGCAATATAAAACTTTTAACTATTCCCATGAGAGGCTTCAGAGGAAAGAATTTAATTTTTAAAATTACTTCATTAATAGGTTTAATAACATCAATTTTTATAAGTATTTTTTACTTGCAAAAAAATAAGATTGATTACGTTGTTTGCTTCGGGGGTTATGTCTCTTTGCCTGTCGGTTTGTCAGCATGGGTTTGCAGAAAACCTCTTTTCTTGCACGAGCAAAATGCAATTCTGGGAACTGCTAATAAAGCTTTAAAACAATTTTCAAAAATAATTTTTTTAGGATTCCCAATAAATGAGCCAGTTACCAAAAACATGATGCTCGTAGGGAATCCAATAAAGCAATCAAAAGAAAGCTCATCAGCAACTCAAAAGCATCAACTACCAAGGGTTTATGTGACTGGTGGCAGTCAAGGCTCTGAATTTATCAATAAAAATGTACCTATAGCCTTAAATTCATTAAACACACCATTAGAGGTAAGGCATCAATCTGGAAATGGAAAATCTGAAGGAGTGAAAGAATTGTATTCAAGTAATATTTCTGTCGAGGTAGGGGAGTTCTATGATTCACCTCATGATCAAATTCTATGGTCAGATTTTATTATTTCTAGGGGAGGTGCGCTGTCTCTCTCAGAGGCTATAACATTAAACAGAGGATCAGTGATTATTCCTTTGCCATCAGCCATTGATAATCACCAGCTCTTAAATGCAATTAATATTGTTAATTTAGATATGGGGTTGATTCATGAAGAGTCTGAATCTCATGAATCTCTTTCTAAAAAGCTTCAAAAAATTATTGAGAATAAACTTTATGAAGAATGGTCAAACAAAGAAAACAATTTAGATCATTTTCAAGCCGCTAGAAGAATGTTAAGTTCAATTTTAAAATTTTAAAAAATAGATGACCTCTCTAGGATTTCAAAAGTTCAAAAAAATTCATATGATCGGCATTGGTGGATCTGGAATGATTGGAGTTGCCACTATTTTGCAAAAACGAGGTTTTAAAGTTACAGGTTCAGACCTTGTTATTACAGATGAGTTGAAAGAATTAAAAAAACTTGGCGCTAAAGTTCAAATAGGCCATGAACCAAGGCTTGTTTTAAAAGCAGATTTAGTTGTTGCTTCGTCAGCAATATCCAAGAGAAACCCCGAGCTTTCATATGCCAAGAAATCTGGATTAACTATTATTCCAAGGGCAGAGATGCTTGGGACTCTGATGAAGCCATATCGGAGCATTGCGATTGCTGGGAGTCATGGCAAGACATCTACAACGAGCATCATTGCCAGTATTTTTAATGCAGCTAATTTGAGTCCTACATATGTGGTGGGAGGCCAAGTTCTTAGCGTTGGTAGAAGCTCTAACCTTGGGGATGGAAACTATATAATTGTAGAGGCCGATGAAAGCGATGGATCATTTTTGCATCTACAACCTGATATTGCTGTAATTACCAACATTGATAATGACCATTTAAGTTTTTATGACTCAAATCAAGAAAAATTAAATCAATCTTTTGTTAGTTTTGCCGAAAATTTACCTTTCTATGGCCATATTTTGCTTAATTTAGATGATTCAAACATTCGTAAAATTTCAAAAGATATACATAGAAGGCAGATAACTTTTGGTTTTAATTCAAAAAATAGATTTCAAATAACTGATGCAAAGTTAGAAAATGGCCTTCAAAAATTTCAATTAACAGATCATTCCAATAAAAAATATTATAAATTTTCTACGAGTTTAAGTGGTAGACATAATTTATACAATGTTACTGCTGCTATTTGTGTAGCCATTGAAGAAAAAATATCAGTTAAGGACATTGCCAAAGGGTTAGCTGATTTTAGAGGCGTTGGAAGGAGATTTGAGCTTTCAAAAATTTATTTTTCCAAGCGTCCTCATGTGTTGATAGATGATTATGGTCATCATCCTGCTGAAATTCTATCAACCGTTCTTGCTGCTAAGGAAAAATTTCCTCGTCAAAAAATATGCATGATTTTTGAACCTCATAGATTTACAAGAACGCAACAGCTTTTTGATGATTTTAAAAAAGTGCTATCAAAGGTAGATTTTCTTCTTTTGTTAGATATTTATCCAGCTAGTGAAAAACCTATTAAAGGAATTTCTTCTAAAAAACTCGCTTCTCAGATATTAAAAAATCACAAAAACGTCCATTACATTGGAAAGAAAGACCCCATGAACTGGCTTCAAGAAAATCATCAAGATTTTTCTATTTTAATCACTCAAGGGGCAGGAACAATTTCAAAACTGAATAAGAAGATAAAAAAAAAGTGGCAATAAAAAAAATTATAGTTTTATATGGAGGAAAGTCTTCTGAGCGTGAAGTTTCCCTTGAGAGTGGAAAATACATATTTCAAGCAGTCAAAGAGTTAGGATACGAAGCCCAACTTATCGACTATCCAAAAAACTTTTCACCTCAACAGCTTACAAAAGAAGATTTTATTTTTATTGCCCTTCATGGTGAGGATGGCGAATCAGGAGAATTACAAAAACTTTTACAGCAAGAGTGCATTCCCTTTTCGGGGAGCCATCATCAAGCTTGTGTAAATACTTGGAACAAAAATACCTGTAAAGAGCTTCTTAAAGATAATAAAATTCCTACTCCAAACTGGATTACCATTCCTTCATTGCTTGAAATGGAAAAAGATTTAGACAACCCTTTTTTTAATCAACTTAAACCATTCAAGGAGCTATTTTTAAAGCCAGCAGAGGATGGATCAAGCATAGATGTATTCAAAATTTCCTGTAACAAGGATTTAGAGAATGCTATTTGTAATTGTGCAGATCCTAGGAGAACATTTATTTTGGAAGAGAGCATAGACTTTAAGGAGCTTACTGTTCCAATTTTAAATGGCAGATGTTTACCTGCTGTAGAGATCAAAACCTCTGAATCCTTTTATAACTTCAATGCGAAATACGTGAATGAAGATACTCAACTTACCGAGCTTGTACTTTCAACAGATGATAAAGATAAGCTTGAGAAAATCTGCCTTAAGACACTCGATGTTTCAGGTTGTTCTGGTTGGTTAAGGGTTGATCTTATGCAGGACAGAAATAATAAATTTTATGTGCTCGAAGTTAATACTGCTCCTGGAATGACTTCTCATAGTCTATTTCCTAAATCTGCAGAGTCAATTGGGCTTTCATACAATCAACTTGTGCAAGAAATTATCAATGCTAATTAGAACAGGTTTAGCATTTATACTTTTAATGCCTATCTTATTTGGCTGTTCAGGCAACAACAACCAAAAGATTATAGTAGTTTTTGAGAAGCCCCCAACTTTAAAAAAAGCCCAGGAATTAGTCTTCAATTTATCAAGCAATACCTCTATTAAAAAGCTATCAAAATTTCTAGATAACCAAAACTGGATTAATTCTTTTTTGATTAAAAAATATGCATTCAAGCCGCTAGAAATATTTATCGATTTAAAAGAGCCGAAATATATTTGGCAGGAAAATTTTTATTTAGATGCAAAGCTAAATAAGTTTTTGTATTTTGGTGAATTTCCTGACTTGTTGCATTTAAATATGCCGATTGAATTTGTTGATGAGTGGCTAGAAGTTGAAGCAGAAATTTATGCGTTAACCGCAGCCCACAACCTTAATATTTCTTCCATTTCTTATGCAGAAGCGGAAGGATGGCATTTGAAGACTAAAAGTAATTTGAAAATAAAGCTAGGCTCAGATTTATCCTCTAAAGTATTGGAAAAACTTTCATTAACCTTAAAATATATTTTCGAAAAAAACTTAACTCCTAGTATTATTGATTTAAGATACAGAGATGGAGCGGCTTTAAATTATGGCAAATAATGGAACAAAAGATTCCGACCATGTCGTCGGGTTAGATATTGGAACCTCGAAGGTTGTTTGTATAATTGGCAAATATGTTGATCAACATTCTCTTGAAGTTGTATCGATGGGGTCTTATCCATCTAGCGGTCTTAAAAAAGGTGTTGTAGTGAATATTGATGCAACCACCGATGCAATTCAAAAATCTATAGATCAAGCGCAAGCGTCATTTGAAGGAAAAATTAAAAATGTATATGTTGGGATTGCAGGAAACCATATTCGCAGTTTAAATTCTCATGGAATAGTAGGAATAAAAGATAAAGAAGTTGAAGCAAGTGATATAGATAGAGTAATTGAAGCAGCTCAAGCAGTTGCAATACCATCAGATCAAAGAGTGCTTCATGTTCTACCTCAAGAATATGTTATTGATAATCAAGACTCTATTAGAGAGCCACTTGGAATGTCTGGTGTGAGGCTAGAATCCCATGTGCATTTGGTTACCTGCGCTAATAATGCAATACAGAATATAGAGAAATGTGTTAAACGATGTGGAATTGGTGTCGATGGTTTTGTTTTAGAGCAGCTAGCCAGCTCATATTCTGTTTTATCTGAGGATGAGAAAGAGCTTGGAGTTTGTTTGGTGGACATTGGCGGAGGTACCACTGATATTGCTGTATTTAATTCTGGCTCAATATCATTTACTGGAGTGATTCCTATAGCAGGCGATCAGGTAACCAGCGACATAGCTGTAGCCTTAAGAACTCCTACTGCCCAGGCAGAAGATATAAAACAAAAGCATGGTTGTGCAGCAGCGGAACTTACTCATGATGGAGAAACTTTAGAAGTAATGAGAGTTGGCGGCAGACCTCCAGAAGACTTATCAAGACGCTCACTGGCTGAAATTATTGAACCAAGATATGTGGAGCTTTTTGATTTAGTTAAGGCAGAAATTAAACGTAATGGTTTCGAAAATAAAATCCCGGCTGGAATAGTACTTACAGGTGGCACCTCAAAAATGGAAGGAGCCGTTGCCCTGGCCGAGTCTATTTTTCAAACAAGCGTTAGACTAGGTATTCCAGAAAAATTTAGTGGGATGGAGTCAGTACTAAAAAATCCAATATATGCTACTGCTTTAGGTCTGGTAGGCTTTGGTTTTGATCAAATGAAACAGGGCTACACACTGGAAAATAATAAAAGTTTTTTTGATAGAGCTTTTGGTTTCTTAAAAAATAATTATTGATTGCTGGGTATATTTGGCATAGAATTCACGCTCCTTGGTTTTTTGATGTTCAAAAAATCTACTAACCCACAAGGAAAAATATGAATAATTACGAATTAACTTTAATACTTAACCCTGACTTATCCACTAAGTTTGATGACTTTCAAACAAAGTTCGAAAAAACTTTGGCTGATATAAATTTCACAATCAATAAGCTTGAAAACATTGGTCGTAGACAGCTAGCCTATAGCATTCTAAATCATAATAAAGGGCATTATGCTATTTTCCAAATAGAAGGGCCATCAGAATCTGCGTTAGAGCTTGAATCTAAATTAAAATACGATACATCTGTTATACGCCATCTTTTATTAAAGGTTGATTCCCCATCTCTAGAGGATTCATTGTTACTTATAGAATCCAGGGAAGCAAAAAAAGCTCCTCAAGAGGAAGAGCAGAGCCAAAAGAAGCCAAAAGTAACTCTAGCAGAACAAAATCAAGCTGCTGAAACTGTTGCTAAAGATGAATCAAAGGATGGTGAATAATGAGTGAGTCTAATAACAAAAATTTTAATTATAAGAATGTTGATCTTTTGAAAAGGTATATCACTGAGACAGGAAAAATCATACCTGCAAGAGTTTCAAATATCAGCGCGTCGGAACAGAGGAAATTAACAAAAGCAATAAAGATTGCTCGCTTTTTGGCCTTGCTTCCATACACAGACTCACATAGATAAATTATGAAAATTATACTTTTAGATAAAATCCAAAAATTAGGTGAAATTGGTGATGTTGTTGAGGTGAGCTCAGGATATGCCAGAAATTTTCTTATTCCCAAGAAGAAAGCTATGTTTGCTTCTGATGACAACCTAAAGTATGTTGAGAGCAAGAAAGCCGAACTAGCTGCAGCCTCAGCTGATGAGATGGCAAATGCTCAAGGTAAAGCTGATGCAATTTCCGGTGCTAAGGTTGAAATCAAAGTTCAGGTGACTGAGGAAGGTGCACTTTACGGCTCAGTTGGAACCAGAGAAATTTCAGATGCATTTAGTGAAGCTGATCATATTTTAGATAAAAGCGTCATTCAATTACCTGACGGACCTTTAAAAGAGCTTGGGGATTATTCGATTACTTTGTTATTCCATCCTGAAGTTTCATGCGTTGTTGAGGTCTCTGTTCAACCAGAGTAGTTGTTATCTTAATAATATGATGCAAGAATCATATTTATGTCTAGTAAGTCCATAGAAAATACAGAGCAAGTTAGAGAGCTTGAAAGAGCCGTGCTGGGCGGACTGATGCTTGAAACAGAAAGATATGATGCTGTTAGCGAAATCATTGAATTTACAGATTTTGAGGGTCAAGATCATCAAAACATTTTTCAGTCCATGGGTGAGCTTGTTTATTCTAATAAACCCCTAGATCCATTAACAGTTTCAGATAGACTCGACAGCAAAAATCTTCTTACTAGAGCAGGCGGTAAGAATTATTTGATTGATTTAGCATCTACGAGTCCCTCTGCAGCAAATTTAGAAGCTTATGCTGGAATGATCAGGCAGAAGTCTATTTCAAGAAGGCTAATGAAAATCAATTCTGAAATCTCTGAACTGATTATTAATCCTCAAGGCAAGGATGCTGCTGAATTGCTCGATGAGGCTGAAACAAAAATTTTTTCATTAAATGATGAGGCTAGCAGAACATCAACTAATATTCAGAAGCTAGATGAGCTTATTCCTCAATCAATTGAGAGAATGAATGAAATTGCAAAAAATGGATCTTCCTTGCTCGGAGCCTCTACAGGTTATAAGGATCTTGATAGTAAGTTGCAGGGCCTTCAAAATGGAGACTTGATAATTGTTGCTGCTAGACCAAGCATGGGTAAAACAGCTCTTAGTATGAACATTGTTGAAAATCTTATTCTTAATAAAGATATACCTGGTGGGGTTTTGGTATTTAGTCTTGAGATGCCTGCTGAGTCATTAACCACTAGATTGCTAGCGAGTAACGCTAAGATTGATCAACAAAAAGTTAGATCAGCCTCAATGAATCAATCTGATCTAAAAAAGTTTATGGAATCATCTTCTAAATTAAAGGATTTACCTCTTTATATAGATGATAGCTCAATGCTTTCACCCATGGAGTTGCGGGCAAGAGCTAGACGAATTGCTAGACAAGAGCCAAACGGACTGTCATTGATAGTAGTTGATTATCTTCAGTTAATGCAGTTACCTGCCTCACAGGAAAATAGAGTAAATCAAATTTCAGAAATTTCTCGATCTTTAAAAATGCTTGCAAAAGAGCTTAATGTACCTGTTATTGCATTATCACAGCTGAATCGAGCTGTAGAACAAAGGCCCAACAAGAGACCTATCATGGCTGATTTAAGAGATTCAGGTGCCATTGAGCAAGATGCAGACGTAATTTTATTTATTTACAGAGACGAGGTTTATAACGAAGACTCTGAAGAGGGTAATAAGGCTGAAATTATTATCGGCAAACAGAGAAATGGCCCTATTGGTAAGGTGAACCTAACTTTTCTTAAGGAGTTTACTAGGTTTGAAGACTTTGCCGTTGATAGCTATTACGACTCCATCCAATGATTGAACCAAATTCTGAGCTTGTAATTGACTATGAGCTTGTGAGAAATAACATCCAAGTAATAAAGAGTAACTTATCTCCGAGCTGCAAAATCATGGGCATCATCAAAAGTAATGCATATGGACATGATCTTGAAAAAGCAACTCATGCATTGGATGATTCTATCGATGGATATGGCGTAGTTAGATTACAAGAAGCTCTTAAGATAAGAGAGAGCTCATCGAAGCCAGTTTTAGCCATGCAAGGCGTGTATTCATCTGATGCTTATGATGCTCTAAAAAAAAATAATATTTGGTCAGTCATTCATTCAATTTCTCAACTACCACTGGCAAAGCAATATCAAGATGATTTGCTTTTTTGGATTAAAGTAAATACTGGAATGAATAGACTGGGTATAAGATTAAATGAGCTTGACCAGTTTGAACCACTCTTCAAAGATTCCAATGTTTTGATGACTCATTTAGCCTGTGCTGATAATCCTGAAGATCCTCTTAATATAACTCAATTTCAAAATTTTGATCATGCATGGAATCAAACCACAAAAAGTATGCAGAGAAGTGTATTGAATTCTGCAGGAGCATTTAATTTTCCGGACCAAGCTTATGACTGGGTTAGACCAGGTATAGCAATGTATGGAGGAATTGACTTTCCTGGTTTAAAAACTGCTATGACGTTTAGAAGTCAAATTATATCTATTCAATCATTAGATAAAGATGAGAGAATTGGATATGGTGGAAGAGTAAAAACAAAGCAACGTACGAAGATTGCTATTGTTTATTGTGGATATGCTGACGGGTTCCCCCAAACAGCCATAGATGGAACTTCTGTAATAGTTAATAGCCATCAATCTCAGATTATTGGAAGAGTTAGTATGGATTTGATTTCAATTGATGTTACCGATATTCCTGAATGTAAGATTGGAGATTGGTGTGAATTATGGTCACCCAATTTATCAATTCTAGAAAATACCAAAAAAAATGGTTTGCTTTCTTATGAACTAATGACCAAAATGAGTCAAAGAGTAAAACGAGAATACTTAAATATATGAAAATTGATTACGTAAAAAATAACCCTAGAGACATTCAATTGGAGGAAGATTTACCTCCTTACATGACGGAAGGTGTCGCTAATGACATCGCAGAAATTTTTAGCACTCCATTATCTGGAGCATATAACTGGGATTATACTATTCAGGATAATAGGATTAAAAAACTTTACGAATTAGGCAAGGAGCTGAATTGGAATGTTGAGGTTGATGTTGATTGGTCAAGACCATTTGAGCCTCTGACTGAACCAACTCCAATATTTTGGGATGATTATGCGCCGTATCAAAAATTTTCTGATGATAAAAAAGTAGAATTCCTAAACCATCGAATTGCATGGAGTCAAAGCCAATTCCTTCATGGGGAGCAAGGGGCGCTTCTTGTTGCCTCCCAGCTTACCTCGTGCGCTCCAACCTATAATGCAAAACTCTATGCTGCTTCTCAGACATTTGATGAGGCTAGGCATGTAGAAGCTTTTAATAAGTACATTCAAACAAGAACAAAACTTATGTATCCTATTGGCAATGCCTTGAAATCAATTTTAGATAAAATTCTTACTGACCCAAGATGGGATCTCAAGTTTATTGGCATGCAAATTATTATTGAGGGATTGGCACTAGCTGCGTTTCAAACCTCCAGAGAGCTAACCAAGGATCCAGTATTACGAGATATGCTTGGTTTAATTATTCGAGACGAAGCCAGACATGTGACTTTTGGGATAAATTATCTAGAAGAATTTGTTGAAACCTTATCGGAAGATGAAAAAGAAGACCGAGCTCAGTTTGCTTATGAGGCATGTTGGTTAAGCAGGGAAAGACTTGTTTCAATGGATGTGTTTGAGCACTTTGGTTGGAATGCTGAAGATGCAAGACAATTTCAATTAAGCTCTGACATCACTAAACATTTTCAAAAACTTCTTTTTCAAAGAGTCATGCCAAACCTAAGGAGAATTGGTCTGCTGAGAGACTCTGTCAAAGGTAAATTTGAAGATCTAGGTATTTTAGAGTACGCCACAGAAAAAAGTGATGCTGATATAGATTGGGCTGACCTATCTAGGCCTTTATTTGAAGAATCTGCTTAACTTAGTTTTTATTAGCTTCAGAATCTGATATTCTGTTTACCCATCATAACTTAAAAACTGATGGCTCAAACAAAATATATTTTTATCACCGGTGGTGTTGTTTCCTCTCTTGGCAAAGGTATTGCAGCAGCGTCAATTGGCGCTCTTTTTGAAGCTAGAGGTTTAAAAGTTTCATTAAATAAGCTTGATCCATACATCAATGTTGACCCAGGAACAATGAGCCCTTTTCAACATGGAGAAGTTTTTGTTACCAACGATGGGACAGAGACTGACCTAGATCTTGGTCACTATGAACGGTTTGTTCGTTTTCAAGCAAGTAAAAAGAATAATTTTACTGCTGGTAAGGTCTATGAAAAAGTTATTCAAAATGAAAGGAGAGGTGACTACTTAGGTGGAACTGTTCAGGTCATTCCGCACATTACAGATGAAATTAAAAGAAGGATTAAAGAGGGTGCCAAAGGTGCTGATATAGCAATAGTAGAAATAGGTGGGACAGTAGGCGATATTGAAAGCCAGCCGTTTATTGAAGCAATTAGACAAATGATGCTTGAACTTCCATCATCTACTACTGCATTAGCTCATCTTACCTTGGTTCCATATATCAAAGTATCTGAGGAACTTAAAACTAAACCGACTCAACATTCAGTTAAGGAACTTCGCTCTTTAGGGCTGCAACCAGATTGTTTGATATGCAGATTAGAAAAAGAGCTTCCGCATGATGAAAAGAAAAAGATAGCCTTATTTTGTTCAGTAGATCCAAAAAGTGTTATTTCAATGCATGATGCTGAAACAGTATACTCAATTCCTTTGCTGTTATATGCACAAGGAGTGGATAAAATTCTCCTTAAAAAGTTAAATTTATTGAAAGTTAAATCTCCAAGGCTAAATGATTGGAAAAGGGTTGTCGACGCAAAACTTAATCCTAAGAAAAATGTCTCAATTGCAGTTGTGGGGAAATATGTTGATTTAAAAGATTCCTACAAATCATTAAACGAGGCCCTTGATCATGCTGGGATTGTAAATCTTGCAAAAGTCGATATTCAAATGATAGATGCAGCAAAAATAACCAAATCAAATGTTGCAAAAATTTTAAAATCTTCTCAAGCAGTGCTTGTACCTGGTGGGTTTGGCAGTAGAGGTATCGAAGGAATGATTTATGCATGTCAATTTGCAAGAGAAAACAAGCTACCATATTTTGGAATCTGTTTAGGAATGCAAATTGCAATCATTGAATTTTCTAGAAATGTATTGAAGCTTAAAAATGCCAATAGTACTGAATTTAATATAAAGACCAAGCATCCAGTTATTGGATTGGTAACAGAATGGAAGGATGCATCAGGCAAAATTGAGCATAGAAGTGCCAGCTCTAATTTAGGTGGAACCATGCGTTTAGGTGGGCAGAAATGCTTGATAAAAAAATCTTCACTGTCCCACAAGTTATATAAAAAAATGACTATCACTGAAAGACATCGCCATAGATATGAGGTCAATCCAGAGTATAAAAATGAATTAATTTCTGGGGGAATGGATATAGTGGGCACATCACTGGATGGTAATTTAGCTGAAATGATTGAAATAAAAAAACATCCTTGGTTTTTAGGCTGTCAATTTCATCCAGAATTTACTTCTAACCCCAGAGACGGCCACCCAATTTTTAATGATTTTATTGCAAAAGCGATTAAGATAAAAAGATGACAATTTTAAAATTAGAAAACTTTATGATTGGAAATCAAGAGCCTATGACCCTCATGGGAGGCGTTAATGTTTTGGAGTCTGAATCAATTGTGATGACTGTTGCAGAAAAATTTTCAAAAACAACATCAAATTTAAATATTAATTGGATTTTTAAGGGATCCTTTGATAAAGCAAATCGAAGTTCCATCTCATCATTTAGAGGTCCTGGACTTGATGAAGGTTTGAAAATGCTTGAAAAAGTTAAATCAGAATTTAATGTTCCTGTCATAACTGATATTCATGAGCCATCTCAAGCAGATCCAGTTTCAAAAGTTTGTGATGTAATTCAGATACCAGCATTTTTGTGCAGACAAACTGATTTAGTGATTGCAGCCGCTAAAACACAAAAAATAATTCAATTTAAAAAACCTCAATTTCTTTCTGCTCCTGAAATGAAAAATGTTATAGAGAAGTGTTATCAGGCTGGAAATAAAAATGTCACACTTTGTGAAAGAGGTAACTCTTTTGGATATAACAATTTAGTAGTTGATATGCTGAATTTCCAAATTATGAAAGCTCTAGGTGTTCCCGTAATATTCGATGCGACGCATTCCCTGCAGCTTCCAGGTGGCCTAGGTGATGCTGCTGGAGGTCGAAGAGAATATTTGCTTCCTCTTGCTAAGGCTGGACTGAGTCAAGGTATAGCAGGTTTATTCATAGAAGCTCATCCTGATCCTGATTCAGCTAAATGTGATGGTCCTTGTGCAATTTCTACTGATGAGATTCCAGTTGTTTTATCTAAATTATCTGAATTAGATGATTTTATAAAAAACCAAGATAGAAATATTTAATGTCAGTCATTCGCTCTATCCAAGCTATTCAAATCATAGATTCTAGAGGAACTCCAACAGTTTCCTGTAAGCTCACATTAGAGAATGGTACTTGTGCAATCTCTATGGTTCCCAGTGGAGCATCCACCGGTTCAAGAGAGGCTTTAGAACTTAGAGATGGCAATGAAGCTTATTTAGGGAAGGGAGTAAATAAAGCTCTAGCAAATATTCATGAAATCATTGCCCCTGCACTGATTGGCATGGATGTAACAAATCAACAAGATATTGATGAAAAAATGCTTGCTTTAGATGGAACTTCAACCAAATCAAGACTGGGTGCAAATGCTATTTTGGGTGTTTCACTGGCTGTTTTAAATGCAGGCTCGAAAACATTGGAGCTTCCCTTGTACCAATATATCAATCAAGTTTTTGATCATATCAATGGTGAAAAGCCAAAGATGCAAATGCCAACCCCAATGTTAAATATTATCAATGGCGGTGAGCATGCTGATAATAATATTGATATTCAAGAGTTTATGATTATGCCTGTTGGGGCCAGTAATTTCTCTCAAGCCATGCAATGGGCATCAGAGATATACTCTGATCTAAAGGGTATTTTAAATGCAAAAGGTTTGAGCACCAGTGTTGGTGATGAAGGTGGCTTTGCTCCCAATCTCCAATCCAATCAAGAAGCCATAGAGCTTATCATTCAGGCTATTCAAAACAATAATCTTACCGAGGGTAAGGATGTGGGCATTGCTTTGGATTGCGCTGCCTCAGAATTTTATAAAAATGGTACATATAACTTACAGGGAGAATCTATAAAACTTAATTCGAGTGAATTCACTAGTTATCTCTCTGAACTGACTGATAAATATCCCATCCTTTCTATAGAAGATGGTATGGATGAGAATGATTTTGAGGGATGGAAAAACCTCACCAAGGCTTTGGGAGATAAGTGTCAATTGGTCGGAGATGATCTATTTGCAACCAACGTAGTAGAGCTTCAACGAGGAATCGATGATTCTTTAGCCAACTCAATTCTCATTAAATTTAATCAAATTGGAACGATTACAGAAACCATGAAAACTATTTATCTGGGTAATAAGAATGGGTTTAAATCCATTATTTCTCACAGATCAGGAGAAACAGAAGATAGCACCATTGCAGATCTTTGCGTTGGCTTGGGAACAGGCCAAATTAAAACAGGCGCACCTTGTAGATCTGACAGAGTGGCAAAATATAATAGATTGCTATGGATTGAAGCTGAGCAGCCTGACTTAACTTTTGCCAAAAATGTCATTGGTTAAATTTTTAAATTTGTTTATTCTGATACTTATTCTTGCGACTTTATATAATCTTTTTTTTGGCATTGATAGCAAAACAAGTTTTTTAGCTCTTCAGAATGAAAATCAAGAACTGTTACTGAAAAATAATACTCTTGCAAAAGAAAATGATCTTTTGGAGACAGGCATTTTAAGCAGACAAAAGAATGATGCTCATGCAGAAAAGTTTGCTAGAGAAGAATTAAACTTAATATATGAAAATGAAGATTTCCTAAGATTTGAGGAAGTTAAACCCAATGAACCCCAAGAATAACATCACAGTTATTATTCCTGCCGCAGGAAACGGCAGTCGTTTTGGTGGTTCAATTCCTAAGCAATTTTTGAGCTTGGGAGATGAGACGGTTTTAGAAAAATCTGTTAATTTATTTTTAGAAATCCCTTGTATTAGAGAGGTTATAGTAGCCATTGATTCGAATGAGAATTTAGTTAAATCACAATCTTTTTATAACGATGCAAGAGTGAGAATTGTGGAAGGAGGTAACACAAGAAGTGAATCAGTATTTAATGCCTTAGCAGAAGTTGATCAAAGTATAGAGATCATAGTAATTCACGATGCTGCGAGACCATGGCTAAGAAAAAATCATTTTGAGGATCTCTTGTCTCAATTTATCAATGATCAATCTGTTGAAGGGATTTTTCCTATAATTCCAGCAACTGATTCGCTGCGTATAAAAGAGGGCGAGAATCTAATTCCAGTAAAGCGTAATCAATTTTTACATGTGCAAACCCCTCAAATTTTTTACCATGAACCTTTAAAAGCAGCATTTAACAAGCTGAAGAAAGAAAATCTCCATATGAGTGATGAGTCTCAGGTAATGGAGCACGCAGGCTTTAAATTATTAGCTGCGCCTGGAGAAAGATCAAATATTAAAATTACTTACACTGATGATATATATAATTATGGGGGAATAGATCTTCGAATTGGAAGAGGGATAGATTTTCATCAATTCCAACCAGGAAGTGGTTTAACTTTAGGAAATGTTTTTATAGATTGTGAACTTTCCATTGTGGCTCATTCAGATGGAGATATTATTTTGCATGCCATTTCTGATGCTTTATTGGGTGCAGCTGGCCTAAGAGATATTGGATACTACTTTCCTGATAGCGATCCAAAAAATAAAAATTTGAGCAGCTTAATAATTATTAAAAAATCATTAGATTTATTAAAAGAAAACGGTTTATGGCCAAGAAATATTGATTTTGTTGTTGTGTGTGAACAACCAAAAATTGGGCCTTATGTAAATCAAATAAAAAAATCTCTTTCAGCAATTTTGAAGATCGAAGAAAGTTTTATTGGAGTGAAGGCAACCACTACAGAAAAGATGGGAGTAATTGGTAACGGTAATGGAATTGCTGTGTATGCAATTGCTTCTTTAAGGAATAAATAGTGAATATTTTGCTAACTAACGATGATGGCTATAAAGCATCTGGCATAAATGAATTGTTTCAAGCTTTAAGCACTGAGCATAAGGTTTTTTTAATTGCACCACGAGACAATTGTAGCGGAATGAGTGCGGCAATCAGCCTGCGAAAAGAAATAGAAGTTGAGGAAGTCTCGGAAAATATTTTTTCGGTTTCAGGCACCCCTGCAGATTGCTCATATCTAGGATTGTTATCAGTGATTCAGGATCCAATTGAAATGATTGTTTCAGGAATTAATTTAGGAGCAAATTTAGGAGAAGATATCTTTTATTCCGGTACTGTTGGGGCGGCAATTGCTGGTCGAAGACTGGATTATGTTCCTGTTGCTTTTTCAGTAGCAGCTTACAACCCAAAAAACCTAAAATTTATTGCAGAACAATCATTATTGATTACCAATCAGGTATCTAAACTTCCCTCAGATCAAAACTTGTTGGTGAATGTAAATTTTCCTGATTTGCCGCCATCAAAAATTCTAGGAGTTAAAATCACTTCATTGGGCAAAAGAGGCGCACCAGACAAGCCCGATCTAATTAGATCAAAGAATTCTTCTAAATTTTACAGTTTTGGACCTTCTGGTTCTCTTTTACCTAACCAATTTGAAACAGATATACAGGCGATTGAACAGAATTATATTTCTATTTCAATACTTGATTACAATTTAAGCACTGATTTGGTTAGCTGGGACCTTTACAAGGAGGTTTTTAATTGTGAGTAGCTCCGGTTTTACATTTACAAGAGTCAAAGACCAAATGATTCAGCAATTACTTGACATGGGTATTTCAGATTTTCGTGTTCTTGACGCTTTAAGCCAAGTTCCTAGACATATCTTTTTAGATCAAGCCCTCTGGAGCAGAGCGTATGAGAACAGAGCATTGACTATTGGTTACAAACAAACCATTTCTCAGCCATATATCGTTGCACGAATGACAGAGCACTTAATTTCTCATACATCAAAAAGAGGGAAAGTCTTGAATCAAGTTCTTGAAATAGGATCTGGCTGCGGTTATCAATCAGCTGTATTATCTTACTTTGCAAATGATGTCTTTGCAGTTGAGAGAATTAAACCTTTAGTTTCAAAATCACGTGAAAATTTAAGTGATCTAAAAATTAGAAATGTCATTGTAAAACATGCAGATGGATTTAATGGTTGGGAAGAAGACTTAAAATTTGATGGAATAATTTGCGCTGCAGCTCCAAGACAATACCCAGAAGAGTTGCTGGAGTTATTAGAGATTGGAGGAAAGCTTGTTATTCCAGTCGGTCTTGAAGGCCAACAAAAACTTTACGTCATAACTAAAAAAAGTGATACCGAGAGTGAAGAAATGATTCATGAAGAGGTTGCTTTTGTTCCAATGCTTCCAGGCGTTTCCAATGGAGAAGTGTGAGGATGAATAATCAAATCAAATACTCATTGGCTGGATTTTGCATGGGAGTTGCAGAGCTAATACCAGGCATTTCTGGAGCCACTGTTGCTGTAATCTTTAAGATTTATCCAAACTTAATGAAAATTTTAAGCAACTTAAGAATAAAAAATTTAACCTTAAACCTTTCATCTCTTGCGCAAACATTTCAATTTAATGTTTCGTTGCCTTTAATTTCTTCAATGATTATTGCCATCATTTTTTGTTCCAAAGGTATCAATTTTCTATTAAATAACTATGAACAAATATTTTTATTATCTCTTGGTTTATTAATGATAGCTTTGTCTATTTACATCGTTCAATCTTTTAAAGATGCACTCATAGACAAGAAACTATTTTTATTTTTATTTTTGGGCATAAGTATTGGATTTCTTTTGCAAGGTTTGAATACTGGCTCAGCAAATATTTCTATGCCATATTTATTCTTGAGTGGAATATTGGCTTTTTCATTTTTTCTAATACCCGGTATTTCAGGCAGTGCTATGTTGGTAGTTTTGGGAGTATACGGCCCTATTATTCAAGCCATCGCAACATTTAATTTAAATTTATTGGCTCCATTTGCATTGGGCTGTTTCATTTCTCTCTTGCTTTTACCAAAGTTGGTTTTATCAATATATTCATCTAATGAGCGAAATCTAATGTATATTTTTTCAGGTCTTATACTTTCATCAGGTATCTTTTTACTATGATCAAATTTAATTCAATAATCTTAATTATTTTAGTTTTAATTATTTCAGGTTGCTCCACCTTGAATTCATTAAAGCAGTCCTATGAAAATGTTTTACCTCCTTCTTCTGATAAAACTTATGCTGTTAAGCCTGGAGATTCTATTTGGTCTATTGCAATAAATTTCAATTTGGATGCAGAGCTATTGATTCTAAATAATAATTTAGAAAAACCATATATTATTTATCCAAATCAAGAATTGCTTCTCACAGGGGCGCTTGCTAAAAACATTACAAAAAAACCATCTCAACTTATTAAATGGCATCATCCTCTGGGAGAGAATTCAACAATACCTGTTAAAGATAAATCTTGGCTAATTTTTCAGGAGCCTAAAGGTGTTCCAATTTATTCTATTCATAGTGGGAAGGTGGTGGTTTCTGGACCAGATATTCCTGGTTACGGAAATTTAGTTATGATTTCTCATCCGGATGGTTATTTAAGTTTGTACGCGCATTGCGATAAAATATTTGTTCAGCGAGGTGATGACGTGGTGAAAGGCACTATGATAGCTCAACTTGGTAATTCAGAGGCAGCAGATCCAATGCTACGGTTTCAGTTGAGAAAAAATGGAAAGCCGATTACAGCTGAAAAATTAAACTCTCTTTTTTAAATATTAAAACTTTTCTTACTTTTCAAGAAGATGCTTTTTTTCTTTGATTTGTGCATATTCTTTGGCTTCAGGCAGCTCATCTTTTTCTTCTGTAATATTTGGCCAAATTTCACTTAATTCTGCATTAATTTCAATAAACTCTATCTGATCAGAAGGCAGCTCATCCTCAGAGAAAATTGCTTCTACTGGGCATTCTGGCTCACATAATGCGCAATCAATGCATTCTTCAGGATGGATAACAAGAAAGTTAGGACCCTCATAAAAACAATCAACAGGGCAGACTTCAACGCAATCTGTATGTTTACACTTAATACATGATTCAGTAACTATGAATGCCATTATTGTTTTGTTTGAAAATTTAGATTAAAAAAGATTTTAACAATGACTTATGAACAAGTCAGCATGAATTTGATAATATTTAATTTACTTTTACTAATTTTATATTATACTGTATAAATATACAGTAATGGAGATCATCATGTCAGATAAAGTTAAAAACCTAAACGAGACCTTATCCCAAATTGAAAAACAGTTTGGTAAAGGAACTGTTATGAAAATGGGAGATAGAGAAATTGTAGATATGCCATCAGTTTCTACTGGTTCGCTAGGCTTAGATATAGCGCTAGGTATAGGCGGTCTTCCCAAGGGAAGGGTTGTAGAGATTTTTGGACCAGAATCATCTGGTAAAACAACATTAACACTTCAAGCTATTGCTGAATGTCAAAAAGCTGGTGGCACTGCAGCTTTCATTGATGCTGAGCATGCACTTGATCCAAATTATGCTGAAAAACTGGGTGTGAATGTAGACGAGCTTCTACTTTCTCAACCAGATACCGGTGAACAAGCATTGGAAGTAACTGATATGCTTGTAAAATCCGGCAGTGTAGATTTAATTGTTGTGGACTCTGTGGCAGCCCTAACTCCCAGAGCTGAAATTGAAGGGGATATGGGAGATCATCATATGGGTCTTCAGGCTCGTTTGATGTCACAAGCTCTGAGAAAAATTACAGGTAATATTCAACGCTCTAATGCAATGGTAATTTTTATTAACCAAATAAGAATGAAGATCGGGGTTATGTTTGGTAATCCTGAAACAACTACTGGAGGAAATGCCTTGAAATTCTACTCCTCAGTTCGCCTAGATATCAGACGCATAGGTGCCGTCAAAGAGGGTGAGGAGGTTGTTGGAAACGAAACTCGTGTAAAAGTTGTTAAAAATAAAGTGGCACCACCATTCAAGCAAGCTGAGTTTCAAATCATGTATGGAGAGGGAATTAATACAGAGGGTGAGATTTTAGAGCTTGGTCAAAAACTAGAGTTAGTTGAAAAATCTGGATCTTGGTATAGTCATAATGGAGAAAAAATTGGCCAAGGAAAGGTTAATGCTAGCAAGTTTCTAAAAGAGAATACCAAAATCAGAGATGCCTTAGTTAAGGAGATCAGAAAGGCATATATACCTTCTATTAAAAATTCTAAAAAGAAATAATTATTTTTAAACTTGTTATGCAGCCTTAAAATTGATTAAGATACTCTCAATACAGGAGAGAGTCATGTCAAAAAATGCATATATTGTTTCAGCAGTTAGAACGCCTGGAGGAAAGAAAAATGGAAGCCTGAGTCAATGGCATCCAGCCGATCTTGGTGCAAAAGTTCTTGACGAGTTAGTTCGTCAATCTGGAATTAACCCAGAATTAATCGATGATGTTATCTTTGGTTGTGTTGACCAAGTAGGTGCACAATCTGGTAACGTTGCTAGAAATGCAATCCTTTCTTCAAGTCTCCCTGAATCAGTTCCAGGCACATCAGTAGATCGTCAATGCGGATCATCACAGCAAGCTATTCACTTTGCAATTCAAGCCGTTATGTCTGGCACCCAGGATGTTGTTATTGGAGGAGGCGTAGAGGTTATGTCTATGGTGCCAATAGGAGCAAGCATAAAAGATGGTTATGAGGCAGGTCACGGTTTACCATTTGACTCTGATGGAATGAAGAATAGATATCCTGGTATTTTCTTCTCTCAATTCACTGGAGCAGAACTGATGGCAGAAAAATGGAATCTATCAAGAGAAGATCTTGATAGATTTGCTTTAAGCAGTCATCAAAAAGCAGCAGCAGCAGTTGAGGGTAAGTATTTTGATAGAGAGATCCTTCCTGTTCAAGCAAAAAATGCTGAAGGTAAGAATGATATGGTGCTAAATGATGAAGGGATTAGGTACGACGCAAGCCTTGAAGCACTTTCAGGATTAAACCCAGTTACTGAAGGCGGTGTCATTACTGCTGGTAACGCTAGCCAAATTACAGATGGTGCAGCTGCACTAATGATTTGTAATGATGAGGGGCTTAAAAAAGTAAAAGCAGATCCAAGAGCAAGGATTGTTGGCATAAGTGTTGTCGGTGATGACCCGATAATGATGCTGGGTGGCCCAATACCGGCTTCTCATAAAGTGTTGAGAGCTACAAATTTAAATATCAATGATATTGATCTTTATGAGGTTAATGAAGCATTTGCTCCCGTCCCTCTCTCTTGGGCTATTGAGCTGAAAGCTGACATGGCAAAATTAAATGTTAATGGGGGAGCAATGGCATTAGGGCATCCCTTGGGAGCAACTGGAGCAAAATTGATGACAACATTGCTTCATGAACTTGAAAGAACAAATGGTAAGTATGGCCTTCAAGCAATTTGTGAGGGTGGCGGTACTGCCAATGCAACAATTATTGAAAGAATTTAATTAACTACTTTTGTAGTGCTTAAAGATAGTTAAAATATCTTCAACTTTTCCAGTAGAGCTTTGACCATCTCTGTGTTTAAGCTCTATTTCATTATTTTGCAAGTATTTTTTGCCAATAATTACATTCATTGGTATGCCAATTAATTCAGCATCTTTCATTTTAGTTCCATAACCATCTTTTCTATCATCAAGCATTACTTCATAACCCATAGATGATAATTGGTTGTATAAATCCATAGCAGCTTTTGCTATCTCTTCATCCTTATCAAAACCTATAGCTACTATATTCACCTCATATGGAGCGATAGCATCTGGCCAGATAATTCCTTTGTCATCATTATTTTGCTCAATAGCTGCCGCGACAAGTCTAGACACACCAATTCCATAGCAACCCATAAAAAGATTTCTTGCCTTGCCTTTTTGATCTAGAACATTGACATTCATTGCATCTGTATAGACTCTCCCAAGTTGAAAAATATGGCCAATTTCAATCCCTTTTTTAATTTCAATTACACCTTCTCCATCTGGTGATGGCTTACCCTGGAGAGATTTCAAATCTTCTCCATCTTTCAACAAGAGCTCAGTATTGATAGCAAAATCAGAGGAGTCGCTTACTGCAATTGTATCTTCACCATTTTCGGCCAAAATATGAAATTCCTCTGATGTATCTCCGCCAATTGCTCCTGAATCTGCTTTAACAATTTTAAATTTAAGCCCCAATCTATTGATAATTTTTTTATACGTATTTTTTATTAAAAGATATGATTCAGCCAACGACTCTTCGTCCAGATTGAAGCTATATGAATCTTTCATAAGGAATTCTCTTCCTCGCATTACGCCATATCTTGGTCTGACTTCATCTCTAAATTTAGTTTGGATTTGATAAAGGTTAAGGGGCAATTCTTTATAACTTTTAATATTATTTCTTATTAAGTCCGTAATTACCTCTTCATGTGTAGGCCCAAGGCAGAAATCTCTTCCATGTCTATCCTGAATTCGTAATAGCTCTGGTCCCATTTTTTCCCATCTTTGAGTTTCTTCCCACAGCTCTCTTGGCTGAACCATCGGCATCAGAACTTCTTGTGCTCCAGAGGCGTTCATTTCTTCGCGAACAATATTTTCAACTTTTCGTAATACTCTTAAACCAAGAGGAAGCCAAGTGTATATTCCGGATGTAACCCTTCGTATCATTCCAGACCTTAGCATTAATTTATGACTTATAACCTCCGCATCTTGAGGTGAATCTTTTAAAGTAGGCAAAAAAATCTTAGACCAGAACATTTTTTATATCTGAATTTCCATTTAGTTTATAATTCTATATTTTTTTTAGAGACTTATGCCGATTTATGAATATAAATGCTCAAAATGTGAGTATCAATTTGAATTGATTCAGAGATTTTCAGATAATCCTGTAGAAATTTGTCCTGAATGCAATAAAAAAGCAGTAACAAAATTAGTTTCTGCGCCTTCTTTTAGGTTGAAGGGCGGAGGATGGTATGAAACTGATTTTAAAACTGGCTCTAAAAAGAATATAGTAGACAGTAAGGATGAAAAATCAAAACAGCCTAAAGAAAAAACTAAAACTACTGATAAATCTAAAAGCAAAAGTTCAGATAAAAAAACTTAAACAAGAGAGATAAAATGCGTTCACATTATTGCGGAGATATTAATACTTCACACATTGGTAGCAATATTGAGATTTCTGGCTGGGTCCATAAAAGAAGAGATCATGGTGGCGTAATTTTTTTAGATATTCGTGATTTACACGGAGTAGTTCAAGTTGTTTTTAATCCAGACTTAAAAGAAATATTTGATATTGCAGATTCGTGCAGAAGTGAATATGTTGTAAATATCAAAGGACTGGTGAGAAAGAGAATTGAAGGGGCTATCAATCCAAAAATGGCTACAGGAGAGATAGAGATTGAGGCAGGGAGCTTAAATATTTTTAGTTCAGCTGTTACCCCTCAGTTTCCTCTTGATGATTATCAAGATGTTAATGAAGATGTAAGACTAAAACATAGATTTTTGGATTTAAGGCGCCCCGATGTTAATCAAAGGTTGGTAAAGAGATCGAAGATAACTTCAAAAATAAGATCGATATTAGAAAATCGGGATTTTCATGAAATTGAGACGCCTATTCTAACTAGGGCTACACCTGAGGGGGCAAGAGATTATTTAGTACCGAGTAGGGTCCATCCTGGTGAGTTTTTTGCGTTGCCTCAATCTCCTCAGTTGTTTAAACAGTTGCTGATGATTGGTGGATTGGATAAATACTACCAGATAGCTAAATGTTTCAGGGATGAGGATTTGCGCGCAGACAGACAGCCTGAATTTACCCAGGTTGACATCGAAGCCTCATTTGTTTCTTCTGACGAAATCATTGAGCTCGGCGAAGATTTGATTATCGCATTGCTCTGTGAATTCACCGACTATCAAAAAAAAGAGGTTCCAAGAATTACATACAAAGAGTCCATTAAGAAATATGGATGTGATAAACCTGATTTAAGAATTCCGCTAGAACTGAATGATATTTCTGAGCTAGTGAAAAATGAAGAATTTAAGGTATTCTCTGGGCCTGCAAATGATCCTGCTTCTCGAGTAGTAGCCCTTAAGGTTCCTGAGGCCGCATCAATGACGAGAAAAAAAATTGATGAGTATACTGATTATGTTGCCAAGTTAGGTGCAAAAGGGCTTGCTTATATAAAAGTTATAGACCTTGATCAAGAAAATGGCCTTCAATCACCAATTCTTAAATTTTTTCAAAAAGAAACTATCGACTCCATCATTTCTTCTTTAGATATAAAAAATAATGACATTATCTTTTTTGGTGCTGGAAAGTCAGATATTGTAAATCTTTCTATGAGCTCGCTAATTAAAAAACTTGGTGAAGATTTAAGTTTGAAGACATCTTCGTGGGCCCCATGCTGGATTATTGATTTTCCGATGTTTGAAAGAAACAAAGAAAACAATCTTACGTCTTTGCATCATCCATTTACCTTACCAGCAGTATCAGTTGAAGAGCTAAAGGCTGATCCAGATAATTCATTGGCATGCGCATATGACTTTGTTTTAAATGGCTATGAGCTTGGTGGAGGATCTTTGAGGGTCTATGAGCCATCAATGCAAAAAGAGATATTTTCTATACTAGGGATTTCTCCTGATGAAGCTAAAGAAAAATTCGGTTTCTTGCTGTCAGCACTGTCATCAGGATGCCCTCCACATGGTGGCATCGCATTTGGTTTAGATAGAATTGTGATGCTGTTATCTGATACGACTAATATTCGTGATGTCATTGCTTTTCCTAAGACTCAAAGCGCATCTTGTTTGCTTACTGAGGCGCCTGGTTTAGTTTCCAATGATCAACTAGATGAGTTGAACATCAAATCTACTTTTGATCCGGAGCAATAGATGGCTGGGCATTCCAAATGGGCAAATATTAAGCATCGAAAAGCAAGGCAGGATGCATCTCGAGGAAAGGTTTGGACCAAGGTAATTAGAGAAATTACAGTTGCTGCTAAAGGGGGTCCTGATCCTGATGATAATCCAAGGCTGAGGCTAGCCTTGGACAAAGCTAACGCAGCAAATATGCCTAAAGATACAATTAAGCGGGCAATTCAAAAAGGTTCTGGAACTGGCGAAATGGGTATCATTGAGGAGCTAACTTTTGAGGGCTATGGACCAAATGGCGTTGCCATTCTTGTTGAGACGATGACAGATAATAGAAATAGAACTGTAGCTGATGTGCGCCATGCTTTTTCAAAATTTGGAGGAAACATGGGAACAGATGGCTCAGTTGCCTACCTCTTTAATAAATTGGGAGTGGTTCAAGTTGATCTATCGCACAACGAAGATCAAATTATGGAAATTGCATTAGATGCTGGCGCAGATGATTTTACCGTCACTGAAGATTATTTTGAAATCATTTCTACTCCAGCAAATCTCTCTGCTGTTAATGAGGCTTTCAAGAAAAATAATATTGAAACATTGCTGGCTGAAAATACGATGAGAGCAGATACTTTAGTTGCCCTAGATCAAGAAGCTTCTGAAAAAGTTTTAAAAATTATGACTTTTATGGATGATCTTGACGATGTTCAGGAAGTGCACACAAATGCAGAGTTTCCTGAGGACTTTAGTGAAGAGGAGTAACCGTGGCGATTAACTCAAGGACTAAAGGAGCTAATTTCGAGAGGGAAATTGGTAATCTTCTTGTTGAACAGCTAGGTTTAACCCAGCCTGTCAAAAGAATTCTTGAGCAAACACGAACAAAAGAATTGCCTGATCTGAAATTAGGCAGATGGTGTTTAGAATGCAAAAGATATGGCGATGGCGCCGAACCATCTCAAGATTGGTGGGATCAAGTTTTGGCAGCAACAGGAGAGGGAGAGTTTCCAGCTTTAATCTATAAATTTAATCGTCGACCAATTAAAGTGAGAATACTGGCAGGGACTTTGATTCCAGAGTTAGATTTTTCATCAATGACAATTGATTTGATGTGGGAGGATTTTGTAGAAATTCTTCGATACCTTTTTCAGGTAGATATTGAGCAACATGAATCCTCGTTTCAGGTCTAAAGATTTCCATTGTAGGGTCTACGTTGAAGATACCGATTTTCAGGGAGTTGTTTATCATGCAAATTATCTCAAGTACCTTGAAAGAGCTCGATCTCAATTCTTGATTGAAAATCATTTATCACAAACGGAAGCAATGACGAAAAGCAATGAATCTTATGTTGTAAAATCAATTAATTTATCATATTACCATCCTGCAATATTAGAGGATGATTTGGCTGTAAGCACAGAAATAGAGCTTGTTAGCAAAGCCAGAACTATATTTTTTCAATCTGTTTCAAACATAAAAAATGATACACTCATTTGCAAAGGAGAGGTTGAGGTTTGTTTCATTGATAATGACTCAGGCAAACCAAAAGCTTTCCCTTTAGGCTTACTAAATTTATTTGAGAGTTAATATGGATGATTTTTCAGTTATAGACTTATTTCTCCAAGCCAGTCTGATTGTTCAATTGGTAATGATCTTATTGTTAGTCGTTTCAATTATTTCATGGATAGTTATTTTTGAAAGATACTTTAATTTAAATCGAATCAAAGAAGCTAACAAAGTATTCGAAAAAGAATTTTGGTCTGGCAAGGATCTTAATGAATTATATGAAGGTATTGATGAAGTCTCTAGTGATGAGTTGGTTGGTTCTTTAAGAGTTTTTAAGCATGGATTTGGTGAGTTTCTTAGACTTAGTGAAGGTCAGAAAATTACAACTGAAGATCTGGAGAGTGTTAATAGGGCTATAAGAGTATCCTTGGCTAGGGAAGAGGAATCTTTAATGCATCATCTTCCTTTTTTGGCTAACGTTGGATCGGTCAGCCCATACGTAGGCTTATTTGGAACAGTGTGGGGAATTATTAATTCCTTTCAAGGCCTCTCAGATGCAACTCAGGCAACAATTAATGCTGTAGCTCCTGGAATCTCAGAAGCACTTGTTGCAACAGCTTTGGGACTTTTTGCCGCAATTCCTGCGGTGGTTGCATACAACAGATTTGCATCAGATTCTGATACCCAATTACAACAATCTTCTGTATTTGGTGAGGAGCTAGCTAGCATCCTATATAGACAAACGGTTAAAGCAAAGCTTTGATATATAGAATAGGTAAAAGAAAAAAATTAAACGCTGACATTAATGTTGTGCCATATATTGATGTGATGTTGGTGCTTTTAATTATTTTTATGGTGCTTTCTCCTTTGCTTATTCAAGGCATAGAGGTCAATCTTCCCAAGACTGATACAACCAAAATGTCAGTTTCAAGTGAGCCACTTGTAATCTCGATAAATGGAGAAGGAAAGTATTTTATTAACCTAGGTGAAGAGCAATTACCTATCTCTTTAGTGGAATTAAAGAATAAGGCTAAGATTATTTATCAAGCAAACCCGGATATTGAAATCGTTTTTAAAAGTGACGCAAAAGTTCCTTTTGATTATGTGGCCAAGGGTATGGCAAGTATCCAAAGCCTAGGAATTCAAAAAGTAGGAATAATTACCTCTGGATATGATAGCTAATTACAGATATTTGCAAGCATCGCTATTTTCTTTTTGCATTCATGCCGCCATCTTTATGTATATATATGGCACCTTTGACGCAAATACCTCTAAGACACTTTTGATATCAAAACCTCTTCAAGTGGAATTGAAGTTTGAATTACCATCCAAGGATTTAAAAAAACAAATTCCAATTTTACCAAATATTAATACAACCCCTAGCAAGCAAGTTTCTGAGGATATTGTTTACTCAAAAGCTAAAGATGAAATCAAAACCCCGCAAAATAATGCACTAATGGAATCAACTATAGCCAACCTTTTATCAGAGGAGAGCGAGATTGAGATAAACAATGAGCAACAAGAAATCTCAATGTATGCTCAAAAAATTATTTCTACGATAGAGAATGCTTGGATGAAGCCAAGAAACATACCTGAAGGTTTAGTTGCAAATCTAAGGCTTAAAATTCGTTCTTCAGGAAGGATTACAAGTGCAGAGCTTATTAAGAGTAGTGGCAATATTCGATTCGATAACTCAGCCCTTCAAGCTGTAAGGAGAGTAGAGACGTTTTATTTTTTTGATTCAATTCCAAAAATGTTATATGACAAGGAGTTCAAAGTAATTGCCATAAGTTTTAACCCATCATGAAAAAAAATCTTCTGTTAGTAACCTTATTATTATTCCCAATTTTTATCTATGGAGAGCTTTTTTTAGAAATTACCAAGGGTTCTGAAGATCCATATAAAGTAGCAATGATTCCATTTGAGGGAAACACAGGGATTGCAAAGCAACTAAATAACATAATGCGAAATGACTTAATCCGCACTGGAGAATTTTCAATTCTTGATGAAGAATTATTATTACCTGTAAAGATTATTAATGATGAGTTGGTATATAACGATTGGAAATTACTGGGCATAGATTATTTAGTCACTGGAACAATTGTGAGGGCAAATAATTCTTTAGATATTAATTACGAAATATTCGATATTCACAAAAAGAGAAAAGTTAGAAGTTCGAAAGTGTTTGGTATCCCGAACCAAATCAGACAACTTGCTCATTACACTAGTGATGGAATCTATGAGTCAATCACAGGAATCAAAGGTATTGCTGCTACTAGGCTTTTGTATGTTAATGAGACAAAAGACTCTAAATTAATTTCAACTTACAAACTAATGATAGCTGACTCTGATGGGGCTAATGAAAAAGTTCTTCTATCAAGCTCTGAGCCTATTATATCTCCTTCATGGTCACCAGATGGAAAAAGGGCTGCATATGTTTCATTTGAAAATGGAATGGCGCAAGTTTTTATTCAAGAAATTGCAACACGCAAAAGAAAACTAGTGCTAAAAAAAGATACTCAAATTAGTTCTCCCTCATGGTCGCCTGATGGAAAGTATCTTTCTCTAACTCTTTATCAAGATGGAAATGCAGAAATTTATATTTTAAGGTTGCGAGATCAAACCTTAACCAGGATGACCAATCAATTTGCAATTGATACAGAGTCGTCATGGTCACCCAAAGGCAATAAAATTTTGTTCACAAGCGGTCGCTCTGGTTCGCCTCAAATTTATGAGTTAGATCTCAGAAAGCTAAACTCAAAAGCCAAACGTATTTCATTTGAGGGGACATATAATGCAAAAGCTTCATATCTCCCAAATGAAGATGGAATTATCTTTGTTCATCGATCCAGCGATGGCTTATTTCACATCGCTCTAAAATACAAAAAAGAAAATTTTATAAGGATCTTAACTGAAGCAAAGATGGATGAATCACCTAGTGTTGCTCCCAATGGTAATATGGTAATCTATGGGATTAAAGAAGAAAATCTAAGTATGCTTGCTGGGTTTAGCCTGAGTGGTGCAAAGTTTAAGCTACCCGCATCAGATGGTGAAGTTAGAGAGCCTGCCTGGTCAAATTTTTTAAGATAACATAACCAAAATGGAACAATTATTATGAACAAATCAATTAATTCTTTTATAGCTTTATTAACGATATTTATCTTTTCAGCTTGTAGCTCTGTTCAAATAACAGAAGAGGCGGTAGCAGATCAAAGTGTTGCTGGAGTATCCATTGCATCAAAATCTACATCCACTCAGGCAGTGCTTGCAAATGCAATAGTTTATTTTGAATATGATCAATACAATCTTACCGCTAAATCAATACAAGCTTTAAAAGGTGTAAGCGATCTAATGAAAAGAAATGCAAAAATTACAATTTCAATTGAGGGGCATGCGGATGAAAGAGGGACTCGTGAATATAACTTAGCCCTAGGTCAAAGACGAGCTGAGTCAGTTTCAAATTATTTGATTGCAAATGGAATTAATAGGAATAGATTAATCACAAAAAGTTACGGAGAGGAAAGACCTCTATCTCTTGGCTCTAATAATTCTGCATGGGCAAAAAATAGAAGAGTTGAAATTAAGTAACTTTTTTGAATGAAATTTTTTTTTATTCCACTTCTTTTAGTGCCTCTAAATATTTACTCACAAGAAGTAGATGCTTCTGATATTTTATTTCTAAAGATACAAGAGCTTGAGGGAGAGCTTGCCAGCTTAAGGAGCGAACTTGAGTCGCAAGCATACTTAATTGAAAAATTATTAAACGAAGAATTAAGCTTAGAAGAGAATAATATTCCCCCAGAAGCTGACATTGACTCTGAAGAAAGTTCATTCAGATTTGAAGGTATTAATGATAGTAGAAGCATTGATGAGGTTTATGATGAAGCAATTTTTGAGTTAAATGAAAAAAATCTACAGGCCGCTAAACAATCTTTTAATTATTTAGCTAATAATTTTAATGATGAAGAGAAAATTCCACTGAGTCTATTTTGGCTAGGAGAAATTTCATTATTGGAATCTAACCTTGAAGAAAGTGAAAAGTTTTTTCAAAGAATGACTGCAGACTTTCCTGACCATTGGAGAACTCCACTGGCTCATAAAAAAATTGGGGACATTTTAATGATGTCTGGAGATCTTGGGGCTGCAAAAATTAAATACCAATTTGTTATTCAAACATTTCCTGAGAATGTTGCCTCTTCATTAGCCTTGCAGTTATTAGAAAATATGGAATAATCACTTCTTTTTTATGGAATCCTATCTCGGGTCGCTAGCTCAGCTGGTAGAGCAGTTCGCTTTTAACGAATTGGTCACAGGTTCGAATCCTGTGCGACCCACCATATTTCCAATCAATTAACCAATGTCTTTTTCAATTAGTGCAATTAAAAGCTCTCTAAAGAGGCTTTCACTATCATTTACTAAAGAATCTGGGCTTGCTGGTTTTTTCTTTTTTTTGGTTTTGTGCTCTTGGTACATTTTACGACCAGTTAGAAATGAGATGGCTGTTCAGAACTCAGATATTCTGCCATATCTTTTAGGCGCAGGAGCTTTTGTTATGCTCCTATTGAATCCCATTTACTCATGGCTTGCTTCACGAAGAAATTTGAGAGGAGTTTTAATTGGCTGCTACTCATTTTTTATAATTAATTTATTGATATTCATTATTTTATGGGAATTTTTTAACCTTTCCTCAGCAATATGGCTCAGTCAGATTTTTTATATTTGGTGTAACGTTTATTCTTTTTTTGTTGTCTCTATTTTTTGGGTAGTAATTATTAATCTTTTTCGTGGAGATAGTGCTACAAATGTTTTTGGTGTGATTGCTGCTGGTGGATCATTGGGAGCATTTCTGGGTTCCGAGATTTCAAAACAATTGGCTTCAACATTTAATGAATCAGGCATTATTTTTTTTACATCAATTTCAATTATTTTCTTAATGCTTGCACTCGCAACAGGCCTTATCTTGCTCAATAGATTTGTAACTTCAGAGGATATAGATAAGGCTGCAGGTGGAACCAGTTTTGATGCTCTAAAAAATCTTATTTCCTCCTCTCAAATAAGATCTATAGGGCTGTATATGTATTTATGGACCGCAATGATGACGATACATTGGGTTACATCAATTGATATTGTGAATGCATGGTCTTCAGACGGGGGCGATAGAATTATATTCTTTAGTAAGATTGAGCAAACAGTCACAATCCTTACTCTGTTCACCCAATTTTTCTTAACTTCTACAATTATTAGATTTGCTGGCCCCAAAAATATTTTAATGTTCTACGGGTTCATATTTATGGGAGCATTTATTGGTTATTATCTTAACCCTTCAATAGGCTATGTATTCGTTATTACTATTATTTTAAGATTATTTGAATATGGAATTAATAAACCAACTAGAGAGGTCGTTTTTAGTTATTTAAAAAGAACAGATAGATATAAATCAACAGTTATGGTTGATACATTCTTGGTCAGAATGGGAGATTTTACAGGCAGTGGATTTATTCTTTTATCAAAATCATTTGGATTGTTATTTTCACAAGTGCCATTGTTAGCAATTCCATTTGCCGGATGTTTAGCCATCCTTGGTTTCAAGATTCCACCCAAGGAAACTATAAGCTCTTAGAAACCCCTTCTTTTACTTAATCTTTCTCTAGCAAATTCTATCTTGGTCATAATAGTTTCTGAAGTTTGAAAGGAATTACCTGAAAGACTTAATGCAAATTGAAATTGATTTAGCGCATTATCGAAATCTCCAATTAATGTGTAATACTCCCCACGACTGAGGTGATACCCAACAATATTTTTTCCGGCTCTTTGAACTTCTGATAATTGTATCCATAAACCTGGATCACGATTTTTGCCAATCAAAAGATCTCTTAATATTTCTTCAGCTTTAATAAATTCTTTTTTTGAGCTTAAGATTTTTGATTTAATAATTGATGCAGGATAGTTTCCTGGAGCAATATTAAGCACTTGGTCAATATTTTCTTGTGCTTCATTAAATCTTTGACCGGATAATAAAATTTCTGATTTTGTAATATTGAGAATCAAATTCTTTGGAAATTTTTTTAAAACTTCATTCAATTCATCCAATGCTCGATCAGTTTGCCCATTAGCTTGAAGTGCACTTATATATGCATACTTATTTTCATTAGTAGGAATATCTTCATACATTTTTTCAAAGTACCTAACTGCAGTCTGAGGGGACGATGTGTTATATCTTGCCTTCAATCTTCCCTTAATAAATTCAAAGTTAATGGTATTTTTTTTACCTCCAGTAAATTCTATTTGATCAGCAGCATTAAAAGCATCGCTTATTCTGGAGGATGTAACTGGGTGAGTTAACAAAAATTCTGGAGGATTATCTCCTGCTAATTTTCTCACTTTAGCCATATTTTCAAACATCTGACCCATTCCTGCTGGATCATATCCAGCAGCTATAAGATTGTTAAAGCCATATCTATCAGCCTCTCTTTCAAAAATTCTATTAAACCTTAGTTGTTGTTGTTGCAATGCAGCAGGTCCAGTAATAAAAGCGGTTGGATTATTTGAGATAATAGCCAATGCTATCGCTGATACCATCACCAAAGAAGAGGCAAGATTGGTATCTCTGCCTCTCAATACATTTCGAGCAAAATGCCGTTGACTTAAATGAGCTAGTTCATGCCCTAGCACAGATGCTAGCTGAGCTTCATTTCCTGCATTCAAAAATAAACCACCATTAACTCCTATCACCCCACCAGGAGCAGCGAATGCATTAAGAGACTTTTCGTCGATAAGAACAATAGTAAATTTTCTATCTTTTACTTGAGACGTTTCAGACAGTTTGTATATAAGTAGCTCCGTATATTCTTGGATGATCGGATCATCTATCAAAGGAGCTTGGGCGTATACCTGTTCTACGAAACTTTGTCCTAATATTCTTTCTTGTTCCAAAGAAATTACTCCAGACACTCGATCGCCTAAGTTTGGTAAATTTAGATCTTTTTCTTGTGCAAAGATAAACTGAAAGAAAAATAAAATAAGGTAGAGAGATCTTCGAATGAACATATGTTTAATTTTTCAATTGCTATGAAGCTTACACTATTGATTAATTTCAATTAACATATCATTTCTAGGACAAAATTAAATATAAAAAGTGCTTGAAGAGATAAATAATTTATTTAGAAAAATTTTTTCTAATGAGGAGACCCTTGTCTTTGCAATACTGCTGACCGTTGCTTTTTTGATTCTATTTTTCCTTGGAAATATCTTAACTCCATTTTTAATAAGTATAATTTTTGCATATTTATTAGTGGGTATGCAGAAGCGACTTGAAGATTATGGTTTAAATAGCTCAATTGCTTTAATACTTACCTATAGTTTTTTCTTGCTTCTAGGAATTGCATTAATGGTCTGGTTAGGACCGTTGGTTTACCAACAACTTCAGTCATTAGTTCTAGAAATTCCTAAATGGGTAAATGCATTGATGACATTTGTGCAGAATGTACCAGAGCAATATCCAGACTTAGTCTCATCAGATCAAATAACAGCATTTTTACAGAGCCTATCTGGTCAGCTAACCGCAATTTCGCAGGATTTTTTAAAAGCTTCGATTGCGGGCATTCAAAATACAGTAACTATTGCTATTAATTTGATTCTATTACCAATCCTTGTTTTCTTTTTTTTATTTGATAGAGAGTCAATTATTTCTGGTTTTTTAAACATCTTGCCCAAGGAGAGGGCAATGCTTAACAAAGTTTGGGTTGAAATGGATAGCCAGCTAAGCAATTATGCAAGAGGAAAAGCAATAGAAATAGGTATTGTGGGATCAACAGCAGCTATCATCTTCATGTATTTTGGTTTGGAGTATGTAGCCTTGTTATCGGTCCTTGTAGGATTTTCAGTTTTGATACCTTATTTAGGTGCTTTTATAGTAACTTTGCCAGTTGCTGCAGTGGGTTTGCTTCAGTTTGGCCTTAGTTTTGATTTCTGGCTGCTAATGGGGGCTTATTTGGTTTTGCAAATCCTTGATGGAAATTTACTAGTCCCTATACTCTTTTCTGATGCAGTTAAACTTCACCCCGTTATCATCATGCTTGCAGTTTTTGTATTTGGGGGGATGTTTGGTTTTTGGGGTGTATTTTTTGCAATACCCATAGCTACTTTAATTAAGGCCATATGGAATTCATGGCCTAAAAATTTAGCTAATTAAATTATCCAGCCAATTCCTTTGTAGCATCAAGAACTTCTTGCACATGCCCTTTTACTTTTACAGACCTCCACTCTTTAATTATTTTCCCTTTAGAATTAATAAGAAATGTGCTTCGATCAACTCCCATATACTCTCTGCCATACATTGATTTTAGTTTCATAACATCAAAAGCTTTGCATACCTTTTCATCAGGATCAGATAAAAGTTCAAATGGAAAATTTTGTTTTGACTTAAAGTTTTCATGAGACTTGATTGATTCCCTGGAGACACCCAAAATCTCAGTATTTAAATTTTTAAATTTTTTATAGCTATCTCTAAATTCTTGGCCTTCAGTAGTGCATCCAGGAGTCGAGTCTTTTGGATAAAAATATATTACTAAATTTTTATTCTTATAAGTTTCATTTGAAACAACCTGATTATTTGTTGCATCAGCTTTAAACTTTGGACAGTTCTTTCCTTCTAAATTTTTAGCCATTATTTCCTCAAAAAAAGTGTATAGTTTCATTTTTTACTGAAAACATTCATGATGCAACCCCTACAAGGTAGTTTCGTAGCTCTAGTTACACCAATGTCTCCAGGTGGAGGTATAGATTTTCATGCTCTTGAAGCTTTAATAGAGTGGCATGTAGAATCTGGAACCAACGGAATTGTCTCTGTTGGAACAACGGGGGAATCTGCAACTGTTAGTGTTGCAGAGCATATTGAGATTATTGAAAAAACTATCTATCTTGTTGATGGAAGAGTGCCTGTAATTGCTGGTACGGGGGGCAACTCAACACAAGAGGCTATTGAGCTCACACAAACAGCCTCAAAACTTGGAGCAGACTATGCTCTTATTGTTACTCCCTACTACAATAAACCAAATCAAGAGGGCTTATTTAAGCATTTTATTAAAATTGCAGACTCAGTAGATATTCCTCAAATACTCTACAATGTTCCCTCACGAACAGCTTGTGATCTCAGACCAGAAACGGTAAGCAGGCTTGCTAACCATCAAAATATTGTTGGTATCAAAGAGGCTTTAGACAGTCCCGAAAGGTTGGCTGAGCTTGTAAGAATATCTCAAGCTATTCTTGATCAAAAAAACTTTTCAATTCTTTCTGGCGATGACCCTTCGTTTAATTCTTTTATGGCACATGGTTGTGATGGGGTGATTTCTGTAGCTGCCAACATTATTCCAAAGCATATTTCTCAGATTTGCTCTCTTAACCTATCTAAGCAATATGATGATGCAAAGGAGTTAGATGCTATATTTAAAAAACTATATGAACTTTTGTTTATTGAATCAAACCCAATGCCTGTAAAGTGGATGCTGTATAAAATGGGAAGAATACAATCTGGAATTAGACTGCCTTTGGTTCCTTTTAATGAAGTTTTTCATGAGAAAACTATAAATGAGATGATAAAATTAAAGTTAATATGAAACATCTAAAAAACTCTTCTTTGCTATTGATGCTAATGGTAATTTCTTCTTGTTCATACATCTCTGGACCTGATGGGATGTTTCCTGAAACAAAAGATAAATTTTTTGATGAAAAGCTTTCTCCTGATTTGAAATTGCCATCAACAGATTTAGCAATCAATAAAGATGATCATTATCCCCCTATTAGCGATGGTATTCCTGCTGCTGAAGTTCAAGATATTCCTGCACCAAGGCAAATATTTTCTTCGGGAGAATCTAATGAGGTCCAACTGAGAAGACTCGGTGAGTTGATGTGGGTTTATGTGGAAACCTTGCCCTCAACTTCATGGCCAATTACTAAAAATTATTTTGAAGCTTCTTCAATGTCAATACTTGATGCAGATCCTGATGCTGGCATTATGCATATTCAATACTCTGATGCTCTCAACCTTAAAATTACCATTGAGCATGGTATCAAGGAGGCTTCAACAGAGATTTTCTTATCTTCATATAATTCAGATGAAGGAGTGTCAGCTAAACAGGATCCTGAGTTTATTCAAAAGGAATTAGAAAAAATAGTTCAATTCTTTGCTAGCTCTGCTTCTTCCTTTTCCGGAACATCACTTGCAGCTCAGAACTTAAACGATAGAAAGAAAGCAAAAATCTTCAATGTTAATGATCAAACTATTATTGAGCTGAATCTTGGATTTGATAGGGCGTGGTCAGCTGTCAGTAGAGCTCTAGAGGCAGGCAATATTACTTCTAATGATATAGATAGAGATAATGGAATTTTCTTAGTCAGTTATTCAGTTGAATCTGACAGTAGAAGCTGGTTTTCTTTTCTAAACTTTAATGATGAGGAAATTAATGATTCACTCTTGCTTGGAGAATCAGCTGAATTTAGAATAGTGCTTGAATCGAAAGATGACAAAACTAATATTATTGTTGAGTCACTTGAAGGAGCCAAAGAAGAAGCCAACTCTCTTTTATCTAAAATTAATGAACTATTAAGTTAAACAATTATGGAAAAAATATCGCAAATCACAACTGGTAAAGCTAAATCTTTATACACCACAAAAGAACCTGATCAATTAATCATGGAGTTCAGAGATGATACTTCTGCTTTTGATGGAAAAAAAATAGAGGCTCTGGACAATAAAGGTAAGGTTAATAATCAATTTAATGCTTTTGTGATGGAGTTTTTAGCATCAAAAGGCATCGAGACTCATTTTATTAAGCTACTTTCAAACAACGAATCTCTAGTTTATAAATTAGAAATGTTTCCAATTGAATGTGTTGTGAGAAATAGAGCCACTGGCTCACTTTGCAAACGATTGGGAATCGAAGACGGGTTGATATTAGACCCTCCATTGTTTGAGTTCTTTTTAAAAAACGATGATTTGGGAGATCCGCTGATTAACGATCATCATATTGAGTCTTTTGGTTGGGCAACGCAGGAAGAAGCAGATTCTATGAGAGATTTGACTCTAAAAATCAATGACATTCTGGTTGAATTTTTCATGGAAGCTAATCTGATATTAGTAGATTACAAATTAGAGTTCGGAAAATTTCAAGGCAAGATGCTGCTTGCTGATGAATTTACTCCGGATGGTTGTCGTTTGTGGGATAAAGATACATTAACCAAAATGGATAAAGACAGATTTCGCCAAGATCTAGGAAATGTTATTGAGACCTATGGAGAGGTAGGTGAGCGTCTTGGAATGCAAATAAAACTTGACTAAATTAGTCAGGTATTGATAATACCTGCATGAATTTCACAACTAAAAGTCGCTATGCTGTTAATGCTTTAGCTGATTTAGAGTATCTTTCTAATTATGAGAGTCCAGTTGCCTTAAAGGATATTGCTGATAGACAAGGCATAGATTTAACTTATTTAGAGCAATTATTTAGAAAACTAAGAATCGCAGGCATTGTAAAAAGTGTTCGGGGTAGAAATGGAGGGTATGTATATGCCACCACCCCACAGGACATCAGCATTAAAAATATCATGGATGCTGTTGAAGAGAACTTGGATGCAACAAAATGTGCAGGCACATCTTCCTGTCATTCAGGCCAACAATGTAATTCACATAAACTTTGGGATGATTTAAATAATGTAGTTGATGAATTTTTAAGCGATATTTCTATTACCGATCTTGTAGATAAGCCTAAAGATCCCCATATATACCTTAAGGAAATAAAATAATGAGCAACGATATCAACCTACCAATATATATGGATTATGCATCCACTACACCAGTAGATCCTCGAGTTGCAAAAAAAATATCTGATCACTTAACCATTGATGGGAATTTTGGTAATCCAGCTTCTCGTTCGCACAAGTTTGGTTGGAAAGCTGAAGAGGCGGTTGAAGAGGCAAGATCTCATGTAGCAAATTTAGTTAACTGTGATCCCAGAGAAATAGTGTGGACTTCAGGAGCAACCGAAGCAGACAATTTAGCAATCAAAGGCGTTGCTAATTTTTACCATAAGAATGGAAAGCATATTATTACTTCTAAAATAGAGCATAAAGCCGTACTAGATCCATGCAGGCAACTAGAAAGAGATGGTTTTGAAGTTACTTATCTTGAACCAAATGAGGGTGGTGTAATAACACCTGAAGCGGTTTTAAATGCTATTAGAGAGGATACCGTCCTTATTTCAATTATGCATATTAATAATGAGTTGGGCACCATCAACGATCTTAGTGGCATTGGAAATATTGCGCGTGAAAAAGGCATCTTTTTTCATGTAGATGCAGCTCAAAGCACTGGGAAGGTTGCTATTGACTTGAGCTCACTTCCTGTTGACTTAATGTCATTTTCTGCACATAAAACATATGGACCTAAGGGAATAGGAGCGTTGTTTGTCAGAAGAAAGCCTCGAGTAAGAATTGAAGCTCAAATTCATGGAGGTGGTCATGAGCGAGGCATGAGATCTGGTACTCTCCCCACACATCAAATAGTTGGCATGGGAGAAGCTTTTAGAATTGCAAAAGAAGAAATGGATGTTGATAACCAAAGAATTAAATTACTTCATGATAAGTTTTATGAATCTGTTGCGAAAATTGAAGAGATTTATGTGAATGGTGATGTTAATAATAAAGTTTGTAATATCTTGAATATTAGTTTTGCGTATGTTGAAGGAGAATCATTAATTATGGCTTTAAAAGATATAGCTGTTTCCTCAGGGTCAGCTTGCACATCTGCTAGTTTAGAGCCATCCTATGTGTTAAGAGCGCTTGGAAGAAAAGATGAGCTTGCATCCAGCTCTATTCGATTTTCCTTTGGAAGATTTACTACTGAGCAAGAAGTGGATTTCACATTAACTTTAATCAACCATGCTGTTGAAAGACTTAGAGAGCTATCTCCATTATGGGAAATGTATTTAGATGGAATTGATCTTGATACGGTAGATTGGCAAACTCACTAAATACTGGGAGGTATTTATGGCATATAGTAAAAAAGTTGTAGACAAATTTGAAAATACTATCAATGAACCTGCAAAATACAATGTTGGTAGATTTGATCCAAAAGAGATGAATGTAGGCACTGGAATGGTAGGGGCCCCAGCATGTGGTGATGTGATGAAACTTCAGATCAAATGTGAAAGCCAAGGTAATACCCACGTAATAAAGGATGTAAAGTTCAAGACTTATGGCTGTGGTTCTGCGATTGCTTCTTCAAGTGAATTAGTTGAGATGTTAATTGGAAAAACTTTAGAGGAAGCTAAGGAAATTAAAAATATCGATATTGTGGAAGCTCTTGAGCTACCCCCAATAAAAATTCACTGCTCAGTTTTAGCTGAAGATTCTATAAAACAAGCAATAGAAGATTACGAACAGAAGCAATAATTAATCATGGATAAGTTCTCTCCACAAGAGCTCAAATTTTCTGAAAAGGCTATTTTGCATTTTACTTCCAGCCTGAAGAACAATGCTAAAAGTGAAGGAGTAAGAATTGGTGTAAGAAAAGCTGGTTGCTCTGGCTTTGAGTACTTTTTTGAGTTTGTTGAGAAGAAATTAGTCGACACAAATGACTTTGTTTTTGATGAAGGCGACTGCAAAATCTTTGTTGATAAAGAAAGTTTAAATTACCTCAAAGGGAGTTTGGTTGATTATTCTGAAGATGGCCTCAATCAAGGAATTAAATTTCACAATCCAAATGCTAAAGCCGTATGTGGTTGCGGCGAAAGTTTCACTATTTAAATGGCATTTATTAAGTTATTACCTCATTTTGAGTTATGTCCTGATGGAGCCGAATTTGAAACTCTAAAAGATGAGTCTATTTGCGAGGCCGCATTAAGATCAGGTATTAAAATTGAACATGCATGCGAGATGTCCTGCGCATGTACCACATGTCATATTATTGTTCGAGATGGTTTTACCAATCTTAATGAGGCATCTGAGGACGAAGAGGATCTCCTTGATAAGGCATGGGGACTTGAACCACACTCTCGTCTGAGCTGTCAAACTATACCAGAAAGCGGAAATTTTACAGTTGAATTACCAAAGTACACTATTAATCAAGTTTCAGAGGATCATTAATGAAGATTGGATGGTCAGATATTTTAGAAATTGCGATTGATCTTAGTGAGGCTCATCCTGATATTGACCCCCAGTGGATAAGTTTTCCAGACATGCATCAAAAGATTTGTAGCTTAAAGAATTTTGAGGATGATCCACAAAATTCTAATGAGAAGATTCTTGAGGCAATTCAAATGGCATGGATGGATGAATTAGACTAAGTCACCTATAATGTCGCAAATTTAGGAGTAATCTCATGACAATACAACGAACACTTTCAATTATTAAGCCTGACGCAACATCAAAAAATATTATTGGAAAAATCATTGATAGATTTGAAGAAAATGGGCTGAAGGTGATAGCAGGTAAATTAATACATATGGATGAAGCAAAGGCTGCAGGTTTTTACGCTGAGCATGAGGGAAGACCCTTTTTTGCTAATCTTGTTGAATATATGACATCAGCCCCTGTATTTGTTCAGGTTCTTGAGGGAGATAATGCTGTTTTAAAAAATAGAGAGTTAATGGGTGCAACTAATCCAAGCGAAGCAGATCCTGGAACTATTAGAGCAGACTTTGCAGAGACAATTGATGCGAATGCTGTACATGGGTCTGATTCAACTGATAGCGCGGCAAGAGAGATCTCCTATTTTTTTGACGATAACGAAATCTTTTAATTGAGTGCATAAAGAAAAGATAAATCTACTTGGATTCTCGCATGAGTCATTAGTAGATTTTTTTCAGTCAATACAGCAACCAAGTTTTAGAGCTCTCCAATTGATGAAGTGGATTCATCAACGTGGAGTAACCGATTTTATGCAAATGACTGATTTTAGTCTTGACTTGAGAAGTCAACTTTATGAAATTGCAGAGGTTAAACCCCCTAAAGTAGAAGAATGCTTGTTATCTCCAGAGGGAACAAAAAAATACTTAATTAAACTAGATTCAGGGTCAATGATTGAGATGGTTAAGATTCCAGAAAAGAAAAGGTTAACTCTATGTATATCATCTCAAGCAGGATGCGCATTGCAATGTACCTTTTGTGCAACAGGAGCTCAGGGTTTTGAAAGAAATTTATCTGATGCCGAAATTATTGGCCAACTTTGGCTCGCTAATTTTTACGATGAATCTAGCCCCCCGATATCTAATGTTGTATTTATGGGAATGGGCGAACCCCTTTTAAATATTGAGCCAGTGATGGCTTCCATTAGTTTAATGCAGCATCAAAATGCATATGGGCTTTCAAAAAGAAGAATCACTCTAAGTACATCAGGGATAGTGCCAGAAATAAATAAACTTGCTGATAAAACTGATGTCTCTTTAGCAATCTCTTTACATGCTGCCAACAATATCCTGAGAGATGAAATAGTTCCAATAAATAAAAAATATCCGCTAGAGGAGCTATTAGGTGCTTGTAAGAATTATTTAAAAAAACAGAGCAAACGAAAAACAATAACAATTGAATATATCTTAATAGATGGGGTCAATGATTCTTTGGATCACGCTAAAGATTTAGCAAAGATTCTAACAGGACTGTCTTGCAAAATAAATCTGATACCCTTCAACCCATTTGAGGGCTGTAATTATTTGCGATCTCAAGAAAAGAGCATATACCAATTTAAAGATTTTCTGATAAAAAAAGGTTTGATAACAACTCTTAGAATTACAAGAGGAGATGCAATTGACGGAGCATGTGGTCAGCTAGTAGGTAAGTTGACAAAAAGCATTAAAGGGAAAAATAAAACAAACTCAATCAATTTAATTAATACCTCATGAGTCTCAAATCTGCGCACACAGGCAAAGTTGGCAAGGCTTTTCAAAATGCTCGCATACTTCTCTCACTGACCATAGAAGATGTCGCACATCAAACTTTAATCAATATTGAATATATTAAAGCTATTGAGTCAGGTGATTATGCAGTTTTCCCAGCGAGAATGTTTGCTGTTAAATATTTTGAAAAATATGCAAAATTTCTTAATTTAGAGATTAGCTTTTTTGATATTTATAATGCTGATGTGGTTGCTGCAGCCAATAAAGAACTTCAATCTGATTTGCCTGATCCATCATTTATGAATATGAAGAAAAATATGATTTATATTTTTTTTATATGTTTTTTTCTCTTGCTTTCAATATTTTTTATTTTTGTTGATAGTGATGATCCTGACAAGCTCCTTGAAACTAAATCAATGGAAAGTATGATTCAGCCTTTAGCCACTGAATCAAAAATTATCGAAGAGGCTCATGAAGAGATCAATAAATTACATGACGAAATCAATAATTTTTTTATACAAGATAAGCTTGATTCAGTTCAACTTGGTGTTAATGTTGATTCATCGGAACCAGAAACATGAATAATTCCTGGATAGTAAGAAAAAAAACCAAACCTATATTTGTAGGAAATGTTGGCGTGGGTGGGGACCATCCTATCTCTATTCAATCTATGACTAATACAAATACAGCAGATATCCAAGCTACAGTAGACCAGATTGAAGAATTAGAGGCCGCTGGAGCTGATATTGTTAGAGTCTCAGTTCCTGATGAAGATTGCGCAAAAGCATTTAAAAAAATTAAAAAATTAGTCTCAGTTCCTTTGGTCGCAGATATTCATTTTGATTATAAAATTGCTTTGCTTGTTGCCGATTCTGCTGATTGTCTAAGAATTAATCCAGGTAACATAGGTAAAGAAAACAAAGTCCAAGAAATTATTCAAGCTGCAAAAGATAATAATATTCCAATAAGAGTTGGCGTAAATGCTGGTTCATTGGAGAAAGACCTTCAAAAAAAGTACGGGGAACCTAATGCTGACGCATTAGTAGAATCTGCTCTAAGGCACGTAGATATCTTAGATAGATATAACTTTTCAAACTTTAAATTAAGCCTTAAAGCTTCTAACATTCAAATGACCGTTGAAAGTTACAGGAAGTTTTCTCAATTGTTAGATCAACCATTACATCTGGGTATTACAGAGTCTGGAAGTTACAGAGCGGGTTCAGTCAAGTCATCTATTGGTTTAGGCATGCTCTTATCTGAGGGTATTGGTGACACAATCAGGGTCTCCCTTGCATCTGATCCCGTAGATGAAGTTAAGATTGGGTGGGATATTTTAAAAAGCCTCAATCTAAGAAGTCGAGGTATTAGAATAGTTGCATGTCCAAGTTGCTCTAGACAAAATTTTAATGTGATTGAGGTAGTTAATGAGCTTGAAGCAAGATTCGAGGGCATCGCTGAGGATTTAGAAGTGGCTATTATTGGATGCTATGTTAATGGTCCCGGTGAATCTAAGGCGGCTGATGTTGGCTTAACCGGAGGCCCGAGCAACTTGCTTTATGTAAATGGTGCCCCTTTAAAAAAAGTCTCTAATGAGAAACTTGTTGATACAATAGAAGAGCAGGTAAAAGAACAGCTGCAAAAGAAAAGCTCTATAGACATAATTGCAAAAGGTTAAAAAGTGAAGATTCAATCATTGAGAGGCATGCCTGATTTATTTCCTGAAGATTTAGAGAGATGGCATATATTTGAATCAAAGCTTTCAGAAATTTTTCATTCTTTTGGTACACATGAAATTCGTACTCCATTGCTAGAGTCCACAGAGCTTTTTTCAAGATCAGTAGGGAACTCATCTGATATTGTTAATAAAGAGCTTTACTCATTTTTAGATCGCAATGAAGATAGTATTAGTCTTAGGCCAGAGGGCTCAGCCAGTGTGATCAGAGCCATTATCCAGAAAAAACAAGAACAGGAAAAACATAAATTGTGGTACCAAGGACCAATGTTTAGATATGAGAGGCCGCAAAAAGGTAGATTTAGACAGTTTCATCAAGTTGGAGTGGAGTATCTTGGATTTGAGGAAGGAATTTCTGAATATGAGTTAATTAGCATGGTTTTGCAAATTAATAAATTAATTGGTATTTCAGACTATACAATCAAAATTAATCACCTTGGAGATGCAAATGCTAAGGAAAGTTTTTGTGAGTCATTAGTTAGTTTCTTAAAGCCACACATAAATGAATTGCATGAAAAAGATCAAGCAAGATTGGAATCTAATCCATTGAGAGTTTTAGACTCTAAGGAAAAATCTACCCAGGCAATATTGGAAGGAGGTCCTAAATTTCAAGATTTTATTTCAGATGAGTCTAAGAGTTTCTTACAAAATCTTGTAGATGCATATAGCAATCATTGTGATATTCAGATTGATCAATCATTAGTCAGAGGATTAGATTATTATACTGGCATTGTATTTGAAACTATTTCACAAGAACTTGGGGCGCAAGATGCCTTCCTTGGAGGAGGAAGATATGACAATCTTTCTAATCAATTGGGCGGCAAAGATATGCATGCCATAGGTTTTGCTATAGGTGTTGAAAGAATAGTTGAGCTCTTAACTGCTGAAATTAATAAACCTTCATTAAAAGTTGGATTTATAATCACTGGACAGCAGATTGATAAAAAAACATATAAAATAGCCAATGATTTGAGAAGTGCTAACAATAGTATTGTTCTTGATACATTATTGAGTGAGGGAAGTTTAAAATCTCAGCTCAGACGAGCCAATAAAAACAATTGCAGTTATGCAATCATTATTGGAGAGGATGAGTTAATAAATGATCAAGTAATATGGAAAGACCTTAGCGAAGGTGGCGAACAAGAACTTCTTAGCTCAAAAGAAGTCATAGATAAGTATAGTAATCTTTAGGAGAGATCATGGCAGAGTACAGTTCAGATGAAGAGAGATTTTCAGCATTTGTAAATTTCTTCAAGGATCACAAAAATACCCTTGTAATTGGTTTTTTACTTCTTGCATTTACCTTAATTTTTTCTATTAGTTATAAGTCATATAGCAGTTCGCAGAACATCAAAGCAGCTGAAATTTATGATGCGTGGTTTGTCGGTCTTTCCAATGAATCAGCAAGCAAATTAGATAACAAAGAGCATTTTGACAAGCTACAAGGAGACTACCCTAATACCGGTTATGCTCAACTTGCAAGAATGATAAGGGGCTCATCTTTTGCCAGAGAAGGCGACCTTGATGCTGCTTTAGTAGACTTTCAACAACTTTTAGATGTAACTTCGGGTTTTTTTGGAAATGATATGCTGAATTCAATTGCAAAAATAAATATTGCTAGAATTGAGCTTAGCAAGCAAAACTTTTCTAGTGCCCTTGCAGTCTTAGAATCATTTAATTCCGAATCTGAGCACCCTCTTGTTTACGAGGTTAAGGGGGATGCCTTGGTTGGACTTGAAAAAAATGATCTTGCTTTAGATCAATATTCATTGGCTCTTGAGAATTCACAAAATGAATCTCAAAAATCTCTTTTAAAGATGAAGATTAATAAAATTACAAACTAATACCAATGAAAATTAATATATTTCTGAGTATTGTTTTAATACTCATCTCTTCATGCTCTACTTTAGCTTTTTGGTCCGATGATTCAGATGTTGAAGTGATTGAACCAGTTGCTCTTCAATCTTTTAAGGATGATTATCCAATTTCTATAGAATGGAAAAAATCTTTTAAAGGGGAAAATAGCTTAGGTTCTTTTAAGCCCTCGTTTTATTCAGGCAATATGTTAATTGCTGAACCAGAAGGAAATATTTTTTCAATCAACCCTATCTCCGGAAAAGAGAGTTGGAAAATTAACCTAGACCGTGAATTAGCAGCAGGCGTAGCTTCAGGTTTTGGTAAATTAATCGTATCCGATGTTAATGGATTTGTAATTGCTATTGACTCAGAGACCCAAGAGATTATTTGGGAAAAAAATATAGGTGGAGAAGTCTTGTCTAATGCAGTTGTTAGCGCCTCATTAATTCTTGTAAAAAATTCTGTGGGTGAATTGGTTGCATTAAATGCTTCATCAGGCGAAAAAAAATGGTCTTTTAGATCTCAATTGCCTACTTTGACTGTTCGAGGAACAGGTGAATCCATCATTGAAAATGGTATTGTTTTTTCTACTTTTGATAATGGGCGCATGGCTGCGTTCCAATTAGAAACAGGTTTCTTCCTTTGGGATGCACCTATTTCTTTTGTTGAAGGGTCCTCTGAGCTTGAAAATTTAATAGATGCTGATTCAGCTCCAGTTATAGCTAAGCAATTAATTTTTGCCACTAATTATCAAGGCAATTTAACAGCATTTGATATAGCTCAAAAGAGACCAGTATGGAATTCAAAGTCTTCATCATTTCATTCTCCCATTGTGGCCAATAACATGATCATGGCAATACAGGATAATGGATCAATCCTGTCATTTTCTTTGGCTAATTTAGCCCCTTCTTGGACCTCAGAAGAGTATTTAAGAAGGCAATTATCAAGCGGAGCAGCATATAAAAATTTGTTATTAGTTGGAGATTTGGATGGCTATGTTCATGTAGTTAATCCAATGACTGGAATCACTGTTGGAAGAAAAAAAGTATCTAGCAATCCAATAATGAGCATTGCTACTTTTAGAGACCATGCATATGTTATTGACCAGGAATCAAATGTAGCTGCAATTAAGCTCTAATATGCCTTTTCAAAATGTTAAATTCAATTGCAATTCTTGGCCGACCCAATGTAGGGAAATCTTCCCTATTTAATAAGCTTACAAAAAGCAGAAATGCAATTGTTTCTGATTTTTCTGGACTCACTAAAGATAGAAATTTTGGCTATGCCTCCATTAAGGACCATCAATATTTAGTAATTGATACCGGAGGAGTTGGTTCAGAAATCACAGAATTTAGCTCAGCAATTACTCAACAGGCACTCATAGCTGCAGAAGATTCATCTCTTATATTGCTCTTAATTGATGGCTCAGAAGAACTCACTTCAGATGATATTGATCTATATCAATATATAAGAAAAATGAACAAGAAATTTTTTGTTGTCTTGAATAAAATTGATATAAAAAAAAGATCAAATGCAAAGGAAGATCTTTTGAAGTTTGGTTGCGAAGATATACTTGAAATTAGTGCAGAGCATTCTCGTGGAATTAAGGAATTACAAACTTTTATCTCCCAACAATTTCTTGAACTATCAAATGCTGCTGATACTGAAGATCTAAAGGGAACTAAAATAGCTGTAATTGGGAGACCAAATGCTGGTAAATCAACATTTATCAATCAATTTACAAAGCAGGATCGTCTAATTGTTTCGGATGTTCCTGGCACAACTATAGATTCTATACATGTCCCATTTATTTTTAATGATGAGAATTTTATTTTTATTGATACTGCAGGAATTAGAAAGAAATATAAACAGAGTCATGCGGTAGAATATTTCTCTTATGTAAGAGCAATGCATGCCGTAGATGAGTCGGATATTGTCTTAATGCTTATTGATGCATCAGATGGAATAGTGGATCAAGATCTCAGGATCTTGAATTTGATAAGGGGTTATGGAAAGCCAGTTGTGGTTGCTTTAAATAAAATTGATGAACTTTCTGCAAATCACTTACTAGATCTCAAAGAAACTAAAAAATTTCAAAACTCAGCTTTAAATGATTTAATTTTAGTCGAAATTTCAGCGCTTCAGAAACGTGGATTTAAAAAACTGTTTGACACCCTTGCTAAGGTTAATCAACTAGCGAAAACTAAATTTTCTACTGGTAAGCTGAATAAGCTACTTTTAAAGTTTACTAACTCAACTAATACACCGAGTATTTCTGGTCGTCAAATTAAAATGAGATATATCCATTTTGGAGGAATTCATCCAACAAAATTCATAATACATTCAAACTTTTCTAGTAAAATTCCTTCGAACTATAAGCGGTATTTAATTAACTCCTTCAGAGACGAGCTTAAGTTAAATAGTGTTGAGCTAAGCATTATTTTTAAAAAAGGAGACAATCCTTTTGAAGGTAAAAAAAATGAGCTATCTTCACGACAAATTAAAAAGAAAAAAAGGCTTATAAAGCACATAAAAAAATCAAAAAAATAAGATTTTCTTATTTTAATTACGTATAATTTAGGCCTGTAAAGTACTTAAAAAGTAACAAATGTCCCTTAAACCAGTTTATATTAATCTATTTAAAATTCAGCTTCCCTTATCCGCTTTATTGTCTATATCTCATAGAGTTACAGGAATACTTATTTTTTTTATTGTTCTCCCTGTTTTTGCCTACATACTTAATATTCTTCTTGATAGCCCAGCTTCATTCATCTCATTTACAGATGCATATAATACTTCTATTTTTTTAAGAACATTTGTTCTTTTTAATATATTAATTTTTCAATACCATGTCATTGCAGGAATCCGACACATGCTAATGGATTTCCACTTAATTAGTGAGAGCCTCTATGCATCAAATACATCAGCAAAAATTGCAATAATCATATTTTTTGTAATTGCTCTTTTAACAATATTGGGGCTGATATGAAATTAGGTAAGTTAATTTGGTACTTGCAAAGATATTCTGCAATTTACTTCCTTTTATTTCTTGGATATTTGGTATCAATTGTTTTGACTGATAGGTTCAGTTTTCAATTTTTAACAGGAAGTCTTACATTTAAACTTTTATCAAGTTTTTTTATTATTTTGGCTTGCATGCATGCTTTCGCAGGTTTGTGGACTATAGGTACTGACTATTTAACTAAAAGGACGCTAGGTTTTGTTGCTCCAGTTCTGTCAACCTATGCAAATCTATTAAGAAAGATCTTTGAGTTCTTTTTTATTTTTCTTGGGCTTTTTCTTGTTATTTATTATCTATTAATTATCTGGTCTTAATATGGAAAACTACAATTCATCAAATATCAAAACATTAGAATTTGATGCTCTAATTATTGGTGGCGGGGGTTCAGGCATGAGAACTTCTTTGGAGCTTGCGAAATCTGGATTAAAGACAGCAGTTGTTTCAAAAGTTTTTCCAACAAGATCGCACACTGTTTCAGCCCAAGGAGGCATTACGTGTGCAATTGCAAGTGAAGATCCCAATGATGATTGGCGTTGGCATATGTATGACACTGTAAAGGGATCAGATTACATAGGAGATCAAGATGCAATTGAATATATGTGTTCAGAGGGACCCAAGGCGGTATTTGAGCTAGAGCATATGGGCTTGCCTTTTTCTAGGTTTGAGAATGGACGAATATATCAGAGATCTTTTGGTGGGCAATCAAAAGATTTTGGTAAAGGTGGTCAAGCGGCAAGAACCTGTGCTGCAGCTGACAGGACAGGACATGCTTTGCTTCACACTCTTTATCAAAATAATATCAAGGAAGGCTCAAACTTTCTCAATGAATGGTTTGCAGTAGATTTGGTTCTTAATCAATCTAAGGAAGTGACTGGTGTTATTGCATTTTCCATTGAGTCCGGAGAAGTAGCATATTTAAAATCTCAAGCAACAGTAATGGCTACTGGTGGTGCTGGAAGAATATATTCTTCCACTACAAATGCTCTTATAAATACTGGAGATGGTCTGGGCATGGCTTTAAGAGCAGGATTCCCAGCGCAGGATATGGAAATGTGGCAGTTTCATCCTACCGGAATTTATGGAGCAGGCTCTCTCGTTACAGAAGGTTGTCGAGGAGAGGGAGGCTACCTAATAAACGCTGAAGGCGAGAGATTCATGGAAAGGTATGCGCCTAATGCTAAAGATTTAGCTGGAAGAGATGTTGTTGCAAGATCAATGGTATTAGAAATTTTAGAGGGGCGAGGATGTGGCGAAAATAAAGATCATGTTTTCCTTAAACTAGATCATTTAGGTGCAGATGTACTAAACGCAAAGCTTCCTGGAATATGTGAGCTTTCAAGAACATTTGCTGGAGTCGACCCAATATTTAACCCGATCCCAGTTGTTCCGACATGCCATTATATGATGGGAGGAACACCAACCAATATTCATGGCCAAGCTTTCACTCAATCCAATGGCGAAGATAAGATTATTGCTGGTTTATTCTCAGTTGGTGAAGCAGCATGTGTTTCAGTTCATGGAGCCAATAGACTAGGAGGTAATTCTCTTCTTGATTTAGTAGTATTTGGAAGGGCAGCTGGAATTCATATTCAAGAAGCATTAAAGACAGGTGGCGGGGTTGCAGATGCTGATAGCGATGACATTAATAAAGCGCTTCACGGTCTTAATAAGATTAATTCATCCAGTGATGGTTTTGAAGTAGCTGAGGTCAAGAGAGAACTTCAATCAGTTATGCAGAATTATTTTGGTGTCTTCCGAAGAGGCGATTATATGGAGAAAGGTGTTTCTGCTTTGGAAGAAATACGTGAAAAGGTTTCTAACCTTCACCTAAAAGATAAGAGCATGGCTTTCAATACCAGTAGAGTTGAAGCATTAGAACTTCAGAATTTATTTGAAGTTGCTGAGGCAACTGCAATTGCTTCACTTCAAAGAACAGAAAGCAGAGGAGCCCATGCTCGAGATGATTTTAAAGAGCGTGATGATGAAAATTGGTTGTGTCATTCTTTGTATGATCCTATCAAAAAAACTTTGAGCAAAAGAGATGTTAATTTCACACCAATTCAAGTGGATACTTTTGAGCCAAAGGTAAGAACATATTAATTTTATTTGAGATTAAAAAATGATTGATGTAAATATTTATAGATACAATCCAGAAACAGATAAGTTTCCTTATACACAAACGTACACCCTTAAAAAACCTGAGAAGGATATTATGCTGCTAGAATTATTAAATATTCTTAAAGAGCAAGATTCTTCAATATCATATAGAAGATCATGCAGAGAAGGGGTATGCGGATCAGATGGAATGAATATCAATGGAAAGAATGGGCTTGCATGTATCACTCCAATCTCTCAAGCAATCAAAAATAACAAAATAGAACTTAGACCATTGCCAGGGTTACCAGTAATTCGTGACTTGGTTGTTGATATGACGGAGTTCTACGCACAATACGACAAGATCAAACCTTTTCTTCAAAATGAAAGTGAGCCCCCAGCTCAAGAACGATTACAATCTCCCGCTGAGAGAGATAAGCTTGATGGTCTATATGAGTGCATTTTATGTGCGTGTTGTTCAACAAGCTGCCCATCTTTTTGGTGGAATCCAGATAAATTTGTTGGACCAGCTGCTTTGTTGCAGGCTTATAGATTTATTGCTGATTCAAGAGATACCAAAACTGCAGAGAGGTTAGAAGGATTATCTGATCCATTCAGTGTTTACAGATGTCATGGAATTATGAATTGTGTGAATGTTTGCCCGAAAGATTTAAATCCAAATCATGCAATTGGTGAAATTAAATCAATGCTGTTGTCTGATAAGAAAAAAGAAAACATTATCGTGTCTGATGGGGTGAGTTGATCTATAAAATGAATAACATGGAGACATTCTGGTCGACCTCTCATGTAGCAGGCGCTCAGAGCTCATACTTAGAATCTTTGTATGAATCATATTTAGATGATCCGTTATCAGTTTCTGATGATTGGAAAATATACTTTGACTCGTTGCCAAAGATTAATGGGGTTGAAAAAGAGACATCCCATCAAGAAATCATTAACAGGTTTAAAGAGGCGGAGGTCAATCCCTCAATTCAAACACGCTCTAATTATAACGCTGCTCATTCAAAGCAAGTTAGAGTCATTCAGCTAATACAGGCTTATCGTAATAGAGGACATCAAAAGGCTCAATTAGATCCATTAGGTTTAAAACCAGTTCGTCACTGCGAAGATCTTGATCTTAATTTCCATGATTTGGATGAATCAAATCTTTCAGATATCTTTGAAACAGACACTTTGATGATAGGTAAGGAATCAGCAACTTTATTAGAAATTATTGAGGCTTTAGAAGCAATATATTGCGGTACTTTAGGAATTGAGTATAACTATATTTCATCGCTGGCTGAGAGAACTTGGTTTCAAAAAAGACTAGAGCCAAATTTAGGCAAATTAAACTTTAATCAAGATGAGCAAAAATATATTTTAAAACGCTTGAGTTCAGCTGAAGGTCTTGCAAAATTCTTGTCCTCTAGATATCCGGGTATGAAAAGGTTTGGCATTGATGGGGCTGAATCTCTTATTCCTATGGTTGATAGTTTGATACAAAACTGCGGAATATTTGGAGCAGAACAAATTTGTTTTGGTATGGCGCATAGGGGCAGGTTGAACTTACTGGTAAATGTGTTGGGAAAATCTCCAAAAGAGCTATTTACAGAATTTGAAGAAAGTTTTGAGTTAGAGGGAGCAAGTTCCGGCGATGTAAAATATCACCTAGGTTTTTCTTCAAATATATTAACTCCCAATGGTGAGGTGCATGTCTCCCTAGCAAACAATCCTTCGCATCTTGAGATTGTTGATCCTGTAGTTTTAGGATCAGTTCGAGGAAGGCAGGATAGACTAAAGGATGTGAATAAAGAGCGAGTTGTTCCAATCTTAATTCATGGTGATGCTTCTTTTTCGGGTCAAGGAGTTGTCATGGAGACTCTTCAGATGTCCCAGACTAGAGGTTACGGTGTCGGAGGAACAATACACGTAATAGTAAATAACCAGATAGGATTTACCACATCCAATGAAGAGGACTCTAGATCAACTCAGTATGCTACTGATGTAGCAAAAATGATTGAAGCTCCCATTCTACATGTAAATGGAGATGATCCAGAAATGGTTGTATTTGCAGCTAAATTAGCCTGTGAATATAGGCACAACTTCAAAAAAGATATTATTCTAGATCTCTTTTGTTACAGAAGGAGAGGCCATAATGAGGCAGATGAACCATCATCAACTCAACCCATGATGTATCAAAAGATTGCTAATCATCCATCCGTTAAAACCTCATATCAAGAACAACTTATTTTATTGGGAGTAACGAGCCAATCTGAGTGTGATGGAATAGAAAAAAAATACAGATCGTCATTAGAAAATGGAGACACTGTCGCTCATAATTTAGCAATACAGCCTAATCAATCTATGTGGTTTGATTGGACCCCTTATATTAATCAAAGAGGAGATGCTGAAATTGAATCTGCATTTAATAAAGATAGATTTAAAGAGCTTGCTCAAATAGCTTTTACCCCTCCAAAGGATTTTGTTTTGCAAAGACAAGTAGAAAAAATTTTTACAGATAGACTTCAAATGGCAGATGAAAAAATCCCTTTAAATTGGGGATTTGCTGAAAACATGGCATACGCGACTTTGTTGGATCAAGGCTATCCTATAAGATTTTCAGGTCAAGATATAAGAAGAGGAACATTTTCTCATCGTCATGCAGTTGTGTTAAATCAGAAGGATGGTGACGGTGCCATGCCATTGGTCAAAATTGCAAATAGTGCTAACACCACCATTGATATTTACGATTCTCTGTTATCTGAAGAAGCAGTTCTTGGTTTTGAGTATGGTTATTCAGCTACCAGACCTTCTGGGCTTGTTATTTGGGAGGCCCAGTTTGGAGATTTTGTTAATGGGGCTCAGGTGGTCATTGATCAATTTATTGTCTCTGCTGAGCATAAATGGGACAGGCTATCAGGTTTAGTTATGCTTCTACCTCATGGTTATGAAGGTCAGGGCCCTGAGCACAGCAGCGCCAGACTGGAAAGATTTTTACAATTGTGTGCAAATGAAAATATCCAGGTATGCGTACCAAGTTCACCTGCACAAATTTATCATTTGCTCAGATTGCAAACAATTCGAAAAATGAGAAGGCCATTAATTGTTATTTCTCCAAAAAGTTTATTAAGAAATCCTCAAGCTGTGTCTTCAATAAATGATCTAACCGAGGGATCTTTTGAGTATGTAATTGATGATTTGAATTCAAATCCTGCTTTGGTAGAGAAAATCATTATGTGTTCGGGAAAGGTCTATTACGACTTGGCATCTAAAAGAAAAGAGCTTGGAATTAAAAACATAGCATTATTAAGAATTGAGCAATTGTATCCATTTCCCTATGACACTCTTGAGAAACTTATAAGACCTTATGAGAATGCAAGACAATTTGTTTGGTGTCAGGAGGAGCCCAGCAACCAGGGAGCTTGGTTCAGCCATCGTCATAGATTACAAATTGTTTTAGATAGAATTAATGCTACTGAAATACAACTAGTTAGCAGGAAAGCATCAGCAGCGCCTGCAGTTGGGTTAAACAAACTACACAATCAACAACAAGAAGCTTTAGTAATCGAAGCTCTAACATTCTAGAGAAATAATTATGTCAATTGAAATTAAATCCCCAACATTCCCAGAATCTGTTGCAGACGGAACAATTGCAAACTGGGTTAAGAAAGAGGGCGAGCCTGTTAAACAAGATGAAGTGATTGCTGAAATTGAAACTGATAAAGTGGTTCTAGAGGTAGTGGCCCCTTTTGATGGGTTTATTTCTAAGGTTTTAAAGCCAGCTGGCGAGATTGTTTTAAGCGCTGAGTTAATTGCAGAGTTTAAAGAGGAGAACCACGATAAAAAATTAACTGAAAAAGATACTCTTGTAGATAGCGAGGCAAAGAAAGTGGAAAGTGTCCAACCCAGTGAGGTTAAAACCAAAGCAAATGGACCGGCAGTAAAAAAATTATTAAAAGAGCATAATTTGGATGAGGCAAGCATTGATGGATCTGGAAAAGATGGAAGGCTTACTAAAGCAGATGTTGTAAATCATCTTGATGAATCCCTGGAGGGCAAAACAGAAGGGATGATTGCGAAGGAGATTCATTCTCCTTCTCCTGTCCCAACCCCTGTATTTTCAGCCGACAGATCAGAGGAGAGGGTTCCGATGTCCAGGTTACGCTCAACCATAGCCAATAGATTATTGAGCGTTAAACAAGAAACAGCAATGCTGACAACTTTTAATGAGGTTGACCTAAAACCCATTAAAGATCTTAGATCTAAATATGGCGAAGATTTCTTTGCTGAACATGGTGTCAAGCTTGGCTTTATGGGTTTCTTTGTTCTAGCAGCAGTTCAAGCTTTGAAGAAGTTTCCAGTCGTCAATGCATCTATTGATGGAAGCGATATTGTTTATCATGGCTATCAGGATGTCGGTGTAGCTGTCTCTACAGAAAGAGGTCTTGTAGTTCCGGTGATAAGAGACGCAGATAGCCTCCGCATACCAGATGTCGAAAAATCAATTTTAGATTATTCTGAAAAAGCTAAGAATGGGAAGCTTTCAATAGCAGAAATGCAAGGAGGTACTTTTACCATCTCAAATGGAGGTGTTTTTGGATCTTTGTTATCTACTCCTATTTTAAATGCTCCTCAGACTGCTATTTTAGGGATGCATACTATTCAGGATAGGCCTGTAGCCATAGATGGCGAGGTAGTTATTCGACCTATGATGTATTTAGCTCTAAGTTATGATCACAGACTACTTGATGGAAAGGAGGCTGTGACATTTCTAATTACTATAAAAGATCAATTAGAATCGCCCGAAAAACTTCTTTTAAATTTATGAGGCATAAAAATGTATGACGTTATTGTGATTGGAAGTGGCCCTGCAGGATATGTTGCTGCAATTAGAGCCTCTCAGTTAGGACTAAAAACAGCCTGTATTGAAAAATCATTTGATGCTGATGGAAACTCTCAATTAGGCGGTACATGTTTAAATGTTGGATGCATTCCCTCGAAGGCATTATTGGATTCATCTCATAGATATTCAGATGCGATAAATCATTTATCCAATCATGGTATTGAGGTATCCAAACCAAAACTAGACATCGCTAAAATGATGGAAAGAAAAAATAAAATTGTCACACAATTAACAACAGGGGTTTCAGGCCTTTTTAAAGCAAACAAAGTAACTCAAATTCTAGGCCATGCAAAAATTATTGATTCAAATCATGTTGAGGTTATTTCTAAGGATGGCTCAGAAACACTTGAAACAAAGAATATTGTTATAGCCACTGGATCATCTCCAATCAACATTCCAGTAGCAGAAATCAATAATAAAGATATTGTTGATAGTACTGGAGCATTAGAATTTGATTCAGTTCCAAAGAAATTAGGAATTATTGGAGCTGGAGTTATTGGGTTGGAGCTAGGCAGTGTTTGGTCAAGGCTTGGTTCGGAGGTTACAGTGCTTGAAGCTATGGACGAATTTTTACCAATGGCTGATAAAAGAATTGCCAAAGATGTTTTAAAAGAATTTAACACACAGGGATTAAATATTAATTTGGGATGCAAAGTTACATCTGCAATATCAAATAAAAAAGATATCACAGTGACTTATGAAAATAATGGCAATACTACTGAATTAAAAGTTGATAAGTTAATTGTTGCGGTTGGAAGAAGTCCAAACACAGAGAATCTTCTTGATAAAAATTGTGGTTTATCAATTGATGAAAAAGGCTTTATACCTGTTAATGATTTTTGTGAAACCAATGTTCAAAACATTTGGGCAGTTGGTGATGTTGTTAGAGGTCCGATGTTAGCTCATAAGGCTTCCGAGGAAGGCATCATGGTTGTTGAAAGAATTGCTGGTAAGCACGCAGAAATGGAATATGATTTAGTCCCATCCGTTATATATACTCACCCAGAAGTCGCTTGGGTGGGGCAAACTGAAGAAGATCTTTCTGCCGCAGGTATAGAATTTAAAACAGGATCTTTTCCTTTTGCAGCAAATGGAAGAGCATTGGCTTCTGGAGAAAGCGCAGGATTTATAAAAGTTATAGCCGACAAAAAAACAGATACAATACTGGGCGTTCATGCATTCGGGCCCTCAGCTGCAGATATCGTTCAACAAGGGGTTGTTGCCATGGAGTTTGGCGCTAGTGCGGAAGATCTTGGATTGACTATTTTTAGTCATCCAACAGTTTCAGAAGCACTGCACGAAGCAGCATTAGCAGTAAATGGACAGGCAATACATATTGGAAATAGAAAAAAATGAATCTTCATGAATATCAAGGAAAAGAGCTTTTTAAAAAGTTTGGGTTACCTGTTTCAAATAATAAGGTTATTACCTCTGCAGATGATGCCATAAATGCATGCAGAGATATTGGAGGTAGCAAATGGGTTGTTAAGGCACAAGTGCATGCTGGCGGAAGAGGCAAGGCAGGAGGTGTTAAGCTTGTGAATACTCCCGATGAAGCATTAGATTTTGCCAATCATTGGCTTGGTAAAAGGCTAGTCACCTATCAAACAGATTCTAATGGCCAGCTTGTGAATGCAATTTTAATTGAAGAGTGTACTGATATCGAAAAAGAGCTATATCTAAGTGCTGTTGTAGACAGGGGAACACAAAGAATAGTTTTTATAGGCTCTAGCGAAGGCGGAGTTAACATAGAAGAAGTAGCGGAAAATACACCGGAAAAAATCATCTACGAGCCAATTGATCCCTTAACAGGGCCAATGGGATTTCAATCAAGAAAAATTTCAAAGGTTTTAGGTCTTAATAACGAGCAGTCAAAACAATTTTCAAAAATGCTTCCACAGTTAACTGATTTATTTATTAGCCATGATCTTAGTTTGCTTGAGATTAACCCACTGGTAATCACTCAAGGTGGAAAACTACATTGCTTAGATGCAAAGATTAATATTGACTCAAATGCAGTCTATCGACAACCAGAAATTCAAGCTATGCATGATCCTTCTCAGGAAGATCCTCGTGAGTCAGAGGCTGCAATGCATGACTTGAGTTATGTTTCTCTAGACGGAAATATTGGTTGCATGGTAAATGGTGCAGGGTTAGCAATGGGAACGATGGATACCATTAAATATTTTGGTGGATCTCCAGCTAATTTTCTTGATGTGGGTGGAACGGCCACTCAAGAAAGAGTTTCTAAAGCCTTTAAGTTAATATTAGCTGATCCAGAGGTAAGGGTGGTCTTGGTAAATATATTTGGTGGCATTGTGAGATGCGACCTTATTGCTGAGGGTATCCTCGCTGCAATTGAAGAGGTAGGTGTTTCTATTCCAGTAGTCGTAAGATTAGAAGGAAATAATGCAGATATTGGAAGCAGCATTCTCGCTGAATCTAATACGGAAATTGTTAGTCTAAATAATCTTGAGGATGCGGCTAAAAAAGCTGTGGAGTTAAGCAAATGAGTATATTGGTAGATAAAAATACACGTCTTTTAGTCCAAGGTTTCACAGGCTCTCAAGCTACTTTACATTCAGAACAGTCAATTGAATATGGAACCAATATTGTTGGGGGAGTGACTCCAGGTAAAGGGGGGCAAGTGCATCTAGGCACTCCTGTTTTTAATTCAGTTCATGAAGCTATGGAAGCAGTTAAGCCTAATGCTTCAATTATTTTTGTTCCAGCGCAATTTTGCAAAGACTCAATTTTAGAAGCTGCTGATGCTGGAATTAAATTAATAATTTGTATTACTGAAGGGGTGCCTACCTTGGATATGCTTATCGTAAAAAAGAGAATTGATGAACTAGGGATCACCTTAATAGGTCCTAATTGCCCTGGGATAATCACCCCAGGTGAGGCAAAGTTAGGAATAATGCCAGGAAGTATTCATATGAAAGGCTCAGTTGGAATTATTTCCAGATCTGGTACCTTGACCTATGAAGCTGTGAAGCAAACCAGTGATCTAGGTCTTGGTCAGAGCACATGCGTCGGTATTGGAGGAGACCCAATACCAGGAACCTCTTTTGTTGATGTTTTAAAAATGATGCAAGAAGACGAGCAGACCAAAGCAATTGTCATGGTAGGTGAGATTGGAGGAACCGCTGAAGAAGAAGCAGCAGATTTTATTAAAGAAAATGTTACCAAGCCTGTTATTTCGTATATAGCTGGACAAACTGCACCAGCAGGAAAAAGGATGGGGCATGCAGGTGCAATTATTGCAGGTGGTAAAGGCACTGCTGCTGATAAAATTAAAAAACTTGAAGAATGCGGAGTTCATATAGCTGAAAATTTACTCCAAATCGGAGCAAAAGCTAAGGAAGTATTGAGCTAGATTTAGCTATATATTTATTAGCAATATAATTAAGCCTTGGAATAATCAAACTTGCGAATGCTGTTAGCCCAGCAATCATTCCTATCCAAATCCCCGCAGGGCCCAAAGCATCACCCAATAAACCATAATAAGTTAAGTGATAGCCTGCGGGCAATGCAATAAACCAATAGGTTAGAATTAACATTAGCATTGGAGCAAAAGTATCTTTATAGCCCCTCAAACTTCCTAAGGCACCCATTTGAATACCATCAGGAATTTGAAAGATTGCTGCAAAAAGTAATAGGTTTATTGCTATTGCTATAACGGCCAAATCTTCAGAATAAAGCGAAACAAGAGCCTCTCTAAAAGATAGAATTATTGCTGTATTTAAAATAGCGCCAACCAAGCAAATCAATATAGCAATGTGAGAGGCATATTTAGCTTTTCGCAGTTCTTTTTCACCCACTAAATTACCTATTCTTGTTGCAGCAGCTAATCCAAAAGATAATGGCAATATAAATAAAACACTTGCTATGTTTATTGCTACTGTATGGGCACTAATTACAGTTGCTCCAAGTGATCCTAATATCAATGCTGCACCTGAAAACATACTTAATTCTACAAACACGCCAAATCCAATCGGCACACCTAATTTCAGCGCTTCTTTTGTGGTATCAGTATTGGGCCCAGAAAATTTTGAAAATAATTTTGTTGGTTCGTATTCTTTCTTCTTAAAAATCACTAGTATCAAAACAAACAAACCAATAATTATATTTATTGAAGTTGCAATTCCACAGCCAACTCCACCCATGGGAGGTATTCCAAAATATCCATAGACAAAAATGATATCAAGCGGAATATTTAATAACATGCCAATAAATGCAACCCAAAAAACTGGAAGAGTCAGACCCATGCCTTCACTATAGCAACGAAGACATGTAAATAGCATGTTGGCGACAAAACCAAATGACATAGCTTTTAAATATCCATCTGAAATCTGAGCAATATTTTCTTCAATATCAAAGTAAGGAATAAAAAAGCTTAGATTTCTATATAGAATAAAACCAATTAAACCTAACGCTATACTAACCCATAATATTTCTCGAACCTTTTGCCCAATTTCTTCATACTTCTTTGCTCCGAATAGCTGGGCAACTATTGGAGTTACTGCAAATAAACAACCTCCAAGCAGAAAATAAAATGGCATGGACAAAGCATTGCCAATGGCAAGTCCAGATAAATCAAGTGCACTTGCTCGACCAGCAACAATTGTATCTGTAACTCCCATACCCATATATGAAATTTGAGATCCATAGATTGGTATACCTATTTTTAGCAGTTGCTTTAGCTCTTTTAATAATTTTTTCAAAAAAATAAACCCAGAAATTTCTCGGTACTTTATCATATAAGAATCATCCTAAAATGGAGAAATAAAATTAGAAAAGATAGTCGACCATATTGGTTAAAAAAAATTATCTCTAAGCTTACTGCACGTTATGTAAATCACTTTCTGAGACCGCAGTTTAAGCATCTTGGAAAGGGAACGGTATTTTTTAAACCTCAATTTATTAAGTTATTTGGTTCAAATATTTCTGTTGGTGACTTTCCTACATTTATTTCTGCTCCTGATGATTACATTCAAATAACAAGCTGGGATGCTGGAGAATGGAGTGGTGAAGTTGATATTGGGAGCTATGTATTAATTTCTCCTGGAGTTAGGATAATGGCTGCTGACAAAATCTCAATTGGAGATTCATGCATGTTTGGTCATGGTGCATGCATTACTGATGCTGATTGGCATGGAATTTATGATAGAACAAAAGTTGTTGGCGATCCGAAGCCTGTTGTTCTTGAGGAAAATGTTTGGGTTGGTGAAGATGCAATGATTTGTAAAGGTGTCAGGATTGGGGCAAATAGCATTATTGGAGCTCGATCAGTTGTTACAAAAGATGTGCCAAATAATACAATTTATGCAGGCAATCCTGCGACATTCATTCGAAATCTAGATGAGGGTGAATTTATTACTAGAAAAGATTTTTTTAAAGATCCTATAAAATTAGCTCATGACTTTGATTTGCTTGATCAGTACTCACTTGGAAATAATAGTCTTTGGGGATGGATTAAAAGTGTTGTCTGGAGAGATAAGATCCATTGATTAAGATCGCTTCAGATTCACAAATTCCAAATATACAGCAAAAATTATCTGAGTTTTTTGCTGATGAGTATTCACTGGAATATTTTGTATATGATGAGCTCACTTCAAATGATCTAAAAAACGTTGACGCACTCTTAGTTCGATCAACTATTCAGGTAGGTAAAAAGTTATGTGATCATTCGTCAATCAAGTTTGTTGGCTCGGCAACTGCAGGAATAAATCACCTAGATACTGAATATTTAGATGCTCAAAATATTTCATGGTCACACGCTCCAGGCTGTAATGCATTTAGTGTTATCCATTATGTGATGGCTGCTTTAGGAGAGCTAATTCAAGAAGGCCTTTTCAGTGTTCGGCAAAGCATTGGAATAATTGGATATGGCAATATAGGCAAAAGGCTTTATCAATTACTTTCGGCTCTTAACATTGAGGTATACGCTTACGACCCTTTGTTAAAACATAGCCACTTAGTTACTATGGAAAAAGTATTGGCATGCGACCTCATAACAATTCATGTTCCATATTCCACAGAAGGCGTTTATCCTACAAGCGACCTACTCAATCAATCACACAGTAGCTTTCTAAAAGATAAAATCTTAATTAATACATCCAGAGGGGGGGTTGTTTGCGAGAAGTTAGTCACAGAATCTAATAACTTAATTTATGTTGCAGATGTATGGGTGGATGAGCCAACCCCATCCAAAACTACTATTCAAAATGCATTTATCTCAACACCTCATATAGCTGGCTACAGCATTGAAGGTAAAATGAACGGTACGGGTGTAATTGCTTCAGAATGCGCGAAAGCTTTTAATTGTCTTAAAGATAGCGGTTCAAGCAATAATCAATTAATGAATTGGCCTCATGGGCTAGAAAATATTGTTCGTGATATGCATGCTTATGGATTTCCCTTGGCTATGTTCAATAGTGAGTTAGATTTATCTGCTATCTCTAATGCATTTAAGGATATTTCAACTCATACTCTTGCTGATGGGTTCAAAGATCTTAGAGTCAAACATTCCCCGAGACATGATTTCAATGCTTATTCTTATCAAGATATAGTGGGCCTAGACGAATCTATTAATTTAGATTTTTTTAATTCTCTTAGATCTTTGAAGTAGAGATAACAAATTATTTTAGATAAAAGGTACCAAAGGAATATTGCAGCTGGAGATTAATACTAAGATTGAAAGCATGCTGATAAATTTAAAGACATTTAACTTTTTCATCTCAGAATTATCGCACGCTTATGAAGAACAAGAAATCTGTAAATCTTTTGCCCATATCGGAGATTTATTCGCAAACTTCTCATGCTCTATTAGCTCTTCAAAAGGCTGGGTTATTACAATCATTAAAGTTTCAAGCATAGAAAAATCATTGACTTCTGCTGCCTCAATTGCTTCTTGTGCCATATAATTTCTTAAAATGAACTTTGGATTAACCTGCTTCATTAGCTTTAATCTTTTGTCTTTAGATAATGTTTCCTTAGAATGTCTTTCCAGAAAAGAGACAACCCAGCTTTTTGAAATTTCTGAGTGTAGTTCTGGAGAATGCTCTTCAGCCAGGGCTTGCGTGAGATTTCTAAAAGTATTGGTGTAATCTAGTTTTTCAGATTCCATAATATCTAATAGACCTTGAATTAAAGTAGCATCTTCAGGCTTTGCTAGTTCTAGACCTAGTTTTTTTCGATAAAGTTTAGCCAAAGTATCTTGAAAGATTGCTTCATAGGTCTGCAGAATTTCACCTTGACTCTCTTCAGAGATAAGTGAGGATAGGGCATGCCCCAACGCAGAACAATTCCATAAACCAATATAAGGTTGATTTTTGAATGCATACCTACCTTGATGATCAGAATGATTGCATACATGGTTTGGATTGTAATCTTCCATAAAACCATAAGGGCCGTAATCAAACGTCTCTCCTAAAATGCTCATATTATCAGTATTCATTACCCCATGATTGAAGCCACAGGCTTGCCAGTGTGCAATCATACTTGCTGTTTCCTTGACGATTACTCTAAAAAAATCTTCATATGCATTTGCAGTTCTAGAGAAATATTGAGGATAAGAATTAATACAAAAATCTGCCAGAGCTTTAACATGCTCCGGTTTATTGTTGTAGTGAAAGTATTCAAAGCTTCCAAATCTGATATGAGTTTTTGCTGTTCTTACAAGCATTGCAGCAGACTCACTTTTTTCTCTTACTACCATCTCATCACTGCCAATAATCATCAAGGCTCTTGATGTAGGGATAGATAGTGCATGCATTGCTTCACCACACAAGTACTCTCTTATTGTAGATCTGAGAACAGCTCGACCATCTCCAAAGCGAGAATAAGGAGTTTTACCAGCACCTTTTAGGTGGATATCTAATAACCCCTCATTGGAGTTTATTTGTGCAAAAAGCAATCCTCTTCCATCACCAAGTTGTTCTACATACTGACCAAATTGATGCCCTGAGTAAACCATAGATAATGGTTTTAAAGAATCTATTTTTTTTACGCCATTAAAAATTTTTAAGAGCTCTTGATGGTCTGTATCCTCCATGCCGAGCATTTTTTTCATAGCATGGTTTTCAATAACTATTTTGGGATTATCAAACCCTTGCCAATCTTGGAATGTGTAAAATTCTTCTGGAAGTTCAGAAAAATTATGAGTCAGAAATGAGGGCATTTAAGCCTTGGCAATTTGAATTAGATTAGCAACATGCTCATCTTTAGAATGGTCAGTACCTAAATGCTCAACCTCATTCCACATCGCTGCACTGCATATCGGGCTGAGATCATTTTTGAGCGCATTTGCAACCTCAACGCCTGTCCCACAGAAACCGAGCGTCTCAACCATATCATCAGTTACGAGAGCAAACATTTCTTCCCATTTTCCTTCAATAGATAATTTATGCAGAGCTTCATTTATGTCCCCCCATCCATGAAATTCAAGTGCCGGTCTGTAGGTCCTAGTTGAAGCATAAAAACTAATCCTTGCAGCAACATTTCTTTTTGCTATTTTAAGATCCTCCTCTGTTTCACCAGTGGCAATAAAGCCTCCCCAAAGTAGCTCACATTCCCTTGGATCTCTGTTTGTTCTTTTTGCTCCTTCAGCTACTGCAGGCAAAATAATATCATTGATATATTTTGGAGAGCACATTGGATGAAGCAATAATCCGTCAGCTACTTCGCCAGCGATTCTTGCCATTCCAGGCCCAAGGCCAGAAACATAAATTGGAGGCACATCACAATCCATAGCTGGTGGAGTAAACATTGGAGTCATTAGGGTATGAGTGTAGTGTTCTCCTTGAAAGTCCAATTTTTCTCCTGTTTTCCAAGTGTGCCAAATGGCTTTGACGGCAAGAATATATTCTCGCATTCTTGGTGCAGGTGGAGACCAAGGTACGCTGAACCTTCTTTCATTATGACCTTTAACTTGGGTTCCTAAGCCAAGTTGAAAACGACCATCACTAAATGACTGTAAGTCCCAACCCATGTTTGCAACGGTCATAGGGCTCCTTGGAAAAGCTATAGCTAATCCAGTTCTTACAATCATTTTTTTGGAATGCTCTAATCCAAGAAGAACAGGGAGGAAAGGTTCATTATTTAATTCACCAGAAACAAGCGCATCATATCCAAGAGATTCAGCATGCTTAACTATCTCGATAGTATTTTTAGATAAACCTGGAATATAAGTCTCGATTCTCATAGTTATTTTATATTTAGTTGTGAATTAGCAAATTTTTGGGCCCATTGATAATTAGGTTTGCCTGATGGAGCTCTTTCTATTAATTCAGAAAAAACTATTTCTTTTGGCATTTTGTAACTTGCTATATATTTTGAGGCAATATCTTTTATTTCATTGAGTGAGAGGTCAGAGTTTTCTCTCCTTTGAATTACAGCAACAACTTTTTGTCCCCATCTTTCATCTTTAACACCAACTACCAAGCAATCAAATATGTTTGGATGAGCCTTCAGCGCCATTTCAACTTCCTCTGGAAATATCTTTTCGCCACCAGAATTTATTGAAACGCTTCCTCTACCAAGAAGAGTCATCTGACCGTCTTCTTCATATTTAGCCATATCTCCGGGTATTGAATATCTTTCTCCATTAATCTCAATAAAGGTTTTTTTAGATTTATCCTCATCTTTATAGTATGCAATCGGTACATGCCCCTTTCTTGCCAAATAACCAATAGTCGCTGTGTCATTGGTTTGGATTATTTCTAATGTTTCAAGATTTACAATTTCACTAAAGTTAGGCTTTGTAAATTTTGGGCCTCCGCCAGAGTCTTTTAATTTTCCATCTTTGGTATGAATATTTACGCCCGTTGCTCCAGTTTCAGAGGATCCCACGGCATCTATGAGAAAAAGATTAGGTAGATATTCCAAGATGGTATCTTTGATGGAGGCGCTGAAAACAGATGCGGTGCTTGCCAGAACAAATAATGATGATAGGTCTAAACCTTTTTCTAATGCAGAGGGGAGTGCGTCACAAAGCGGTCTTCCCATTGCATCGCCTGTGATAGTTAGATTCATCACTTTTTCCTTTGCAATAATTTCCCAAATATAATCCGCATCAAATGAAATTTGATCATTAATAATGAATTTCCATCCTGAAAAGAAAGCATTAAACGATTGCCATTGGGCAGCGCCATGCATTAGTGGAGCTAATGCAAGAGCAGTTGTTTGGTCTTGCAAGCATTTATCTGCAAAGGCTTCGGGTGTAGGATATTTTTCTCCCGTTACTGCATCTATGCCTCCGCCAAGTGTCATCAAGACATCTTCCATGCGCCATACCACACCTTTCGGCATTCCTGTCGTGCCACCTGTATAAAGTATGTATTTATCATCCCCTGATCTTTCAACGCTTAACCTAGAATCATCTTCATTTGAGATAAGAGCTTCAAAATCATAACTACCCTCAATGACATCATCAGCATCTGAACCATCATTTATACAAATGAAATCTTTTAATAGAGGCAGATCATTTCTAATATTATTAAGCTTTGCACCAAACTGTTTATGATAAAACACAGCTTCCATATCAGCGTTATCAATTAGATACTTCAGCTCTTCTTCAACATATCTATAGTTAATATTTATAGGAATAGCACATAATTTATATGCCCCAAGCATGACCTCCAGCCACTCTATGCAATTAAAAGCATAAATTCCTATGTGACTGCCTTTTTTTACCCCAAGTTTTTTTAAGGCATTTGCTGCTTTATTTGTTCTAGCATCTAGCTCTTGATAAGTTAAACGGGTAGACCCCAGAACAACTGCTTCTCTATTAGGAATCCTATCAACGACTCCCTCAAATATGTCAGCAGCATTAAATTCCATTAGACGTTTGTGGAATGATTTTCCCAATACGGATCCCTTAACCTTCTTTTATATAACTTACCATTCTCATCTCTAGGAAGTTTTTCAATAAAATCTATGGTTCTGGGTAACTTCATCTTTGCAAGATTTTCCTGTGCAAACTGCATTAATTCAGCAAGCAATTTTTCAGAAGAATCGAAATTTTGATTAAGCTCTATTACTGCTTTTACTTCCTCTCCCCACTCTTCATTTGGGATTCCAAATACAGCAACATCTGCAACGGCAGGGTGCATGAGAAATGCGCTCTCAATCTCAGCTGGATATATGTTGGCACCACCTGAAATAATCATATCTATCTTTCTGTCACATAAAAATAAATACCCTTCATTATTTAAATACCCTATATCACCCACAGTAAAGTAAACCTGATCATCAATAACTAAACGTTCTTTTTTTGTCTTTGCTTGATCACCCTTGTACTCAAATTTTGTTGCTTCGCCAAGCTTCATAAAAACTGTACCTTGATTATCTGTTTCAGCTTCGGCTCCATCCTCATTGATGATTTTTATTTCTGCTCCTGGCCATGCTTTGCCAACTGTTCCAGGAAACTTTGACCATGACTCAGCATCAACAACTGTTCCACCTCCTTCTGTGGCAGCATAATATTCCCATATAGAATTTCCCCACCATTCAATCATTGCTTGCTTGGTATGAATTGGGCAGGGCGCAGCAGCATGAATCATTGCTCGAGTCGATGAGCAATCATATTTTTTTCTGATTTCATCAGGAAGCTGTAACAATCTATGAAATTGAGTTGGAACCATGTGACTGGTTGTGACTTTATATTTATCAATAAGGTAAAGCATTCTCTCTGCATCAAATTTTTCCATCAAAACAACAGAGTGACCATAATGCAGTGCTGCTGAAGAGTGCACTAAGACCGCAGTGTGATATAAAGGCGACCCAACAATATGGACATTGTTTTCTTGCGGCTGAATCTCAAAAAAGCTAAGTATCATTGCAAACATGCTTAAAACATCATCTGGATCTCCTGGAATTAGTGCGCGCTTCACACCTTTTGGTTTTCCAGTCGTGCCAGATGTGTAGTTCATTACCTGACCCGCAGTTCTCTCTTCTGGATTGGTGGTTGGGTGTGAGCTCACAAACTCATCTAAATGAATAAAGCCGCTCATCTCGGTTGTACTAATGCATCCTTTTTCTGGAAAGTTAATAGCAGCAACGGCCTTTTGGCAGGCTTCCTCCATAGCAGGAACTTCTCCAGATGCAATGAATGCTTTCGCCCCAGAATCTTCAAGAATATATGCTATTTCTGGCCCAGCTAAATGCCAATTGATAGGGACCATATAAAAACCAGACTGAGCACAGGCCAAGTAGGCTATGTAGTACTCAACGGAGTTAGGTAAAACTGTTGCCACCACATCACCACTCTTAACTCCAAACTCTTTAAGTGCATGAGTTAATTGATTAGTTTTTGCAAGCAAATCACCGCGTGTCCAAATCTTTTCTGATGATTCAATTATGGCAATTTCATTTGGTTGTGAGTTTGCAAATCTATAAAAACCTAATTCACTCATTAATTTCTCTTATTATATTTGTTGATCTTATAATTCTAACTTTGGCAATCCATTAATGTAACCTAATAATTTAAATTTCTATGTAATAATAATTCCCAAATGGACTACCTATTGAGCAATTTAAGTCAAGAAACACTGTGGTTACTGGTAGTTTTTTACGACTTGTTGCTAGCTATTTTTCTATATAGATTCTTTGGTAAATATGGTTTGTACTGCGCTGTGATTCTTGGAATAGTGCTTGGCAATCTTCAGGGTGGAAAAGTTAGTGAATTAAATCTTTTTGGAATGCAATTCAATGTAAGTATGGGAGCAATCCTATATTCTGGAATTTATTTTGCTACAGACCTTTTAAATGAAAAATTTGGAAAAGATGAGGCCAATCGAGCAGTCATGCTTGGATTTGTTGCAAACATTGCAGTAATGTTAACTTTAGTGCTTAGCACTAAGTTCATGCCATCTGATTTAACAGGATCAGCGGCAGAGGTCCATGATGCTATTTCAGTGCTGGCATATTACTCACCCATTTTTATCATTGGTTCCTTGGCCGCATACCTTATCAGCCAAAGATTTGATGTGTGGTTTTTTCATTATCTCAAAAACTTAACAAATGGAAAAAAGCTTTGGCTCAGAAATAATCTCTCCACCATGGCCTCACAACTTATAGACACGCTGATCTATCAATTTACATGGGTCCTTGCAACAGACTTATCTTTTAAACAGGCTTTTGCGATCTCAATGGCAAAATACATCATAAAAGTATTTATAGCTCTGGTAGATACTTTTTTTATTTACTGGGTCAGAAATTGGCAAATTAAATCTTAGCCTAGAACAGCAGCCAATGGATTATACTAATGACATAGGTAATTATATTTAAACATATGACTAAAAAATCCAAAGAAGAGCTTAAAAAGGAACTTTCTCCCGAGTCATATTATGTCACTCAAGAAAGTGGTACAGAGCGACCTTTTACAGGTCAGTACTGGGATCATATTGAGGATGGTGTATACACTTGTATTTGCTGTGGCGAGACGCTTTTTAAATCCGAAACAAAATTTGATGCGGGCTGTGGTTGGCCTAGTTTTTATGAAGCTGCCAACAACAATAAAATTAATGAATTAGAGGATTACTCTCTTTCCAGAGTGAGGACTGAGATTAGATGCTCAAAGTGTGATGCTCATCTTGGCCATGTTTTCACAGACGGTCCTCAGCCAACTGGTTTGAGGTATTGCGTTAATTCAGCTGCTTTAGATTTTGCAAAAGATACTTCTTCAGATTAAGTGACCGAAAAAACAGCCTCCCAATCTAATTTTTTATCTACCATTAAAGTAGGTAGTTTGACTTTTATTTCTAGAGTGGCAGGTTTAATAAGGGATATTTTTACGACCAATCTTCTTGGAGCAAGTATTTTTCATGATATTTTTGTTGTTGTATTAAAAATCCCAAATGTTTTTAGAAAGCTCTTTGCAGAAGGTGCATTTAGCCAAGCGTTTATTCCTATCTATTCTGAATATTTAGGCAAGCAAGATGAGAGAGGTGGTCAGGATTTTTTAAATGCATTGTTTGGCCTTTTGCTGTCTGCACTTTTTATATTTACCCTCTTAGCTTTGTTATTTGCACCGATATTTATTCTTGTATTCGCTCCGGGCTTTTACTTTGATATACAAAAACAAGATTTAGCAGTGAATCTTTTAAGAATAATGTTTCCATATCTTGCATTGATTTCACTTGTTGCATTTGCTGCTGGTATTCAGAATTCTCATAATAAATTTTCCATTCCAGCAGTTACTCCTCTAATTTTTAATTTCAGTTTAATTGGATCAGCATGGTTGGTTGCTCCAAAAATCGAAATACCTGTTATGGCTCTTGCATGGGGAGTGCTTTTGGCAGGTTTTCTTCAATTACTTTTTCAAATTGCACCATTAACAATTATCCAAAAAATTCCTGTTCCAAAAATAGATCTTAGTAATCCAGGAGTCAAAAAATTCTTTATCTTGATTCTTCCAGCTATTGTGGCAGGCGGCATAGCTCAAATTAATCTTTTAATCGATACTATTTTTGCATCTTGGTTAATAACAGGTAGTCCAACTTGGTTATATGTATCAGATAGATTAATTCAATTCCCAATGGGAATTTTTGCAATTGCTATCGGAACAGTCCTCTTGCCAAGCCTATCCAAAGCTTACGCTCAAGAAAAAACACAGGCTTTTGTTTCTCAGCTTGAACATGCATTCAAGCTAGTTTTCTTTCTTGCCATACCATCATTGATTGGGTTGATTGTTTTTTCGTCTCCCTTGTTAGCTACTATTTTTCAAAGGGGAGCTTTTTTATGGACCGATGTACAGCAGGCCAGCTTGAGCTTGATGGGTTTCGCATTAGGATTACCCTTTTTTATGGCTATGAAAGTTTTAATTCCAGCCTTTTTTTCTAGACAAGATACCAAAACTCCGATGCAGATAGCCTTTTTAAGTTTATTAATTAATATTGTCCTTAACTATTTATTGGCATTTTATTTTGGGTTAGGTCATTTTGGGTTAGCAGTCGCCAGCTCCATTTCTGCAATAGTAACTGTAATGATTTTAAGTTACTTGTTACACAGGCAGATGTTGATTTCTTTTTCAGGTATTTTTAGTCTTTTCTCTTTAAAAGTATTGATAGCTAGCATTGCTTTGATATCATTTTTATCAATTTTTAGTCAATATTTTAATTTTGAATTTTTCACACAAATTCAAAGGTTGCTTCATCTTAGCGTAGCTGTCATTGGCTCTTTAATAATATATTTTGGGGTAAGTTTTTTGTTGGGTATCAGGCTGGCTGATTTTAGATAATGTACTTAATTAGAGGAATAGGAAATATAGAAACTTTTAATAGAAAGTTTCCAAATCAGCCAATGAGTGGAACCATTGGAAATTTTGATGGGCTGCACTTAGGACATCAAGCAATTCTTAAACAAGTAAAAGATAAAGCTCTTGAAAGCTCAAGCGCATCATTGGTTTTTTTTACAGAGCCGCATGCTTCTGAGTATTTTGCAGCCAACGATCTAAACTCTAAGCCTCCGCCAAGGATTTGTCCTTGGAGAGAAAAAGTAAAGCTCCTTAAAAATTTTGGAATAGATTTTGCTTTTTTTCTTCAGTTCAACAAATCTCTTAAAACAATGACTCCGCAGATTTTTCTTGATGAAGTGTTGGCGCAACTTAACTTGAAGCACTTAATCATAGGAGATGATTTTAGGTTTGGGGCTCAGCGGGCGGGTGATTTTGAGTTGCTAAAAAATTGGGGTAAAACCAATGGAACAAAGGTTATTGCAAACAAAACTGTTTCAAGAAACGGCTTAAGAGTAAGCTCGACTAGAATAAGAGAAGCCTTATTACAAAGTGATTTTGTTCTGGCAAAAGAATTGCTTGGACGTCCATATACATTTTCAGGAAAAGTAGTCTACGGTCAACGACTAGGAAGAACCATAGGTGTTCCTACCGCAAATCTTTGGATACCAAAACAAAGACTTCCCATAGCCGGTGTTTATGCAGTCAAATGTCTATTAGCAGGGGAGTCATTTAATGGAATTGCGAACATGGGTATTAGACCAACCGTGGATGGCTCCAAACCCGTTCTTGAAATTCATTTATTTAATTTTAATGAATCTATATATGGACAAAGATTGACTGTAGAATTCAAAAATAAACTTCGTGATGAGAAGAAATTTGATAGTATTGATCTATTAAAAGAACAAATTCTTCAAGATATATCTCAAGCTAAAAAAATACTGGAATAATTCTCTATGAGTAAAGAATATCGGGATACTTTAAATCTCCCTCAAACCGATCTATCCATGAAAGCTGGCTTGCCTAGAAAAGAACCTGAGATTCTTGAATTTTGGAATTCTATCAATCTTTATCAACAAATAAGAGAACAGAATAATGGCAAAGAGCGGTTTATTCTTCATGACGGACCTCCATATGCGAATGGAGATATTCATTTGGGCCATGCGGTTAATAAAACACTCAAGGACATAACGGTTAAATTTCAAACTTTAATTGGGAAAGATGCTCCTTATGTTCCTGGCTGGGATTGTCATGGCCTGCCAATCGAATTAAACGTTGAAAAAAAGCATGGAAAAGGCAGCGATCTTGTCAGAGATAAAAAATCATTCATCAAAGCTTGTCGTGAATATGCCCAATCTCAGGTTGACAAGCAAAGAAATGATTTCATTCGTTTGGGAGTGCTAGGCGATTGGGAAAATCCTTATTTATCATTAAATAAAAGTTTTGAAGCCGATACCGTTCGTGCATTAGGAAGAATTATTGCGAATGGACATTTAGAACAAGGTGAGAAGCCTGTTCATTTTTGTATGGATTGTCGGTCTGCTTTAGCAGAGGCTGAGGTAGAGTATATGGACAAAAACTCGCATTCAGTTGATGTAAAATTTAACGTTTTGCCTCAATACATTGATTCCCTATGCTCAACGTTTCAAATTGAAAAACTCGAAGAGGTTTCATTTGTCATCTGGACAACAACCCCTTGGACGATTCCATCAAATGTAGCGGTCTGTATAAATGAAGACATTGAATACATTGTTGCAAAAGGTGCCAATGAACATTTCATTATTGCTGAAGATTTAATGGATGCCTGCGTTGATCGATGGGGTTTTAAGCTTGAGATCCTCGGATCGGCTCTAGGAAAAGAAATTACAGATATCTCAATGACCCATCCTTTATACAACAGGGAATCGAAACTTCTTCATGGAGATCATGTTACAACTGAGAGTGGGACTGGTTGTGTTCATACTGCTCCAGCTCATGGATTGGATGATTACTTTATCTGCATAAATAATGGCCTTGAATCAGTAAAGGCTCTTGATAATAAGGGTCTTTTTAAAGAAGAGTATGGCCCTTTAAGTGGATTAAGTACTAAAAAGGGAGATCCAATTGTTATTGAATTGTTAAAGGAAAATAAGGCGCTACTTGCTCATAAACAATATGAACATTCTTATCCTCACTGCTGGAGGCATAAGTCACCAGTCATTTTTATGTCAACACCACAATGGTTTATTTCTATGAAAAAATCTGGTCTTAGTGATGGTGCAATTAATGCTGTCAAGGATGTGAAGTGGGAGCCAAGTTGGGGAGAGGAAAGAATTCTTTCAATGCTTGAGGATCGTCCTGACTGGTGTATTTCGAGGCAAAGAAATTGGGGCGTTCCAATTACTCTAATTATTCACAATCAAACAGGTGAGATTCACCCAAAACAGAATGTACTTTTTAATCAAATTGCAGATGTTATTGAAAAAGAAGGTATTGAAGGATGGGACAATTTGGAGCTTGATTCATTGATTGATGATTCTGAGTCTTATTCTAAGGTCCATGACACACTGGATGTTTGGTTTGATTCGGGTGTAACCCATATGTGCGTTTTAGATAAGTTGTATGGCGCAGATGTTGTGGCAGACTTGTATTTAGAGGGCTCAGATCAACACAGAGGATGGTTTCAGTCATCTCTGTTAACTGGGATTGCCACTAATGGCATGGCCCCTTATCGTTCTGTTTTAACGCATGGATTTGTAGTGGATGATGAGGGCAGAAAACAATCTAAATCTCTAGGTAATACAATCGCACCACAAAAAATTTGGGACACATTAGGGGCAGATATTTTAAGGTTGTGGATTGCCTCTACTGACTTCAGAAGTGAAATGGTTGCTTCAGATGAAATTTTTAAGAGAGTTTCAGATCAGTACAGAAGAATTAGAAATACTTTTAGGTTTTTATTGGGGAACATCAATGACTTTGATGCAAAAAAAGATTCAATTGAGCTTAATAACTTACTTGAGCTTGATAAATGGATTTTGCATGAGCTTGCTCAATTGCAAGAGGATGTCATAGGGCTGTATACCTCATATTCATATCATCAAGTTATTCAGAGAATACATAATTTCTGCGTAAATCAATTGGGGGGTATTTATTTAGATATTATTAAAGATAGGCAATATACCACTCAACAAGATTCTGAAATTAGAAGGTCTGCTCAGACCGCAATGCAAATAATTATTAATCAGCTAGTTGTCTTGATTTCACCTGTTCTATCTTTTACTGCAGAGGAGATATGGCAAGGAAATAAATTTCTTTTGGAGAGGGCGGACTCAGTTTTTCTAACTACTCTAAGAGATTTAGATAATTTTGACAGCGATTTATCAAAAGAAAACTGGAAAAGATTGCTTGAGATTAAGGAAGAAGTTAATCAAAGCATTGAGGAATCAAGAGCTGCTGGAGAAATTAAAGGTTCATTGGATGCTTCTCTTGAGCTGAAGCTTGATTCAAAGGATTTCGAGTTAATGGAAAAACTAGCAGCTGAAATACATTTCTTTTTTATAGTTTCCGAATGCCATATCCTAGAAGGAGATGCTTTGGAAATTTCTGTTATCAAATCGTCTTCAGAAAAATGCGTAAGATGCTGGCATAGGAATGAATCAGTAGGCTCTATCACCAAGCATCCAGAGTTGTGTAATCGATGCAATCAAAACTTAGATGGTCCAGGAGAGGATAGAAAGTTTGCTTAGCATTAAAAAAGGCTACCTTGTAATATTTTTTTTAATTGCAATTGACTTGGCATCAAAATTTCTTGCGGAAGAGCAATTAAATTTTGGGCAAGCAATACCTTTGATTCCAATTTTAGATTTATTGTTGGTTTTTAATTCTGGAATAGCCTTTAGTATTTTAGATTTCAATAATTCATTTCTAAGTTTTGGCTTATCCCTTATTGGATTATTAATCGTAGCCTATCTTCATTCGCTATATAAAAATGAAGAATCTTCAATAAATCGTTTTTCTCTTATCTTAATTATCTCTGGAGCACTCGGAAATATTTTTGATAGATTGCCAGATGGTGTTGTTACTGACTTTCTTTTTTTTCACCTTGGAGAAACTCCATTTTTTATTTTTAATTTTGCTGATGCCTATATCACAATTGGAGCTGTATTATTTTTTTTGATGGAGTTTAAAAAATTTCTACAAAATAGATCAGGATGAAGACTAAAGTTTTATTGGCTAACCCTAGGGGATTTTGTGCTGGAGTAGACCGCGCCATTGATATAGTTAATCAAGCCCTAAAAAAATTTGGACCTCCTATCTATGTTCGACATGAAGTAGTTCATAACAAGACTGTCGTTGAGGAATTAAAATCAAAAGGAGTTATTTTTGTTGATGAGTTGAGTGAAGTTCCCCAATCTTCCCATGTAATCTTCAGTGCTCACGGAGTGTCTGAAAAGGTTGAGAAAGAAGCTGCAGCATTTAATTTACTATCTTTTGATGCAACATGCCCCCTCGTAACAAAAGTTCATAGCGAGGTCCAGCGGCATGTCCGTGCTGGAAGAGATATCATTTTAATTGGTCACGAAGGACACCCTGAAGTTGAAGGCACCCTAGGAAGACACAATCCCATAGATTCAATTAGCAACATTTATCTTGTCCAAGATGAGAGAGAGGCCAGATTAGTTAATGTCTCCCAACCTGAAAACTTAGCATATGTCACACAAACCACACTTAGTCTCGATGACACCATCTCAATAGTGGAAATTTTATACGAACAGTTTCCTAAAATTCTTAAGCCGAAGAGCGATGATATTTGTTATGCCACTCAAAATAGACAAGATGCTGTTAAGCAACTTGCTTTAGAAAGTGAATTTATTATTGTTATAGGATCAAGAAATAGCTCAAATTCGAATCGCCTGAAAGAATTGGCTGAAAAATGTGGTGCAAGTTCTATATTGATTGATGGTGCGGACGAACTTGATTTTGAAATCTTATCAAAATACAAAAGCATAGGCATAACTGCTGGAGCATCAGCACCAGAATCAATTGTTCAAAACGTCGTTCAAGCTATTAGTCTAGAATTAAATGCTGTTGCCGAAGAGTTAGGTAAAAATAAAGAAAACATATATTTTAGACTCCCTCCAGAGCTACGTTGATCTTAAGCTTAAAAAAATTTTATGTCTTAAACATCCTCCATTACACTGTTTCTATGTCTATAAGAAAAATATGATCTTGCATAATGGAATTATCGATGTCGCAGAATTTTGCCCATCACCCAACTTTGATGAAAGACCTCAAAATACTGACATCAATTTATTTGTTATTCATGCTATCAGTCTTCCACCAGGAAATTACGATACTCAGCTAGTTAAAGATCTTTTTTTAAACTGCTTAGATCCAGGCAAAGATGAATTTTTAAGATCAATTAAAGACCTCAAGGTATCTTCTCATTTTTTAATTACTCGTCAGGGAAAATTAATTCAATTTGTACCGATCCATAAAAGAGCCTGGCATGCTGGTATTTCTAATTATAAGGGGCGTGAAAAATGTAATGATTTTTCAATTGGTATTGAGCTGGAGGGATGCGATGAGGACGAATTTGAATTACAGCAATATGACACTTTATCTCAGCTGATTAACTATCTATCGAATGATTTAAAAATTAGTAAACAAAATATTGTCGGTCATGCTGATATAGCCCCAGGAAGAAAAACTGATCCAGGACCATATTTTGACTGGAATTTATTACGATCCATGTTATGAGTAGAAAGTTATTAGCTATTTTGTTGCTAGGCTTTGCTTCTGGCCTACCTTATATGCTTGTTTTTTCAACCCTCACAGCCTGGCTGAGAGATGTTGGTATCTCTTTGACTGAAATTGGTTTTTTCGCTTGGTTGGTTCTGACTTACTCTCTAAAATTTTTATGGGCACCATTTGTAGATAGATATTCAATACCAGGGTTTGTGACTTTTGGAAAAAGAAGGGGCTGGATTCTTTTTTCTCAATTAATAATTTTTTTATCGTTGATAGGAATGAGCTTAATTAACCCTCTTCAAAATATTCAATTGCTAGCATTGTTTGCTTTTTTTGCTGCCTTTTTTGGCTCAATACAAGATGTTGCTGTGGATGCTTTGAGAATTGAGATAGGGGATGCAAAGGAGCAAGGTGATTTAGCTGCAAGTTATCAATTGGGCTATAGAGTTGCCATTCTTGTTGCTACATCTATGGCATTAATTTTTGCTGATTTATACAACTGGGCTTATGTATATCAATTTATGGGTTTCCTTATGCTAATAGGATCAGCTGGAGCTTTGATATGTTATGAGCCTACCAATCATGAAATTGCTATTTTAAGATTTGATGAAGCTCTGGTTGGTGCTTTTAAAGATTTCTTTAATCGCTTTGGTTTATGGGCTGCAGCATTATTACTTCTAATAATCTCAACATATAGGTTAACTGATATCGTAATGGGACCTATGGCAATGCCTTTTTATCTAGATTTGGGTTTTTCAAAGACAGAAATCGGAGCGCTTGTAAAAACCATTGCTCTTGTTGGCGCAGTTATTGGATTTTTTGTAGGAGGGTTATTAATTAAAAGAATTACTTTGTTTAATGCTTTATTGTTTGGTGGTCTTTGCGTTCTAATTACTAATTTATTTTTTGCCTATGCTGCAAGTTCTGAATCGAATATATCCCTATTATCTTTGATCGTTGGCTTAGATAGTTTTGCAGCAGGGCTCGTGGGAACGGTTAATATTGCTTTTCTTACCAGTTTGGTTTCAAAAAAATTTACTGCTGTTCAATATGCTATGTTGACATCATTCATGATGCTGCCAGGAAAATTTTTTAGTGGTTTTTCCGGGGTTTTGGCTGATTATTATATTTCAACCTCTTCGCTTCAGATGGGTTGGACCTACTTTTTTTATACCACTTCAGCTATGTCTATTCCTGCGCTGTTATTAATTCTTATTTATAAAAAAAACTATGCAGCTAATTCAACATAGTTTTAAAATTATTTTAGTCATTTCTATACTATTAATATCAGTTCTTTCCATTCAAGATATTTCAGTTGAATCGTCTGCCAATCTAAGCGATAAGTTACTCCACTTTTTTTGCTTTTTATATCTAACAATTGTCACTTGGTTGAGTAGAATTTTTTCGAAGGAATTCTTCCTTTATGTTATAGTCCTTGCCTACGGAATTTTGATTGAGATAGTACAGATATATATACCTTATCGGTCTTTTGAATTTTTAGATATTTTTGCTGATTTACTTGGGGTTTTAGCAGGAAGCTTCTTTATAAAATTCTTTAAAGATTTATATCCAAAGTATTGAATTAATATTTTTAAGCCTCATATAATCGATAGCCTTTAATTATAAGGATTATTGTTATTTTTAATCAGGAGATTTGCAATGAAATTGAAACCTTTACACGATAAAGTTTTAGTTAAAAGAACAGACGAAGAACAAACTACACCTGGCGGTATTGTTTTGCCTGGCTCAGCTGCGGAAAAACCTTCTCAGGGCGAAGTGGTTGCTGTAGGACCTGGAAAAAGACAGGACAATGGAGAAATTGCTCCAATGGGTGTGAAAGTCGGTGACTTGGTAATATTTGGTCAGTACGGCGGCAACGAAGTAAAAATAGATGGTGATGAATATCTAATGCTCAGTGAGAGTGATATTTACGGTATTTTCAGTTAAACAATTTAATCAATAATTAGGAGAATAAAGATATGTCAGCTAAAGATGTAAAATTTGGGGATTCCGCAAGAGTTAAAATGCTTAAGGGCGTAAATATACTTGCAGATGCAGTTAAAGTTACCTTAGGCCCTAAGGGAAGGAATGTTGTTTTGGACAAGTCCTTTGGTGCGCCAACAGTTACCAAGGATGGTGTTTCAGTTGCAAAAGAAATTGAGCTGGAAGATAAATTTGAGAATATGGGTGCCCAGATGGTTAAACAGGTCTCTTCACAAACTTCAGATGAAGCAGGAGATGGAACAACAACAGCAACTGTATTAGCCCAATCTATAGTAAACGAAGGTCACAAATCTGTTGCGGCTGGAATGAACCCTATGGATCTTAAGAGAGGTATTGATAAAGCTATCGCAACAGCGGTCCAGTTTGTTGAAAAATTAAGTGTACCTTGCTCTGATGACAAGACCATTGCACAAGTTGGGACCATCTCTGCGAATGGTGATGTAGACGTTGGCGGGATTATTGCTGAAGCAATGGAAAAAGTAGGTAAAGAAGGGGTCATCACCGTCGAGGAGGGCAATGGAATCGATAACGAGCTTGATGTGGTTGAGGGTATGCAATTTGATAGAGGTTACTTATCTCCATATTTTGTTACTAACCAAGACAATATGACATCTGAGCTTGAGAATCCTTTCATACTTTTGCATGACAAGAAAATTTCAAATATCAGGGATATGTTGCCTCTGCTAGAATCGGTCGCCAAAGCTGGAAGACCGCTATTAATTATTGCTGAAGACATTGAAGGGGAAGCTCTTGCAACGCTTGTGGTAAATAATCTCAGAGGAACAGTAAAAGCAGCAGCATGTAAGGCTCCTGGTTTTGGAGACAGAAGAAAGGCAATGCTTGAAGACATCGCTATTTTAACTGGAGGCACTGTAATTTCTGAAGAAGTTGGACTGTCCCTTGAAGGTGCAACCATTGAAGATCTAGGAAGCGCAAAAAGAGTGACATTAGATAAAGATAATACAACTATCGTTGATGGTGCTGGCGATCAAAAAGCTATAGTATCCAGAGTAAATCAAATCAGAACTCAGATAGAAGATACTTCTTCTGACTATGATAGAGAAAAATTGCAAGAACGTGTTGCAAAACTAGCTGGAGGAGTAGCTGTGATTAAAGTTGGAGCTGGCTCTGAGATAGAAATGAAGGAAAAGAAAGCTAGAGTTGAAGATGCCTTGCATTCAACCAGAGCTGCTGTAAAAGAAGGAATTGTTCCTGGTGGAGGTGTTGCACTGGTTAGAGCGCTGGAATCACTTACAAAGCTTAAAGGTGATAATGATGATCAAAATGTGGGCATTAATATTGTCAGGAAAGCATTTGAAGCTCCTTTAAGACAAATTGCAGCAAATGCTGGTGAAGAATCATCTGTCATTATCGCCAAGGTAATGGAGGGTGAGGGATCATTTGGATTCAATGCAGCAAATGGTGAATATGGTGACATGATAGAAATGGGTATTCTAGATCCTGCAAAAGTTACCAGAACAGCGCTGCAAGCTGCTGGCTCAGTTGCTGGAATGATGATTACTACTGAAGCCATGGTTACTGACAAGCCTCAAGACACAGCAGCACCTGCGATGCCTGATATGGGCGGCATGGGTGGTATGGGTGGAATGCCAGGTATGATGTAAGCTAACTATCTATCAATTAAAAAAAACGGGGTTTATTCCCCGTTTTTTTTTGCAAGATATATAATTATTCGATCACAATTTAAATTTTAGGAGTTTGAATATGGAAGCGTATCTTGGAACCGTGCTAATTAGATTTGCTCACATTCTTTTTGGAGTGCTTTGGATAGGCCTGCTTTATTACTTTAATTTTGTTCAAACAGAATACTTTAAAGAATCTGAAGCTTCCGCCAAGTCTGATGTAGTTCAAAAATTAGTCCCAAATGCCTTGTGGTATTTCCGATGGGCTGCAGCATTTACATTCTTAACTGGTTTATATCTTTTATATTGGTTAAGCATAACTGTCAATATTGGTATTATTCTTGGTGCAATAATGGGAACTATAATGGCTGCCAATGTTTGGTTTGTTATTTGGCCTAATCAAAAGAAGGTAATTGCAGGAGCTCCAGATGCGGCAGATGCTGGTGCAAAGGCTGGGTTAGCATCTAGAACAAACACTTTGTTTTCATTGCCAATGCTTTATTTAATGGTTTATTCTGCTCATGGTGGGAGTTTGCCGATGATTGCTGAATCTAGCATGAATAGCCTCTGGATTGGTTTAGCAATTATTTTGCTAATTGAAGCAAATGCATTGTTTGGCAAAATGAATACAATGATTGCTTCTGTAAAAGCAGTTATCCATTCAGGGGTTGCTCTAACAGTAATATTTGGACTATTGGTTCATTATTTATAATCTTTAAAAATTTTTTATTAAAGGAGAGCTTAGCTCTCCTTTTTTTTAATTTTCACTTTTTCAATAGAGTTCTCATCGATATTTAAAATCTCTATTCTGTAGCCATCAATTTCTATACAGACATTTTCTTGTGGAATTTGATCAAGGTAATCAGTGATGACCCCATTAATAGTTTTTGAACCATCTTCATCAATGTCCCAATTCATAAAATTATTTAATTCTCTAATCTTTGAGTTACCATCCGCAATAACTGAACCATCTTTTTTTCTAAGGAATTCTTTCTCTAAATCTGCTTTAGCAGCACCAAATTTTCCAACTATCTCTGTAAAAATATCTTCCATGGTTAAGAGTCCCTGTATTTCACCATATTCATCAACTACCAATGAAAGATTATTATCTTGTTTTTGAAATTGACTTAGCTGTGTCGTAATAGTCGTCGATTGAGATATAAATGTTGTATCAAATAGTATGCTTTTTACATCCTTCCCAGCTTCAAGGTTTTCTATAAATTGATGTGAATCTTTAAGATGCAGCATACCCATTACTTGATCAATAGACCCTTTAAAAACTGGCAATCTACTATAATAAGACGAGCCAATAATTTTTTGCGCAGCCTCAATACTTTCAGTTATATCTATACCAATAATTTCAGCATGAGGCGTCATAATATCTTCAACAGTTAATTCTTCCATGCCTAAGATTGATGACAGCATCTCTCTGGATTGATTGGGGATCAAATCACCATGTTCTTCTAGCAATGTTCTTAATTCATCTGAGTTTAAATTATCATTACTAGCCGATTGCATTGGGTCAACATTAAATACTTTAAGTATTCTTGAGCTTAAGATATTTGTTAACCAAACCAGGGGCCTAAAGATAATTACTAATATGGTAAGAACCCATGAAGATTTGGTTGCAAAATTTTCTGGATACACACTTGCTATGGTCTTTGGAGTGATTTCAGAAAAAATTAAGATAACAAGTGTCAAAATGATTGATCCAAGCAACACATTGCCATCAAAATAATCAATCATTATTATTGTGACAATTGCAGAAGCTGCAATATTAGCAAAGTTATTACCTATCAAAATTGATGCAAGCAACACATCAGGCCTTTGAAGCAATTTAAGGGCTCTCATAGAACCCTTAGAGCCTTTGCCAAGATTCCTTAATTTAACTTTATTGGATGCCATCATGCCTGTTTCAGATCCTGATGAGAAGGCTGAAAAAATAAGCAGCACAAATAGTGCTAAGAACAAAAAAGAGATAGAGTTAGTGGTCAAGAAGAAGTTATAAGTAGTTTATTAAAATAATTGAATTACCAAAATATGCCAGAAGCACCATAGCAAAAGAAAGAATAGTTCCTCTTACTGCATAGCGCACTTTCAGATTGGCGTATTTTACCCCTAAAAACGTAAGCATATAAATAATTAGAGCAAATGCAGTAAATACAATTTTAAATATTAATTCCAAATCTAGTTCACCAAGAACCATAAGCCCAGAAACAAGTGATAAGACTATACCCACAAGACCAAATCCAATTAGAACGAAAATTTCGTTATATTCTCTTTCTACAGATTTAGTATTGGAACCGATTTCGCCTTTTTTAATTTTTGTAATATGCCTTTCGAGGAGAGTTGTTTCAAAAAAAGTAACCATCAATATTACTATACTAAAACTTGTAACTGAGACATGTAAAGCCAATATAGATAAGCCCTTAGATGAAATCATGAAGCTTGTAATAATAATTAAAGCTGAAAATAGACCTATGTATATTTGTTTTGAAGAGGTTAATGCACCTCTAGAAATGAAATAGGCTAGAAGAGCAATAAATGTTGTTATTGGAAATGACACAATCTTATTTTTTTTTTGTAATCTTTATATATTAACACTATCAAATTCTTCAAGGTTAACCTAAAATACACACCTTTTTATAAATACAAAAATAATTTTTTAATATGGTAGTAGTTAGACTTGCAAAAAGCGGAGCCAAAAAGAACCCTTATTACTTTATAACGGTTGCTGACTCCAGAAAACCTAGAGATGGTGCCTTCATTGAGCGCTTAGGTTTTTTTAATCCATCTGCAAAAGGATCTGAAGAAAGAATGAGATTTAATGTTGAGAGATTAGATCATTGGATTTCTCAGGGTGCTCAACTTTCAGATAAGGTCAAAGAATTAGCAAAAGATGCAAGATTATCACCAGATGATCTTCAATCTAAGCTTGATGCTAAGAAAGAAAAAAGGAATCTAAAGAAAGACGCTATAAAAGCTAAAAAAATTGCAGAGTTAGAGGCTCAAGCAAAAGAAGCTGCAGAAGAAGAAGCTCCGGCTGAAGAAGAAGCTCCAGCAGAAGAAGCTCCAGTAGCAGAAGAAGAAGCTCCAGTAGCAGAAGAAGAAGCTCCGGCTGAAGAAGAAGCTCCAGTAGCAGAAGAAGAAGCTCCAGTAGCAGAAGAAGAAGCTCCAGCAGAAGAGTCTGAAGAAGAATCTTCAGATGATGAGAAGAAATAGCTCAGTAGACCTTTCACTGTTTCTCCTAATTGCCAAAATAGGCAAGACAAGAGGCCTTAAAGGAGAGTTTTTTCTAAGATCTTTCGCGCAGAATCCAGAAACACTCTTTTCCTTTAAAAAATTTTATGCTCTTTCAACATCAGCAATGGAGGAAGTGCATTTTGAATTCATGAGAGAAAGTAATTCAAATATTGTGGCAAAACTTAAATCTATCAATGATATTGATGAAGCAAAAGCATATGGTCAAAAGGATATATTTGTTCTTAAATCAGAGTTACCTGAATTAGACGAGAATGAAGCTTATTGGTTTGAGTTAGAAGGAATGCAGGTTACAAACCTTGAGGGTCAGCATCTTGGTCAGGTTCAAGAGGTAAATAATTTTGGTGCTAGTGATGTACTAGAGGTTAAGTCGCTCAACAAAAAAACAAAAAATCTCTTAATCCCATTTATTAAAAACAGGGTAATTATCTCAATTGATAAATCAAAAAATTCTATTCTAGTTGATTGGCAAGAAGATTATTAAGCTATATGAATATAAATATTATCACTTTATTTCCAGAAATTTTTGAAGCATTGAATTATGGTTTGCTTGGTCAAGCCATAGATAGAAATGATATTAAAATTAACATTTATAATTTGCGACATCATCAAATTAACAAGCATGGCCACGTTGACGATAAACCATATGGCGGAGGAGAAGGCATGGTTCTGATGGCGGAACCCTTAGAGAAATCACTCAAGGATATTCCAGTCGATATCGTGGGCAGAGTCATCAACTTATCTCCTCAAGGCAGTCTTTTAAATCACAAAAAAGCTAAAGAGCTCTCATCTTTGAAAAGTATCACAATTATTGCAGGGAGGTATGAGGGAATTGATGAGAGATTTATCTCACAATATGTTGATGAGGAAATTTCAATTGGTGATTTTATTTTAAGCGGGGGAGAATTTGCTGCATTGAATTTAATTGACTCCTTATCAAGATTTATTCCTGGCGTAATTGGCAATAAAAAATCTGTTGAACAGGATTCATTGAGTCAAGGTTTTTTAAAAGGACCAGTATTTACTAGACCAGAAAATTTTAATTCAGAACTAGTACCAGAGATACTATTGTCAGGAGATCATAAAAAAATACAAGAATGGAAAGAGACTCAGGCCGTTATCAGAACTTTTGAAAGAAGACCTGAATTACTAAAAAGTGTAAAATTAACAAAAAAACAAAAAAAACTCTTGGAAGATTTGGCTTCTAAGCGTATCCTATAGCTCATTTTTTAGGCAAAATCATGGCAGATAAAGATAACGAAAATATAGACGCAACAACAGCCGAAAATGTTGATGCAAAAGAAACAGTTTCAGATGAATCATCAACTGAAGAATCCCCTATAGAAGCCGCAGAAACTTCTGAAGCTCCATCTGAAGAGTTAGCAGCAGAAGACGCGCCAGCACCAGAAGAAGCACCAGTGGAAGAGACACAAGCACCAGAAGAAGCTTTGTCAGAAGAAACAGCTGTTACAGATGAGTTAGCTGAAGATGATCAGCCTGAAGAAGCAGCCACTCCAGTCACAACTGATGAGAAATCATCCGCACAAATCATTAAGTCATTTGAGGCAAGTCAATTAAAGGATGACATCCCCTCATTCAGGCCTGGAGATACAGTTGTGGTGTCAGTAAAAGTAAGAGAAGGTGAAAGAACCAGACTTCAAGCTTTTGAGGGAGTGGTAATGAATATCAAAAATGCTGGCTTGAATTCAGCCTTTATAGTTAGAAAAATATCTAGCGGCATTGGTGTTGAAAGAACTTTCCAACTTCATAGCCCAATGATCGACTCAATTACAGTTAAAAGAAAAGGTGATGTTAGGCAAGCTAAGCTTTACTACCTAAGAGAAAGATCAGGAAGATCTGCAAGAATTAAAGAAAGATTAGACTAATCTCATGTCTTCTGACCTAAAAAAGGATCCATTGGTAGATTCTTTTTTATCTAGCCTTCGTCTTGAAAAAGGTTTATCTGAAAACACAATAAAAGCTTATACAAATGATTGTCAGGCTTTTATAAAATGGCTCTTTTTAAATAAAAGATATGAAGCAGTCAATGCAACTGAGGAAGATGTAGAAAATTATTTAAAGCATTTTCAAAGCATCAATCTATCTAACACAACCATCAACAGAAAAATCTCATCTTTAAAACATTTTTTTAATCATTTAAGCAAAAAAAAACTTTTAAAATCTAATCCTATTATAAATATCTCAGGCCTTAAGAGCGCTAAAGCTTTACCAAAATCTTTATCAATCATTGATGTGAAAAGCTTAATTGATGCCCCGGATTGCTCTACTTTCATCGGATTAAGAGATAGGACTATGATCGAGCTAATGTATGCGACAGGCGTAAGGATTAGCGAACTTATTAACTTAAAGTATACAAATATTGACCTAAATAGGTCGTTGATCAAGGTAATGGGCAAGGGCGGAAAGGAAAGAATGATACCCTTTGGAGATGATGCCCTTTCATGGTTAATGGACTATATTGAATTTAGACGAAAAAATAATTTATCTTTAAATTCTCGAGATTTCTTTATCAGCCAACAGGGCAAGAAGATTACACGACAGGCTTTTTGGCACAGGCTCAAGATTTATCTAAAAGCAACAGATCTGCCCATGGATATTTCTCCACATACTCTTAGACATGCATTTGCAACTCATTTATTAAATAATGGTGCGGATCTAAGGTCAGTCCAAATGTTGCTTGGCCACAGCGATCTATCTACGACTCAGATATATACTCATATTGCCAAACAAAGGCTAAGTGATATGGTGAAACAACATCATCCAAGAGGCTAATTTTTTATGAAAATATTCTTAATTATACTTATTTTAATTTTTGCACCAGATGCAAAACCCGACGAGCTTTTAATTTCATCTAAAATCAATGCCGTGCTTCCTGAGGGAATGTCTGTTCAAAACGTAAAAGAATCTCAAATAGAAAATTTGTATATAGTTGATATTGGAGATTTGCAGCCTATTTATGCTTCAAAAAATGGAGAATTCTTTTTTTATGGCGAGTTATATGCGGTGAATGGAAATATGCTGCAAAACACTACTAAAGACGAAATCAATTTAAAACGAAAAAGTATTTTAGATGAAGCGCTGTCTGAGGGTGATTTTATTACCTTTAAATCTGATAATGAAAAACACAGAGTGATAATTTTTACTGATGTAGATTGCGGGTACTGTAGAAAGTTTCATAATGAAATTAATGATTTCAATGATTTAGGTATAACTGTCAATTATGTTGCATTTCCAAGATCGGGATTAGCTTCTGATTCCTATAATAAAATTGTTACAGCTTGGTGCTCAACAGATGCTAAGGATACCCTAACAAAAATGAAGCAAGGCATAGATGTACAGCTATCTATGTGCCAAGACCATCCTGTTGAAAAACACTTTCTTCTTGGTCAAAAGATTGGCATTACTGGCACTCCAGCTATAATTAAGTCAAATGGAGAGCTACTTCCGGGATATCTTCCCCCAGATGAGCTAATTACTAGACTAAATTAAAAATGACTAAATTAAAAATAGGTATTTGTGGCTGGGGAAATGTTGCAACTGGATTGTATGAGCAGTTAGTTGGCGGAGAAGAACTCTATGCTAATTGGGATATATGCTGTATTGGTGCCCGACGTGACAACCCAAAATGTAATCCTGGCTCAACAAAAATTTTAAGAGATATTTTTAAAGTAGCTGAAGAAGATATAGATGTTCTTGTCGAACTAATAGGTGGGGTTGAAACTGCAAAAGAGTTAATAACTTTGGCTCTGAATTCAGGCAAGCACGTTGTAACTGCAAACAAAGCAGTAATTTTTGAGCATGGTGAAGAGCTGATTAATTTAGCAAAAAAAAATAATGTAAAACTTCTATTTGAATCAGCTGTTTGTGCAGGTACTCCTTCCATCAAGATGCTTTCAAACGACTTAACTGCAAATAAAATTTCTAAAGTTGCAGGAATGCTTAATGGAACAACAAATTTTATCTTAAGCAGCATGGAAGAGGGTGCTTCATATGAAGCTGTCTTAAAGGAAGCTCAAGAAAAAGGGTATGCAGAGCCCGACCCAAGTCTAGATGTAAATGGAACTGATGCAGCTCATAAAATTGGAATCCTTGCAGCTTTAGCTTTTAATAGCGGACTTCCTGCATCAAACTTTCATATTGAGGGAATAGAAAATATTCAATCAGAGGACTTCACTTATGCAAATGAGTTTCATTTAACAGTTAAGCATTTAGCTGTTGCAAAATTAAATGATCATGGTATCGAGTTAAGGAGTCATCCTGTAATGCTCAGCAAGGACTCAAGCTTGGCAGGATTAAAGGGTGTTAGAAATGGAATTCAGTTTGATACAGATCTTCTTGGAGAATTTCATGTTGCTGGGTCTGGAGCCGGAAGAGAATCTACAGCATCAGGTTTAATTTCTGATTTGTATGCGCTTTCAAATTCAGGTGAGTCTAATCCAATGCAATACCCAGACTTTTCAAAAAAACCTAACTTAGTAAAATTTGAGGATTTAATATTTAAATATTATGTTTATTTAGAGGTCAAAGATGAGCCTGGTGTTTTAGCCTTAATTGGTAAAATATTTGCAGGTCAAGGCATTGGCTTTGATAAGGTTATTCAAAAAGATCAGTTGGATAATGGTAATGTGCCTGTAGTAATTTTTACTGATCCAATTCTTGAAAAAGATATGCAAATTGCTTTACAGGGTTTAAAGAATCATCCAGAAATTTTAAATTCTAAAATTATTAGAATTGAGGACCTGTAATGCTTTTTCACTCAACTAGAGGAAAAGATACTGATAAAGATTTTGCATCAATTTTAATGCAAGGCCTTGCTGACGATGGTGGTCTTTTTATGCCAGATTACTGGCCGCAAGTTGATTTAGATGAAATTAAGTCCAAAACATCATTTGTGGATATAGCTAAATGCATTGTTCCATTATTTACTTCCTCGTCTTTTTCTCATGAAGAAACAACAAGCATGGTTGAATCAACTTGGCATGATTTTGAACATCAAGATCTAATTGGCATTAAAGAATTTAATTCAGTTTCAATTCTTGAACTCTTTCATGGACCCACTGCAGCATTTAAAGATTTTGGGTTACAGCTAGCTGCTGCATTCTTTAATAAGGTCTTAGAGTCTGAAAATAAAACTGCAATTGTGCTTGGGGCAACCTCTGGCGATACTGGCTCAGCTGCAATTGACGCATGCAAGAATTATGGTCGAATTAAGAGCTTTATTTTGCTTCCAAATGGAAATATGTCTGAAGTTCAGCGCAGGCAAATGAGCACTATCAAGGCTTCAAATGTTTTTGCTCTAAGAATAGATGGAACATTTGATGATTGCCAAGACTTGGTAAAACTTGCTTTCAAAAAACGTGATTTCTTAAATAATGATCAATATTTACTAGCGGTTAATTCAATCAATTGGACTCGAATTATTGGTCAAATTTGTTATTACTTTTATGCTTTCAATCAATTACACCAAAAAAGCAATTTAAATTTCTCAATCCCTACAGGAAATTTTGGTAATGTATTTGCTTGTTACTCTGCCCACAAAATGGGACTTCCAATTAACAACATTTCTGTTGCTGTCAATGAAAATGATATCTTGCATCGATTCTTTAGTGATAACAATTACTCAAAGCAATTTGTTCATGAAACTATTTCTCCAAGCATGGATATAAGTGTTGCCAGCAATTTTGAAAGATTGGTATACGATCTCTTTTTGGATAGGGATTCTGCTAGATGTTCCAAAATGTTTGATAATTTTCCAACCAACCCTATTGAGCTTGATTCTATAACTTGGCAAAAGAAAGATCATCTTTTCTCTTCTAGCAAAGTCAATGATTTGGATACAAAAAAAATAATTCAGGAAACTTATAAATTATTTAACTATATTCTAGATCCTCACACAGCTGTTGCTGCTGTTGAAGCATTTAATAAAAGCGATGAAAATAATCATTATGTTGTTCTATCTACCGCACATCCAGCCAAATTTCCTCAAGTCTATGAAGAATTAGACATAGAAATAAACTCTTTGCCTTTTGCGTTAAGAGATTTATTTAAAAAAGAGGAGTATCTTCATTCATTTGATGCAGATTACAATCAAATTGTTAACTTTATTAATCGTAATAACTAATTTTTTAATTTATGAGTATTCCAAAGATAGTTAAAGCTTCAACAACAGATCTGGAGCGTGTGAAAGGTGTTCTTAAGCTAGGCTTTGCTTCAGATGCTTTGATGAGATGGGTTTTTCCAGACGCCTCATCTTATTTAAATAGCTTTGATAAATGGATGGAGGAGTTCTCAAGAATTGCCTTTGAAAATAATATCGTATATTCAGAAGAAAATTTTTATGGCTCTTCTTTGTGGCACCCTCCAGGCATTTTCTTTGATAGCACAGTCTTGGAGCCAACTTTTGCAGCTATCCCTGAAGATCGAATTGAGACTGTGGCTAGGTTTTTTGAAGAATTTGAAAAATATCATCCCGAAGATGCTTGGTATCTCCCATTTATTGCCGTTGACCCAGCCCAGCAAAGAAAAGGAATTGGATCTTTTTTGCTCAAAGAAGCTTTGCAAATGATAGATCAGAAAGGTGAGAGAGCCTATCTAGAAGCCTCTAATGAGCAAAATAAGGCTTTATATGAAAGACATGGCTTTGTAGAAATCGGAAGAGTTCAATTCGCAGATTCTCCCCCTGCATTTCCAATGATTCGAGAGGCGAAATAAAAGTGTTTCAGATACTTTCCAGATCTTTATTCTGTTAACTGTTTCATAGATTAGCTAAAGATATTAAAATGGATACTATGGAAACAGGTGAAATTAAATCAACCCTTGCTGATCTCAGAGATCGTATGAATGATCTCCGGGGGCATCTTTGACGTTGCTAATAAACAGGGCTCTCTAGAAGATATTAATAATAGATTATCAGATGAGTCCACCTGGTCTAATTTAGAGCTATCCCAATCTTTGAATAAAGAAAAAGCAGATTTAGAAAAATTTCTAAATTCTTTTTTATCTGTTGATGAGGCTATCAATGACAATCTTGATCTTATAGACATTGCAATTGAGGAATCTGACGATGACTCAATCAATGAAATTAATGAAGAAACCCAAACTCTAATTTCTAAAGTAGAAAATTTAGAATTTAATAGAATGTTCTCCAATAAAATGGATCCTAATTCTGCATTTATTGATATTCAATCTGGCTCTGGAGGCACTGAAGCTCAAGACTGGGCTGATATGCTTCTTAGAATGTATACACGATGGGCAGAAAAACATGAATTTTCAGTATCCGTTATTGAGCATTCACCCGGAGAGGTGGCAGGCATCAAATCAGCATCATTACTTATTAAGGGGAGTTATGCCTATGGATGGCTTAGAACAGAAACCGGGGTTCATCGGCTAGTTAGGAAGTCTCCTTTTGATTCTGGTAGTAGACGACACACATCTTTTGCATCTGTATTTATTTCTCCAGAAATTGATGAATCTATTGAGGTTGAATTGAATCCTGCAGATGTAAGAATTGATACCTATAGAGCATCAGGGGCGGGCGGTCAGCATGTTAACAAAACAGATTCCGCAGTTCGTTTAACACACACTCCAACGGGGACAGTGGTTCAGTGTCAAAGTGATCGTTCCCAACATAAAAATAAAGACAATGCTTTCAAACAACTTAAATCAAAATTATATGAATTGGAGCTTCAAAAACAGAAAGATGAGCAGCAGTTATTAGAAGATAGCAAGTCTGATATTGGCTGGGGAAGCCAAATCCGATCATATGTTTTAGATCAATCTCGTATTAAAGACTTAAGAACAAACGTTGAAAGTGGTAATATCTCTTCAATCCTCGACGGAGATATAGATATATTTATTAAAGCTAGTCTAACCCAAGGAGTGTAAATGAGCGATTCAAATATTGGTGGTGAGGCCTCTATCTTAGAGGAAAGACGAAGAAAGCTTGAAGAGCTTAGAGAAGCTAATATCGCTTATGTAAATAATTTTATTCCTTCTAAAAAAGCCAAAGATTTACATGATTCTTATGGCCATCATAGTAAAGAGGAGCTTGAAGAAAAAAAGATTACAAACCTATCCATAGCCGGGAGAATAGTTTTAAAAAGAGTGATGGGTAATGCCAGCTTCGTAACTATTAGAGATGGCTCAGGAGATATACAGGCTTATATCAGCAAAAATAATGTAGACCCAGATTTATACAAGAATTTTAAATCCTGGGATCTTGGAGACATTATTGGAATTAGCGGTAATTTATTTAAGACCAAAACAGAAGAACTAACGGTTGAAGCTCATGCAATTACACTAATCACAAAATCACTAAGACCTATGCCAGAAAAACATAAAGGTTTGGCTGATATCGAAATTAAATATCGTCAAAGGTACTTGGATTTAATGAGCAACCCTGAATCCCAAGAGGTCTTTAGAAAACGCTCTCAAATTGTTTCATCTATTAGATCCTCAATGCTTGAGGATGGTTTTCTTGAAGTAGAAACGCCCATGATGCATTCAATACCAGGAGGAGCTGTTGCAAAACCTTTTATTACACAGCACAACGCACTAGATAGAGAGCTTTTCTTAAGAATTGCACCTGAGCTTCATCTAAAAAGGCTATTGGTTGGAGGTTTTGAAAAGGTTTTTGAGATTAATAGAAGTTTTAGAAATGAGGGACTGTCTACTAGACACAATCCAGAGTTTACGATGTTGGAGTTTTACGCAGCTTTTGCTACTTTTGAAGGAACAATAGAGTTCACCAAGAATATTATTCAGTCAGCATCAGCGGCAATTGGTAATAATGATGAAATTGAATGGGATGGCGATAAAATAGATCTTTCTAATTTCTCCACTGAAACTCTTAATAATTTAGTACTAGAGTATAACTCTAAGCTAAGTAATGATGATTTAACCAATTTAGCCAAGCTCAGAAGTTATTCTCAATCACTCAAAGTGCCATACAAGGACTCTTGGGGAGTCGGAAAAGTATTATTAGAAATTTTTGAAAAATCAGTTGAGGCCAATCTTATTCAACCTACCTTTGTTACAGAGTATCCGGTAGAGGTTTCACCTTTATCCAGAAGAAATAATGATGATCCATCAATTGCAGACAGATTTGAGTTATTTATTGGCGGCAAAGAAATTGCCAATGGTTTCTGCGAATTAAATGATCCAGATGATCAGGCAGCACGATTCCAAGAACAGGTTAAGGCAAAAGCAGATGGAGATGACGAGGCTATGGGGTTTGACGAAGACTATATTATTGCTTTGGAGCATGGCATGCCTCCTGCAGTAGGGGTTGGTGTTGGGATAGATAGATTAGTTATGATGTTAACTAATCAAAGCTCAATCAGAGATGTAATTCTATTTCCTCAATTAAAATCTTAACTTTTTAAGTATGTATCTTACTTTACTCATTACTGTTGGGGTGCCTATATTTATTGTCTTTGCAATAATCTATTCAGATAAATTTAGAGAGCCTACTGACGTAGTTATAAAGACTTTCTTTGCAGGAGTTATCATATGTTTTCCAGCCGCAGAGTTAAATCATCTCCTAATCCCATCTTATGAATATTCATATCGCGCTGGATTTACAGAAGAAACGTTAAAGTTTTTAGTGCTATATTTTTATATTAGGCCGAAAAGTGAATTTAATGAGCCCATGGATGCAATTGTTTATGGCGTCATAGTTTCACTGGGTTTTGCAACTTTTGAAAATATGTCATATGTATACTCAGGAAATCTTGAGGTTGATTCATTTTCTCTTGCAATAATGAGAGGGATAAGCGCAATCCCATTGCATGCTTCATGTGGCATTATCATGGGTTATTTTTTTGGTTTATATGCTTTTACTCAATCTAAGCAATTTTTAATCAAAAGTTTAGTATTCCCAATTGGAATTCATGCAACCTATAACTTTCTGACTGGCTATGATTTTTTCTTTTTGTATTTTTTGGTACCCGTTATGATTTACGCTAGAAGTCTACATACAGAGTTTGCTGATTTGCAGTTAAAAAAAGCAAGAGAAGATGAAGCTAAAATTATATGAAGAGATTACCATCTATATTTTTCAAAATTTTCTGGATTAGCCCAACCCTCAGAGTTATTCCAGCCTCTCTTATTATTATAAGTTTTTAGGTTGTATGAATAGATCCGTGCTTGCGTAATTTCAATGTCATGAGTAAATCCTAGCTCCAAGAATTTTTGATGATCATTATCGTCTTTATTCTTTTCAAGAATTAATATTTTTTGAGCTAGCATATTCTTTACTAAACCAATTTGAGTTTTTGAGATAGATATATCATCAAAGATGATGCATAAATCATTAGGCTCAGCGATATTAGAGTCCAGATGATCAAGGTTCATAATTGATAATTTCTTAAGATAATCTTCACTAAGCTCAGCAAAGGCGCTTAAGTCTTTTTTGGTGATTGCCAGAACTGATGAAACTTCTTCATTGTGGATGACTTCAACTAAGAAATCATTTAATCCACTTTTAGCCATTTATTTTAATAAATCCTCAACTGCAGATCTTTCATCAATCAACTCATCTGTTGAAATTTTTATTTTTTCTTTTGCGAAATCAGATAATACAATGTCTCTTACAATTTCAACTTTACCTTCTGGAGTGGTCATCATAGGCATACCACAAATAATACCTTCTGGAAGATCATAGCTACCATCACTCATTACCGCTGCACTAAAACAATCTCCAGACATTGTAGGGTTCTCGCAAGCAACAACCGTATCTAGAGCTGCTTTTGCTGCAGAGGTTGCAGAGGATGCTCCCCGCGAATCAATAACGGCTTTACCTCGTTGCTGCACCACCGGCAGAAAATCATTTTCAACCCACTCCATGTCATTAATTAGATCTTTTCCTTGGACGCCATTCAAGACTACATTTTCAAAATCTGGATACATGGTTGGGCTATGATTTCCCCAAATAATCATTTTGCTTATTTCTCCAATTCCCGTATTAAGTTTTTTAGATAAGACTGATCTTGCTCTACTTGAATCCAGCATTGTCATGGCCATCCATAGCTGAGAATCATTGTTAGCAGAATGTCTTCCAATTAAAGCATTGGTATTGGCGGGATTGCCCACGACTAAAATTTTTGCATCTGGTTTTCCAAATTTACCAATTGCTTGGCCCTGCCCAACAAAAATACCACCATTAATTTGGAGGAGGTCAGCACGCTCTTCAATCTTTTTACCATTAAACACAATGCCCCTTGGAATACTGCCAACTAATAGGAACCAGTCAGCGTCTTGAGCAGCTTCTTCGAAGTTTGATGTGTAATTCACATTTCCCATATTTGGAAAATTAGAATCTTCTAATTCCATTACTAGACCTTCTAATTTATCAACTACTTGAGGGATTTCCACCAACTCTAAATCTACAATCCTATCTCCAAAGGTATTACCATCCACTAATCTTGGTATTAAAGAGTAACTTATCTGACCGGCTGCACCAGTAACAACAACCTTGACTCTATCTTTCATAAAAAATCCTTATAAATTATTTTTATTTATTATATTCCTAAACGTTAAATTAATTCGCGGCCCAATGATTTTTTGTGTCTTTTTTATGGAATGTTGCCAATTTTTTTGTGTTTTACCATCGATCAATATTAAACAGCCATTGGTCTGAGATACTGAGAGAGTCTCTTTATTAATTTTATTTCTAAATACCAAATCTCTCTCACTGCCAAGTGAGATTGAGGCTATGGTAGGAACAGGACCAAGCTCTTTTTCATCATCAGAATGCCATCCCATTGAGTCTTTTCCATCTCTATAATAATTTACAAGAACAGAGTTAAAATCAATTTTTAATTCTCTAGAAATCTTCTCTCGGATCATGGCTAAATCTTTTGTCCAATTCTGTCGATTTAATTTTTTGCCTGAATATTTGTAGTCACATCCTTCGTCACCTATCCAGCATTGTAATCTGGGAATTTTGGTGTTTTTGCCAAACATTTTGATCATCATTGATTCCCAGGGAAGGCTTGCTATTAGTTTTTTGAGCAATATATTAGATTCGTTTGAATCAAAAAACTCCTTATCGATTCGAACTTTTAGATCGTTGTGAGCTACAATTTCATTCTTCATTAGAGAGTTAGTATAAATATGTTTTCATTAAATCCAATTGGTCAATGCAATGAGTAAAGTATTAATTGCCGGTGGAGGGCATGCTGGAGCCAACACAGCCTTTGCATTACGAAAAGATGGTTTTGATGGAGATATAACTATCATAAGTTATGAGGACTATCTGCCTTATCATAGACCCCCATTATCTAAAGATTTTTTAAAACAAAGTATTGGAATTGAAAAGCTAAGCTTTAAGCCAGCTAACTTCTATGAAGAGCAGAATATCTCCATTAATCTAAATACTCGAATTGATGCCATCAACCTTGAATCTAATCATGTCAAGGCAACTGATGTCACTTTTGATTTCGATTATTTAGTTTTTGCAACTGGGGCATCTCCTAGATTACTGCAGATGGAAAATGCTGATGCTGCAAATTTGTTTTACCTAAGGCAGATAACAGATGCGCTATCTGTTCAAAAAGCAATTGGCTCAGCTAAAGACATAGTTTTAATAGGCGGAGGTTATATTGGGCTTGAAGTAGCTTCGGTTATGACAGAGCTTGGCTTAAATGTAGTTATTTTAGAGGCAGAAGATCGCATTCTGCAGAGAGTTACAAGTCCGGAAGTTTCAAATTTTTATAATGATTTTCATAGCAAAAAGGGCGTTGAGATTATTTGTAACGCTAGAGTCACCAGCCTTGAAGCTAAAAATAAAATAATTAATACAGTTAATCTAGAATCTGGCAAGAGCATTTCTGCTGATATAGTTTTGGTGGGTATCGGAGCAATTCCGAATACACAGCTTGCAGATTCAATCGGCTTAGAATGCGATAATGGAATCAAGACGGATCAATATTGTAGAACCTCTATCCCAAATATTCTTGCTGTGGGTGATTGCACATCTTCTTTTAATACTCTTTACAATAAAGAATTTAGACTTGAAAGTGTGCCAAATGCTCTAGCGCAAGCGAAAGTAGCTTCTTCATCAATCCTTGGTAATGAGCTTTTTAACAAGGAGATGCCCTGGTTCTGGTCTGATCAATATGATCTAAAATTACAAATGGCTGGTTTATCAAGTGGCTATGATGAGTGTCATATTATCGGAGATACTGATTCAGCAGAATTTATAGCTTGTTATGGTAAAGATGGATACTTAATTGCAGTTGATAGTGTTAATCAACCCAGACAGTTTATGCTTTTTAAAAAAGCTCTAGGTAATGGCTTTAAGTTAGAGATGAACCTTATAAAAGATAAAAATTTTCAACCTGAGTCCATTTTTTCAGGTTCAAATTAGTTAGAATATATATACCAACACGGAGATAACCATGGCCATAAGATTTGATGACAAAGTAGTAATCGTAACGGGTGCAGGCGGAGGCCTAGGAAAGCAACATGCGCTTGAATTTGCAAGAAGAGGAGCAAAAGTTGTAGTTAATGATCTGGGAGGAGCTGTTGATGGCTCTGGTGGCGCAAGTGATGCGGCAAATGGGGTTGTTGAGGAAATTAAGGCAGAGGGTGGAGAAGCCATCGCAAATGGCTCTAGCGTTGCAGACAAAGAGGGTGTTTCAAAAATGATTGCTGAAACTATGGAAAAATGGGGCCGTATAGATATTTTGGTTAACAATGCTGGAATCTTGAGAGATAAAAGTTTTCATAAAATTACCACTGAAGAATTCGACCAGGTAATGGATGTGCACTTTCAGGGAAGTTTCTATGCTTCTCACGCTGTTTATCCAATCATGCGTGAACAAAATTTCGGTAGAATAATTTTTACCACATCCTCTGGCGGTCTTTGTGGTAACTTTGGTCAAGCAAATTACGGCGCAGCAAAAATGGGCATGATCGGCTTGATGAATTGTCTGAAGATAGAAGGTCAAAAATATAATGTCTTCTCAAGTGCTGTTGCTCCAGTTGCTTTATCTAGAATGACAGATTCTTTATTTCCAGAAGGCATTGGTGAGAGGTTTATGCCCGAGTACGTTACTCCAGCCGTTATTTACCTAGCTAGTGAAGAAAGTCAAAATGGAGCCATTATTGGAGCTGGGGCAGGAGTATTTACAAGATTTAGAATTTTGGAAACTATGGGTCTTGCTCTTGGTACAGGGGATGAGATGACTCCTGAGAACATAGCAGCTGGGTGGGATTCTGTTTCTGACATGGAAGATGCAAGAGAGCTATTTAGTGGACCTGAGCAAACAATTAAAATTCTTGAACAGGCAGATAAAGCTTAAGCAGAAAAGCTTTCACGCTGAGATATCAGATTTGTATGCCTTTCAATTTCTGGATAATCTTTAATATCTAATCGATTTAGACCAATAAAGAAATCAGTTGTTGTTATCATCTGAATATCAGCAAATGTGTATCTTTCACCTGCGACATATTTAGATTCTGACAAAACACCATTAAAATATTTAAGCGATTTAATCCCAATATTTTTTTGCGTCTCGCCATATTCTTTGTTTTGTGTTTCCAAGCCTGACATTGCTGGATGCAAATGCCTAAAACCCATTGCCAAAGGTATCATTAACTCGTTATATATTCTCGACTGCCACATTTCAATTGAAGCAATTTCTATAGGGCTTTCACCAAACAAGTTTGGTTCTGGGTATAAAGATTCTAAATATCTACATATAGCAGTTGATTCCATGATGACTGTTCCATCATCAAGCTGGAGCGCTGGAATTCTAGAGTTAGGGGCTATAGCCCTATATTCAGGGGTTTTATGCTCTCCTTTCATCATATCAATTTCAATCATCTCAATATCATCAATATTTTTTTCAGCCAAAAACATTCTTACTTTTCTTGGGCTGTTAGCCATTTTATTGTCATACAACTTCATTTTTTTCCTCACCGGCTTTTTTATTATTATAGTAACCCTTAAAAGCTATATAAGTTTGTATTAAATTTGCAATAACAAACGCAGGCAAATCTACAAATACAAAAACCAAACCACCAGCAAATCTGCTAATTCCAGTTAAGATATAGCCATTTAATCTTGTCTCATGCTTTACTGAGCTTACCAAAACTAAACTGAGAATACTTAGCACCAAGATTACCCATTGCCCATATTGCAAAAAACTCTCAATCATGAAGATTCACTTTTTGCTAATTTAAGATTATTTTTTTCGGCAGTTGCCCAATCTTCGGGAAGTTTACGTGCAACAACCAAAAAGCTAATAATTGATGGGATAAATACAAGTGAAGTTACCGTCATAGCATATCTAATGGATTCAACTTCACCATTATTCGCTTTAAACATATCAATCATCCAGCCTGAAATGCTTGGCCCAAGACCTAAACCAATCATATTTAAAATAAAGAAGAAAAGGGCAGTTGACATAGCACGCATATGGATAGGAGCTAGTGTTTGTGCAATTGCAAAACTTGGACCTAGGTATATTCCCATAAAGATTAAAAATAACGATGTGAATACTAGATTCATCTCAACAGAAGTTGACCACCAAGCTGCAATACCCAAAGGCAGACAAATCGCTATTGAGATGGCTGGCAACCACCCATAGGCTCTTATATCTTTTTTACCCCAGCTATCAGCTAGCCTTGCTCCAAAGAATGCACCACCTGCATATGTAAGCCCATTAACAAAACCTAGAATAATAACTAGGGTTTGGAAATCAAAGCTTGGATCCAAAGTAACTAGATATTTGGTATGGAAAGCAGACTTAGAATATGAAACAAAGGATCCAAAAGCTATACCAAGGCACATTGCCCACCATGCTGGAATTTTAAGAAGGGTTTTTAGAGATTCTATAAAGGGAGGTTTTGCAATTTCTCTTTGATCATCAAATTCCATTGCTCCGCGAATAGGCTCTCGAATTGTTAATTTAACAACCACTGCTAAAAGAATTCCTGTAACACCCAAGAAGACAAATATCTCTCTCCAATTCACATCCTCGCTGGATGCTCCTATAAGAGCTGCAGTAACAAAGTAAGCAGCCATAATACCCAGCGGTATCCCCATGGCATAAACCCCAAGAGCACTCGCTCGCTCTTCTTTTGGATACATATCAGAGATAATTGAGTGAGATGGAGGGCTGCCACCAGCTTCACCAATACCAACTCCCATTCGAGCAAGGCCGATCTGGAAAAAATTTGTTGCTAGGCCAGTTAACGCTGTAAACCCACTCCATGTTGCAAGAGCCATCGATAATATATTAACTCTGTTATATCTATCTGCTAACCATGCGATTGGGATGGCAACGGTTGTATAGAATATTGCAAATGCCAAACCTATTAACAATCCTAACTCTGTATTGGTTAGGTTTAAATCCTCTTGGATAAAGGGAGCAAGTATCCCTACAATTTGGCGATCGATAAAGTTAAATCCGTAGACAACGGTTAGCAGTATTAGAACAAAAGTACGATAGCCTTTTGTTGGCTGATGAGCATCAGTCATGTGAATCTTCCCCTAGTTTAAGATTCTGTAATTATAGCCTAGGGATAAAAATTATACCGATCCAATCAACAAGTTGATGGCTTACTCCCAGTTTAAGGCACCACCTGTTTGGTATTCAATAACACGAGTCTCGAAGAAATTTTTCTCTTTTCTTAGATCCATGATCTCAGACATCCAAGGAAAGGGATTGGTTGCTCCTTTGAACTCTTCATCAAGACCAATTTGAGTCAATCTTCTGTTTGCAATAAATTGTAGGTATTCTTCCATCATGGCAGCATTCATACCTAGAACGCCTCTAGGCATAGTATCTCTTGCATACTGAATCTCTAGTTCTGTTCCTTCAAGAATCATCTGTGCTGCCTCATTCTTCATCTCCTCATCCCAAAGATGCGGGTTTTCAATTTTAATTTGATTAATGACATCGATTCCAAAATTTACGTGCATTGATTCATCTCTCAAGATGTATTGAAACTGCTCAGCTGTTCCTGTCATCTTATTTCGTCTTCCCATTGATAAAATTTGTGTAAAGCCACAATAAAAGAATATGCCCTCAAGCACACAGTAAAATGCTATGAGATTTTTTAAAAGCTGCTTATCAGTTTCTGTCGTTCCTGTTTGAAAGGCTGGATTTGAAATTTGTTGTGTATATTTCAACCCCCAGGCAGCTTTTTTAGCAACACTTGGGATTTCTCTATACATGTTAAATATTTCCCCTTCATCCATGCCAAGTGATTCAATGCAGTACTGATATGCATGGGTGTGAATGGCTTCCTCTAAGCTTTGTCTCAAAATATATTGTCGGCATTCGGGATTGGTTATGAGCCTATACAAAGCAAGCACTAAATTATTTGCAACTAAGGAATCTGCAGTTGAAAAGAATCCAAGGTTTCTTTTAACAATAGTTCTTTCATCATCTGTTAAGCCACCCTCTGATTTCCAGAGCGAGATATCTGCAGTCATATTAACTTCTTGAGGCATCCAGTGGTTGGCACTTCCATCAAGATATTTTTGCCAAGCCCAGTCATATTTGAATGGAACTAATTGATTGAGATCAGCTTTACAATTGATCATAGCCTTATCATCAACTTGAACTCTGCCGCTATGCATTTCATTTAGCTCTTTCACACCTTCAGATGCGTCAAAGGCCTCCATGGCTTTTTTTGCAGCCTCTGCCCTAGATCCTGCTTCAATGTTTGAAGAAGATGCTTCAGCTTTTACAGGTTCGATCTGAGCAACTGGCTCGACAGTTTGAGGTATCTCTGGTGCTGTGCTTTTAATCGCAGGAGCTACCTGAGCATCTTCTTTATTATATTCATCCCAATTTAACATTTTTTTCTCCGTATTTACTGACAGGCTTCACAGTCAGGATCATCCAATGAGCATGCTTCTGGCACAGGCGCTGGTGTACCAAGCTCATAAGGAACTTCTGGTACTTGTTCGGTCTGAGCACTGACTGCATTTAAGCTGCCTTGGTTGATGGTTGATTTTTCAGTTGTAGTTGCTGCTATAGATCTTAGATAGTAAGTTGTTTTTAAACCTGAATACCAAGCCATTCTATATGTAAGATCTAGTTTTTTACCATTAGCATTACCGATATATAAATTTAATGATTGAGCTTGATCTATCCATTTTTGCCTTCTGCTTGCAGATTCAACAATGTACTGGGGCTCAACTTCAAATGCTGTAGAGAAAAGCTTTTTAATATCATCAGGAATTCTTGATATTTCACTTAGGCTGCCCTCAAAGTACTTTAGGTCATTGATCATAACGTCATCCCACAAATCTATTGCCTTGAGTTTTTTTACAAGGTGAGGGTTAACAATAGTAAATTCACCTGAAAGGTTAGATTTAACGTATAGATTTTGGTAAGTGGGCTCAATTGATTGAGTTACGCCAGTAATATTAGAAATCGTTGCTGTCGGCGCAATTGCCATTACATTCGAGTTTCTCATACCATCCTTTGTAACTTTTGTGCGCAGTTGATCCCAATCTAGTGTTTCAGATCTATCAACTTTGATAAATTCGCTACCTCGGTTCTTTTCTAGAATATCTATTGAATCTTTTGGAAATATGCCTTGGCTCCACAAAGACCCTTCATATGATGGATATGTTCCTCTTTCTTTTGCAAGCTCGCTTGATGCGTAAATTGCATAATAACTTATAACTTCCATGCTTCGATCTGCAAACTCAATGGCTTCATCAGAACAGTAGGGCACATCTTGCATATACAAAGCATCTTGAAAACCCATCAGCCCCATTCCTACCGGGCGATGTTTGAGATTTGAGTTTTTGGCTGTGTCTACTGAGTAATAGTTGATATCAATAACATTATCAAGCATACGCAGAGCAGTGGTTACTGTACGTTTTACTTTTTCTTGATCCAAGACACCATCTTTCATATGTTGAGGAAGATTTACCGATCCAAGATTACAAACAGCTATTTCATCATTGCTTGTGTTTAGAGTTATCTCAGTACATAGGTTAGATGAGTGAATGACTCCAACATGCTGTTGCGGCGAACGTAAATTGCATGAATCTTTAAACGTTATCCATGGATGGCCCGTTTCAAACAACATAGTTAGCATTTTTCTCCATAGATCTTTGGCTGGAATAGTTTTGTGTTGATCCATTTTTCCTTCAGCAGCCAATGCTTCATATTCTTCATATCTTTTTTCAAATGCAAGACCGGTAAGGTCATGTAAATCTGGAGTTTCGCCTGGAGAAAAAAGCGTCCAATTTTTGTCTAATTCAACTCTTTTCATAAATAGATCAGGTACCCAGTTTGCGGTATTCATGTCGTGGGTTCTTCTTCTGTCATCACCGGTATTTTTTCTGAGATCGAGGAACTCTTCTATGTCTAGGTGCCATGTTTCTAGGTAAGCACACATAGCGCCCTTTCTTTTGCCGCCTTGATTCACTGCTACAGCTGTATCGTTAGCAACTTTTAAGAAGGGTACAACTCCCTGACTTTTACCATTCGTTCCTTTTATATAAGAGCCTAATGCTCTAACTGGTGACCAGTCATTACCAAGCCCTCCTGCCCATTTGGATAGCAATGCATTATCTTTCATTGCTCCAAATATCCCATCTAGATCATCTGGAATAGTCGTTAGATAACATGAGGAAAGCTGAGGACGTAAAGTTCCAGAATTAAAAAGGGTTGGTGTTGAGCTCATATAATCAAAACTTGAAAGCAACCTGTAGAATTCTATCGCTCTTTCCTCTTTATTGTCTTCTTCTACGGCTAATCCCATAGCAACTCTCATAAAAAAGATTTGAGGAAGCTCATATCTTGTATCCTGATAATGAATAAAGTACCTGTCATACAATGTTTGAAGTCCAAGATAGGTGAATTGATAATCTCTATCGTGATCAATAGCTTCGCCTAGTTTTTGCAGGTCAAAACCTTTCAAAATTGGATCGAGCATCTCAAGTTCTACGCCTTTTTCTATGTATGCTTTAAAAGCTTTTGGATAATAATCTTGCATTTCAGGGTGTGAGCTTTCTTCAGCTATGCCAAGAAAGGTTAGAGCCTCACTCCTCAGCTCATCTAGCAAAATTCTTGCTGTGACGAAGCTATAATTTGGTTCTTGCTCTACTTTAGTCCTTGCTGACATAACAAGAGCCGACTTCATATCGCTTATTGAAACACCGTCATATAAGTTTTTAACTGATTCTTCTAGAATTGAATTAGCATCAACGTCTTCCAGTCCTTCGCATGCATGATTAACTACCGCAGCCAACCTATCAATATCAAGTGGGACTAGAGAACCATCTTTTTTTGTAACAGAGATCTTTGGCGCATCTATGTTAGATTGCTTGGGCGCATCTTTTGTTCTTTCTGTGGCTCTTTCTTCTCTGTATAGAATATATTTTCTGGCTACAACATACTCTTCATTGCGCATAAGCTGAAGCTCTACTTGGTCTTGTATCTCTTCAATATGCAAAGTACCACCTGAGGGCATTCTTCTTTTAAAAATCTCTTGCACTTCGGCCGTAATATCTTCAACTTTTATATGTATTCTTTCGCTTGCTGCTGCGTTTCCAGATTCGTTAGCCAGAAAAGCCTTTGTAACAGCAACTTTTATTTTGTCTTCCTCAAATGGAACAACTTTACCGTTACGCTTTATTACCCTGAGCTTTCCAGGTGCTGTTATATTTAAATCATCTGACGGGATTGCTTTAATTGCTTCTTGCCCAGCACCTTCTTGAGTCTTTCCTAACTCTTGTATTGTCATTTTTTTCCTCTATGTTTGTTTCTTTCGTTGGCTAATTTTCTAAAAATTTACCAATGGGTGGGGTCAAAACGTCTTTTTTTGAAATTTCTTTAACCAGTGTCAATATTCTTACATTGTGGATAAATAATCAAGTAAAAAACACAATATATTGTGAATTCTTTTAAATTTTTCACAATATGCTGTATAAATGGTGTTTATTGACTGTGAAGACAAAGTGAGTAAATTGTGGATAACTTAAGAACATTGGTGTTTATATGACTGTATTAATGGCTATCGATCAAGGGACAACTAGCACAAGAGCTGTGGCGTTTGACAAAGATCTAAATATCATCCACTCAGAGCAAAAAGAGTACTCTTTACTGTACCCCAATGATGGTTGGGTAGAGATTGAACCCAAAACATTAATGGATTCTGTTTATGCAACCATTGACCCTGTGATTGATATTTGTCCAGATATTGTGGCTATAGGAATAACCAATCAGCGCGAGACGACTTTGATTTGGGATGCTGATTCTGGCATACCCATTTATAACGCAATTGTCTGGCAGGATAGAAGAACAGCAGATCGTTGCATGCAACTCAAACAAGCTGGTTATGAAGAAGTTATAAGGAACAAAACAGGTCTTCTGCTGGATCCGTATTTTTCATCAACAAAAATATCTTGGATTTTAGATAATATTGATGGCGCAAGAACTAAAGCAGAAGCAGGCAAATTAAGGTTTGGAACAGTGGATACATATCTATTGTGGCAATTAAGTAATGGAGATATTTTCAAAACCGACGTCACAAACGCATCTAGAACTAATTTATATAATATATATTCAAGAGATTGGGACGATGAACTTCTTGAGATTTTCAATGTTCCAGCGTCAATGCTGCCAGAGGTTCATTCCTCTGATAGTAATTTTGGAACATGCACAAGGGGCGACAAGATAATTCAAATTACAGGCGTGATTGGAGATCAGCAAAGCGCACTGGTAGGGCAAAGATGTTTTCAGCCTGGCCAAATGAAAGCAACATTTGGTACAGGGTGTTTTTTAATGGTCAATACTGGTAATGAATCATTGCAGTCGACCTCTGGACTCCTCAATACCCTTGGGTATGGTCTTTCTGGCGAAGTATCTTATGCTTTAGAGGGAAGTATTTTTTCTGCCGGAACAATTATCCAATGGCTGCGAGATAATATGGAATTTTTTTTAAATTCCGAAGAAAGCATAAAATTTCTTGATGCGGCCGGCAAGTCCAATGATGTTTTATTTGTTCCGGGTTTTACAGGGATCGGAGCTCCACACTGGAATTCAGAAATAAGGGCAGCATTTTACGGCATTACTAGGGACTCAACAAAAACAGATATGGTTACAGCCGCATTCAAAGCGCTAATCTACCAAGTAATGGATATTAAAGAAGCTTTGAAAATTGATGGGATAGAAATTAATAATTTATCTATTGATGGGGGTATGGCTGCTAATTCTAGTTTTTGCCAGTTACTAGCAGATTTTTTGGGCCAGGAGGTGCACGTTCCCCCAAGCTTAGAATCGACGGCCACAGGTGCTGCAATAACTGCTGGTTTAGGATCTAATTTCTTCTCTATTGATGACTTGCAAGCGAAGCAATCTAAATATTCAACCACTTATCGACCCAGAGGTGAAATTTTAGATCCAAGTGACCTGGCTAAATGGAGAAAATTTCTGAGAGTGCTTCTGGACGCATATAACTAAAAAGATACCTTTTGCTCGCAATGCAATAAAAAATTTGCCTAGAACGATTTCAAAGCATCCTAAATGAGTTATTTTTAAGTTTATTGAATTAAATAGTTTTAAATGTTTTTGTTTGGTATTTAATATAATAAACTAACCTTACTTTTAACTAAGTCCCCCTGACTGGTAACATGTTTAATTATAAAACCTTCAATAATATTGCAGAAGATGGTCTTGATATACTGCGCAATAAAAAATTCAAAGAGGTATCTGAGAAGCCTGATGGAATATTGCTCAGAAGCTATAATATTTCAAATAAAGATTTTGAAGACAATCTTTTGTGCATAGCACGAGCAGGTGCTGGAACAAACAATATACCTATAGAAGATGCAACCAAAAAAGGAATTGTTGTTTTTAACACTCCAGGCGCAAATGCAAATGCAGTAAAAGAGCTTGTTATATGCGGAATGTTGCTTTCTTCTCGAGGCATTATTGAGGGGATAGAGTTTGCTAAAAAACTTGATTTTGAAGATGCTGAAAGCCTAAACAAGGCGATGGAAGCACAAAAGAAGGCATTTGCTGGCAATGAACTTGCTGGCAAGACGCTTGGAATAATCGGGCTTGGATCAATTGGATCAATGCTTGCCCAAGCAGCGCATACTCTTGGGATGCGATTGGTGGGATATGATCCTTACATTTCAATCGAAGGGGCGTGGAGGCTTCCTGCAGACGTTGAGAAGGCTGAGACCATGGAAGCTCTTTTGCAGCAGTCAGACTATGTTTCTCTGCATGTTCCACTTGTTGAGGGCACAAAAAATCTTATCAACAAGTCAAACTTAAAAAAATTTAAAAACGGAGCGAGGCTTATCAATTTATCAAGAGGCGGCATAGTTAACACTGATGATGTAATAGCGGAGCTTGAGAATGGAAATCTAGGAAGATTTGTTACAGATTTCCCTACTCCTGAGCTAATCAAACGTTCTGTTGACAAGAATGATGTAGTGCTTTTGCCTCACCTGGGAGCAAGCACGAAAGAGGCTGAAGTAAACTGCGCTGTCATGGCCGCAAATCAAATGGTTAATTATCTTCAAGATGGCACAATTTTGAATTCAGTAAATTTTCCAAGAATATCACTTTCTAGAGGCACCAATCATCGCTTGGTAATAATTAATCACAATGAACCAGGAATGATTAGTAAAATTGCTGATTCAATTGCAGCTTTTGATATTAATATCGCTGAAATGACCAATAAAAGTAGAGATGAAATTGCCATAAACCTAATTGATCTAGAATCCCAAGCCAGCAAGCAACTTATTGAGCAACTTAAATCAGTTGAGCATGTGATGAGTGTTAGGTCTTTAGATATAGATAGCTAAGAGCTTTAAACATAATTCTCAACAAAGCTCTTATCAAAAGGTACAATCTGGTCCTCTTTTCCATCCTGAACTTTATTTGCCCAATCAGGGTCTGACAAGAGCGCTCTTCCAACTGCTATTAGGTCGAACTCGGATTTATTGAGCTTTTCATGCAGAGCATCTAAATCGGCAGTTTGAGTTTTATGGTCACCAGAATAAAGCTTGATAAAATCTTTGTCTAAACCAACGCTGCCAACACTTATAGTTGGAAGTCCGGTTGCTTCTTTTGCCACCCCAGCCAAATTTTTGCCCTTGAGATTAAATTCTCCTTCCCAGAACCTACGATTGCTGCAATGAATAAAATCAGCTCCAGCATTTTTTAGAATATTAAAAAATTGATTTAACTCGTCTGCATCCGATGTAATTTTTGCTTCGTAATCTTGTTGCTTCCATTGAGAAACTCTTATTCCAACTTGAAAACTATCTGAGGTTTTCTCTTGTGATGCCTCAAGGATTTCTTTGGCAAATCTTGACCTATTTTCTATGGAGCCACCATATTCATCTGTCCTTAGATTAATTTTATCCCAGAAAAACTGATCAATTAAATACCCATGCGCACCATGAATTTCCACACCATCAAATCCAATCTCTTCACAAATTTTTGCGTCCTCAGCGTAAATCTCAATCAACTCTTTAATTTCATCATGCGACATTTCATGTGCTACTTTTTTGCCAGGCACTACGTAACCTGATGGAGTGAATCCTGGAACTTCTGGAATAGGGGGCATCCCTGGCTTTCTAATCCCACCCACATGCCAGAGTTGACAGAAGATTGAGGAATTATTTTCATGAACTTTATTCACGACTTTTTCCCACATTTTTTTTGCTTCGTCTGTTTCTAAATTTGGACAATTTGGGTAACCGCTAGCAGCTCTATGACTTACTTCAACCCCCTCAGTAATTATTAAACCAACACCTCCTTGAGCTCTTCGAGCATAGTAAGTTGGAGCATAGTCTTTTGGCACTCCGTTTGGTGAAAAATTCCTTGTCATAGGAGCCATCACAACTCTATTTTTTAAATTTAAACCATTCATGTTGTATTCAGAAAAAAGAGTGTTTTTTTGGTCATTCATATGGATTATTTATGGTTACTATAAGGAGCGTCTATTCTAGTTTAATTTTTTTAAAAAAAATACTTGCCCACAGAACAAAATGATGGTATTGAGAGTTTGATTTACCTCGACTAAAAATACATTAATTGTACCTTAAAATAGTATAAAATACTGATATGCGGTTATATTATTATTAATTGATTAGTTTTTGATCAATTTGCATGAAACCTTATTAAATCAGTCTAAAATATAAGAATATTAAGTTATCCCAAGCTTTATCCACAGATTCTGTGGATAAAATTTAAGCAGTTTTTAAGAGTAGTTTTTTTGAATATTTTAAATTTTCCCGACACATGGTTAGAGCCACTTGGCAAGGGATTTTGTCAAGATTTTTTGGATGAGATGGAGTCAAAATTTTTGAAATTACAGACACAAGACATCAATATATTTCCACCAAATCCTTCTATATTTCGCGCCCTGGAATTGGTTCATTTTTTTGAAACCAAAGTATTAATTTTAGGTCAAGATCCCTATCATGGTTTGGGCCAGGCAAACGGGCTGTCATTCTCTGTGAATAAAGAAAATAATATTCCCCCTTCATTAAAAAATATTTTTCTTGAATTAAAAAATGATCTAAATATTCCGATTTCTAGTCATGGTGATTTGACTTCATGGGCTGAGCAAAAAATCTTATTATTAAATTCTGTGCTAACCGTTGAGGAGGGGATGCCAAATTCTCACCAAGAAATAGGCTGGGAGAAATTAACAAATAAAATTATTTCTCAATTGAGTGAAAGGGGAAGTATGATTTTTGTTTTATGGGGTAAGTCGGCTCAAAAAAAATATAATTTAATCAATAAAAAACAAAATAATATTTTAATAGCTCCACACCCATCTCCTCTATCTGCCTATCGAGGTTTTTTTGGTTGCAAGCACTTTTCAAAAATTAATGAAATTTTAAGAGAAAATGGCTCTGGTGAAATTAACTGGAGGCTGAAATAGTTCTTTTCAAGAAAAGCTATCTATTTTTCCAAGGCAGGACGAAAAAATTTTTTTATTATCATGATAGCTTTTACCAATAATTGTAAATTTAGATACATCGTCAAAACTTGAATGGATAATTAATTTTGTTTCTTTTTTTAATTTACCAAGATACTCCATGCGGGCAATTATTTCTTGACCTTTAAAACAGCCTTTATTAAAGCTAACCCTATTAACATGCTGACCTATTTCATGAGGTCGATATTTACCTATTTCTTCAGAAATAATTTGGTGATCATTCATAATTTTTCGATTTATTGCCCAGCCATCATGGCTGAGACTATCTAAATCGCCACGAAATTCATCTTTCTTATCTATTAACATAGACAAAGAAGCTTTATCTGAACTTAAAATTAAATGCTCTTGCGGAAGCATGGGCTCCCCCTTTTTTCTTGAAAGACCAATAACTTTATAGCTAACTGGTTCAGCAGATACTTTGTAAAATGGCAAAAATTTGGTTATTTCATCTAAAAATATATCTTTTGAAGCTTTTTCAATAATAATTAGCCACTCATTTTGATCAACAATGATCTCAAAGTTACATAGAATAAAGCCTTTTTCGTTACATAAAGAGGATATTTGTCCAATTTGTTCTGATATTAGAGTGCAATCTGATGTTACTTGTCCTTGTAAAAGGTTTAAGACAGAGTCAAAATCACCGTTTAGATGAATGGCTGTAATATCTTCAAGATTTACAGCTCCATATTTTATAAATTCAGAATTTACCAAGTTATTTAATTAAAAAGTTTGAATAAGGATATTATATTAGCCTAGAAAATGAATACAGACATTAATAAAACTAAATGGAAGTGTAGAAGGGGTCTTCGAGAGTTAGACCTTCTGTTCAGGAGATACATTGAAGAGAAACTAGACTTTCTTTCCAAAGAGGAGTTTGAGATGTTTAACAGCATTTTAGATCTTGAGGATCAAGCCCTTTATGACTTTATTTTCAAGAATGAATCCTTAAACAGTCCTGAAAAAGAAAGTTTTATATTAAATAATTTAAAAAAATTTTCAGATAAGTGAAACTATTTCATTGCACCTTTGTCCAAATAAGCGAGGAAAACTATGGGAGTTAGCAAGGGGGATGAAGTGTTTGTAAATGAAATTAAAGCTGGAAATGCAGCCGCTTTCGAGGCCATGGTTTTAAAATATCAGCCAAAACTAATGTCTTCTTTGATCGGATATACAAAATCAAGAGATCAGGCTGAGGAGTTATGCCAAAAAACCTTTATTAGAGTTTGGCAAAAAATTGACTCTTTTAGAGGAGACAGCGCACTTTTTACATGGATTTTTAGGATTGGAATCAATTTGGCAAAAAATGATTTCGCTAGCAGCTTTTCTAAAAGGTCAAAGATCACAGACTCTCTCGATCAAAATGAACATGATGTGCCTCAGTATCTGTCTCCAGAAACTGAGCTTATAGCAATGGAATCTGAAGATAAGATTATGAAATTTATACAAACTCTCGATGCTGATACTAAAACTGCTTTTACGTTGAGGGAAATTGATGGAAGAACTTACGATGAAATAGCCGAAATTCTGAAATGTCCGATAGGCACAGTGAGATCAAGAATATTCAGGGCTAGACAATTAATACTAGAATTTATAAATCAGGAGAATATTATCAATGGATAAAGATTTAGAAAAACTATCTGCATTATACGATGGAGAGCTTTCATACAAGGAAATTCAAGAAGGCCTAGACAAGATGCGCGAAGATCAAGGACTAAAAGAGACTTTCCATAAGTTTGGACTCATCTCTGAGTTGGTTCAAAGACAAACTAAGCAAAATACTTCAAAGCTTTTATTTTTTAAAGATTACCTCATTAAAGTTAACCCCGTAATGAGTAACTTGTTCACAGCTGCAGCGACAGTCTTAATTACGTTGATCATTTTATATCAGTTTGACGATGATCGTTTTCAGGTTGATAGAGAGAGCTCTTTGCAACTTTCATCTGCAATTTCAAGCGATGAGGCAAAAAGTCAATTGCTTGATGCTGATCAAAATATAATGGAGCATATGATTCATATTATGCAATCCAATGCATCTCATAGCTCTCAGCAGATTTCAAAAAACTGGATCCCGGTAGGTTTTTCTGTCAATCCAACCAACCCCAATCAATACTCAAATGGAAGAAATAATTTATTTTTTCACCTTGAAAACAAGCAACTCGGCATTAAAAAGGTAAAATACTTTAAAGCAAATAATAACTGGATTTATTTGATTCCGTTGCAAGATGGAAAACTGTTAACTGCTTATGGTGATATACCTCCGTCAGTAGCTAACCCTATGATCCAATCAATCTATCAAAGGAATTAACATGAATCTGTATAAAAACAAGTCTGCTCTTTTATTGGTTCTAGGATTTTCATCCTTTATCAACGCTGCATTGCCATCTAATATTTCAGAGCTAGTTGAAACATCTGCTCCTGCTGTAGTGAATATCACCTCTCGGAAAGAGGTAAAAATGCAAAATTCACTTCGAGGCTTTGATGAATTTGAAAGGTTTTTTGGTATTCCTAGAGGAAGAGGTTTCCCTCAACCTCAACAGCCTGAAACAAGAGAAGCAGTTGCATATGGCTCTGGTTTTATTTTTAAAGATGGTTATTTGCTAACTAACTTTCATGTAGTTGACGAGGCTGAAGAAATCACAGTTTCTTTAAATGATAGAAGAGAATTTTCTGCCGAAGTGGTTGGCATTGATCCTCTGTCAGATTTAGCAGTTTTAAAGATTAAAGGTAAAAATTTACCTAAAGTTTCTATTGGTGATAGTGAAAATCTAAAGGTTGGAGACTGGGTTGTCGCAATTGGATCTCCGTTTTCTTTTGATTTTTCAGTTACTGCTGGAATTGTGAGCGCAAAAGGAAGAAGTATTCAGAATCAAAATATTGGAAACTATGTTCCATTCATTCAAACAGATGTTGCTATCAACCCAGGAAACTCTGGCGGACCATTATTTGATTTAGATGGAAAGGTTGTTGGCATTAATTCACAAATATATTCAAGAAGTGGGGGTTATCAAGGTCTTGCATTTGCAATACCTATAGATGTTGCTATGGAGGTGGCCAATCAGATTATCGAAGATGGTGCTGTATCTCGAGGATATCTTGGTGTCAGAGTGGGCGAAGTTGATAATGACCTTGCTGAAGCACTGAGCATGGATAAACCCTATGGAGCACTTATCACTGATGTTGAAAAGGGTGAATCAGGTGATGATGCTGGACTGCAAGCAGGAGATGTAATTATTGAATTTAACGGTAAGGAAATTAAATTTGGATCAGATTTGCCGCATGTTGTTGGAAGAATCCAACCTGAAACAAAGGCTAGTGCAAAGGTTATCCGCGATGGAAAAAACATCAATCTAAAATTTGTTTTAGGTGAGCTGCCTGCTGATGAAAGAACATTCATTCCAGCTAAAACTGAGGTTTCTAGTGATCCTCTGGGATTAAAGATCGAGGATCTTTCTGAAGAGAATTCTCGCCCAACTGATCCTGAAAAAGGAGTGTTAGTTTTAAGAGTCAATAATGGCTCCCCGGCATATGGAAAATTAACAAGGGGCGATATTATCACTGAAGTTATTTCCCAAGGTAAGCGTTATGAGATTGAGGATGCTGAGTTTTTTGAGAAGTTGATTGAAGAATTTGATGAAGGCGATAAATTAGCTATTGTAGGACGTAGAAATAATAACAGGTTTTTTGTTGCGGTTACCGTAGATTAAATTCATCTTCAATGCATAAGAAAAGCTGATAACAGATCAGCTTTTCTTATAGAATAGTCATGCATTTATTAGAAGATGAAAAATATTAGAAATTTCTCCATCATTGCCCATATTGATCATGGGAAATCAACCCTGTCTGATAGATTAATAGAATATTGTGGCGGTCTCTCTCAAAGAGAAATGTCTGAGCAGATTCTTGACTCGATGGACATAGAAAGAGAGCGAGGGATTACCATAAAAGCTCAAGCCGTTACGCTTGATTACGAAAGGGATGGTGAAACATATCAACTCAATTTTATCGATACTCCAGGACATGTAGACTTTTCGTATGAAGTTTCTCGCTCATTGTCTGCATGCGAAGGTGCCTTGTTGGTGGTTGATGGATCGCAAGGGGTGGAAGCTCAAACTCTAGCTAATTGTTATACCGCCGTTGATCAAAATCTTGAGGTGTTAGCTGTAATAAATAAAATTGATTTACCTCAATCAGATCCAGATAGAGTGAAGCAAGAAATTGAAGATATGATTGGAATTGATGCAACCCTCGCACCCTTGGTTAGCGCCAAGACTGGTCAAGGCATAGAAGAGTTATTAAATCTCTTGGTGGATAATATTCCGCCACCTAAGGGAGACCCTAATGCAGATTTTGAAGCTTTAATTATTGACTCCTGGTTTGATGCCTATCTTGGAGTTGTCTCTTTAATTAAAGTTATAAATGGCTCTATTAAACAAGGCCAAAAAATCAAGGTATATTCTACCCAGCAAGCATATTTAGCAGATCAGATTGGAATATTTTCTCCAAAAAAGATTGCAAAAAAAGAACTGAATGTTGGTCAGGTTGGTTATATGGTTGCTGGTATCAAAAACATTCAGGGAGCGCCAGTTGGCGACACAATTTTAGACTCTAAAAATGATACATCCAAACCCTTGCCTGGTTTTCAAAAAGTTCTACCAAAAGTTTTTGCATCCTTGTTTACTGTTGATTCAGACGATTATGAAAAGTTTAGAGACGCTCTTTCTAAACTGGTATTAAATGACTCTGCTTTAATTTATGAGCCAGAGGTATCTGATGCTCTCGGCTTTGGCTTCAGATGCGGTTTTTTAGGAACGCTGCATTTAGAGGTGGTCAGAGAGAGGCTCGAAAGAGAGTATGACTTAAATCTCATTTCTACCGCCCCATCTGTTCAATATCAAGTGGTGAAGACTGATGGTGAGATTATAGATTGTGATAGCCCCTCCCAGCTTCCAGCTTTAAGCAATGTAAGTGAAATAAGAGAGCCATATGTTTCGGCAACCATCTTGACTCCAAAAGATTATGTTGGAAATGTAATCACATTGTGCACCCAAAAAAGAGGCACCCAAAAGGAAATGACATATTTTGGTAATCAGGTCTCTATAGTTTTTGAGATGCCGCTTGCTGAAGTAATCATTGATTTTTTTGATAGGTTAAAATCTACTACCAAAGGTTATGCCTCTATTGAATACAATATCACTGAATTTAAAGCTTCAAATTTAATTAAATTGGATGTACTGCTAAACAATGATGTGGTTGATGCCTTGTCTATTATTATTCACAAAGATTTTGCCATGAGCCGAGGTAGGGAAGTAGCAAAAAATTTACAGAAACTTATTCCCCGTCAAATGTTTGACATCCCCATACAAGTTGCTTTGGGCTCTAAAATAATTTCTCGTGAAACGGTTAAGGCTCTTAGAAAGAACGTTACTGCAAAATGTTATGGTGGAGATATCACGCGTAAAAAGAAGTTGCTTGAAAAACAAAAAGAAGGCAAAAAGAAAATGAAACAATTTGGCAGAGTATCCATACCTCAAGAAGCCTTTCTTAATTACTTCAATTCAGGAGAGAAATAATGTTTGGAGACCCAATCTTCTTATTATCTCTATTCGCTGTATTTTGCCTTATAGGGATTTGGATTTATCAAGTCCTGCAGGACACACTAACCGATCAATCGCAACAAATTATATACATTGCAGGCCTTTCATCATCTCTAATCGGCGTCTATAGAATTTTTGTTAATGCAGGAGATTTAGGCTCAGTCTTATTGATTGGTTCAATCATTTGTTTGATTATTTTATTAGTAGGCATATACAACAAAAATACACTATTAAAAACAACAGGAAGAGGTTGGTTTGTCCCAGTTTTTTTAATTTTTATCCTTCGCACCTTTATCTATGAGCCATATCAAATACCTTCTGGGTCAATGATTCCAGGCCTCAAAGTTGGGGATTTTATTTTGGTCAACAAACACAGTTATGGCCTTAAGGTTAATAGAATAGGCGATGCTTTTGCTTTATCAGCAGACCCTGAATATGGCGATGTTGTTGTTTTTATTCCACCTCATGTCAATGTTCCTTATATAAAACGATTAATTGGCAAGCCTGGGGACACCATTGGCTATCTCAATAAAAAGATTTATGTTAATGGCAAAGCCATACAGCAGGAGTTTATTTCTTCAAACGCCGAAGAAACATTTTTAAAAGAAACTTTAGGCAGCGCAGATAGAGTTATTAGAATTGTTGGAGGCAGCGCCTCATATCCTGAGGAATTTATTGTGCCAGCAAATCATTATTTTGTTATGGGTGATAATAGAGATAATTCCAGCGACTCTAGATACTGGGGTTTTGTTCCAAGAGAAAATTTTATGGGTACAGGAGAACTGATTTGGATGACATGGGAGTGCTGGACCTGTTTACCATCGTTTGAAAGAGCGGGCTTCATTCAATAAGCTCCATGAGTAAAAATTTTTTATTAGTGAATAAAGCATATTTAGAGCTACCCTTATTTAAACAAGCGTTTATACATAAGAGCTTTTCCTCCAATCAAAACAACGAAAGACTAGAGTTTTTGGGTGATGCAGTCTTGGAAATCGTAGTATCTGAGTATCTTTTTAATCGCTTTGAGCAATTAGATGAAGGTAGATTAACGCAAATGAGAGCATCCCTTGTTAATACTCAATCGCTTGCTGAGGTTTTTCTGCGATTGGATTGCAAAGATTTGCTGCAAACCTCTAAGGGCACTAATAAATTAAATGAATCACACAAGCATTCAATTTATGCAGGCACTTTAGAAGCTTGCATAGGAGCAATTTTTATCGAATTAGGTTTTGAGGAAAGTAAAAGTTTTATCTTGCATCTTTTTCATAATAGTTTTTTGCTTTTAAATGAATCTATTGAACTCAAGGATGCAAAATCAAGATTGCAAGAAGCATTACAAGCCAATGGCGCTGAACCACCTACATATTCTGTTGCATCTAATAAAGAGGGCAATTATTTTGACTGCAGTGTTAGATTTAATGGCAAAACTTTCCAAGCTTCTGCTGCGCTAAAAAAAGAATCTGAGCAGAAGGTTGCTGAATTAATTTTATTTGAATTGGATCGAGCATGAAGAAGCAGTTTTGTGGCTATATTTCCATCGTTGGCAAGCCCAATGTGGGCAAATCCACTTTGCTAAATACCATATTAGAGAAAAAAATATCGATTACATCGCGCAAATCACAAACCACGAGGAATAATATTTTAGGGGTTAAAACTGATAAAGGGCATCAAATGATTTTCTTAGACACCCCCGGTATTCATCTCAAAGCAACCAAAACACTCAATAAAGTATTAAATCATTCAGCTTTAAGTGTAATAGAGGACTCTGATTTAGTGTTATTTGTTATTCAGAGAACCTCATTGCAGGATCAAGATCGACAGGTTCTCAAAAAAATTAAAGAAACTAATGTGCCCTCTATATGTGTTTTAAATAAAGTTGATCAAGTGCAAAATAAAAATGATCTACTGCCCTTAATCCAAGAGATTGATGCAATTTACTCTTTCGGTGATTATGTTCCCATTTCAGCTTTAAATCATACTGGTATTGATGATCTGCTTGAATGTATCAAAAAATATCTTCCTGAAAATAATCATTTATACCCAGCCGAGCCTGACGAAAAAGAAATACCTGACAACTTTTTTATCAGCGAACTTGTAAGGGAAAAAATTATTCGGTCGCTCGGAGATGAGTTACCTCATGAAACTTATGTGGCAGTAGAAACAAAAGCCATGGAAGGCAAGATGCTATCAATTGGAGTCATCATTTATGTTGCTCGTGATAGCCAAAAAAGCATTGTTATAGGTCATCAAGGCTCTAATTTAAAAAGAATAGGGCAGCAAACAAGAATCGAGCTTGAAAAAATGATTCATAAAAAAGTTTTATTAAAAACTTTTGTGAAAGTAAACAAGAATTGGAATAATGATGCTCAGTATTTAAGCAGCCTTGGAGTAGGCAGCAATCAAGATGCCACATAACTGGGAGCCATGCTTTCTTTTGCACGCCAGGTCTTTTGGAGACACATCAATCATTGCAGATGTTTTTATGGAATCTGCAGGAAAAATTTCAATCATAGCCAAAGGTGCAAAAAATCCTCGATCAAAGTTTTTTGGGCATTTGCTTCCTTTCTCTGCCTTGCGAATCATTGTTACTGGCAAATCAGAAATGAAGACCTTAACTCAGATAGATTCTAATTTTGTTTCACAGTCAGCCAAGGGACCGCACGATCTATATACCTATCTTTATGTTAACGAATTAATGATGCGTCTCTTACCCAAAGGACTGCCCAATCAGGAGTTATATGATCTTTATCAAAACTTTGTTGAGCTTGCCAGAGCTGATGCAATTTCTGAGCTTGATCTAAGAGTATTTGAGCTTGACCTTCTTGATGTGCTTGGTTATGGAATTAATTTTGATACAGACAGCAAAGATAATTCAGAGTTTAAAGATTCAATGATTTATTCATACGTCCCAGAAAAAGGATTTCATTATGCTGGTGAAGTTGAGGGTTTCTCTGCAAAAGAAATTGCAGCAATCAAAAATAGAACTCTTGAAGGAATTGATAAGTTAAAATTAAAACAGCTATCACAAGTTGCTATTAGCGCATGTTTAGACGGGAGAGAATTAAGCAGCAGGGACTTTTTTAAAAAAATTAGAATATGATTTATGGAATAGGCACAGATTTGGTTGATCTTGAAAGAATTAAAAAAATGAAATCTCTGTCTGCGTTTGCCAAAAAAATTTTAGGCGATCAAGAGCTTAAAAAATTTACTGAAATGACAAAAGAGCGCAATTACTCATATCTTGGCAAACAATTTGCAGCCAAAGAAGCCTTTGTGAAAGCTCTCGGGACGGGATTCAAAGATCCAGTATTTCCCAAAGATATCCAAATATTAAGAAATTCAGCAGGCAAACCAGAAGTTTTATTGTCTGGAAAAGCAAAATCTTATGTTGAGAACTTGGGCATCATTAAATCCCATGTTAGTCTAGCCGATGAAAGTAACTACCTACTTGCATTTGCAGTATTAGAAAATGAATAAAATACTTCTCTTAGGGCCACCAGGTGCTGGTAAAGGCACCCAAGCAGACATCATTTGTGAATCTCTCAAAATCCCCAAAATCAGCACTGGGGATATGTTGCGATCAGCTATTGCATCAGCGAGCGAGTTAGGTAAAAAAGTTACAGATATTATGAATTCTGGTGGCTTAGTTTCCGATCAGATTATTATTGAATTAATTCTCGATCGTATTGCTCAACCTGACTGTGTGAATGGATTTTTATTTGATGGCGGAATAAGAACTGTTGGCCAAGCAGATTTGTGTGTTGAAAATAGCATTGAGTTTACTCATGTAATTGAGATTAAGGTTGATGATGATGTAATCTTAGATAGAATGTCTGGCAGAAGAGTGCATCCAGGTTCAGGAAGAAATTATCATCTGGTCTACCAACCGCCTAAGATTGAAGGCGTGGATGATATCACTGGAGAGCCTCTCATACAAAGGGAAGACGATATGCCAGAAACAGTTAAACATCGATTGCAAGTTTACCAAGATGAAACAAAGCCACTGGTAACTTATTATCAATCGCAAGAAAATAAAAGTTCCCTCAAGTATATTGCTGTTGATGGTTCCCAATCCGTTGAAAAGGTATTTGAGGATATTGAGCAAAATTTTTAATTGAATGAAAATTTTATCTCTTGATGTCAGTGGAAATTACTCATCAATCTCCTTGCTTAATGACGATGAGGTAAATACTTTCACCCAAACTCATGACCGAAAAGATAGGCCTGACTGGGACAAGCTTTTTTCTAGGATTGGCTTTGATTCAAAGCAAGGTTTTGATGAGCTTGATGGTTTAGCTTTTGCTTGTGGTCCTGGCTCGTACACAGCGCTCAGAATCACCGCGTCCTTTTTAAAAGCGATAGCAGAAGTAAAGGAATTGCCGCTGATCGCAATCTCTAATCTTGAGTCCATTGCTCATCAGGCATCTCAATGGATTGATGTAACTGAAGCAAAAATTTATGTAGCCATTGAAGCTGATTCAAAAGAAAGCTATTTTTGTAGTTATCAAAAGAATCAGGATAAGCTTTCGCCAATAGTAAATGAGTCAGTTATTGCGATGGATAAATTAACAGCTTTAGTAAACGACGAAGATTGTTATTTTGCTGGAACGGGCTGGCCGATGGAAGCAACAAAGCATTCTAATTTTTTATCTCAAGTTGCAGGAAGTGCTGAGTCCATTGCATCATTGGCTAAGAAAAAACTGGAAACTGGTGAAAGCTTTCTTCCTGAAAATGCAAATCCTGTTTACCTTAAAACTCCCGATTATCAAAAATCATGATTTCAGATTTTTTCCTTGCACTCCTTCTTGCTCTAATTCAGGGCCTAACTGAATTTTTGCCTGTCTCTAGCTCAGCGCATTTGTTGTTTCCATCTCTATTATTTGGAGCAAAAGATTTTGGTATTGTCTTTGATATTTCAGTTCATGCAGGAACCTTAGCTGCAGTAATTTATTTTTTTAAAAAAGAAATTCAAGGACTGATTTATGCTTGGATGCCCTGGAAACAAACTAGGAGCAAGGAAGATTTTTCTCTGGGATTAAACCTTCTTGTTGCAACCTTGCCAATTGTTATTGTTGGATTGCTTGCATCTGATTTAACTGAATCCAGATCTACAAGCATCAATTCAATTGCTTGGGCAAACCTTGTATTTGCTGGTTTGCTATACGCCGCCTTTAAGTCCTCAAGTCAATCTAAATCCTTAACTGAGTTAACTTTATTTGCAGCCTTAATAATTGGTTGTTTTCAAGCCTTGGCTGTTTTTCCGGGTGCCTCCAGATCAGGTATGGCAATCACAGGAGCGCTAATTATTGGATTAAATATTAAAGATACCTCAAAGTTTGCTTTTTTATTAAGCATTCCTACAATTTTGGGCGCTTTGATATTAATGCTTGCCAAGGGCGCTTATTCAATTGCCTTAAGTGACATGTTCATAATGCTCACAGGCTTTACCGCCTCTGCTTTAATAGCATTTTTTACTATTAAGACTTTTCTTCAATTTGTTGAAAAGATTGGGATGACGCCATTTGTTCTGTATAGAGTTGCTCTAGGCTTGGTGCTTTTGCTTATATGATACCTCCTCTTGTCTATGCATCAGGCATTCAACAAAGTTTAGCTGAGGAAATGGCAAAAAAGCTTGGAACTATTGCAAGCCCCAATCAAGAACTCAATCATCTGCCGCATCTCTATTTATCAGAAGCTGGATTATCATTTTTTCATCCAGAGGCAAGATCAACCAATCAATTTCGAATAGATTTTAATTCTGGTTCAACAGGATGGCGCATCAAAAGAGCTAATCATGAAAAGCTGATCAAGAAAGCCTTAGGTAAGTCAGAGCGGCCATTGAACATCCTTGATTGCACGGCAGGGATGTTACAAGATGCTATATTATTTCTTAGTCTAGGCCATCAAGTTACAGCACTTGAGCAAAGTAAAATTTTATTTTATTTACTTCAAGATGGAATAAGTCGAAGCGAGGATCAGAGCATTTTTTTACAACTCGATCTTATTCATACTAATGCATGCTCTTATGCCGCTCAGGCCAAAAATTTTGATGTGATTTACTTTGATCCTATGTATCCACCTTCAAAAAAAAATGCTCTAAGTTCAGGGCAGCTAGAGTATCTATCAAAGATTTTAGAAGTAGAGTCCCTGAAAAATAATCCAATAAATGACTTTGAAGTTTTGCAATTAATACCTGCAAAAAAAATGGTTGTAAAAAGACCCATAAAAGCTAAGAGTTTTTCATCGCAACTTAATTATCAAGTTTTAGGCAAGACAACAAGATTTGATGTCTATATTTAAGCTAATCTCTTATGTGACCATCACCTGAGACGATATATTTAAAGCTTGTAAGTTGGTCAATGCCAACCGGACCTCTTGCATGGAATTTACCTGTAGCAATACCTATCTCACCGCCAAGACCAAATTCACCACCATCAGCAAATTGAGTGGAAGTGTTAATCATTACTATTGCGCTATCGATAGAATTGGTAAATTTTGACTGCATATTTTTATCTTCGCTGATGATGGATTCCGTATGGCCTGTTCCAAACTTTCTAATGTGCTCAATCGCTTCTTCAATATTTGAAACAGATTTTATGCTGATTATTGGTGCAAGGTATTCAGTTGACCAATCGCTTTCAGAGGCAGGGATAGCCCTGTCATCAAAATCAATGGTTTGCTTACAACACCTTATTTCACAATTTGCATCTGCAAGAGCGGCTAGGAGTTTTGGTGTAAAAGATTGGGAAATATTTTCATGAATCAGTATGGTTTCAACAGCACCACAAATTCCCGTTCTCCGCATTTTTGCATTAATACAAACTGATAATGCTTTTTGTTCATCTGCGCATTCATCAACGTATATGTGACAGATACCTTCTAAATGACCAAACACAGGGACTTTTGCAGATTTTTCAACCTCCGCAACAAGACTTTTCCCACCTCTTGGAACTATGACATCTATTGAGCCATTTAAACCCTCCAGCATCATGATTACTGCCTCTCTGCTTTCAGAGGGAACTATTTGAATACATCCTTTTGGCAAACCTGATAGTTTTAATGCTTTTTGGAGAGAATGAACAATAGCTGAGGAAGATCGTAGCCCATCTTTGCCACTGCGAAGAATTACAGCATTACCAGATTTTAGACATAGGCCTCCAGCATCGGCAGCAACATTGGGCCTGCTTTCAAAAATTAAACCTATAACTCCAAGTGGTGTTGCCACTCTAGAAATATTTAAGCCATTAGGTCTGTCCCATGAGGCAAGCACTCTGCCAACAGGGTCATCAAATAATTTAATTTCAGCAAGGGTGTTGCATATGCCCTGAAGTCTGCTTGTATCTAGAGCCAAACGATCAATGAAAGCTTCATCTTTATTATTCTTTTGTGCTGCTTTGATATCTAGTTGATTAGCAGCAAGAATGGCATCTGAATCTTCTTCAATTGCTTGAATGGCAAATTCAAAAAAAATATTCTTTTGATCACTGGATGCAGTGTTTAATATTGCGCTAGCACTTTTTGCCTTCAGGCCAATTTGTTGAAGTGATGTAGAAAGCTCCATACTCATTTTTTTACAAACCATGTTGCTTTAGCTCTTTTAGCAAGACCTCTGATAGGCTTTTTATTTTTACCAGAAGTTATAACCATTACACATTTATTTTTGAAACAAATTTCAGCTGCATCAATCTTAGAAATCATTCCACCTTTACCCATTTGACTTGCATGACCAGCCATTTTTTTTATCTGAGGGGTAATTTTATTTACTTCTCTTATTAGCGAGCTAATTCTTCTTGTTTTAACATCTTCCTCAGAACCAAAAAGTCCGTCAACAGTTGAAAGGACAATTAGCAAATCTGCACCTATAAGCTTAGCTACTTTAGCAGCCAAAAGGTCGTTATCACCAAACCTTATCTCATCGGTTGCAGTGCTATCGTTTTCATTGATGATCGGCAAGCATCCAGATTCTAATAATTTGCTTACGGTTTGTGTTGCATTTTTAGATGAAATCTTGAGTTCCGTATCTCTTGGGGTTAAGAGTATTTGACCTATTGGAATAGAAAATTTATTGAGATGTTTTTTCCAGGCTGACATTAATTCTATTTGGCCATGAGCCGCCAAAGCTTGTGATTCAGGTAAGCTGAGGTTTTCTGAAAGTTTAATTTTTTTTCTTCCTAAAGCTATGGCACCGGAGGATACAATTAAAATTTCTTTATTATTTTTTAATAACCAAGCTATGTCTTCACTAATCGAAGCAAGAATATTATTGTTTACTTTCCCATTAGCACCAGCAAGCACGGCTGACCCTATCTTAATAACTATACGTTTATATGAATTTACGTTGCGCATTTTTTTAAGCTAAGTAATACAATGATAAGGGTAATAAAAATGATATTTAAACATAATAAAAATATTTCAAGAAATTTCATTGCATTTTGTTGTTACTTCTTTTTTTTGTCCTCATGTGGAGGTGGCGGAGGGAGCTCTGATGTGCAAGCTAACCCTTTAACTTTTTCAGTTGCTGGTTTGCCATCATCTGTAGAAAGTTACGATGCTATTGCTTTGCAAGTTATCCCCAGCATTGCCGGGTGTAAATTTCAGTTAAACAGCGAAGATTTGTTATGGATGAGTTCCTCAGATGGCCTGAACTTTAATTTTAGAGCACCGATAATTTATGTTAATGCGAAAGAATTTACTTTCAATGTATCTGCAACCACCAATATTTCGCAGCCTGAATGTGCTGGTTCAAAAACCTTAGCGCTTAATGTTGTTAGAAATCAAACAAAGTACATTCCAGACCCAGATCCAAGTAATATTGCATATCTTACCTCTCCATTTTTTAGCGTTCATGACATAGGGTTTGGAGGAATAGAAATCACAGATAGATATTCAGCAACAGTCTGTTACCCCACAGAAAATGATTGTGTTACATATGAGAACGCCTTGTTTGGTCAAGATGCTCATAACATAGCAACCGGCGACTTTAATGGAGATGGTTATGAAGATTTAGTGGTTGCATGGGCTATTTTTCCGCACACCATAGATCAAAGTAAAAAAATTTATGGCCCGATTAATATCTATTTAAATGATCAAAAGGGTGGATTTGCAGAGGACTTGAGCCTGTATGCTGCATCAGAGCCTCCAACCCATCCCTTTGCTTATAGGTTGGTTGTGGATGATTTAAATGGAGACGGCTTGGATGATGTGTTTGCTGGTTCTATGGGTCTATCCGTTGAGCAAGAAAAGGGTTGGGGTATAGAGCCTTTCCCTCATTTTTTGCTGTTATCCAATTCTATTGGTAAGTTTGAAGAAAGCTCTGCAAATATTAATGATGAAAATAATGGCTTGGGGCAATTATGTAGCTTTGCCCATGATGCAAGTGGCGGAGATCCAGATGGGGACGGTGATATTGACCTTTTTGCTTGCAACATGTTGTTGGTTAACGATGGAAAGGGCAGCTTCACCATTCATCCATACCTAAATCTAGATTGGAATTATGAATATCTTAGTCCTATGAGCAGTCTGCTCGCAGACTTAAATAATGATGGGTTTGACGATATTATTTTTTGGAATTTCAATGACAGATGGAATTTCGATCAAATGCCTGAAGAAGGTTTTGCTTTGATAAGTGATGGCACTAAAGAGATCCAAAACTGGAAAAAAAATTCCATGCCGCCAGGCCCCTTCGGTATAAATGAGACCAAATACAATCATGCTGCAAGTGGAGATTTAAACAATGATGGTTTTACGGATGTTGTAATTGGAATTACTAGGGCCAATCCTTATTATGAAGGGGCTTATATCCAAATCTTAATCAATGATGGTTTTGGTAATTTAATTGATGAAACTGAGGCACGTTTACCTAACCAAGAAAGAGCAGCTAATCATCATGGTGAAAGCAATATCTATATTCGTGACATGAACCTAGATGGGGCCCTTGACATTATTCATTCAACAAGAGATTTTTACAGCAGTTTGCATGGTGCGCATGTTGCAATTAATGATGGGGTAGGTAATTTTAGATCTCTGCCAAACTCAATCTTCCCTAACAAGCCTGTCTTTGTGAATGGAAATAATGAAATTTTGTTTAAAGGGGTTCCTATCAATGCTGACAATCTGGGTTGTCTTGATATGATCTCAACGACTGATAGCTGGCAAGATGCAGAAACCACAAGAAACTATCTTTTTTCTATTTTAAATACTGATTGCGGTTACTGATATAGAGAAGTTTGGTGCCCCATACCTGAGTCGAACAGGTACTCCCGAAGGAACGCGATTTTGAATCGCGCGCGTCTACCAATTCCGCCAATGGGGCTTGGCGGTCATTGTAGCTGAGATCAACATCTTTTAGAATTAGCTCCTCTCATGAAAACAGAAAAATTTAATTACGATCTTCCTGAGCATCTTATTGCTCAATACCCATCAGAGCACAGGGCTGACTCAAAATTACTCGTTGCCTTAGAATCAATAAAGCATGAGGTTTTTAAAGATATTGGAAATTACATAAGTAAAGGCGACCTTTTGATATTGAATCAAACTTCGGTTATTCCAGCTCGAATGTATGGAGAAAAAATTACTGGTGGAAAAATAGAGATTTTGTTGGAGAGGTTTTTATCTGATCATCAGACTTTAACTCAGGTTAAATCATCCAGAGCACCTAAAGCGGGAGCAGAACTCGTGTTTTCATTTCAAGACAAAAGATTTTCAGCTACTGTCAAAGGTCGTAAAGATAATTTCTTTATTTTAGATTGGTCTACTAATCCACAAGCATTATTTCAGAAATATGGGCAAATTCCATTGCCTCCCTATATGCATAGAGCAGCAGAAAAGTTAGATGAAGAAAGATACGAAACAATCTATGCTGATCCTAATAAACAAGAATCAGTGGCTGCACCCACGGCTGGTATGCACTTTGATCAAGAGTTGCTCAATTCACTGCAGCAAAAGGGTGTGGAGTTTGGTTATGTGAATTTGCATGTTGGAGCAGGTACTTTTAAGCCAGTGCAAACAGACAATATTGAGGATCATGTCATTCACAAAGAACTTGTTGAAGTTGATGCTCGCCTAATTGATCAAGTCAAAAGGGCAAAAGCCAGTAATAGCAAAATTATTGCAGTTGGGACGACATCAGTCAGAGCCATCGAAACAGCTTTCCAAGATGAACCATCTGCCTTTAAAGGTGAAACTTCTTTGTTTATTTATCCGGGATATAAGTTTAAAGTTGTCGATCATATGATCACTAACTTTCATTTACCTAAATCCTCTTTGCTCATGCTTGTTGCAGCTTTTATTGGATATGAAAAAATGATGACTATCTATAAAACTGCCATCGAACAAGAATATAGATTTTTGTCATATGGCGATGCAATGCTTTTGAAATACCATGAAATTTAATGTTTCGTCTACTTCTGGCTATGCCAGGCGAGGAGAGTTAGATTTTACAAGGGGAAAAGTGCAAACGCCTGCATTCATGCCAGTGGGTACAAACGGGACGGTGAAGGCATTAGAGGTTGAGAATCTCCAGGAAACGGGTTCTGAAATTATCCTTGGGAATACTTATCATCTCATGCTTAGACCTGGGGATGAGCTAATTAAAAATTTTGGTGGTCTGCATAAGTTTTCCAATTGGGACAAACCCATACTTACCGATTCAGGAGGCTTTCAAGTTTGGAGTCTTGGAGATTTAGCAAAAATTACAGAGGAGGGTGTGAGCTTTCAGTCGCCTTATGATGGAAAGAAATTTTTTATGAGTCCAGAGGACTCGATGCAAATTCAAGCTAATCTCGGTTCTGATATTGTTATGGTGTTTGATGAGTGCACTCCCTATCCTGCAGAACATGAGCAGGCTAAAATTTCAATGGAACTATCCTTGCGCTGGGCTCAAAGATCTCGTGATGCTCACAAGTCTGAATCTGCTTTGTTTGGCATTGTTCAAGGGGGCATGCATGAGGACCTCCGCACTCTCTCTCTTCAAGGGCTGGAGGAGATTGGCTTTGATGGTATTGCGGTGGGTGGCTTGAGTGTTGGTGAGCCGAAAGAGGATAAAACCAGAATACTGCAGCATCTTGCGCCCCATTTGCCAGCATCCAAACCTCATTATTTGATGGGCGTAGGAAAACCTGAAGATATTGTAGAGGCAGTTTTTTACGGAATTGATATGTTTGATTGTGTGCTGCCTACAAGAAATGCTCGCAATGGCCAACTCATTACATCTTATGGTGTTTTGAATATCAGAAACGCACCAAGCAAACTCTCAGATGATCCAATTGATCCTAATTGTGGATGCAAAGTTTGTAAAAATTATTCACAAGCCTATTTAAATCATCTTGATAAAACCAATGAAATGCTTGGTTCAATTTTGAATAGTTTTCATAATATCTTTTACTACCAAAGTTTAATGAATCAAATTCGTCTATCAATTGAGACAGATTCATTCGCCAAGTTCATAAAAGACTTCTATAATAAGCGGCATTTAGACGCACCCAAGCATTTAATCTAGGGAGATTATATGAACGAAACACAGCAACAATTACCATGGTGGTTACCAGATCCTATTATTGTCTTTTTTATAGGATTTTTAGCTTTGATGTATTTTATGACAATACGACCTCAGCAAAAACGTATGAAAGCCTTGCAAGAAATGATGGACGGGCTTGAAAAGGGTGATGAGGTAGTGGCTGCAGGCGGAATCATAGGTCGGATCAAGGAAATTAAAGGACCTTACGTCTCAATTGAGGTTAGTGAGAATATTACTTTTAAACTGCAAAAAACTGCTATCGCGAATACCCTACCAAAAGGGACCATTGCATCCATTGACTAGTTAAAGATTATGAATAGATTTTCAATCTGGACATACGCATTTATATTGATGGTGTTGTCTATTGGTTTGATCTATTCCCTGCCAAATTTATATCCTGCCAAGCCAGCTATCCAGATTGCATATACTGATTCAGGTAAATCTGCTGATCAGATTTTACTAAATCAAGTTCAAGACATACTAGAAGACCAATCTATTGACGTTGAATCAGTTGGACTAAAAGACAATAACATCATTGCAAAGTTTAATTCTTTTGATGATCAGCTTGCTGGCAAAGCGGCTTTACAAAACACTTTGCTCGATCGAGCAATTGTTGCCCTCAATCTTGAACCCTCAACACCTCAATGGCTTAGAGATATAGGAGGAGGGCCATTAAAACTTGGCTTAGATTTATCAGGAGGAGTCCACTTCCTTTTAGAGGTAGATATTGATAGCGCATTAGACAATCGCCTTGAATCGTTGCTGAACGAATATAGAAAGAAATTCCGAGACGATCGAATCAATGTTGAAAGCTCTCGTAAAGAAGGTAAAGAGTTATTGTTTTCCTTTGCCAGTGATGAGGACTATAACAAAGCACTTAGAATGTTTAATGAAGATAATATCACCCCTCTAGGAACTCTATTTTATGATTTAAAACCCAATTCTGTTAGAAACCTTGTTGAGGTTGCCTACTCGCAGAATGCAATCAAAGAAATTAGAGACTACGCAGTCGGGCAAAACCTTATGACTTTAAGGAACAGGGTTAATGAGCTAGGAGTGAGCGAGCCCATCGTGCAACGTCAAGGCAGCAGCAGGATTGTTGTGGAGCTTCCAGGCGTTCAAGACACAACTGCTGCAAAAAAAATTATTGGCAAGACAGCCAATTTAGAGTTTAGGCTTGAGGCTGCATCCACCACTTCAAGATTGCGTAAAGAAGAATTTGATTTTCAAGATGAGCGCATGGGCTCAGCATTTTTAGAAAAAAATATAATTGTTGCTGGAGAAAGAGTTACCAATGCAAGTTCTGGTTTTGATGAAAGTGGATTTGCGCAAGTCAATATTACCCTAGACATGCAGGGTGGCCGCGCAATGCAAAAAGCGACTAATGGAAACATCGGCAGGCGCTTAGGCGTGCTTTTTGTTGAGCAAAAAAATAAATCGGTTTTAATTCAAGATGCAGAAGGTAATGATGTGATAGAGCAGACTTCCTACATTGAGAAAGAAATTATCAGTCTTGCAACGGTTCAGGCAGTCCTTGGAACTGCCTTTAGAATCACTGGGGTTGGCTCACCGCAGGAAGCTAGTGAGTTAGCTTTGCTTCTGAGGGCAGGCGCTTTGGCAGCCCCTATGAAGTTTGTTGAAGAGAGAACGGTTGGCCCAAGTCTTGGAAAAGAGAATATTGAGTTAGGGGTTCGATCCATTATCATTGGCTTACTCTCAGTCATTGCTTTCATGCTTTTTTATTATCGTTGGTTTGGATTTGCTGCAAACATTGCTCTGTTTGCCAATGTTGTTTTGATTACAGGCTTTATGTCTCTACTGGGAGCTACTCTTACTCTTCCTGGAATTGCAGGTATTGTTCTAACCATTGGTATGGCAGTGGATGCCAATGTATTAATTTTCTCTAGGATCAGAGAAGAACTTAAAGAGGGCAAGGATCCTCAGACCGCTATTCAAGAGGGCTTTTCTCGAGCCTTTGTAACTATTGTTGATGCTAATGTGACAACCCTGATTGCCTCTATCGTCCTTTATGCAATTGGCACTGGTCCAGTTAAAGGCTTTGCAATCACTTTGTCGATAGGCATTCTAACCTCTATGTTTACAGCCATCTTGGGCACCAGAGCAATTATCAATTTAATGTATGGAAATAAAAATATTAAGGAGCTTAGGGTTTAATGAACTTTAACATTCCATTCATGAGCTATCGAAGATTTGCAACGATAGGTTCTTTGGTTTTACTGATTATGTCCATTGGTTCCCTTAGTTTTAAAGGCCTTAATCTAGGCTTAGATTTTAGTGGCGGAACTCTCATTGAAGTTTCTTATGCAGAGGCCGCGGATCTAGTCGATATAAGAGACCTGATGACTAACAATGGTTTTGATGATTTTCAGGTTGTAAATTTTGGCTCTAATTCTGATGTGCTAATTAAAGTTGCTGATAAAAATGGTAACAGCCAGCTTGGGGACGTTATCTATAAATTTTTACTAGATGCCGATCCTTCAACCGAGCTTAAAAGAATTGAATTTGTTGGACCTCAGATTGGCTCTGAGCTTAGAGACCAGGGCGGGCTAGGAATGCTTGTAGCCCTTGGCATGATCTTGCTGTATGTTGCCTTTAGATTTCAGTATAAATTTGCACTAGGGGCGGTCGCAGCGCTTGCTCATGATGTCGTGATTATTCTTGGTTTATTCTCATTGCTATCGTGGGATTTTGATTTAACTGTTTTGGCAGCCTTGCTTGCTGTCATTGGTTATTCTTTAAACGATACCATCGTTGTCTCAGATAGAATTAGAGAAAATTTTAGAGGCGAGAGAGGATTTGAGCCTGATGAGATTGTTAATCGGTCTATCAATCAAACATTGTCTAGAACTTTGATTACTTCATTAACCACTTTGCTTGTCTTGTTTGCCTTATTTTTCTTCGGTGGAGATATGATTAGAGGGTTTAGCCAAGCCTTAATTATTGGGGTTTTGGTAGGTACTTATTCTTCAATATACATTGTAGCCAATATGCTGCTAGGCCTTTCAATCACCCAAGATGATCTTGCAATCCCAGAGCCTGAGGGGGCTGAATTTGACGATATGCCCTAATGGGCTGTGAAATTTGGCTTGATGGCTTCAAGCATCTGCTTAAAGCATTTTGGAGTAGCGCACAGGTAATGATCGCTTTTCTTGTAATCAGGATTGCCTAAAAAATCACTTGTTAATGCGCCTGCTTCTTCGGCAATAAGCATGCCTGCAGCAACGTCCCAAATTCCAAGACCATTTGCCCAGAATCCATCCAATCTTCCTGCTGCAACATAAGCTAGATCTAAAGCAGAGCAACCTGACCTTCTGATGGTGAGACTGTGTTTGTATAAAGCTCTGAAGGTTGCAATGTTTTCAAAATTGTATGCTTGTGAATCGTTCATATGGGAGGTATTTCCTATAAGGGAGTCTTTCAGTCCATTTCGAGTGCTAACCCTAATTCTTTCTCCATTTAGCTCAGCGCCTTTACCTCTGGATGCGCTAAATTCTTCTCTGCGAGTTGGGTCGATGATAACAGCATGTTGGGTTTGACCTTTGACAACACATGCAAGTGAAATACAGTACTGAGGATAGCCATGAATAAAGTTTGTCGTTCCATCAATGGGATCTAAAATCCACGTCGTTTCGGAGGTGTTGACTTCATGCCCGGATTCCTCACCCAGAAAATTATCATCAGGATAGTATTCCCTAATTTTATCAAAGACTATTTCTTCAACCTTTCTATCAACCTCAGTGACATAATCAGTCGGACCTTTTTTCATAACGTTCAGCTTATGAACTTTTTTTACAGCAAATTCGAGCTCGGCAGCTCCGATGTTTGCAGCAATAATAGCGACGTTTAATAAGGCAGGCTTTGACATGTCGCATATTGTACTGGAAATGATGATAATAGTTCCATGAATCCTATTAATCAGTTTGTGCAAATAGTTTTAGTTGAGACTTCCCATCCAGGAAATATAGGATCTGTTGCTCGTGCCATGAAAAATATGGGCTTAGTCAACCTAAGTTTAATTAATCCAAAAAATTTTCCACATCAAGAAGCAACGGCTCTTGCTGGCAACGCAACTGATGTATTAGATAATGCAAAAATCTTTACTTCAATCCAAGAGGCTGTAAAAAATTCAAAAGTTATCTATGCCACATCAGCCAGAGATCGAACAATTGAATGGCCAACTCTTTCAGCTAGAGATGCTGCGACTGAGATGCAAGAATTGGTCACGAATGAAATTCAAGTTTCAATATTATTTGGTCGAGAGGATAGGGGGCTTACCAACGAGGAGTTGCAGCTGGCTAATAAACATTTAATTATCCCAGCACACCCTGAGTATCCAGTTTTAAATATTGCTATGTCTACTCAGGTGGTGTGTTATGAGCTTTATCAAGCCGCACAAAATAGTGCTGTAGAGTCTTGGCAAGATTTCCCAGAATACACATCTGAAGAATTAAACAACCTTATCAATCACTTCAATGAAACAGTTGCAGCCCTTGATCTTGTGGATCCTAAGAACCCAAAACAAATCATGACCAGAATGGAAAGAATGTTTCGCAGGCTTTACCCAGATCAGATGGAAGGTAACTTTCTAAGAGGCTTTTTAAAAGCTGTAAATAAGAGAATTAAATAACTCTTTAAACCTTTTCAAGTAGCTTATTAGCTTTTATAATTGCCGCAATCTAGTCCCGTTCGTCTAGAGGCCTAGGACACCGGGTTTTCATCTCGGCAACAGGGGTTCGACTCCCCTACGGGATGCCAATTTCTTTGAGAACCCTATAGATATAACGTTTATAGGGTTCTTTTTTTTGGCATTGAGTCCATGAGGAGTTCATTTAGAGTCCATAAAATAAGCCAATTAATTTTCGCCACGAGTCCACAATTGAGCCCATGTTGAGTCCATTCGTGTAGCTGGGGTAGGCAGGAGTGCCCCCACATACCCCCCATACTTATATAGTGGTTCTACAAAATTCCCAATATTTGAAATTGATAACTATAACTTTGCTAAACCGAAATCCAAAAAAGCATTAGTAATACAATAGCAATAAATACTATTATTAACTTTTTTTTAAAGGGGTCCAAATCAGCAATAAATGCTTTTATTAACTTTTTAGTAGGAATGTCATCCATATTAGCTAACACTCAAGACTGTTATGCCCATGAGTCCAGTTAGTGGCACTAGATGCACCAGAAGAATAATTTGGAACCTTACATTTTTCAATTATTTTTCTAATAGCTTCAACGCCTATAGGTTTAGGTAATCTTTTAAAAGATCCTGTCATGATAGCTATCTCTTTGTTCTGCGCAGCATTTATTTTTTGAATACTAGTTACAAGCTTCCTAAGGTCAAGCAAAGCATTGTCCTGTGATTGAGTTCTATAATCGCTCAACAGATCAGCCTTAACTTTATCTATTTGTGCGGAAAGAGCATTAATAGTTTCTATTCGCTCAAACGATACGTTTTTTACTTGATCTTTCAATTGTTGATTCTGATAAACCAATAAAGCCATGCAGATAGTTAAACAAATATTGATTACATTTTGAGTATTCATAACCTCTCCTTAAGAATAAGACCTATTTAATCTTACTTGATCTAGAAAAAATTACGCAATGAGTCCACGAATGAGTCCATAGAGGAGGGAATCGCTTACTTATAGGGGTAAGATGGAATTGCTGCTATTTCTCCTATTGGTAGCCACAACCCAACAAATCCTAGTGTATATTTACAGATATGAAAAACATAGAACACATAAGTGATTATAGAAATAAACGGATAAGCAAAGACCTGGATAAACAAATGATGAAACATCTGGAGTTGCTTTGCATCAATGCTGAACTGGTGCAAATAACAGGCAGCACCAGTCAAAAGCTGCATTTGATTGAATCATTAAGAAAGGTTAATAATCTTTATCTAGTAGACGATTGATGAAACGCAACTCCTCGATTTAGTGGCCTTTGGAATAGTTGGTTATGCTTCATTTAGTTTAAAAACATCAGAGATAGTGAAAATGCTCCCAGTGAGATTCGCTTTTGTGTAGGGCAATACTTAAATTACCCAGAGGAAAAATATTAAAAATTTAAGCAAATTAAGCTTTAATAGTGATAATATATCATTTTTGACAAAACAGTCTGTTTGAAAGGGGCGATAAATTATGGATATTTTTAAGTCATTAGCGATACTTGTAACTAGCATTACTATGTTTTCATGCGCGATTCCACAAGGCATTTACCAAACAACTCAGGGCGGCACATTGCATCCTGAATTCCCTCAATACGTTAACTTAGACTGTACCGAGCTCTCTGCACAGAGAAACAAAATGAAAGAATTGCTTGTAGAAGTTGCAGAAGGTGCAATTGAAGAGTCAGACAGAAGTACGTATTCATTCGCATTAGGAATGGGTACTAACAATCCTACAACTGGTAAAAACTTTTTAGGTTTTCAATCTGAAGGTGTTGATCCTCAAGTCAATGAATTACGTTTGCTTAAGTTTGAGCTTGAAAAACTTGAAGATGTTCAAATCGATAAGTGTGTAACTCGTCAGGGCTTCTTTGATATCAAGCAATAATTAGTATTTAATTTACTCACGTAACCTCCAAGCACCTGGTTGCTATCTAATTTTTGCGAGTTGCTGATATATACTTTTGCAAAGTATGACTTTTTGTCATTTTTATCTATATACTTTTCTAAAACAAGTTAATTGATTGTTAGATTCTGACGAATTTATTCAACAGAACTTTTAAAGTAAGGAGAAGTTATGTTTCAAATATATAAAGATAAAGCCGGCAAACACCGTTTTCGCCTAAAAGCAAAGAATGGAGAAAATATTATCTCATCACAAGCTTATGCTTCACGAGCAACATGCATGAAAGGTATTAAATCTGTTGCCAAGCATTCTGCTGAAAAAGCAAACTTTAAGTCAAAAGAAAATAAAGCAGGGAAGTGGAATTTTAATTTGGTTGCGGCTAACAATAGGGTTATTGCATCCTCTCAAAGCTATGCAGATAAATCATCCATGAATAAAGGTATTAAGAGTGTTATGACCAATGCTCCAAAAATGCAAATTTCCTAGTTTCCTCAAAATTAACTATTTAATTTAGACATCTTTTTTCTCTATGAAGTGACAGTACCTTGAGAAGGTCTTTTATTAGAGTCTCTCATCACTTCTATAATGTATCTGCTTGAATCATCTTTCGATTGCGTCCTTGCAGGGTTATTTTTGGCAACAAGCCAACGTGAGGTTGTTATTTTTGAGTTAAAAAACCTTTTGGATTCACTGGTGATTTATATTCATAAGGAAGTGAATCTGGAGCAACCCTAACTCCGCTGGTAACTATCATTGGCAATTGACTTGACTGAGAGAAAGTTGCCTCAATGAAATATGCCCTCCAGCCGCTTTTTGGTCTTTTAATTGAAGAGACATAACTCCCATCTGATCTTGCTGTCATTGTTCTGGCTTGCCATGTTTTACCAATTTGGTCTATTCTGAAATCTCTTTTGTTTTTATTATCGGCCCACCAAATCTTGATATCGTCAGGAA
>JACKQG010000022.1_pt1 | contig 184920 bp, 142 predicted proteins | sample 8237621 | NCBI WGS metagenome assembly JACKQG01 (sample SAMN15677084, study PRJNA649215) | marine metagenome | biome: marine; feature: Black Sea; material: saline water; isolation source: suspended particulate matter (SPM) from the Black Sea western gyre | collected 2013-06-09/2013-06-10...
GACGCCGGAATGGAGCTGCAACGGTTTCGGACGTTTCACTTTCATACGAAGTGAAGTAGCGGGTATACTGCATCCCGTGACGATTGTTGTCGCTCACCCCGACCCGTGCGAGGACAAACGCCGCCCTATCGGCTCCCATGAGGAAGACCTTGGACGATTGAAGAATAATTTGCTCGCAGCCGCCTCGAAGATGAGCGTTACCGTTTCACAAATCTTCTTGTTCTCGAACAACGGAAACCGCCTATCATGCTATGGGATATGATTCAGCAGTCGCAGATTCACGACGCTCAGTCTTCGGCGGCGGATGCCTATCGTCGCGCTGATCAAGTGCGACGCGATGTCGATCAATCGCAAACGACAATTGATGCACTGGCGCTTTCGTGTGCGGCCATGTGGGAACTGCTGAGCGAGAAGCTTGGCGTCACGGAAGAAGAACTGATGTCGAAGATCGAAGAGATCGATCTGCGGGACGGCAAACTCGACGGAAAGATCTCGGGCGCGAAACTAGCTTGCTCTAGTTGCGGACGCTCCAACAATGCCAAGCGAGGGCGATGTCTGTATTGCGGGACTGCTCTGCCTCGCTCGCCCTTCTAAGCGGCGGCTCGATTTGCTTGCGAGCTTCCAAAGTTCTCAGCGATTCCAACTGCTTTTACGCCGCAGTCGCGAAACGCGCTCGCCACGGTCAGTGTCTCTTCTTCCGATGTGCTGCGGATGTCGCGAACGACCATCGCCGCATCGAGAGTTTTCACATTGTTGCCGAGATCCGCGGTACCGGCGTCGATAATCAACAAGTCGCAACTGGTTGCCGCGGCTCGAAAGAGTTGTCCGACACGATCGTCTTCGAGCGACGTGACATCAGCAACGGGAGCGCCCGCGGACGGAAACAAAGTAATCCCTTCTTCTAGTCCAGAAATGGCGGCTTCAGAGAGCGGTTGCTCGAATGCGGCGGCGCTTTGCCAACCACTGGCGAAATCGACGCCCAACTTCTCGCCGAGTTCTGAATGCACGAAACTTCCGTCGAGTAGCCCAACTTTGGCTCCAGCACTTGCAGCGGCTCGCGCGAGGCATAGTGCGAGTGTCGTGCTGCCTTCCCTCGAGCGAGTTGATGTGATCGCAAGAATCTTCAGGCCTTCGCGACTTGCGGCGACCAGCTTCTTTCCTGCATAGTCGAAGTATTCTGATTGTGCTTTGAAAAGCTGTTCGATATCCTCCGGCCAACTGAATCGGTCGACTTCCCATACAGGTGCGAATGTCTCCGTGGACTCGGCAGCGGGTAGCATTGCGCTAGTCGCTGGCACCTCGATCTCAGCAACCGTTTGTTGCTCCGGCGTGTCGGTTTCCTCTGAGTCAGTTGCGACTACCGCAGGTTGCGTCGCGGAAGGAGCGACGAGCTCTGAAGCGTCGTCCGCTTCACTTGGTTCTTCCACCTGGGCGGCCAACTCAAGGCTGGGTTCTTCAGTGAACTCCGGTTGAACGGCGATTGGCAGTGGTGCCCAAGCGGCTCCGACATCGATGACGTTCGTGTCGATAGTGTCCCAGCCCGTCGCGGCATTTTCGGCGGGGGGCGCGACGCTGCGCATATCGAAGTGAGGGCCTCGCAACACGCGGCGTCGAGCGGCTGCATCGAAACGATAGGATCGCTTCTGTTGATCCGTGTCGTCGACCCGCGATTCTGCGCGGCTTGGCTCCGCTGCTTGTCGAGTTGGTTGGGCGTAGGTCGCTTCCAACTCGTCGCTTAGTTCAAGGCCATACGCGTCGATGAAAGTATTGTCTTGTGCGCTCATCGTATTTTTCTTGTATCAGGGATTGAGATGTTTCCGTCCAGGATGTTGCTGCCGGAATCGCCCTGTGTAGTCGAGGGACGATTCGGATCGCGCATGCCCATGCGGTAGGACTCAGTTTCAGAGGGGTAAATGCTTGAACTGTAGTCGGCTTGACCAGACGATCCCGTCGTTGGGTACCGATACCCACGTTGTTCAAGGTTCAGGCCCGTTTCGGGCTCTGGCGTAGACAGCGTTGATGAGCCGGACGACGGCGGTCCCATCGTTTCGGCTGAGGGCCATGCAGATGCGGGTTCTGGATTCGTTGATCCGGCGAGTGGATCGGGAGCCGATAGTGCGAACGATTCGTCGTTGTATGGAAGACCGACCGGAGCTTGCTCCGATTCGCCGCCAGCCAACTGTGCCGTCTCGGCACCCGGGGCTTCGTATGCAAAGCCGGGATAGAGCGGAGGCGTGTCGGTCCCCGTTGGGATCGAAATCTCAGGATCCTGCACGAGCAAATCGGGCTCGCCGTCCTCGCTTGCCCACCCATCTTGCTCTGCCAGCGGTTCTGGCCCACCAGCGTTGAGCGCGAACAGAATCACAACGAGCAGAATTCCGCCAACAACTCCACCTAGCACTAGCTTGTTGTTAATGGTTGATTGCTCAAAGGTCTTCTTACTAGTCCTGGAAGAATCTTCGCTCGACAGCTTTCGCTTGCCACCGCTCGAACGATCAATTCGGTGACGTTTCTTTTTAGTCGCAGCGGGAGGCGTCTCAGCAGAAGCGACATCATGTAAATTTGGCAATCGAATCAAGACGGGCAATTCATCGCTGTCGTATCGTATTCCGCTCGGTGCGCTGACTTGGGGCGCGTTGCGACGTGGTGCGACTTTGCCTTCGGGGGACGGATTAGCTCGGCGCGGACCGATTCGGGGTGGCTCGTGCGCAGCGGTACTCATGGCAGGATCCCGTGGGACTGTGGTATCGAAAGTATCTCCGTTATCGGTACTGGTCGTAACGATCTTTAGTCTCAGGCAAACTTTAACGGTTAGTTAAGCCAGAAAGACGTGATCCCGAATCGAACCAAGGTGGTCCGCTTGTACAGGTCGTGATATTGCGGCAAACTCGGCTATTTGGGATATTCGAGTCGCTCGTCGATCGCGGCCCTTGGCCTCGGTGACGCTGGGCCATTGCCATCTCTTAAGGATATTCATGTCGCTAGCAACTCAGGTGATTGTTCGCCACCAACTTGAAGAGCTACTCGCCGAACGCATCCTCATTCTTGACGGTGCGATGGGAACGATGATTTTCTCGCTCGGGATCGACGAAGTGACGATGCGCGGCGAGCGTTTTGCCAATCACCACAAGGATTTGAAGAATTTTGTCGACATCGTCGCCCTGACGCATCCCGACAAATTAACCGAAGTCCATCGAATGTATCTTGAGGCGGGGGCAGACATTATCGAGACGAATACCTTCGGCGCAAGTCCCATTGGGATGGAGGAGTTTGGCCTGCCACCGGAGCTTGTGCGCGAGATCAATTTGGCCGCGTGTGCTTGCGCTCGCCGGGCCGCCGACGAGTTCACCAAACTCACGCCCGACAAGCCACGGCTGGTTGCTGGCTCGATCGGCCCGACGGCCAAAACAACTTCGATGTCGCCCAAAGTTGAAGATCCAGGTTATCGCGCCGTCACGTTTGATCAGCATGTTGACTCGTATTACGAACAGATCGCGGCTTTGGTCGAGGGCGGTGTCGATTTTCTCCTGCCAGAAACCACGTTCGACACGTTAAACCTTAAAGCATGTCTCTTCGCGATTTCGAAGTACTTTAATGAACACGATGTCGAGCTGCCAGTCATCGCGTCGGTAACGATCACGGACGACGCGGGACGAACGCTTTCTGGACAAACGATTGAAGCGTTTTGGAATTCGGTCTCGCACTTCCATCTTGCCGGAGTCGGTATCAACTGTGCCCTCGGTCCGGAGAAGATGCGGGCATACGTCGAAGAGTTGTCGCGGATCGCGCCCGTCTATACTGCGTGCCATCCAAACGCCGGTTTGCCAAACGAAATGGGAGGGTTCGATCAAACTCCCGAGATCATGGCAGAAACGCTTCACGAGTTCGTTGAAAGCGGTTGGTTGAACGTACTCGGTGGTTGCTGTGGCACGACGCCAGAACATATTCGGGCTTTCGCCAAAATGGTCGAAGGCGTCACACCACGCCGGCGACCTGCAGTCGAAGAACGCACGCGACTGAGCGGTCAGGAAGCTTTGACGCTTCGTCCCGAAACAAACTTCATCATGATCGGCGAGCGCACGAATGTCACCGGCTCTAAACGATTCGAGCGATTGATCAATGATGACAAATACGACGAAGCACTCGACGTTGCTCGGAATCAGGTGATCGGTGGTGCCAGCATCATCGACATTAATATGGATGCCGATTTGCTCGACGGCATCGAAGCGATGACGCGATTCCTGAACTTGATCGCGGCCGAACCAGACATCTGTCGCGTTCCGATCATGATCGATAGCTCGAAGTGGGAGATCATCGAGGCGGGATTGAAGTGCGTTCAGGGAAAGGCGATCGTCAACTCGATCAGTTTAAAAGACGGCGAAGCCGAGTTCCTGCGTCGCGCTCGGTTGGTTCGCCGTTACGGCGCGGCGACGGTCGTGATGGCGTTTGACGAGCAGGGACAAGCGACCGATACCGACGAGAAACTTCGTATTTGTAAACGCGCTTACGATTTGCTGACTCGCGAAGTTGGCTTTCCGCCAGACGATATCATCTTCGACCCGAACATCCTGACGGTTGCCACGGGGATCGAAGAGCATAACAACTATGCCGTTAACTTCATCGAAGCGACAGCGTTGATAAAGAAGGAGTGCCCCGGTGCCAAAGTCTCCGGCGGCGTGAGCAATATCTCCTTCTCGTTCCGCGGCAACGATATGGTTCGCGAGGCGATGCACTCGGCGTTCCTGTACCACGCGATTCGCGCTGGTATGGATATGGGAATCGTTAACGCTGGCCAGTTGGAAGTCTATGAAGAGATTAACAAAGAACTGCTCGAACGCGTTGAAGACGTCTTGCTCAATCGCCGCGATGATGCGACCGAACGATTGGTCGACTTTGCCGAGACCGTAAAAGGGAAGGGCGGCAAGAAGGCGAAAGAGGCCGACCTCACCTGGCGCGAGGGGTCATTCGAGGATCGACTGAAGCATGCGCTCGTAAAGGGAATCGACAAGTTCATCGAGGAGGATACCGAAGAGGCTCGACAGCACTTCGATCGCTGCTTGCAAATCATCGAAGGGCCATTGATGGCGGGTATGTCAGTCGTTGGTGACCTGTTTGGTGCGGGCAAAATGTTTCTGCCGCAAGTCGTAAAGTCCGCGCGTGTCATGAAGAAGGCCGTCGCGTACCTGCTGCCGTTTATGGAAGAAGAGAAGATCGCGGCAGGAACTCAAGCCCAGTCGGCACGCGGCAAGATCTTGATGGCGACTGTCAAAGGCGACGTTCATGACATCGGCAAGAATATCGTCGGAGTCGTCTTGGGTTGTAATAACTACGAAGTGATCGATCTTGGTGTAATGGTATCGTGCGAAAAGATTCTGCAAACCGCAGTCGAGCACGGCGTCGACATTATTGGCTTGTCCGGACTGATCACCCCAAGCCTCGACGAGATGGTTCACAACGCTCGTGAAATGCAGCGTCAGGGTTTCTCGGTGCCGCTGCTGATTGGCGGTGCGACTACCAGCGCGAAGCACACCGCTGTCAGAATTGCGCCGCAGTACACGAATCCGACCGTGCACGTCCTCGATGCATCGCGATGCGTTGGCGTTGTCGATACTTTGCTCAGCAAGGAACGTCGCGACGCGTTTATATCCGATAACGTCTCGTTACATCAGAAGCTTGTCGACTCGTACGAGAAGCGACAAGTGAAGCTAGTGCCGTATGAGAAGGCTTGCGAAAACCGATTCAAAACGGACTGGTCGCTGGTTCAAATTGATAAGCCGTCATTTATCGGGACACGTGACTTGCAAGACTTCTCGCTCGCTGAGATCGCAAAGTATATCGATTGGTCTCCCTTCTTTATAACGTGGGAGTTGAAGGGCAAGTATCCGCAGATCTTAGATGATGAAGTCGTTGGCGAGGTGGCTCGCGAGTTGTTTGATAACGCCAAGACGTTACTCGCTGAGATTATTGAAGGCAGCCAATTGACGGCAAATGCTGTCTACGGCTTTTGGCCGGCCGCGTCCGATGGTGACGACATCATTCTCTACACCGACGAACAACGCGGCGAGGAATTGGCTCGCTTCCACATGTTGCGGCAGCAATGGGAACGCAAAGGGCAACGCGACTTCCGCTGTCTTGCGGACTATGTCGCACCAGTCGATTCAGGCCGCGACGACTACATTGGTGCATTTTGCGTAACGGCTGGTCTAGGAACGAATGAACTGTGTGCCAAGTACGAGGCAGATCACGACGATTACAATTCGATCATGGTCAAGGCGTTGGCCGATCGTTTGGCGGAAGCGTTTGCCGAGCTTCTGCACCAGAAGGCTCGCTGCGCTTGGGGCTACGGTGCGAACGAGTCATTAACCAGTGACGACATGATCGCCGAGAAATACCGAGGTATTCGACCTGCACCTGGCTACCCCGCGTGTCCAGACCACACAGAGAAACGCACAATCTTCGATCTGCTCGACACTGAAGCGTCGACTGGCATGTCGTTGACCGAGCATTACGCGATGCTACCCGCGGCGAGCGTCAGCGGCCTGTACTTCGCACATCCCGACGCACGTTACTTTGCCGTTGATCGCATCACGAAGGATCAAGCGGAGGGTTACGCTCAGCGAAAGGGAATGTCTCTCGAGGAAGTCGAGCGATGGCTCTCGTCGAATCTGAGTTACGATCCAAGTAATTGAATGCGTTGGCAGTGTCTGGTGATGAGATATTTTCGATGCGTGGCGATCGCCGCGGAACTGCGGTGGAGATTTACCCACACAATTAGGCCCAGCGGGCCGGTCCCATGTCAGCCCAGGCCAACGGCCTGGGAACAGGTAGTCAATAGCCGTGCTTAGTCCCGACGGGGCGGCCCTACACCGAAGTCGTACGCATGCCGCAATCCATCGCAAGAGTTGCCCTTCACATCGTGTATTCAACGAAGCATCGGAGACCATGGCTCAAGGACAGGCAGCTGTGCGAAGAATTGTACGCATACAAAGCCACGATCCTGCGCGACAACGTCGACTCTCCCGCGATCATCATCAATGGTGTAGAAGATCACATTCATGCCTTGTGTTTGTTGAGCCGCAAGTTTCCCATTATGAAGGTGGTCGAGGAAGCAAAAACCGAAACGAGCAAGTGGCTCAAGAAGCAATCTCAAGACACGAGTGATTTTGCATGGCAAGGCGGATACGGAGCGTTTTCGGTAAGCGAGTCGAATGTTCCGCAAGTCAAGAAGTACATCCAGGACCAACAAGAACACCACCGTCGGATGACGTTTCAAGATGAGTTTCGTGAGTTGTGTAAGCGCCATGGAGTTGAGTTGGATGAACGATACGCGTGGGAGTAGGGCCGCCCCGTTAGGGCTCAGCGGATCTGATTTCTGTTCACCCAGGCCGTTGGCCTGGGCTGACATAGGGCTGGCCCTTTGGGCCGATCGCGCCTTTGCGGTTACCACGTGCAGGGCTAGGGCCGCCTCCTGGACCCTCTTCGGGAATGACCCCTCATGATTCATGATCCCATCAAGGCGCAATCGCCTCGTGCGTCGAACATGCCCGATCAGCCAAACGTGCTGTTGATCACGACCGATCATTGGCCAGCATCTTTGCTTGGCGTGGCCGGCCATTCAGCGGTTCAAACTCCGACCTTGGATCAACTGGCGCGAAACGGCACTCGGTTCACGAATGCCTACTCCGAATGCCCCGTCTGTATTCCTGCTCGCCGCTCGCTGTTAACCGGAACCTCACCAAGAACTCACGGCGATCGCAGTTTTCAAACGGACTTGCGTCTGCCAGAAGTTCCGACGATAGCGGAGACTTTCCGTGGTGCAGGATACCAAACCTATGCGGTTGGGAAGCTTCATGTCTATCCGCCTCGCGCAAGAGCCGGGTTTGACGATGTGATTCTGTGTGAGGAGGGGCGTCCGCAGTACGGTCCGACCGACGACTATGAGATCTATCTAGGCGAACAAGGGCTTGTCGGACAGCAGTTCCTGCATGGCATGAGCAACAACGATTACGTTTCTCGACCATGGCATTTGGCCGAAGAGCATCACGTCACGAATTGGACGTCGCGGGAGATGTCGCGCACGATTCAACGGCGCGATCCTACGCGGCCTGGATTCTGGTACCTGTCGTACACGCATCCACATCCACCAATCGCTCCGCTACAGTGCTATCTCGACATGTACCGAGATATTGATCCGGGTGAACCAATCATTGGCAATTGGAGGGCTAAACCTCACGAGATGCCTGCTCGGATGAACAATCGGCTGATTGACAGTGATCGCTATGACGCGCGGTTTATCCAAACAGCTCGCCGGGCGTTCTATGCACTATGCACTCACATCGATCATCAGCTGCGAGTTGTTATCGGAACTTTGCGCGAAGAGGGTGTTCTCGATAACACGATCATTCTGTTTACAGCGGACCATGGTGATATGCTCGGTGATCACGGCATGTGGGCGAAACGTCTATTCTACGAAGGTTCGGCGGGCATTCCGATGTTGTTGGTTGGACCTGATGGGGATGAGCGGGTGGGTTTTCAGAGAACCGACGATCGCCTTGTCGGCATTCAAGATATCATGCCGACATTGCTCGACTTGGCAGGCGTGGAGTGCCCCGACACGATGGACGGCCTGTCGATGGTCGGTGACCAGGGGCGCGACTACTTGTACGGTGAGTATGGCGAGGATGCAGAAGCGACTCGTATGATTCATGCGGGACAGTACAAATTGATTTATTACTCGTACGGCAATCGGATGCAATTGTTTGATCTCCGGGCGGACCCTCATGAGCAGACAGATCTAAGCGAGTCGACTTCCCATACTGATGTCCGCGAGCGACTAACGAAACGGCTCATTTCCGAACTGTACGGAGACGATTTGGCATGGCTGACGGACGGTCGCTTCGTCGGACTGCCTGAAGATTCTGAAACAGGCTCGCCGGATCGGACTCTTTCGCTGCAACGCGGCCGGCATTGGCCCGTGCCGCCACAGAGTTAGGCACGGTTCGATGAATGAACTGTCTGCCCCTCGCACGTCGTCGCTGCGAGACCATTGGCAGTTGTTGCCGCTACTCGGCCTCGCGACGTTGTTGCGCCTGTGGCAGATCAACGAATCGCTCTGGCTCGACGAATTGCATTCTGCTTGGGTTGTCTCGGCTGGGGTGGGTGACGTTCTCGAGCGTGCTCAGATGGGAAATCAAAGTCCGTTGTATTTCTACCTTCCTTGGGCAACGACTGCGTTGTTAGGGATGAGCGAGTGGTCTCTGCGTTTGCCTTCGTTAGTGGCTGGCGTCGGGCTTGTCGCGATGGCCTATGGATTGGCTTATCAATTCACGCGTTCACGGATCGCAGCCGGTGCGTGCGCCACGCTCGTCGCTCTGGATCATAACTTTCTGTTCTACGCCACCGAGACGAGGCCTTATGCTTGCGTTCAGCTAGTCGCGGCATTTCAACTTCTTGTCTTTTGGCGACTGCAGGATGCGACTTCAGTTCGTCGCCGCGCGATCTTTGTGGCGTCAACTGTCCTTCTCTTCTATTTGCACTACACGGCGATCTTGCTGGTTGCAGGTGAGACTTTGTTTCTACTTACGCGGAGTTTTATTTGTCGTCAGCAATCATCCAGTACCGAGTACAAGTGCCGCCAGCATGTGATCGATTTGATATGCATTGCGGCGCTGACGATTCCAACGGCTGCGCATCTTCTGGACATCGGATCGCGGCGGGATACATGGACAACCTTTATCAACGATACATCGTTATTGCTTCCGATATATTGGTTCTCGTTCGTCAGTTATGTCGCCGTTCCGGTGTTCGCTGTTTTGGGAACGATAGTAGCCATCACGCGCCGTCGTGATGAGCCCTTGAATCGCAGCGTCCTTAGATTGGGCTCATCACGACGGAGCGTGATGGCTACGTTGTTACTGGCTTGTTGGTTGGGCGTACCGTTGGTGATCGTTTGGCTTCTGACCGTGACTCGCATCGCTCCGCTGTATCTGGGACGCTACGTCATCGGGGCCGCGCTGGCTCCTGTCGGCTTTGCAAGCTTGTGTGTTGGCTTTCAGCAGAGTACGAGGTCACAGCTGACTACGGCCGCTCTAATCATCACTTACGCCTTTCTCGCGAGCGGCATGATCGAGCAGCTGCGATACGATGGCCGCTTGTTTGGAGATCGTACAGAGAACTGGCGCGACGCGGTGCGTTACGTGAACGAGGGCAGCGATTTGGCACGAGACTCGCCGGTCTTCGTTCGTAGCGGTTTGCTGGAAGCCGATCGACTCATAGGGGACGATAGCGAAGCTCTGCGCCGGTACTGTGTTTCGCCCGTAACATCGATCTACCGAATCGAACGCCTGGACAACGAGATTCGGCCTCTTACGACCCGTGACGCGGGAAAGCTCACTGACGAAAACCTAAACCAAATCGAGGCATCTGGATCGGCGTGGTTCATCATAAATGGCACGACGGGTACTCGGAAACGCTGCAGCGAGCAAGTCGTGAACTCGTTGGAGAAGGAGATTGACAGGGCGACTTATACGGCGATCCAGCGCGGACTTGTATTGTACGAGGAACAATTCGGACATGTCGGCGTCTTCTACGTCGAACTCTGGGAAATCGATGATCAAGTAACGCCTCTCGACGATCAGCCAACGTCGCCCAGTTCCATCGCGCCACCATAGCGAAGAAGCACGCGTTGTTTGATTAACGCGAACTCCTCCGCATCCAGGTTCGGTGCAGCTTCGAGCAGTCGCTTTGCGTCGGTCCGTGCTTCTTCCACGATGTCAGCGTCACGCGTGAGATCGGCGATACGAAAGGGCGGCAGGCCATGCTGTTTCAGGCTAAACAAGTCGCCGGGGCCTCGCATCTGGAAATCGGATTCGGCAAGTTCAAAGCCATCGGTCGTGCGCGAGAATGCCTGCAATCGTTGTTGAGCTTCCTCTGAGTTCGCCGATGCGTAGACGCAAACGTATCCCGGATGCGATCCGCGACTGACGCGTCCGCGAAGTTGATGGAGTTGCGCGAGGCCGAATCGTTGCCCGCCTTCGATCGTCATCAGCGTTGCGTTCGGGACATCGATGCCAACTTCCACGACTGATGTCGCGACCAACGTTTGTAACTCTCCCGAATTGAACGCCTGCATGATCGCTTCTTTCTCTTCAGTACTCTGGCGACCGTGGAGGACGCCGAGGCGAAATGCTTCTAACTCTCCGTTGGCAAGATTTTCGTAAGCCGACTCGACGCTCTCGACTTCGAGATCAGGTGATTCGTTTACCAGAGGAGCGATGATATAGCCTTGTCGTCCTTCGCGGAGCTTCTTGCGAAAGAAGTCCCACCACTTCGCTCGTTGATCTTCTTCTCCGAGGTAGGTGTGAACGGGCTGGCGTCCGGGTGGCGTCTGCTTGAGCGTCGAGACGTCGAGATCGCCGAACAGCGTCATCGAAATCGTCCTTGGGATCGGTGTAGCAGTCATCACTAAGTAGTGCGGATCCAGTCCCGCTTGTCGCAACGCAGCACGTTGGTTCACGCCGAATCGATGCTGCTCGTCGATGATTACCAATCCAAGTTGTTTGAACTTCACATCTGGCTGAACGATCGCGTGTGTCCCAATGATCAAGTCGATCTCGCCCGCCGCGATCTGTTCGAGTGTCGTTCGGCGTTCGGCCGCTGAAAGCGATCCCGTCAACAGTGCAATGCGAACGCGGCTCTCTCGTAGGTCTCTCGCCAGGGTTCGCACATGTTGGCGAGCCAACAACTCAGTCGGAGCCATCAAGGCGGCTTGGTGCTGATGAGCGACGGCGAGCAACATCGAGTACTCCGCCACGACCGTCTTGCCGCTGCCAACATCGCCTTGCAGCAAGCGGTTCATGGGGTACTCGCGCTCCATGTCGTGAGAGATGTCGGCGATTGCTCGTTGTTGGTCCTCGGTCAACTCAAAAGGAAATAAGCGACGGATTCGCGCATCGATCTTGGCGTTGGTGGGCAGTGAAGGAGAACGTTGCTCGAGTTGAAGTTTGCTGCGCCGTAGACCGATCGCTAACTGCATCAGCAGTAATTCTTGATAGATGAAGCGATGGCGAGCCTGCTCCATTTGTTCGTTGTTGTCGGGCGCGTGGATCTGACGTAACGCGTCCGCGATTGGCAGCAGCTTTTTGTCGGCGAGAAACGATTCGGGAAAGACTTCTTCAACCGCCTCAGCGTAAGAGTTGGCGATACTCCCGACGATGCGTCGCATGGCGGGTTGTGTGATGCCTTCGGTCAGCGAGTACATCGGCAAGATGCGACCGCTTGGCGGATCTTCGCCTGCGGCTAGAACCTCAACGCGCGGATGAGTCATTTCCCAACGCAAGCCATTTAGTTTGGGCTTGCCTGAAAGCAGAACGCGCCCCCCGACCTCAAACTTCTGTCGCATATGCGGTTGATTGAACCAGAGGGCGCGGAGAAATTGTGACTCGTGGCGAATCAACACTCCCAGCATCGATCGCCCCGGGCCCGTGTTTCGCAGGTCGATCTCTTCGACCTCACCGCAGACGCTGACGGGAATATTTGCTTCCAACTGCGGGATCGTCCGTAGCTCGCTCATGTCTTGATAGCTACGAGGAAAGAAAAACAGCAGGTCAGCCGCTCGCCGCAACCCCAGTCGCTCAAGAAGCTCCGCGCGCTGCGGACCGAGACCCTTGAGGTATTGCACCGGAGTGAGTAATTGCTCGGCAGGAGTTTTCTCGGAAGCCGCGTTCATGCCAGAATTCTAACGCGGACCTCAGCCTACAGATACTTCTGGTAGGCGGCGACGGCCAGTTCGTCGCAGCGATCGTTCTCTGGATGACCGCTGTGGCCCGCGACTCGCGTATAGACGAGTTCATGCTTGGCCGCCAATTCATCAAGCTGTCGCCAGAGTTCTTCGTTCTTTACGGGTTTCCACGACTTGCCCTCGCGTCGACGCCACCCGTTTGCTTTCCATTTAGGCATCCACTCGGTGAGACCTTTGCCGACGTAGACGCTGTCGGTGAAAATCTCAACGTGGCAGCGGGTCTTGAGCGTCGTAAGGCCGTGGACGACAGCAGTTAATTCCATGGCGTTATTTGTCGACTCGCGTTCGCAACCGGACTGTTCCATCTCTTTTCCGGAAGCGAGATGACGCAGGATGAATCCCCAACCGCCCGGCCCTGGATTACCGCTGCATCCGCCGTCGGTGAACAGGTGAACGCGAGGGAGTGGCTTCGTGGTGTCGGTCATTGGCGGTGGTTTGGCTTGGTATGAGTAACTGCAACCCGTAACAGAAGCTCTTGTGCGGACCCGGTTATGCCACGGGTCGAACTGCGTTCGCCCGAAGTTCGGCGGCGTCTGGCTTGACCATCTCGTCGAGCTTCTCCGAGATCTCGGAGCTGAAGGCCGGCTTGTCGGCCAGATTCCAGGGAAGGATCGTCTTGAACGTACTTCCTTGCCCAAGTTCGCTCTCGAACGAGATGTCGCCGCCGAGGAGTTTACACAACTCGCGAACAATCGAAAGTCCCAAGCCCGTACCGGAATGTTCGCGGGTTAAGCCATCATTGTCCAGTACGACGCTACTCTGCCGGAACTTCTCGAAGATGACTTCGCGATCTTCATCTGCGATGCCAATGCCGGTGTCAGCCACTGTCAACTCAAACTTGTCACCCGGCAAGTGCCGAGCCGAGACGGTGATACGTCCTCCTTCCGGAGTAAACTTGATGGCATTCGAGAGCAGATTGGTGAGGATCTGCTGGATTTTGCTTTGGTCTTGATAGACCGGTGGATCGTCTTCGCTGACGATTAAGTTCAAGTCGATATTCTTTTCGTCGGTCAACGATCGGACCATGTCGCACTGAGCGCTCAATATAAAGTCCAGGCGGAATTCAGTCGGTTTGACTTCCATCTTCCCAGCTTCGAGCTTCGCCAAGTCGAGGATGTCGTTGATCATCTCTAGTAAAACGCGTCCTGATTTCTGGATGTTCTCAGCGTATCGTCGTTGCTTATCGTCCAGCGAAGTGATTCCTTGCAGCACGTCCGAGAAGCCGATAATACTGTTCAACGGCGTCCGCAACTCATGGCTCATATTAGCCAAGAAGTCACCCTTCAAGCGGTTCATGTCATACAACCGCATATTCAACTGAGCCAACTCGTCGACCTTGGCGTCGAGATTGACGTTGACGTCACGAAGCTCGTCTTGCGCCTCGGTCATGTGCCGTAACATACGGTTGAACGAATGAGCGAGTTCCTCGAATTCGTCGTTCGTGCTGATGTCCGCTCGCAGATCGGTATTGCCGAGGCTAATTTCTTCACTAACGTCACGTAGGTGCTTTAGAGGTTTTACTATGACATAGCGAACGATGACATAGAGTGCGACCATCGCGAGGAATACTGTGAGAATGCCGACGCCTATCAACAGCGATCGCGTGCGAGTGATCGCTTTACTTGTTGCTTCGTGTGGCATGATGACCTTGACGACACGAAACGGCGGTTCCGAAGAGTGTGTCGAGGTTGCGAGGTCTGAAGCAGCAAGTGCATCGTTCGTAGTGCTGTGACACTTTAGACAAGAGTCTTTCCAATAGACAGGCTGATAGTAGTAGTACTCTTTCTTCGACGAATCAGAGAGGTCATCGGATACTGGCAAGACGGAAGGGTCCGAGACGTCTTGCAGTTCTTCGATGATGTCGCCATCGCGAGTTTGGTCAGTCGCAGTCGGCTGCGCCTGACGTAGTTGCTCCATCCATTCCGTTCGAAGATTGGCAATAAGTTCACGCTCTTGGAGCGACTCGGGCACTTTAGGGTCTGGCAGGAAGATCCAAGACCCTGTATCAGCGCTAGTACCAAGAATCTCCCATCGATAGTCTTCCGTGAGCAGATCTTTCTCAAACTCGATGACTTGTTCACGGAAGTCTTGGTTATTCTCCAACGCGTGCCAATGCAAGCGGTATAGCGAGATGTTGGCCCAATCGTGTCCCATTTGGTTAATCGTCCCACGCACGAGACGCTCGCCGATGACGTCAACTCGCCAAAACGTCAGGCTGATGAGAAGTGCCAAGCACAGCCCAAACAGAATGCGACATTTCCGTTCGAGGTTGGTTTCGCCGAGGGCGCGTTTGATGCTGCGGTAGCCCATGACTTTGGCTTGTGGATGCTACGAGTGAGAAAGCGACTTGCGTTGGCATTCTACGTAGTTTGAGATGCTCGAACCAGGGCATTCCGAATTCGTAAACGTGGGATAGGCTGCCAGCCTGTCGTGATCTGCAACGGCAGGCCGGAAGCCTTACGCCGCAAGAAGCTACAGCATGTCGAGCGAGTCGACGTCGAGCACCCATTGTACGTCTTCGGGCGGCTTCGCGGTTGCGGTCGTTTCGCGAACGATGTTTCGCAGCGTTTCGACGTTCTGTCCAAACAACAAGAAGTGAATGCGGAACTTGCCACGTAACTTGCTGATCGGGGCAGGGGAGGGGCCGAGCAGTCGGGCGTCCGGGTATTGCTCGTCGAGCCCGCGTTGAATTTCTTCGCATAGATGTTCAGCGAAGGTCTCTGTCATTCGCTCGCTGGGGCCGCGGATGATGCCGCGCATCATGGATGAGGCGGGTGGATATCCATACTCGTCTCGGATGGGGAGTTCCTGATCGGCGAACATTCGATAGTCGTGTTTTGTAGCGGCGATAATCGCGGGGTGCTCGGGGCTGAAGGTTTGTACGAGTACGTGGCCGCCACGCTCTCCGCGTCCAGTGCGACCGGCGACTTGCGTGACGAGCTGGAACGTTCGTTCTGATGCTCGGAAGTCGGGAAAATGCAATGCGGTATCCGCGTTGATGACGCCTACGAGCGTTACGTTGGGAAAATCGAGGCCTTTGGCGATCATCTGCGTACCCACAAGGATATCGATCTCGCCCGCGCGGAATTTCGCGAAGGCTTGCTCGTGGCTGCCCGGTTTCTGCATCGTGTCGCTGTCCATTCGCAGGACGCGAGCCTCGCCAAAGCGAGCCCGAACTTCGGCTTCGAGTCGCTGCGTGCCGAGTCCTGCATAGCGAATTCCCTCGAATTGACAGCTGGGGCAGACCGGCGGCGCGATAATCTGAAAATCGCAGTAATGGCAGACGGCCTTCTCGCCCTCGCGATGATGCGTCAAAGCGATGTCACAGTCCGGGCACTTCACGACTTCGCCGCACGAAGGGCACTGGATACTCGTCGAGAATCCTCGCCGATTCAGAAGCAAGATAATTTGCCCTTGATCCTTCAACGCAGCAGTCATGGACTGATGCAAAGGACGGCTGATCGCTCCTCGCGATTTGCGACTTTGGTACTCGGTTCGCAAATCGATCGTGCCGACATGTGGTAGCGGCCGATCGAGGATGCGGTTTTCGAGTTCGACCAGCTGGAACTCGCCATGCTTCGCGCGACTCCAACTCTCTAACGAGGGAGTCGCTGATCCGAGTACGACTGGTACGCTCTCCATCTTGGCTCGTTGCAATGCGACATCGCGGGCATGATAGCGAGGTAGGCTGTCTTGCTTGAACGACGAGTCATGTTCTTCATCGATGACGATCAAGCCAAGATGCGGCGTGGGAGCGAAGATCGCGCTGCGCGCTCCGACGACGACTTGTACGCGACCGCTGGCGATCTCGCGCCATTGAGCGTTTCGCTCGACATTGCTGAGATGGCTATGCAACACGGCGACGCGATCAAACCTTGAACGAAAGCGAGAGACCGTTTGTGGTGTGAGGCTGATCTCGGGGACCAGCACGATCGCCTGTCGACCGAACGATACCACTTCGTCGATGGCTTGCATGTAGACCTCGGTCTTTCCGCTGCCGGTCACACCGAAGATTAGAATCGTCTCGGCTCTTTGTGAATTCAACGCGTCGAGTGTCTTTGATAACGCAATCTGCTGTTCGGCGTTCAGCTGTAAGCTTTGGTCACGCTCGACGGTTGGTTTATTGCCAAAGTCTTTCAGCTCGCGACACGTGTCGGATCGAACCAGGGCTTTACGCTGCAGCTCCTTAATCGGAGCTGCGGTGCACTTGGCGGCTTTCGATAACTCGGCGACCGTCAACGGGCGAGCCGAGGCAGCCAGCATTCGTAACGCTTCAGCTTGCTTGCGTGGTAGTTTGAGTTGCGTGAGTCGAGCGGCGACATTTGTGGGCACGCTCAGGTAAGTGACTTCACGTGTTCCGGCTTGGTGCCGGACTCCGGCGGGAACGACGGCTTCCAGGACTTGTCCCCACGGACAGAGATAATACTCGGACATCCACTCGGTCAGCCGCAACATCGACGTCGCCAGTAGCGGTGCATGGTCGACCAGCGATTGGACGTCTTTCAGGCGATGCGACCGCGATTCACTCGGAACTTGATTTGCGACGCGTACACAGTATCCAATGACGGTGCGATTGCTGCGACCGAGCGGCACGCGAACTCGCATCGCTGGCCCGAGGCTCGATCGCAAGGCTTCTGGCACGGCGTAGTCAAAGGGGCCGAACGGAGCTTCGGGCAAAACGATCGTCGCGATCAAGCGATCATCGCCCTCGTCCAGTTCCCACGGAGCCGGTTCGCTGTCGAATAGTTCCTGTTGCTTGGCCATTGGCGATCAGTCACTTGTCACTTGTCACTTGTCACTTGTCACTTGTCATTTGTCACTGGTATGGTAACGGGCGATGTTTCTGCTGCCTACCAATGACCGATGACCAATGACCCATGACAAACTAGGGATCTTCGGTGGTTCCTTTGATCCAATTCACTATGGCCATCTGCTGCTGGCGGAGACCTGCCGCGAGCAATGCCGGTTAGATCGAGTATTGCTCGTTCCTGCCGCCGTACCGCCTCATAAGCAATCCCGATCGATGACTTCGGCGCGTGATCGCGTTGAGATGGTTCGCTTGGCTATCGGAGGTCACGAACAGCTTGACGTCTCGACGATCGAGATCGATCGCGGCGGTGTCAGCTATACCGTCGATACCCTCACCGCTCTTGTGGAGCAACAGCCGGGAAGCTCGATGTTCTTTCTGATGGGAGCTGATTCGCTGAAGGATTTGCCTACGTGGCGAGAGCCGGAACGACTCTGTGAGTTGGCCGTTCCGCTGGTCGTCCGCCGGGCCGACTCGCCTGAGCCGGACTTTACCGCCATCCGTCATCTTGTCACATTGGCGCGACTGGATGAGATTCGCGAGCATCAAGTCGAGATGCCGATTATTGAATTGAGCAGTACAGAGATTCGTCGTCGGGTGTCGGCCGACCAAAGCGTTCGTTACCGAACTCCTCGAGCGGTTGAGAAGTTCATCGAGACCCATGGGCTGTATCGGAGCGATCAACCATGATTCAGTTTCGCGATTTCGTTCCAGAGATGCTTGCTGCGCCAAAGTTGTTCAAGGCGGGCGAATACGAATCGATGGAAGCGGCGCTCGCGGCTGCTAACTCGTGGATCAAAGAGTACGACATCAGAATTGTGAGTGTCGAGACCGTCGTCCTGCCTAACATTTGGAGCCGGTACGAAGAAGGAACGTCTGATGTTGCGCTAGGGACGAGCGGCGAGATGCCCAGCCATTGGCATCAATTTGTTCGCGTCTGGTATCAGACGGGTTGAACAGCCGAATGGCGGAGTACCCGGCTACGACATGGGCATACCGCTTGCCTCACGCGGCCCGCTTAATGCCCAGATGTCGTGAGAGCGAGCTACCGATCTGGCAGAGATGAAGCCCTGGATCTTGTTGTAAGGCTTCGGTGATCTGTTCGAGTTGCTCGTCGGCGTTCAACGCGAGATCGATGAAGATCCATTTGCGACCGCCGAACTCGCACACGCCGCCACCACTTCCGCCAAGCCATTCGTGCCGGATCTGATAGCCGAGCTGCCCAGCTACGTCGCTACATTCTTCAGTCAGTTCTACTGTGCGCATCCTAGCTTGTCCATTTAGCCAAGTCCGTGGCGATTCAATACGTGCCGAGGATTATATCGCGAACGGTTTCAGTTGCCCAGCTCGAATCGACGATACGTCAAAAGTACCTAAGTGATAACAGAGTAATGATTTAAGGTATTCGTGTCGCGTAAGACAGGCAGAACAATGTGACGCGGTAAACGAGTGAAACTACCTACGACTGTGCATGCTACCTCTGACGTCCCTAATCGCCCCCCACCGCACCCGCCCTGAGAAACATGAGCGAAACCCATCCGGACCTCGAGCAACAGATTGCAATTCTCAAGCAGCAGTTGGCCCAAGCGCAGAAGATGACCGCGCTCGGTGAACTCGTCAGCACGACGACGCATGAGTTTAACAATGTGCTCATGACGATCATCAACTATGCCAAGCTGGGATTGCGTTATAAGGACGATGCCTCGCGAGCAAAGGCCTTTGAAAAGATCCTGGCCGCTGGCCAACGAGCTTCGAAAATTACGAACTCGGTCCTCGGCGTGGCACGTAACCGATCTGATGCTTTCGAGCCGACCGATCTGTGCAGCTTGGTCGAGGAGTCGATGGTCTTGATGGAGCGAGAATTCAGCAAGTACCGCATTCAGGTCGACAAGCAGCTCAATAAAGTCCCGGAAGTGGTTGCCAACGGGAATCAGATTCAGCAAGTGTTGTTGAATCTGTTGATCAACGCTCGTCAAGCCGTGCAGGAACGAGGGCAAGTCTTGATCAAAGTCGAACATGATGAGACGAGCAATACCGTTGATCTGGTTGTTCGAGATAATGGGGCCGGGATCGCTGCCGAGAAGCTCCGCCGCATCTTCGATCCTTTCTTCAGCACGAAGTCCGGTCCAGATGAGACTGGCAAGGGGGGCACGGGCCTCGGGTTGTCATCGTGTCGTGACATTATCGACGCGCATCGAGGCAAGATTCGCGTTGAGAGCAGCGTCGGCAAGGGCACATGTTTCACGATTAAGTTGCCCGTCGCAAAGAAGACCCCTCGGCGAGCGCCGATCAGTAGCAATAGCTCGGAGATTACCGCAGCGTCGGTGGTGTCGCAATAACGCCAGAGGTGCCGCGCTAGGGCAACGTGATCTGCGTGGGCAAGCCACCGCTCGGGGTTGACGCGAACGGTGACTGGATGGCGAGGCGACTCTGGATGTTGGCGAGTATCTCTTGTTCTAATGTCGGGTCACGCCCTAGTGCGATCCAGCCAAGTGTTACGGGTATTTCTTCTCGTTCATCCTCGCCGCGCACTAATGAACCATCATGTCGATGTATGGCTTCGCCAACGGTTGAGTGCTCCGGCCGATCGACGTCTTCCAACTCCTTGAAGACAGAGACTTCGATCGAGTATCCCGAGGCCGCTGGCATGACGCGAACCGAGGCTCGTCGCCGAACCGATTGGAGCGTCGCATGTAGCTTTTCGTAGCCTCTGGTTGAATCTCGACGCCAAGGCTCGAACATCGTCGCTCCGGCACGCGGAACCGTCTCGATTCTTCCTTCGGTAATGACTCCGCCGACGATTCGGACTCGTTCCTCTCGCTCGATCTGAAAGTAGTCGTCGATCGTGTCGACAACTTGACTCCAAACGAATTCGTGATCGTCGATCGGCACGAAGATAGGGTTTTCGACGCGATAAGCCGCACCAACTGGCACCGACGAGCGAGGGCCGTGAAGTGATGGCAGGATGTGCTGTGAGCAACCCGTAGCCGCAACGAACGTTAGCAAAATGCAAGCGTAACGAATTGCCATGCGCGCGTCCGTGCGTTCAATGAAAGGTTGAGAATGCCGAGCCAAGAAAAGGTGGCACAGTCTCCAAGATCACTACCCGCTCTGCAAGACCAACTCACCAGCCTACGCCGCTCGACGCGTGCTAGCACTGCCAGATGCAAGCGACTCGACTTGTTCAGGAGTCAGCGAAAGAAATCGAGGTTGAGCGCCGGACATGTCTTCGATCAGGACCAGCGACTTGTCGTGCAACATTCGAGGTACATAAAACCAAGCATTTGTCAGCGACCCTTCGTCTTGATCAGCCGCAATCACTAGCAGGTCGGTGCTTTGCAATCCGTTTGCGGATCGAGCGAGGGCCGACAACGGATCACCAGGGATCACCCGTATGTTGGCACCGGTCGCTTTGAGCCGTCTGTGTGCTTCCTTGAGTGGCAGGCTCGTACCGCTCTCGTTGCGTGCTTCAAACAGATCGATTCCGGTATAGCGAATCTGCTCTTCGCGGCGATAGCGGCCAGCCGCAGAGATCATCCGACTTGCACGAGTTCCCAATCCCACCCCGACTTCGACGATCGATCGCGGAGCCGACCGGCGGATCGCTTGGTAAAGGGCCCGCTCATGGGCAGGCTTTGACAGTAAAGTAAGATAAGCAAACTTGAAAAAGCTTGTGTCGTTCACGGTTGCATTTCCTTGCGATTTATCTGACCTGGGATAGCACCAACTGTCTAGCCTCTCTCTTCAATGTCGGATCGAGCTCGCTACTGAGTCGAGACAAACTGGTCGATCTTTGACGGCGGCTCGGCCTCAGACGACGCGGCTCTGCGATTCCCTATGTCAACGCACGTTGCGAATTGTCTACATCGGCCAGTTGCTGTTTAAGAACCTGCGGAAGAATCGGCCATCGGGTTACCAGTTTTTCGACCCCGATGTGATCCGAAGTTTATTGCTGACCTATATTTTCGAGTGTTGGCACCAGGACGCGTGCCAGTTCATCGCTCTCCTCCCCACTAGCCCAAGTCTGGGCGACCGACGCCGACAGTTCGCTGCCGGTCTGGTCGACATGTGTTCCACGACCTGGGTTCAACAACCCTGACGAGATATTCCCATGCGTCCAGCCGATCGGTCTCGCGCGCTCCAGCGTCGCTCGCGTTACGAAACGTTTGAAGAGCGTCTTGCGCTGACGGCCCAGCCAATTGGCGAATCGTCTCTCGGCACGGAGCAACAACTCCAGCAGCATTACAGCGAATTGGCTCCGTCTGAAGTCGTGAGCCCGATTGGCGACTTTCAACTTGAAACAATTGCCGACGAGCGAGTCTCGACTCACGCGAACACGATTAATGGAACGTCCGGAGACGTCCACGATTTGACGGGTGTGAGTTACGTCTTCAATAACTACGGGTTAACCGGCACCGGCCAAACAGTCGCCGTTATCGATAGTGGGATCGCCTGGGACCATGTTGCGCTGGGCGGAGGTTTGGGCAGCAATTATCGCGTCGTCGGCGGCTATGATTTCGCTGAGGGTGATGACGATCCTTACGACGACGGGCCTTCTGGTTTCCACGGCACGCATGTCGCGGGGATTCTGGGAAGTTCGGACGGAGACCATCGTGGCGTCGCTTCGGGCGTCGACTTGGTGGGGCTGCGAGTGTTCGATGACGATGGTGCGGGGTACTTCAGCTGGGTCGAAGATGCGTTGCAGTGGGTGCATGATCATCGCGGCGACTTCGAGAATCCGATCACTACGGTCAATCTGTCGCTTGGTACGACTTGGAATGCCGAGGACGCGCCGATTTGGTCCACGCTCGAAGACGAATTCGCACAGCTCAAGGCGGATGGCATTTTCATCGCCGTGTCTGCAGGCAACTCGTTCAGCGAGTACGACGCAGCGGGCTTAAGTTATCCGGCCGCAAGCCCCTATGTCGTCCCCGTGGCCAGTGCCGACATCGACGGAACGATCAGCGATTTCAGTCAACGGAGTGCCCGTGTGCTTGCCGCGCCGGGAAGCTATATCACGAGTACCGTACCGGATCACGTCTTTGGAGCTGACGGCAATCCGAATGATTTTGGTACGTCCAGCGGCACGAGTATGGCATCGCCGTATGTTGCCGGAGCAAGTGTTTTGGTGCGGCAAGCGATGGACTTTGTGGGTATCCAGAACATCACGCAAGATACGATCTACGATCATTTGCGAGGGACGGCGGACATCGTCTACGACGCCGCGAGCCGCGCAAACTATCACCTGCTCAACGTCGAAGCTGCGATCAACGCCCTGTTGCCAAGCGATGACTTCGGCTCGACGAGCGGAACGGCGCATTCGCTCGGAATGTTGTCTGGCGCATCTTCGTTTGCGGGCATCATTGGCAATGTGACGGATGCCGACTATTTCAGCTTCACGGCAGGACAAACCGGCCAAGCGACCTTCTCCTTCGACACGACCCATGAGTTAAATCTCGCCGCGCAGAGAGTTAGCGGATCTGCTGCGTTCACGGACGGGATTTTGACGCTCGACGTTATCGCAGGCGGGACATACACATTCGCGGTCAGCACAACGGAGGGCATTGGTCGGTACGTGGCGAGCTTCAATATCACGAATGCGAGCGGTGGCGGATCGAGCAGCGGAGGCGAAGCTGCGGTCGATCCGATCGCTGGCGCAGCATACGAACTTGATCAAGCCAAGGATTTGAACTTCTCTGGCCAAGACTATTTGAATTGGGGTGGAACGAACGAGAAGTGGCTGCAAGGAAACGACGGATGGTATTTCATTCGTCCCAGTGGCGAAGTCTACAAGTGGTCCGGTTCCGGAAAAGCCAACGGCGACTTGGTCGCAACACTAGACGCTGGTTACTACGCCGACTTGAGCACGCTCTACGATGCTCAACCGCCAGCAACTTCCGCCGGTGGAGACGCCAGCACCGGAGGTGATACGGGAAGTGGCGATGCAACAGACAAGGGGAATGAGTCGACGAATGACGCCAACGGCGAAACAGGTGATGCGGGTTCGGGAGCTGAGTCAACGCTTGCCGCGAGCGCTCGCGAGCTGGATACGAGATACGGGTTCAGTACTGACGGCAAGTACTATGAAAACTGGGCGGGACACGGCGAAAAGTGGTTCCGTAGCGACGAGTTGGGCTGGGTATTCATCACACCGGACGGATCGGTCTACGACTGGAACGGCAACCAGGCCACAGCCATTAACAGCGCGAAGATCGCTCAGCTCGACACGAGTTTCCATCAAGATCCCACTTTGCTGACCGATCCGCTGGCTGACACTGGATCTGGCTCGGGGGGGCAAAGTGACTCAGGTGATGGAGCGAGTGATAGTGATGCCGAGGAATCGACCGATGCCGGTCAAGGTAACGACAAAGCCGAGGATGGCAACTCGGCGGCGAATGCTCTCGCAAAACGAGCTTTCGAACTCGACAAGCAACTCGGACTGCGCTCGACCGGCGATTATTACCATAACTGGGCAGGACTTGGCGAGAAGTGGATGACGTCCACCGGCAGCCAATGGTACTTTATCACGCCCGACGGCAACATCTATCGCTGGAACGGCAGCCAAGCCAGTGCAGCTAGCAGCACGCTTGTTGCAAAGCTTGATTCGACTTTTCATTCAGATCCGGGCAAGCTGCACGACGCGCCTCGTGTGAACGATAATGGTTCCATCACGATCGCGAGCATGCAAGCGGCCACGATCGAAGATGCCATCACCGTCGTCGATACACGCTCGGTTGTTACCGGCTTCTACGCCAGGCACAATTCGGCTGTCAGCAAGACGACCCGGGCTCACGATCACTTGTTCAACTCAGAGAAATCCGGCGTTGAAACGTTGTTAATCAATTTAAACAGGCCGGCCGCGACTTTACAGGACCGGGTTGCTGGTCAGCACGGCGCTCAACATCACGATGCAGTTACCGTTTCGACAGATTCCGAGAATGATGAACTAGCAGCGTTGGACGCCTGGTTTGAACTTTTATTAAGCCATGAAGATGCACGCGGATCGCTATGATCTTCAACTAGGCAGCTTTGGCGGGTTTGCTTGAACTTCCGGCGAAGGCATGCTGAAGAACTTTTCTTACGGCCCGGCAAGTGTCTTCCATCTCCTGTAGACCGAGTGTCGGATGGACGACGAACATGAGGCTGCTTTCACTGAGCTTCCGCGCGACGGGCAATGGCTTGAGCGGCGCGATGCCATGTTTGGAAAACGCTTTCTCGAGATAGATTTCTCCGCAAGATCCGCTCCCACAGAGAATCCCTTCGGCCTGTAACGCACGCAGGACTTGGTCACGAGTCCACTCAGGACCGAGTCTCGCGCTATCGATGAAGGCGTAGAATTTGTAGTAGCTGTGGCCAAATTCTTTGGTAGGCGATGGAACTGTGATTCCGTCAATCTGCGACAAGCCTTGCTCGAGTAATGCCGCATTCACTCGTCGCTTTTCGACCCAACCAGGCAGACGCTGTAGTATGATCCGCCCGATTGCCGACTGCATTTCCGTAATTCGCCAATTGGTACCAAAGTCTTCATGTACGAACTTAAAGACGCTTGGACCTGGCGTGTTGTAAACGGCGTCCCAGTCCTTTCCGTGGTCCTTGAAACTCCAGCACCGATTCCACAGGTCGCGATCATTCATCACCACCATGCCACCTTCTCCTCCAGTAGTGAGAATCTTGTCCTGGCAGAAGGAGAAGCAGCCAAGCTCGCCGATGCCACCGATTGGTCTCCCTTTGTACGTTGCGCCGTGGGCTTGCGCACAGTCTTCGATCACTTTGAGGTTGTGCTGCCGCGCCAACGCCATTATGGGATCCATATCACAAGGCCAGCCTGCGAGATGCACGGCGATGATTGCCTTTGTACGTGGCGTTAGGTGCGGGCGAATTGTCTCTGCTGTTAGATTCTGACTTCGCGAATCGATATCACAGATAACGGGCGTTGCTCCTCGCATTACAACCGCGCTGGCCGAGGCGATAAAGGTACGACTCGGTACAATTACTTCATCGCCTTGAGCTACTCCAAGTCCCGCGAGTGCGAGTTCTAGAGCCAATGTTCCGTTCGCGACAGCGACTGCATGATTCGTCCCGACGAAGGCCGCGTATTCTCGTTCGAACTTTCGGCCTTGTTGGCCGCTCCAGTAGTTGACTTTGCCGGATCGCAAAACTTCGCTTACCGCTTCGATGAGCTCTTCGTCAAAATAGGGCCAAGGAGCAAACTCGTCTGTTCGCGTCGGTTCTCCGCCCTCAAAGGCGAGTTTAGTGATATCGATCATGCTATTCCGCTATCGTGGCCGTATAGGTTGATGGTTCAAAGAGCGACTCCAAAGTCTGAGGCAGTGACCAGAGATCTCGGATCTCAACATCGGCCTTCTCTGCTTTTGTGACCTTGTGGTCTTCGTGCAAGCTTCCGGTTCTTCTAACGCGTACCGATTTCCACCCCAATTTGCGGCAGGAAAGAAAGTCCTTCGTTGGATTGTCGCCAACATAGACACACTGTTGTGGGGCGACTCCAAACTCTGCTTGGATTTCTTTGTAAGCTCGCGGATGCGGTTTCCAGTAATCAGTGCCCCACTCGCCCGTAAGCAAGACGCGGCTGCACCACTTTGTGAGGTTTAGGGCGCGCGTTTTGTTGCGTTGAGAAGCCAGTATGCCGTCGCTAATTACGGCTAGCGTTGTATGTGCCGCGAAGTGCTGGAGCATCGCTTGAGCATCTTCTTCTAGTGTGATTTGTGGTGTGTGTTGACGATATGTCTCGACCAAGTCTGCGATTACATTTACATCGTCTTGAATTCCACATGCACGGAGTGCCAAATTGAAGGTGTCGCCTCGTACGCCCGCGTCAAACAAATTGCCACACGCGGCGGCGAAGCTAGGCTGCCCAAATCTCTCTCGTATATGACTCCCGACGGCTTCGAACCCGCTGAAGATGTAATCTCGCTCGAGGTAAAGCGTGTCGTCGATATCGAACACCAGAACAGAGAGTCCGGTTAGGCGCATAATCCAACTTCCTGTGCAGTGGTGAACACCGCGTCATCCCAACGCGTCATCACAATACCTCCCTGCCAGTGGAGTGGACCCTCTTGCAGCGGCAACCCTGAGCCGATGCGGAGCAACGGACTTACGAAATCCGCGCCGGCATAATGAGCTATCGGGTATCCACCACCAAAGCGTGCATTGAGCTCAATAATACGAACGGTACCGATGTCGTCAATGAAGGCTTGATAGCAAAGCGGCCCCCAAGCATCCGGGAGATGTTTGCAGAGTTCTTGCGCAATTTGCATGAGACGTGGTTCTTTAACGGTGACACATTTCGAGACTTCCCCACCTCGCGTTTCTACACGAAGATGTGGAACCTCCGCCAGGCAACCGCCCTTGCCATCCGCAAAGAAGTTGACCGTGTATTCCTTGCCTGGTGCGAGTGATTGCAGCACTGGCAGCTCGACTCGTTTTCGATAAAAAGTACATGCCTCAGCATCTTCCAGAATATGTACGCCCGCAGAGGCACTCCCGAACCGCGGCTTAATGATTAGTGGGTAAGGAAGATCCTCAGCTGTCGACGCGACGTCGAAGTGTTCGATGACGGGCAAGCCGAGACTCTTGAGAAACTCATGTGTCGCAATTTTGTCGGCTGCAATTTTAATAGTGGCGGGCCCAGAGACAGCCACATGAACGCCAGCGTCCGAAAAGAACTCGCGATGTTGTGATAGAATTGCCAGTTCCGTATCAATGGTCGGAATGATCAACTTGACATCATGGTCGTGTGCATAGCTCCGAAGATGCTTGCAGAAAGAGTTGTCGGTACATCGGGGAACCTGTCCCCAGCCGTCGGCGAGTCGGCAAGCGGAAGACCATCGACCGGCATCAACGGCAAAAACTTTGCCACCAACGTTTGCGATCGACTCTTTGATGATCCGGACGAGAGCTCCTCGCCTTCCCGCACTCGAAATGAGTACATTCATTGCGCAGCTCCATTTTGTGTTATTGCTGGTTTCGCGATTAGTTCAAGTCCGCCGATATGAATCGCGGTTGTGAGACGCAACAACTTCACGGTCGCGAAGGCAGTTTGCTTGACCATGCGTCGAAGTAAATTGCCATGTGAGAACGGCCTGCCGATGTCGACTCGCAGCGTCGAGAATCCAGCGCTATCTAGTAGGTTTGTTAGTGTCGTCGGTGTGAACTGGAATAGGTGCTCCTGCGGACTCAGATTACTCCACTTGCCCGTCCGAAGGTACGACAAGAAACCAGCATCCTTAAGCCGCAAATAGTTGAAATTAGGGACGTAGATGGCGAGCGTCCCATCGGGCTTAAGTAAACGCCGTACATTGCGTAATGTGCCGATCGGATCATGGAGGTGCTCTAGCACACCGAGCATACAGATCACGTCGAAAGAGTTCTTATCAAAACCCGCATCCTCGAGGAAGCAGGCATCGACTCTACAATTTGCATATCGTTGCGCCTGTTCGGCAGTCGATTCATTTGGCTCGATTCCAATCACATCCCACTGCGCGGCCTTCTTGGCTTCCTTAAGTAAGTGTCCGCCCCCGCAACCTACATCGAGCAAGAGCCCGGGTTTTGCCAGTTGTGTTAGTCGATCCAACAAAGGAGCAAATCTCGAAGCACTGTTACTGCCATCCCAGCAATAGTTATTACTGATCGTGTGCTCCGAGTCATGCTGATAGACTAGCTGTGTTGAAGCAGGCGTCAGCCTTGGAGAGACATACACGAGATCGCAAGAAAGGCATCGGTTGATTCCCAGATCCACCGTCGCGTTGAGTAGTTGGTATTTCTCGGTAGCCAGCCGTTTGTAAGATGTCGCCCCACACAGGTTACACGGGACTTCTTCAGTAACGATCGAAGGGGAGTTGCGGTTTCTACTTTTCGCGCAGTTCTGTTGTGTTTGAATTTTGCTCACGGTACGCGTCCTTGACGCTTGATGGTCAACATCGTCGAGGGCCACACGGCGCGCGAGAAACTAGCAAAACACGAGAACGCGGTCCAGGGCAATCGACGACCGTACCGGTCCCGGTCCGGCCGGGCGGGCTGGCTGACTTAGGCCGCTCGCCGCCCTTCTTCACGCGAAGTTGTTCCCCAGAACTCGGGCATCGTTGCGTGTCCCGGAGATGTCACGTCGGACCGTCGGATCACTTTTAGAGCCGTCAGGAATAGAATCCGCAAGTCGAGCACCAAGCCGACGCGGTCGACATACCAAACGTCCATGTCGAATCTTTCTTCCCAAGTCACTGCATTTCGTCCGTTAACTTGCGCCCATCCGGTGAGACCAGGTTTGACATCATGACGTCGCGATTGTTCGCGTGAATATCGGTTCAGGTAACGTACAAGAAGCGGGCGTGGGCCCACCATACTCATGTCCCCCAAAATGACGTTAAATACTCCCGGTATTTCGTCGAGGCTGGTACTCCGCATGAACTTGCCAAAAGCCGTCAGACGCTCTGCATCGTCAAGCAAATTGCCCGCTACATCTCGTTCGTTTGTCATCGTGCGGAGCTTGAACATCATAAAGGATTGTCCGTTCTGTCCCGTACGAGGCTGCCGGAAGACGATTGGACGCCCGAGTTTCAATCGAACGAGTAACGCGAGGATTGCGAAAGCGGGGGCGAACGCCACGGCGAGGAGTGTCGCCGCCACGACGTCGAATACTCGTTTCAGGTACCAGGCGTAGAGCATTTGCTTCCTGTTCAGGCCGCGGCGCGGTGTGAGACTCGCGTCATGAGTTCGTCTAGCATTTGGGCGTGGTGACTTCGGTCAAAGTACTTTGCGACGTAGCTCTTTCCCGATTCGCCGAGATTGTTGGCGAGATCTGAGTCGTCCGCGAGACGTTTGACTGCATCTGCTAACGCCGAGTCGTCACCAGGTGTGATGAAAAGCCCTCCGCCCGCCGCCTCGACGACGCCTCGGATTACGCCATCGATTCCTAGAACGATTGGTCGTCCGGCGGCCATGTAGTCAAATACTTTGTTTGGGTATGTTGTTCGAAACATTGGAATGTCCTGTAAAGTAGCAATGCAGATGTTCGCGTGGGCCAGGATGTCAGGGATTTCCGTTTTTGGTTGGACTCCTGCGAATGTCACGTTCGAAAGTTGCAGCACCTTTGCAAGGTCCTCGAGTCGCGTTCGATCCTTACCATCTCCTACCAATAGAAAGTGAATGCGACTGTCACCTTTCAATCTCTCTGCCGCTCGCAAGATCGTCTGGATGTCGTTTGCGGTTCCGAGCGCGCCAGTGTAGACGGCGATTATCTTGTCCTGCAGTCCCAGCGATGTGCGAAGCGATCCTGACGAGGTGGGCTCGTCGAACATTTGCGGGTCAACACCGTTTGCAATAAACGAAATCTTGTTCGCTGTGACCCCCTTGCTCACCAAGTAGTCTTGAAATGCGGGCGAGTTAACGACGATGTGTGTTGCGCGGGCGTATAGGAATTGCTCGAGCCACCGCGCCAGAAAGATTAGCGAACGGCTCTTGAGGATGCCCATGTCGACGGCGAATTCGGGCCAAAGATCACGAATCTCTAGAACAAACGGCCGCCACCGTATTACGCTCAGACACCATGCTGAAAGTGCCTGAAAGAGTGATGGGCTCGTACCAATGACGACGTCGACTTTGCCAGCACAATAGCCGGCATAGATGGATGTCAGCATAAAGGAGAAAAAAGAAAGTAGTCGCCCAGCGAAGCTGCGATGTAGTGACGGAAATGTGTAAGCGCGTAGGAGTCTTATCCCATCTAATTCCTGTTCCGTAACCAATCTGACACTCGCAACGTTGCGAACGCCTGATAGATAACTGATGTCGCTTCCGACGATAGTGAATTGATGGCCTCGATCCACCAGCCGAGTTGCCAATTCGTAGTGGCGAGTACCGCCGGCATCTTGCGGCGAAACGAAGCCTTGGTGGATTAGCACGACATGCATGTATTGAACTCCATGCTATCTTCGAGTGTTCCCTGCAAGCTTAGTTGCGAAACGAGCTGCTCCGAAGCATTTGGCTCACTTCGGATCACGACATGTGCCTCCCAGCGTTCCGTCACTACCTTTAAGCTTCCGGATTCCCAATCGAGCTTATGTGCGTCGGGGCCGAGAAGCGTCCAAAAGTGGACAGAGTTGGCGCGAGCTATGCTCGCAAATGAAGTGGCTGGTTCTTTCGCCATGTAGGACGGGGCGTGCCATCCCCGCGGACTCTTAGCGTCGGCTTGTACGACGGAGAAATCAACCGGCGCGACTGAACTTGCGACCACGGTAGAAAACGGTCCACGTTCCGTTTGCAGTGTTAGGCGTCCCACGCGATCGTCAAACACGAACGGTACGCCCACATGGAGCCAATGCAAGCGGAATGTGTGTTGAATGCGTCCCGCAAGGTAATCAAGAACTAGCCAGTGTTCGTCGCCTAGCCGCAGTATCGCGCGTCGATGCGTGACCGGATCCTTCAACCGCTTGTATCCGTCGTGTTTGCCCTCCCAATACGCCAGTAAGCCCTTCGCAGAACGACGCACCGCAGAACCTTCCGCAGAAAGCCACGGGAGCCAAAGAAACCGGCTGGCCCGATCCATTTGGTCGGAACCGTCGACTGTTACTGTATTGTGATACTCAGTGCGTGAGAGTGGGTTATCCCACGGTTCCGTGGAGTTGTAGCTGTACGTTCCGGCATCGACAGCGATATTTTGACCTCGCCACCAAATGTCAGTGTGCAAGCAATCAGCTTGCGAGGGGCGGTGACGAAACTTCGCAGCTCGCACGAATGTAAAGCCGTTACTCCCACGTAAGGTGAAGTAGCCGCTGTCCTTGGCTGCGAGGTCGTTTTGTTCGGTGGGGCGGCAAGAGGCATCCACGGCATCCCGACCAAACAACCAGAGTATATCCTCGTCCCACGGACCGCGATCGTATTCGTGAGTTCGCCGAGTCAACTGGGCGGCAGCTTGAACCACGGGACGAAAGTCTCGAGGCTTGCAATTGTTTAGCGGTAAGATGAGTGCTCCGTCGTTTTGGCCGTAGCAGGGCACTTCACCGCTCGCTTTATCTTGAAGTTGAAGGAGAAGTTTGCCAGCGTTATCGATGCGGTCGTACAACTCAGAGGAGAAACGCTCGCTGTGTAGCTCGCCAAGACGTAAGCTCCAGATGTAGTTTTGCAGCATTACTCGATGGTAGTTCAGTGAATGCTGCGAGAAGCCACCATCGTCATAGATGAGTTGCCGGCCCAGACGTTCGAGCAGCTTTCGTCCGGTCCGCTTCCAGTGATTTGCGTCGCGAAATTCTGGGAACAGGAGGCCGATCGTAAAGAGGCCTGTTGCCTCGCCAATTCCGTGATTGTTCTGCTGGCTCAAGGCGTAGCTCAAGTTCCCGTGGATGCGTTTGCCCGAAACCGCGATCATCTGCGCCAATAAACTGAGTCGATGAGCGGTTGTCGCCGGACTGTCGGCGAATCCGAAGAAACCAAAGCACCACGCCATTACACGCAGCGCGACTTCCTGTCCACACTTCCAGTTTGGGCCGTATTGAGGCGGATTGTTCTCTCGCCAGTCCTCGACGAGTTGCCAAAACATCTCGGCAAAGGAATCATCACCGGTTCGCCAGTACATACGCACCAGCGCATACGTGAATGCGAAGCGACTCGGTTCCCAAACAACTTTTATGTCGCCGGAACCGAAATCGCGAATATCACTCCAGTGACGATCACTTGGCAACTTCTTCCCCGTCAAGCCATTGCTATTCCAGGCTGGAGGATTGCCGGTGCGAACAGACAAGTGTTCGAAGTATCGAGTCACGCCACGTTCAAGGTCGCCCGCGATGTTGTTTGGATGTATTTCTCCGACATCCCACTCGGCGAAGAACGTTGAATGAGTTTTCCGCTGGTCGCGATGGAAGAAAAAGGGAATGTCTGTGCCAAGCCGATATGCTTGATATCGACTTGGATCTGCGAAAGTGTCGTTGGACACGTATCGATCCAGCGGGTCTTTGCACCATTCAGTGGCCGGTAGCTTCAACCGCAACAGCCCGGCGCGTTGCCGGGCTGCATAGCAAGCGCGGAAGCCCAACCACCGCGGCCCAAGATGATTCAGTAACTGTGAGAATTGTCTAACCGTGGATGTCACGACGATTTGATTCTACGAAGTGGGATGCGAAATGCGTGCGTGCGTTCGGAGTTCGAGTGAGTCATGCTGTAGCCAACCTATAGCTTCGATCCAATTGACTTTGCAAGCAAAGGGGCAAGAGAAGTCCCCATCACGCGGCGCGACGAAGGAATTGCTTCGTCGCCTGTAACTCGCCGTTTGGTGCCTCTTCCGCGACGGACTCATTCGCTAGCACTCGGAGTACGTCACCTTCCATCTGTTTAAGGTTGCTATAGATGGGGTTGCTCCAATCCGTAATTCGTTGAGCTCGAACGGCATCTACAATTTCGCGAATGCCCTCTTCGAGACTAACTTCGGCACGGTATCCAAGTACGTTTTGGATCTTATCGAAACATACTCGGTAGTTGCGAGGGTCTTCGTCATTGCGGATGTGCAACGCTCTTGTCCCTGGTACCGACGCTGCGACGATTTCACCGAGTTCTCGGAGTGTGAAATTTTGGGTGTTATCACCGACGTTGAAGATTTCGCCGCCAACCCGATCTAGCGGAGCTTCTAGAGTCATGACAATCGCCCGGGCAATGTCGCGTGTGTTGACAAATGGTCGCCATTGTTCGCCATTGAAAATACTTATCTCACCATCCGTGACGGCTTTGGCGCTGAGCAAGTTCGCAACGAGATCGAATCGGGGTCGATGCGACCAACCATACGCAGTCGCGAGGCGGAGGATTGTGGGTTGAAAGACGTCGTCGACGGCGTCCAAGAGGGCGCGTTCGGCGTCGATTTTTGTCGTCGCGTAAAGGGACACCGGGTTCAAGCTGGATGTCTCATCAATTGTGTCATCGCTTGCGCCGTAGACGCTGCAAGTGGACGCGAACACGAATCGGGAGATCCCATACGCCCTTGCAAGCTGTGCAATCATTTTGGCAGCGCCGTAGTTGACAGCGATTGTGGCGTCTTCATGCACAGCGCAAGCTGGATCTCCAACGATGGCCGCCAAATGCACGATCGCATCGACCCCACGCATTGCTTGAACCACGTCCTCCACATTGCGAAAATCACCCCTTAACACCTGCAGTCGTGAGTGTGCAATGATATCGTTTAGAGATTCCGTTCCGAACAGTTGAAGATCAAGAATTCGGACGCGGTAGCCGGCTGCGAGTAGTTGCCGTGTCAGTACAGACCCAATGTAGCCCGCCCCACCAACCACGAGTACATCTTCGATTCGCGTCCCCTTCGCTTTAGTTCGTGGAGTCAGGTGGAACCTTGACGTGAAATAGATTCGAAGAAGCCGCGTAGACGATGCGGCTAGACAAAGGGCACCCCATGCTGGCACCACGACCCCACGAGATGGGGCTCCGCTGAACAGCACGATGCTTCCGAGGTGACATAGCGATCCTGCGATGCACGCGACCGCGATATGTGCGATTCGCTGCCGAACTCGTGCACCTGGCAACGGACGATATAGCTGTAAGCCAAAAAATAAGGAAGTCGCAAGGACTGCAAACGGAACCGCATTCGCGGCGTACATCTGAGAGACGGCTCCAAGCATCTCTCCGATGGACATTTCAAGCGATAGATGGCCTACATACGTTTCTCGGGTAAGGACGCCAATTAGCAATGCGCCACTCATCAATAAGAGATCGACGCCAATACGCCAGCAGACTTGTCGACGAGAAGAGGCTCCAAATAGAAAAGCATAGGAGGTTGTGAGCAACTTTGAACCTAGAACTAGGGAGTTAGCAGCGGTCATAGAATTCTACCCAGCGAGTTTAAAACGTCTGGCTTTTCGTGAGCCGAGGAGTGGGCATTGAATTGCAGTACCCACGAACGGGGTGATTGCTGAATCCTCGCGATTGTGGCCCAACCGCGAGGGCGGAAGATTAGCGAAACATTGCAGCTCGTGACAGGCCATTTTTTGGCAGGGGCACGCCAGTATTAGTGATCTCTAGCGTGATTCTGCTAGCCCCGATACTGACCTTGCTCGCGCCGAGCTACTTTCGTATTACTCCCCGATCAGTGCCGTACTCATCCACGGTCGAACATCAAGCCAAAGGGAATTAGCTGGTGTCTGGAATCCGCCCTCTGTTGATCTTGGGAACACGACCGGAAGCTATAAAAATGGCCCCGGTGATTCAAGAATGCCATCGTCGACCAGGCGTTGAGCCGATTGTTTGCTTTACCGGGCAGCATCGCGAAATGGTCGCACAAGTTGCTGCCTACTTTGGGATCGAGCCTGATCTCGATTTAGACTTGATGGTACCAAACCAAACCTTGGGAAGTCTGACTTCGCGATGTTTGGATCTACTCGACCAGACAGTTCGCAAATACTCACCCGATTGCATTATTGCGCAGGGTGACACGACAACCGTCATGGTGGCATCGATGGCCGCGTTCTATCACCGAGTCCCATTTGTTCATGTCGAAGCAGGTCTGCGGACCGGCGATTTGTATTCTCCGTGGCCTGAAGAGTTCAACCGTCGCGTGGCCGGCTTAGTCGCGAATCTACATTGTGCTCCAACGAATCGCGCCGCCGAAAACCTACTTAATGAAGGCGTTGCTGCTGAGCAGGTTTATGTTACGGGAAACACGGTAATTGATGCATTGCTTTGGACGATTGATCGGGAGCGCACTTCCGGCGAGCAATGGATAGAAAAATACTCAACCTTGACTCGACCGAAAATGGTCCTTATCACCGGTCATCGTCGCGAGAATTTCGGAGCGGGTTTTTCCCAGATTTGTGACGCGGTCGGTCTGTTGGCGAAAAAGTTCAGTGAAACGGACTTTGTCTATCCGGTGCATTTAAATCCCAACGTACAAGAGCCCGTTCGTGAAGCTCTTGGCGACATTGAAAATGTCCATCTAGTACCACCCGCTTCCTACCCTGAGTTTGTATGGCTAATGGATCGTGCATACTTGGTTCTGACGGATTCCGGAGGTGTACAAGAGGAAGCTCCTTCGCTACGCAAGCCCGTACTTGTCATGCGCGACACGACTGAGCGTCCGGAGGCTGTGGACGCCGGGGGCGTGGAACTGGTCGGAGCCTCTTGTGTGAACATCGTGCGTGCCGCCTCCCATCTGCTTCAAGATCCGGTGGAGTACTCTCGGCGGCAGATCGATTCCAACCCATATGGTGATGGTAATTCGGCTCGTCGCATTATGGAGCTGGTGGAGAGCCGCGGTTGGGAGTCGCAGACCTCAGTTCGGATCGCTGCCTAACGAATTCATCGACACCAGGAGAATATGCGCGTGACTTGTGAAAACAATGAAGATGGCGGGATTAACGTGGGGTACAAGAAGGTTTGCATCATGGGGTTGGGCTACATTGGTCTGCCGACCGCGGCTGTTTTGGCCAAGCAAGGACACGACGTTATTGGGGTCGATGTAAGGTCTCATGTTGTAGAAACGATTAATCGTGGTGAAATCCACATCCACGAGCCTGGCTTAGGGGAACTGGTAAACGAGGTTGTGAAGGCTGGGAAATTGAAGGCTTCATTGCAACCCGAGGAAGCCGATATCTTTTTCATCTGCGTTCCTACTCCGATCAATGAGGACAAATCACCAGACTTGTCCTACGTTCGTACAGCGTCTCAGGCGATCCGTCCCTACGTCAGAAAAGGTTGCCTAATCATCTTAGAGTCGACGAGCCCTCCGAAAACAACAGCCGACGTCGTCGTGAGTCATGCAGTGAATGAAGAGTGGCAGGTCGGCGAGGACATTTTCGTCTCGCACTGCCCCGAACGCGTGTTACCAGGGAAAATCCTTAGAGAGGTGGTCGAAAACGACAGAATTATAGGCGGTGTTACTCCACGCTGTACGGATTTGACTGCCGCGTTCTACGAGGGGTTTGTGACCGGTGCCGTCTACCGCACGACGGCGATTACTGCGGAAATGACGAAGTTAGTCGAGAATGCATATAGAGATGTAAACATTGCATTTGCAAATGAGTTATCCATGCTTGCCGCCGGATTTGGAGCAGATGCACACGAGGTTATTAAACTCGCCAATCGTCATCCTCGCGTCGATATCTTGACACCAGGTCCGGGTGTAGGCGGGCACTGCATCAGTGTGGATCCGTGGTTCCTCGTGCATGCGTCACCCAAGGATACCCCGCTCATTCACTGCGCCCGGATGGTAAATGACTCAAAGCCAGAGTTTGTAGTTGACCAAGTCTTAGCCTACGCATCTCAATTGGATTATCCAAAGGTGGGCTGCCTAGGATTGACCTATAAGGCGGATGTGGATGATCTCCGCGAGAGCCCGAGCTATTGTATCGTGCGCGCGCTCATTGAAGCTGATGTGGCAGAGGTCGTCGCATGCGATCCATACGTCAAGCCCGCAGAAGTTCCGGGAGTGACACTCGTTGGGTTGTCTGAAGCAACGCATGATTGCGACATTGTGGTATTGCTAACCGATCATGAAATCTTCCGAAATCTGCCCGTCGCGATGCTTCTGGGGAAGAAGGTCGTCGACACTCGCGGAATCTGGCGAGATCAGATGGCTGGGGCCGCTGCGCCGATCGATCGGTATGCGGCGCGAGCCGCCTAGTCTAACTTGCTCCGAACGCCGCATTCGATGCCTCGCGGAGTTCGTTGTCTGCCCCCGGTTGATGCATGCTGTCGAAATTGAGCGCGAGCGCGTACGCAGTACACAAGCGGAGTCTGCGATTTGGCACTGCTGATTGTGGGTCGGTCAGTAACACAAGGAACGAAGTTAGCTTGAGGGCGTCGTTGCCACATGAGCGAAATAATGAGATTGACGGCATTTCATACTCTCGGGTAACGTCCGCGCACTACCAATCTGGCGGATGCCGAGCTTTGGCCCATTCGCGACGCAACCTACGGTGTGGATGTTGGGAGTTGGCGGCTGAGAGTGCCGTTCCGGTGATCAACCGTGAAAACTTTAGTGACGCAACTGACCTAAAGAGTTGAGGTGGGGATAGACTCGTGAACACGAAATGCTCGGAGACGACGATAGAGATTCTTGGGCGGTCCATCGGCCGACGGCAGCCTGTTTTCGTGATTGCTGAGGTTGGCCTTTCTCATGAAGGCAGCTTGGGAATGGCAAAGGCCTTTGTTGAGGCACTCTCATGCACCGGTGTAGACGCTGTTAAGTTTCAAACGCACATTCCCGAAGCTGAGAGTACGGATCGCGAGGCATTTCGTGTCAAAGTATTCCCGCAAGATGCGACACGGTCCGACTACTGGCGTCGTACAGGATTTCAGGCCAGTGAGTGGATGGAACTCGCTGACTATTCTCGTCGCAAGGGACTCGAATTCCTAAGTTCACCCTTTAGCGAGGCGGCAATCGATCTTTTATTAGATTGTCGAGTTCCGGCATGGAAAGTTGCCTCGGGAGAGATCTGCAATACTCCGCTACTCGAAAAAATGGCAGAAACCAACTTGCCAGTGTTGTTGTCCAGCGGTATGAGCTCTTGGATTGAGTTGGATGCAGCGACTCGGCTCTTACGTCAAACGAATACACCATTTGGTATTCTTCAGTGCACTTCGGCATACCCTTGTCCGCCCGAATCGTGGGGGCTCAATATCGTGCCGGAGATGGAAAGCCGGTATCAGTGTCCGGTCGGGCTAAGCGATCACTCTGGAACCGTTGCGCCAAGTCTCGCGTCGATCACTCTCGGCGCGAGCATATTGGAGTTTCATGTTACGTTCCACCCGCAAATGTTCGGGCCCGATGTGTTGGCGAGCTTGACGATTGAGGAAACGAAGTCACTAGTAAGCATGGTACGCAAGCTGGAACTGGCGTTTGCCAATCCTGTCGACAAGGACGACGTAGCGGCAAACTCAAGTACTATGAGACGATTGTTCAGCAAGAGCATTGTTGCTGCTCAATCCATTCCGGCGGGGACGATTCTCAATCGTAGCCATCTTGCCTTCAAGAAGCCTGGCGACGGAATTCCTGCCGGCAACTACTCGATGGTACTTGGCAGGACGGCGAAGTCCGATCTCGTAGCAGATCAGCGAATACTGGATTCAGATTTACACAAATGACCGAGGCGAAACGCAAAATCTGCGTCGTGATAACGGCGCGTCCGAGCTATAGCCGCATCAAAACTGCGCTTGAGGCGATACGTGATGATCAAGCGTTGGAGTTGCAACTGGTGGTGGCCGCATCGGCTGTATTGACGCGTTATGGAAACGTGATGGAACAGATCGTAGATGACGGTTTCGAGATCACCGAGAAGGTATTTATGGTCTTGGAAGGTCAGAACCCAACCTCGATGGCAAAGACGACGGGAATTGGTTTGTTGGAGCTTGCCACGACGTTCTCCAATTTGAAGCCCGATATCGTTGTAACAATCGCTGATCGTTACGAGACTATTGCGACAGCGATTGCTGGTGCCTATATGAACATTCCGGTCGCGCATGTTCAGGGCGGAGAGGTTACTGGATCGATTGACGAAAAGGTCAGGCACGCCGTCACAAAGCTTTCCGACATCCACTTAGTTGCATCCGAAGCCGCTCGCGAACGCGTCATCCGAATGGGAGAAAACCCAGCGGCGGTATTCTGTACTGGTTGCCCATCCGTCGATCTTGCCGCTCAAGTAATGTCTCGCCCGAAGCTGGCCTTCGATCCGATGCAAAAATACACCGGCGTCGGGCCGAAACTTGACTTGTCTGAGGGGTACGTCGTGGTCATGCAGCACCCAGTAACAACGGAGTATGAGCAATCCCTGCGACATGTTTGGCAGACGCTAGAGGCCATGGATAAGCAGAAACTTCCCGTGCTTTGGTTCTGGCCGAATTCAGACGCAGGCTCTGACGGTACGTCATCGGGTATCCGACAATTCCGCGAGCAGGGCCGCGACTCTCGATTTCACTTCTACAAAAATATGTCCCCACACGACTTCCTGCGGCTGCTCTTGGATAGCCGGTGTCTAGTCGGCAACAGTAGCGTTGGTGTACGAGAATGTGCGTTCCTTGGAGTCCCGGTCGTCAACATCGGAACGCGCCAGGTTGGTCGTGATCGCGGAAAGAACGTCATTGACGCAGACTATGACGTCGAAGCGATCTCAATCGCCGTTGCAGAACAATCCGAGATTGGGCGGTACGAGTCCGACTCGATCTACGGCAGTGGCAACGCCGGCGTTCAGATCGCCAAAATCCTGAGAGAGATTCCCATAACTAATCAGAAACGGCTTCAATTCTAATGCTTGTACTTGGCATAATTCCGGCGCGCGGTGGCTCCAAAGGTGTGCCACGAAAGAACATTCGCAATCTCGGCGGGAAGCCACTGATCGAGTACACCATCGACGAGTGCAAACGGACAGGGTCGCTCACGCACTTTGTCCTGTCAACGGAAGATGACGAGATCGCTTCGGTGGCGCAAAACGCGTCTTGTCGTGTCGTTCGTCGTCCGGCGGAATTAGCTCAAGACGATACGCCGTCGCTGCCGGTTGTTCAGCACGCTCTTTATACCGCAGAACAGGATCGCGGCATCATTTATGATGCGGTTTGTCTCCTTCAACCAACGACACCGTTTCGCAAGGCCAAGGAAATTGACGAAGCTGTTAAAATGCTCGCGGAATCTGGTGCTGATTCTGTCGTTTCCGTGTCGCAAGTGCCAGACAAGTATCATCCGAACTGGGCGTTTATGCGTGACGAAAGTGGCAACCTTGTTCGTTTTCTAGACGGAAAGTTGGAGTCTCGGCGGCAATCGTTGACCCCAGCGTATCACCGCAACGGGCTAATCTACTTGACGCGACGCGAGACGCTTGTCGAGAACGACTCGCTCTATGGCGATCGAATTTGCAGTTTGGTGATGGACGGAGGCGGATGCATCAACATCGACACGCCGGATGATTGGTTGTGTGCAATTCGTGCGATTCAGCAAGCGGCGGCTTAAGAGGACGGGGCGATTGATTTAGCGAGAAGTCGTCGCTCAACGAACGGAGATGAAGAGCGAGTTGTTCATGAAACTTCTGGCCTCAATGTGTCAGCGCAAGTTCCGTTAACGGTCGAAGTTCAAGATTAATCAAATCGAGCTCAGCAAGAACAAGGGGAGAACGATTGAACTTCAATAGCAGCGCGTCCCCCAGTAGTACTTCCTCTACTGTCGCCGTACCACCAACTGGATTGTTTCGAGAATCTCAGTCCGAGTCGGTGAGTCAAAATCGCCCGTTAGTACTATTCTCCATTACCATGGGGTGGGGAATTCGGAACTTTGTACATACCGGCGTTTTTGACGAAATTTCTAGATTTGCCGATGTCGCAGTCGCCGCTTCCACGGATCTCGTCCCGTATTTCGAGTCGCTTAGGGAGGCGGGGAGGATTGCGTGGATTGTTGAGTTGTCTTCGACCGAAAAGAGACTCTCTCGTTTGGCCCGGCAGGCGAGAAAGGCCGTGTTGCAAGGAGCTTTCGGCATTAGTACGGCGCGCATTAAGTGGCAAGAGAAGGCGCGTGGTTCACTTGGGCTCGCTTGGCGGTCTGCCAAGTGGAAAACGCTTTGTGCGATATCGTCACCTTGGCAATTGAACGCGCTGGAACGGTTTGAGGACCGAGTTGATACCAGTCAACAGGGCCCCATGCCGCAACGGCCTAGCGTTCTCGTTAACTGCTCGCCGTTTGATCCGCGAGATAGGCAACTTCAACGCTGGCTCCAGCACGACGCGGTACCATCAATAGCTGTTATTCCAAGTTGGGATAACCCATCCACAAAAGGTTGTATATCGACGGGGGTCAATAGAGTACTCGCTTGGGGCAGTTTTCAGAAACGCGAGCTAGAACGCTATTATCCAACGATCGACTCTGATCGTATTCGCCTCGCCGGAATCCCGCAATTCGATCTCTACAACCAAGATCTTTCAGCGGCGTTCGATCGTCAGCAGTTCTTCGATCGCTACTCAATTCCCGCCGCCAGTCGGGTCATTTTGTATGCGACCTGTAGTGAACGGCTATTTCCTCGCGAACCTGAGGTCGTTGCGCACATTGCAGCCGCGACCGAGCAAGGCCGCTTTGGCGAAAGTGCGCATGTCCTGATCCGTTGTCATCCAGCGGATAGGGCGGATCGCTACCGAGAGTTCTGTGGCAACGGTCGAGTTTCCATTTTCCCTTCGTCGGTGAAGTCTTCACAGAGTCTGCAAAGTTGGACGCCACCAAATCTGGAAACAACCATCCTTGCTGCCACCCTCAAGCACTGTGACGTATGCATTAACACGGCGTCGACGATGACACTTGACGCACTTGCGTGCGGTAAGCCCGTGGTCAACGTTGCCTATGACGGGGACGCATCTCTTCGATATTTGCAGTCGGTGAGACGCTACTACGACTTCTGTCACTACCGTCCGATCACCGATTCGGGAGCTGTGTCGATTGCGCACTCGCGGCAGCAATTGCTAGATTCGATAGAAGAGTCAATGCGGCATCCCGAGCGATTTGAGCGGCAACGCCAGGCCCTGTTAAACTCGCATTGCCATCGTCCTCCTACCGGGAGCGTTGACTTCATTGTGAAAGAAGTCAAACGCGTTCTTGCAGAGTCGGCAGTTAGCGTGAGCTAAAGCGTGTAGCGTAAAGGACGGAAGGCAAATGAATATGAGTGCAAGTCGCGTCCGCTCAGTCAGACAGTTGTCTCCGCCGCTCCATCGACAAAGATCCTGGAACGATGGCAGCGCGCTGGTGGGCGAGCTAATCTATGAAGTAGCACCGCGCGCATCGTTTGCCTTGATAGGCGGCGCGCTGATTGGGGGTGTTCTCGCGGCACTTGGTCTGTCCAACCTCGGAATGATCGAAACTTTTGTTGCGGCATCTTTTTGGACCGCGGCCTTGATGACCGCCACGTTTCGCGGAAATGTTGGTCGAATGCTCTTCTGGGTACTCTTGATCGATGCGAGCCTACTAATCTATCAGGTGAGCATCCATCAATTCGTATTAGACGAGTACAAGATCGTGCGACTTGGTCCGCCCGTACTGGCTGCCGGACTCTTGCTACTCACTGGCAGCAGTCGAACGACGGGACATCGCTTCGTATACATTACTTGGATCTTATGCAATCTTCCTGCATTATTTTCCGGATTGACTAACGAGTACCTGTCACTAGCAGACACGATTGTCGTGGTCGCTTTTAACACACTCTACCCTCTAGCGATCTACTATGCCGTCCAGTGCGAAACTCATGCTGATGAGCGAGCGTTTGATCGCATTTCGTTATCGGCAATCGTTCTTTGTATTGCTCCAACCGCACTCATGCCTGTTGAGCTGGCGGCCCGAGATAGTAGCAGTTTTGCGTCATTACAATTTGGCGGGCGAGCCTACTCCGTAATTGGTGCACTCTATTTGTTATGGCCGATCCTCGTTACTCGCCTGACTGTGTGGCGGCCAAAGTTGCGCGCATTGTCCATAGGTGCAATTCTGTTAGTTTTTGCGACATCTTTTTCACGTGGTGCGATGTTGAGCTTGTTCTTGATGCTTACGGGAACCGTGATCTTCGCGGGAAAATCACGGGGAAAGCTTGTATCGGGCGTTTTGGCAACAGGACTTGTGCTTCTTGGGATTGGGAGCGTGTTGTTTCAGGAGCGGCTAGGTGAAGGCGTATGGTTCTGGCTGCTGCGGATGAATGTCGCATCGAACTTGTCAAACCACATGATCTTCGACGTTCAAGAGTTTCTACTAACGGATCGAGATTCGATTTGGCAACTCGCAGTCACTTTCTTTGGATGGAGCCCTCTGTGGGGGCATGGCATCGGATCCACGCCAGTGCTCCTCGATACCGTGACTTCAGGACGAATCGCATTTAGTGGAATGCATAATTTTTTCCTTACTGTGCTGGTTGAACGCGGTTTAATCGGTTTCGCGGGTCTTCTCTTGCTGTGTGGGCGCATCGCATTGTTGACATGGATGGGGCCACCCGAATCGCGATTCTTCGTTGGATACTCTTTCTTCGTGTTCCTGTTATTCGCCAATAGCACGGGGGTCGAGCTGTTTTTGAACAGCTCCAAATCGTTCAATGTGACCATAACAGTCTATTTGTTTATGCTTCTCGCTTGGCTCGAGCGGAGAGCGGTGGGGCATCCTTCTTACCAACTGGCCAAGAAATGAGATTCTTAGAACAGACAAGCTTGCTGTTTGCCAATCGTCTTGCTGCCGCTGGGCTAGCGATCGTCATTGGTGCCTTAAGCGCACGAATCTTGACCCCGGCAGAATTAGGCGCAATGGTCGCAGTCGTTGCAAGCGTTGCCCTGCTGATGCGTATGGCATCCCTAGGGCTCGGTCAGTCGGCGCAGTATTTTGGAGCACGCGAACGCTCGGATGAGACATCGTTTGGGAATTCCTTGCTTGTCTGCGCGCTTCCTCTGGCCATCGTGCCCGCAGTCGTTCTCACATTGGCTGAACGGTTTGCAGGAAGTTGGGTCGTCGGGGCAGACAGCAATGCACGAGTGATTTTCGCAATCTTGATGTATGGCATTCCTCTGTCCATGATCCACTTCATCGCATCGCTCTATTCCTTGGGGCGTCGTGAAATGAGGGATTATATGCTTCTTTCACTGCTTCCGATGTTTGCCTCAGTCTTCGTACTCGGATATGCAAAGCTGATGAACCTTGGGCTGCAAGCCGTGATCTGGGCCTGGATGACGCAGTACGTAGTCTCTTTTGCGATTGGCTTGATGGTCTTGAGTAAGAAAGGCGTGCACACGCCTGTTCGCCCGCTGGCCGCCGCGAAACGACTGTATGGCTACGGTGGTCGATCGTATCTAGTTGCGCTGGCCGCTTTCGCTGCGACGCGTTTGGGGTTAGTGATCGGAGTATGGTACACAAGCGATGCCGAAATGGGGTATTTCGCTGTGAGCCGTAATTTTGCCGATGTTCTATTGTTGCTCTACGGCGCGGTCGGTCCTCTGGTGTTCTCTTACGTAAGCGGAATGACAACTCCTGATGAATACCATCCGTTTATCGGGCGCGTCTGTCGAGTTTCGATACTTGCGTTCTCCGGGATCGCACTTTTGATTGGATGTGCGGCGCCTCTTGGAGTGCCGTTTGTGTTTGGAGCGGACTATGCCGGACAGCATGTCATCGTCTGGTTGCTCTTGCCTGGGCTAGTTGTCAGCGCGATTCAGAGAAGCCTAGAGAATTATCTATACGGTCGAAATAAACAGTCCTGGCTGGCCTACAGCCACGCTCTTAGCATTGTGTTACTGTGCGCCTTTGTGGCACTGCTGGCACCGCGTTGGGGAGCGCGCGGCTTAGCGCTGTCCACGACGCTAAGTTGCTTGGGATCTTTTGCGTTTACGGCCATTGTCGCGTTCGTTACCGACGGGCTGAATCCCGTTAGCCTTGTCTGGCCTCGAATGAGCGATTTCCGGCTAGTATCTCATCGTATTCAATGTCTTGGTACACGAGTTTATGGACGACAAACTGATTGATCGGCTCTGCTGCCCATCTTGCCGGGCACAGGTGGAGTTTCAGGGGGATGCGTTGTCCTGCGCCGAGTGCGAGTGCAGCTATCCCTGCATTGGTGGTCGTCCTTTGCTCGTTCCTTTTCTCGAAGACAAGGCGCGATTTGAGGCCTTATTGGAAGCCGCGAGTTCGTTACCACCTCGGCCTTCTAGCGATACGTCGCCAGAAGGCCTTGATGGAGACATCGAAGGCTTTTTCTTCCGAACGCTATTTCGTCAATTTGATCGTCGCGATCCACAGTGGGCTTTTTTAGGACGAAAAATTACTGAGATGGTCGCGAGAGTTGGCGAGGGTTTATCGGTGCTGGACATAGGTGCTGGGGAATGCAAGTACGCGACCCTCTTAGGTCACGCTGATTACGTGAGTACGGATCTGGTTTTTTCATCGGATCGCCATGACTTCTCTCTGATCGATGTCGTTGCGGATGCATCAGCAATACCCTTTCGCGACGCTGAATTCGATGTGGCCCTCAACCTCGTCGTCCTTGAACATGTACCGGACCCGTGGTTAGCGGTCGATGAAATGGCCCGGGTGCTGAAGCCCGGTGGTATCGCCTTTGCAATGATTCCCCTCGTTCGCCCTGAACACCTTGCACCTTTCGATTTTCACCGATTCACGCGTTACGGCATTCAGCGGATGTTTGAAAACAGCGGTTTTCGAGTCGATTCAATCGAGGGCAGCAACGGCACCTTTTGGACGGCGGTCCATTACGCTCGAATGATTTCCAAGACCGAGCCGCTAAAACGCTATGGTCGGCGGAGTATTCGCGGGATGTTTTTGAATCGGCTCTGGCACTTGCTGCTCTGGCCACTTGTGTTTTATGCGCGTCGAAGTGACAAGTCTTATGGTGACGAGTTTCCAATGTACTTCTGGGTTCAAGCGACACGAGAGCCAAGTGGCGACTAAGAAAGAACGTAGCGTCTGCATCGTCGGGCCATTGCCGGAACCGATTGGCGGTGTTTCAAGCCATATCGCGAGACTGGCTGCCTTCTTAGTTGCCCACAAGATGCGCTGCTCGATTATCGACGCCTATCCATCGGGTAAAAAAGTCGCCGTCCGTGGAGTGGAGCATCACGTGACCGACTCGCTAGGAAGTCCATTGGGAATCCCGAGATTTCTATATGCACTATCTAGAATGCGATGCGATGTCGTCCACTTTCACTATTCAAGAATCTCAGGTTGGTTTCTGCTCGTTCTCCTGATGTTGAAACAAGAACGAGCGTTCGTGCTCACACTACACCACGGCGACCAAGCTGGCGTATTCGAAAACGCACGTTGGCCAACTCGATTCTTGGCGGCTCGTGCACTTCGTCGAATGGACATCATTGTTACGTTGTCTGAAGAGCAAGCGGCTTTTTATCGCACTCTTGGCGTCGCCCCGGGTCGTCTAAGTCGTTGGAGTGTGGCACTTCCGCTCAACATCAGCCCCGATGCTTCGCTGCTACCCGAGTCGCTGCAAGAACTTCGAGCGTTTGAAGACGGCGGTGACGAGACACTTCTTATGACGTCCGGGTATCCTACCGAATCGTATCGATATGAATATTGTTTGGAACTGCTGGACTCTCTTTCTTCAACGTCCTCTTGCCGGTTGATTGTGAGTCTATATGGGAAGGCATCCAATGCGGGTTACGCTGATGCGTTGCGACGGCGCCTCGCAGAGCATCCGAGAGTGATCCTTGTAGACCCGTTACCGGCAGCAGCTTTTTTGGCGCTTCTCGCCAAGGCGAGCCTCTATTTGCGTCCATCCACAATAGATAGTTATGGCCTCGTTATCACCGATGCAATTGACGTCGGAACTCCTTGCCTTGCATCGGATATTTGCGATCGCGATCCTCGCTGCGACACTTTCCCCGTCGCGAACAAACAAAGCTTCATGTCGCAGGCCCTGGAGTTCGTTGCTTACGGACGCCGAGAGAGAAGTTGCACTGCGGGTGGGGAATTCGATTCCTCCGCATCCGAGGAAATTGTTCGTTGTTATCAAAGACATCCAGCAACGAGCCTGTGATTCCTGTCCTTAACTCACGGCGTTCGGTAATGAAGCCGTGGATGTGTTGGTGATTCAGTGTGGCATCGGTCCGGCCCGAATTGCCAGCGAGACGTTACAGCTGTGGAGCAACTAGATTGTCGACCTCTTTCTAATAACGCTTCTTCACGTTCTCGCAGGACTTCCGCACGACGCAACGCTGCTAGCGGCATGGATTTCCGGGGTTGATCTAAATGCTCTGGTGGCGGGCATATCTAGAAGTGTTTGCTATCGCCATTGTGACGATTTGCATATTCGAGAGTAGTTCCTTTATCTACGTTCAATTCTAGATGCACCGTGCTGCCGAATTCGGCTGGTAACCGAGACTTCTTCAGGCTAGAGTATCGGCCTTCTTTTTGAATCCTTTCGTCAACCTGAGCTACCCATGAGACAAGTGACCCAGAATGTCCGTAACGGAAGCCTCTCTCTAGACAATGTTCCCGCACCAGCGGTTCGGACTGGGCATGTGCTGATTGCCAATAGTTATTCGCTGATATCAGCCGGCACTGAAAAGATGGCGCGCGGACTCGCGCAGAAGTCATTGCTGGCGAAAGCGAAAGAGCGTCCAGATCATGTCAAGCGAGTCATGGAAAAGCTTCGCAACGAGGGCGTTTGGAACACCATACAGCAGGTTCGGGAAAAGCTAAGCGAGCCGATGTCCATGGGCTATTGTTCTGCCGGGGTGGTTGTCAGCACCGGCTTCGGCGTGAGTGACTTCCAACCAGGCGACTTGGTCGCATCCAATGGTGGGCATGCAGAGATGGTGTGTGTTCCCAAGCATCTTTGTGCGAAGGTACCGAATAACGTCTCACTTGATCAAGCGGCGTTCGCAGTGCTCGGAGCCATTGCGATGAACGGGGTGCGACTATCGAAAGGAACCATCGGGGAATCTGCCCTCGTCATTGGTTTGGGACTGGTCGGACAAATCAGCGTTGGGTTGCTTAAGGCAGCCGGGCTCCGAGTCATCGGCACGGATCTGGATCCATCTAAGTGCAGCCTGGCGGAAAAGATGGGAGCCGACTTTACCGTTCCATCGATTTCAGCCTCAACAGTATCCGCCCTGACTGGCGGAATTGGCGCTGACGTAGTGCTTATCGCAGCCTCAACGAGTTCGGATGCACCCGTCGAACTGGCGGGCGAAGCGGTGCGACAAAAGGGGAGAGTCGTCGCCTTGGGGGCTGTCGGGATGAACTTGCCCCGACGCCCCTACTACTTCAAGGAAGCCGAGTTTGTAGTGTCGTGTTCGTATGGGCCAGGACGATACGATCCGAAGTATGAGGAAGGTGGCGTGGATTACCCATCTGCGCATGTACGTTGGACGGAGCAACGAAATATGGAGTCGGTCTTGGGGCAAATATCTGCGAAGCGTCTGGATCTTGCCCCGCTCATTTCACACCGATTTGCGATCAATGAAGTTAAGAGAGCCTATGACTTAATAGAATCAAATGACGAGTCGTATGTTGGCATCGTGTTGGAGTACCCGGAGTACAGTCTGAATGTCCAAGTTCCAACGCAAAGACTCCGATCGCAACCCAGTAAGAACTCCACGATCGGCATCGGATGTTTGGGAGCTGGAAACTTCGCCCGGGCCGTGCTTCTGCCTGCGTTGTCTACCTATTCTGACCTTCGCCAGGAAATTGTATGTTCGGCCGGCGGAGCGACCGCAGCATTTTCGGGCAATAGATTTGGGTTCGCTGTTGCGACTAGCGATGAGCGGGAGGTAATCGAAAATTCAAATGTTGACGCGTTAATTATTGCGACCCAGCACCAGCATCATGCGAGTCAAGTATTGGCGGGGCTTCGTGCAGGGAAGCATGTCTTTGTCGAGAAGCCGCTATGCCTGACCGTTGACGAGTTGAGTGAGATCGAGGCGGAGATCTTGCGAGCGGATACGACATCGAGTCCAATCGCAATGGTGGGCTTCAATCGAAGATTTTCACCGGCAGCAGTCGCCGTCCGCGAGTACTTTCAAGATACGGTCGAACCGCTTACCGTTTCGATTCGATTTAACGCTGGCGTGATCCCTGAAGATCACTGGACACAAGACGAAATGCAGGGTGGCGGGAGGATTATTGGAGAAGCCTGCCATGCAATTGATCTGGCAACCTATTTGGTTGGCGCGCCGGTTGCGAGAATCTTTGCGGAATGTGTCGGCGGCCCAACTAGGCCTAGGGTTACACACGACCAGTGCTTCCTGACGCTGCGGCATACGAATGGATCTTTGTCGAGCGTGGCCTATTTGGCGGGTGGTGACAAGTCGTTTCCAAAGGAGAGAATTGAAGTGATGGGAGGGGGCAAGGTTGCTGTGATCGACGACTTTCGAAGAGTAGAGACGTGGTCCAAAGGAAAACGCCGAAAGTTGTGGGCCGGAAGCCAGGACAAAGGGCACAACGCCGGACTGCAATCTTTCATTGAAGCAATTCGCAAAGGCGGTGAGACTCCGATTTCTTGGCAAGAAATCCAGTCGACGACATTGGCGTCGATTCTTGCAGTTCGCAGCTTGCGCGAAGGAACTGCTCAAAGAGTCGAGCGGGTCTCAACTTCTGGTGCTGACGTTATCCGCATCGCGGGATAGCTCTGCGAATCGCATGAGTGGAATGTGGCTCACCACTCGAATCGAGACTTTGCATCGAAACGCTCTCATCGGCCTTTTCTGGCGGAATAGTTGTTGTCGTACTCTAACCCTTTGAACCAGCATGGTCCTCGTGCCGCATGCTTCCTGGGAAATAAATGGAATCAAAAACTTCCGAAGTATCGAGTTCTCTCGTGGAAACCATGACATTCGTCCTTCTTCCGTCTGCTCCCCGTAGGGTACAAATCTTTGCGATGTTGACCTGTACCCAGAGGTCGGAGTCTGGGTGTTCCGGTCTGCGCCCAGCCCCGAACGAATGGAAAGATGCTGAACCAACAATTCGATTTGCAACCGAAGGCGTTACGCCACCGCGCCAGTTTTATCTGCCACCGATGCCACTCCAAGACCGTCTTCCGCTCGTCAGCCTTTGCTTGATTCGAGGCTAGCATCTCATCCCTGCTGCGTCCGTTGAAACGAATCAGACGCAATCGCTGATGACTGTGGCCGTTTAGCGATACTTTTAGAAGTACCGGCAACCAAAGACCACCTCCAGCCTGTGACGAAATTCGTTCTTTCAGGGTGCGGGAGCATTTGATCCAATGATGACTTGAGTCGAATGTTTACCTTGTCGCGTAATGGGGTTGTTTTTATAATCCCGCGGTCGACTAACGAACAGAGCAAGGAGAGAGACTTGAGTACCTTAACATCATGGATGGATCGAACGTTCTACGCCGCGTACGTCGATTCGTGGGATAACCGAAAATTCCGCGAAACAGTGTTGGAAACTATCAATCTCCAACACCGTGTGCTGGATTTAGGTGCGGGTCGGGGTTGTCTGGCGACAATGAATTTCCGAGACAACTGTACTCACTATGCTGGCGTTGATCCTGACGAGGCAGTTTTTCAAAACCGCTTCCTTCACGAGGCTAAGATTCTCGCTCCACCTGAATACAAGATCCCGTACGAAGACAACTCATTTGACATTGTTGTGAGTAACAATGTGATTGAGCACGTGCAAGATGCGAACTTCTACTTCAGCGAAGTAAATCGTGTGCTTCGTCCTGGAGGACATTTCTTTGCGAAGACGCCCAATAAATATCACTATGTGGCTCTCTTTGCAAGTTGTACTCCACACTGGTTTCACGAGTTCTACAACAACTTTCGCGGTAGGGAAACACGCGATACGTTTCCAACGGTTTACGCATGTAACACGCGTCGAGCGATCCGTCGACAGGCTGAAAACCATGGGATGATCACCGAGCAGATCGAAGTTCTTGAGGGGCGACCAGAGTACTTACGTATTTCACTGCCAACGTACCTATGTGGTTTAGCCTACGAGAGGCTCGTAAACATGTCTTCATTATTTGAACCGATGCGGTGTGTCATTTTGATGCATCTGCAAAAGAAAGAGACCGAAGAATTGGGGTCCGTCAAGGCGGCTTGAACGCGCATAAGGGGGAATCGTTGGAGGAGGGCTGAAGGTTCCTAACTTTTGGGAGAGGGCAATGTGTAGATGCGTTGGACGATTGTCTCGGGCGCTGCCCGCTTGCCTTTAGGAGCCTTGAGGACGCGTCGTCTAGCGGGCCAAAGATGCAAATCGCGACGTCGAACGCATGGCCTATTCGCCGAACTGGTTGAAGAGGTGATCGACCGACGCAATTTCCAGGCCTGCTTCTGTGGCGATGTTTCCGTTTGCAGAAAGACGCTTGCTCTCAACTTCGAGTTCTTCGTAAACTTGCGTGTTTTCGAATCCTTGTCCGAATCGAAGCTGACCGTTGCCGAGGAGTTGTGACCAATCTAGCCCCGCTGAAAACTCGTCGGTACTGGCCCGATAGAAGTATGCATGATCAGCACTGCCGCCTGCTTCGGCATATGCGAAATTGTACTCGAATCCACGTGCTTCGTTAAAGAATCCGACTCCGAACATCTGAGTCCACTGTGAAGTTGTTACATACTCATCATTTCCAGCTGAGTCGTAAAAATATGCACGATCTCCGGTGCCATAGTTTGCGTAGGCGTAGTTTTTGTCAAAGCCGTTCGCGTAGTTGAAGAAACCTGCTCCCGTCATTCGCACCCAATTGGGTCGCGCAACGAACTCGTCACTCCCACCAGAGTCGTAGAAGTAGGCACGATCGTTGGTGCCATAGTCGGCATACGCGTAGTTGTAATCAAAGCCGTTTGCGTAATTGGAAAATCCAGGACCGTTCATTCGCACCCAATTCGGTCGCGCGACGAACTCGTCGCTTCCACCAGAGTCGTAGAAGTACGCGCGATCCCCCGCCCCATGGTCGGCATATGCATAGCTGTAATCAAAGCCGTTTGCGTAGTGTGAAAATCCGGCCCCCGACATTCGCACCCAGTTTGGCCTTGCGACGAACTCATCATTTCCGGCCGAGTCATAAAAGTAAGCGCGGTCTCCAGCTCCTAGGCTGGCGTACGCATAGTTGTAGTCAAATCCATGGGCCGTGTGGGCGAACCCAACACCTACCATCTGCGCGGTGTTCTCTCGACCGTAGAAGCTATCGTTCCCTACCGAATCGTGGAAGTGTGCTCGGTCACCAGCCCCACCTCGTCCATACACATCGCCGACCTCGACACCCGTCGCGAGGACCGTTGTCGTGCCATTGCCGACTTCTACGCTATCGGAGTGAAAAACGACGGTCTCGTTGGCATCCGTCCCAAGTATCGTTAGCGAGTCAACACCACCTTGAGTATCGATGTTTATCGTAGATGCACCGACCGAGTAGGCTACGCCATTGACTGTTATCGAACTGCTTTCCAAATCTAAGGTGATGCTGTCGTCTGAATCTGTACCGAAGACATCGAATGCTTCATTGGTACTTGAAACAAGATTCGCAAGCCGAAGATTGAACTCGTCATTCGTGCCGATGACACATATGTAGTACGTCGTACTCGACGAGACTTGAGTGTCGAGTCGCTCCGACTCGACTAGGGAATCGCTAGCGCCAAGAAGCTGCATGTCGGAGCTATATGCCTCCAAGGTGATCTCACCATTGCCTCGCTCAAAGAAAGCTTCAACCGTAAGTAGACCAGATCGCGATGATTTGATCGCATACCAGGCCTCGCCGCTCACTTTTTGGTTGGTGAGCTGCGTGAGTTCTATGGTTCCTGCGTCGATTGGCGAAAACGCTTCATCCAAGGAGATCGCAGTTGAGTAATATCCAATACCTTCAGAAGAAGCGAGCGACAATGTATACGAATTTCCGGCGACGACGTCGAACGTCAGGACATTGTTCTCGAACGATCCCTCTCCATCGATCAACTGGGCATCGAGAACGAGAGAAAAGGTTGTGTCAGTTGTAAAGCTGATCGACCCGGTGGCCCCCGCCGTGAAGGTAAAGACATCTTGGTCCTCCGTCGTCCCGATCAGCCCATTGAACGTATTTTCTCCGCTCAGTATCCCCAGGTCGTGTGCGTCAATCGCGACCGATCCATAGTCATCGACTGGCATTAATCCGTCGAGCGCCGCTTGGACGTTCAGGCGGTGGTAGCTGGCGCTGGTGGTGGCGTCGTAGAAGATGTCGGCCGTGCTGCGAATGTGGTCGTAGATAGTGTCTTGGGTGATGTTCTGAATGCCGACAAATTCCATGGCCTGGCGGACGAGGACGGATGCCCCGGCGACGTATGGTGAGGCCATGCTCGTTCCAGAGGCGGTGCCGAAGTCGTTTGGGCTGCCGTCGGCGCCGAATACATAGTCCGGAACCGTGCTGGTAATCGAATTGCCTGGAGCAGCGACGACTCGATCATGACGCTGACTGAAACTGCTAAAGATTCCATCGTTGGTGATGCTGGAAACGGGCACGACGTACGGGCTGGCCGCCGGATAGCTGAGCCCTGGCGTGTTGTATTCTGCAAAGGAGTTGCCCGCGGACACAGCGATGAAGATTCCGTCTTGTTCGAGTTGAGATAACTCATCTTCGATTGTCGTCCAACTGGGAATCGAATCGGAGTTCCAGTCCGTTCCCAATGACATGTTGACCGTCGTAATCGGATTGGCAAAGTCATTGCGATGATCGTGTACCCACTGCAATGCGTCTTCGACCCAACTGAAATATCCGGCTCCGTCGTCGTCGAAGACTCGCAGGCCAACAAGATCAACATCCGAAGCTACGCCTTGATAGGTAGAGTTATCGCTGCCGATGATTCCAGCGACGTGCGTTCCGTGAAACCCAGATGGCCCGTCGTCATAGGGGTCGGCATCGTTCTCCGCAAAGTCCCACCCGCCCACCACTCGATAACCGGTCCCGAGACCAGCGCCCAGCGCGAGGTGGTCCCACGCGATACCACTGTCGATCACTGCAACCGTTTGGCCTGCCCCCGTCAGACCGTACGTGTTATGGACGTAGCTCACGCCCGTTGTATCGTGAACATCCGCTAAGTGTTGTTCGATTTCGCCTGTGTGATGCGTAATCTCGCCGGATTGGCCGCTCTCGAGTTCCTGCAGTTCGCCGAGGTGCTGTTCGATTTGTTCCAAGTGCGTTTCGATTCGCTGTTCCACTTGCGAAGTCAAGTAGAAGTCAGCGACTGGCTGTGCCGAGAGAGCCAAACGCTCCTCGAACGATTCAAAACGTGTTTGGCGCAACAAAGACGAGCGACGAGTTCGAGAGGTCATGGTGAAAGCTCGCGAATTGAATTTGTCGGAACGTCTGTTCCGTAAATCGAAGCTTCCTGCCCGCCGTCTATCCTCCTGCGTCAAGGCACGCGGTCGAGCGAATGCTCGCAAGATCAAGGGAAATGAGGCGGATCTAGCCGCGCGCCTATACAACTATAGGTCACGAATCAGAGCGACGAACCATCCTTACGAGCGATTGTCGCAAGATGCGCGCGAGCCGTCTTGGCGTCGGGTCCTGAGTGCGAGGATGGGTGGCGACGCCTATGCAGATTATGACTTGCGCGACGTGAGATACGCGAGCTTTGCGACGCTAGAGGAGTCAGCGCATCATTGTCGAAACGGCGTGCGAGACGCTGACGATTTCGACGCGTTGGCTTGTCGCAGAATTGCTCCACGTTTTGCGATCAATAGCAACGTTAGAGTTTCCGCGTGATCTGGCTGCCGACGGACGCACCACTGCAGTTCAGCCTCTGCTTCCGCGAATTGACCCGCTTTAACAAAGAGGCGACCAAGCCGTAGCTTCAGTTCGAAGTCGATGGGAGCAAGTCGGGAGGCTTCGCGCGCTAGACGAATCGCTTCATCGGGAGCGTCGAGATATTCATGTAGAGCCGAAAGTTTCCTTAGCGTTCTTAGCTGGTCTTGCTCCGCTTCCGAATGAAACTGCTCAGCTAAAAAGTGTGTGTAGTACGTAGCGACGATCTTCGCACTATCAACGTCACTCATACGCTGATAGTGGCCGAACAATGCCTCGAGGCCGCGTTGGTTCGGAGCCAGGGCATTGAGTAGATCGTTCGCAGGAATGACTGCCGTTAGTTCCCGAATCAACTCGTTTTGAACTTCGGCGTCCCCGTGGAAGGCACGCTTCCAATGAGCGAACGCGCCCTCCACATTCCCTGCCAAAAGCGACTCCTGTCCGGCGACGAATTGTACGCGGCTATGAAACGGTCGTACTTGAAGCGCTTGTTGAATGTACGAGCGTTTTCGTTCTGGATTTGGTCCTTCGAGAAATGCGACGCGGGCAAGGAGTGCATACGCTTCGCCCTGAAGAGGGCACAGCCGCACACTTTGAAGTGCGTGCTCCAACGCCGAATCAAACAAGGCCCGATTTTCTCCCACCGCTCGGTCAAGCCAATCGTCGAGCTGCTGCTTGGAGGCGAACCGTGAGGCGAGTGCAGCGTCGCGAATCTGCGATAGCGGCATTGGGTTTTGCGAGTCCCGTTGAGCGAGGTCGAACTGTTGGAGGTACAGTCCGGCGAGTTGGACCCGCATTCGTGCGTCGTTTGGGTTCGCCAGGACAGCTGCCTCGACATGCGAGGCGAGTGTTGCAAGATCATTGTACTTTGGAGCTTCCCAACTGGCTTCGTTCGTCACTCTTGTAAGTCGCCGATATTTGTACCAACTCGGTGCTGCCTTCGCTGCCCCAAACTGCGTGTAGGTGATTAGCGTAAACATAACTAAGCAAACCACGGATGTGCCGAGCCAAGCCAGACGTGGTACGATGATTGAATGTGAGTCTTCGTTCGAGCCTTGCGGGTTTGACGCATGACGGGGCGCGACCGACGAGTGAAATAGATAGCAAGCGGCTGCGAGCAATAACACGGTTGTTGTCATGCACGCGGGAATGTACCAAACAAAATCACCGAGCGAATGAACGACGCTGGCAATGAGTCCTGGGATGATCGCTATCGTGCAACCCACCTCCTTTCGATCGTTGGATCGCAAGAGAGGAACGATTGCCCACCGAAATGCGATAAGGAGCCCAGCGAGAAACAAGACCGTTCCAAGGAGTCCAGTTTCGAGCATGATTTGCAAGTATCCACTCTCGCCGTGTGTAAACTCAACGTCGAAATGCTCCGCAAGATATGTAGGGTAGATATCTCGATGCGTTCCAACACCTGACCCGAGTACCCAGAAGTCAGGTATTGCTTGGAAATGGGCGTTCCATAGCGCCCACCGTCCGTGTGACAACTCATCGATCGATTGCGAATCGCGAAGCGTACCAAGCTTGCGGGCCAAGCGGTCGTACCCGTGGATTGAGAGCGATACGACCATCAGACACGCGATGACGAAGATCACAGAGAACGCTCTTCGAGTGAACATTCGCTTCCACGACAACAGTGCCACGGCGGTGGTCACCGACAGCAGTGTTGAAATGACACCTCCTCGAGAGAAGGTTAGAAGCGCGGTGAAGGTGACCGTTCCTATCGCGATCCAAAGTATCTTTGACTGAATGGAAGGATCTTGGAGAAAACGACGGGAACTGCTGGGACGTCGATTGTCGCCGCCTGTTTGAAGTGTGGCGAGCCACCAGAGAAGTGGTCCGATTCCTAGCGCAAGCAAGTGTGCGAGATGATTCTGATTCTGAAACGGTCCCTTCGTTACTTCGGTGGTGTCACGCGATACGTGTTCGAAAACCCAAAGGAACTTTCCGTTGCCGAAAAGTAGCTGTGCCAGGGCCAGAACCGCCATCAAGCACGTCGCCACAGCAATTAGACGGAGCAAAGGCTTGACATCTTTCAGTTCATTCAAGCGTTGGAAAGTGACTAGAAACAGCATCACATAGGCGATGTAAGTCGTGAGACCGCTCTGTGTTGCCATCGGGTTGAGTGAGACTTGGTTCCAAGTTCCAAGTTGGACCGCGTTGTCGGCAGAAGTTGTCCACAGTGGTAACAACTCGGCAAGGTGCGGCGAAAACAGTGTGAGCAGCGTCTGTGGTAGCGGCACGAGTTGCAGGACGAGTACACCCAGTCCAGCGAGCAATAGCCATTCGACGCCTGACTTTCGCCACATCGCTCTCGTACTGACACACTGCCTAGCACACCACAGCATTGCGGTAATAGCCACGCACAAAACCAAGACAAATCGGCCGACCGGTCCTCGGCCTCCCATAAACAGTGGTGCCACCAATACGGTTGAAGCGATGCCCAAGTCGACGGCAACGGTAAGTCGTGCATGCAATGCATTGTTTTCGGGTGAAACGGAACGGAGCGCGGTCGGCATGGGTACACCTCTTCAGATCAATGGGGCGAAGCCCAATTGCGATTATCAGTCCAACGATTCGCGCGCGATCGTAGTTGAATCGCGAAGCCGGACAAAGCCCAATCAGGTTGCGACATTAGCATCTGCTCCGACGGCCAGACGACACGTCAGAATCCGCGCGGGATAATTCTGAAGAAAATGCTTGCAAACGTGTTTCGAGACCAGTAAGATCGCTCTCGATCCGACCGGAGGGGTATCTGGCAATTTTGCTAGCTGGCAGCACTCCCGACGGTGCTTAGTGCGGCTAAAAAGGGCTTTCAAGGCGCGACAAGAAGCGCGCTTTCAACTTTGTGGCAGGAGGCATGGGTAACTTTTCTTTTTTGAAGGAGGGGATGACTGATGAAAACAGTTTTCCGAAATTTGGTTGTTGCAGTGACGATCGTTGGAGCGGGATCTGCGGTGTGGCTGGCCGGCACGATCGCACAAGAGGCAGTACCGCAGCGCGTGGGCGATGACGAGGCTGGGCGGTTGCCGCCAGGCTACACGGTCGTCGTAACGAAGGCGCAAAGGGTTAAGATCTACGAGATACAGGAGAAGCATGAGTCACAACTCCGCGAATTGAAAAAGCAGATCGCGGAGATTGAGGGCAAACGCGACAACGAAATCGAAGGCTTGCTTGACGCTGAGCAGAAGACGATTCTCTCGTACGTCCTTAAAGTTCGAGAACGCGATCGAAAGAAGGACTCACCGAACGCGGTGGGCGGCAGCTAATTCGATTTGAAGGGACGCCATGATCAACGGCTCGCACTTGTTCAGTGCGAGCCGTTGGCGTTCAAAATCAAACTGATATTGAGACGAGGGCGGAATTACGCAGCCCGCCGTGGTTCGATCGGATCAGTCGTTGGCTCGAACGAGTCTTCGCCGATTTGGTCGTCATCGGGATCGTCGATCCCGTATCCTTCGCCGTAACCATAACCGTACCCGTAGCCGTACCCACCGATATCTTCACCGACGCGATTGGCCACCGAACCGATCAGGTTGACTTGCATCGAGAGCAGGTACTCGGCGGCTCGTAAAACGAGTCGGCGGTGGTTCTTATCTGGTTGAACAACGAGCATCATCCCGTCCACCAGACGCCCTACGATGGCAGCATCGCTTGCTGCCATTACTGGCGGACAGTCGACCAACACTTGATCGTAGTTGACCTCGGCCCATGCAATCAGGTCCATAAACCGATCACCGCTCAGCAACTCGACCGGATTCGACGGCTTCGGTCCACTGGCGAGTATTTCAAGTCCATCGACCCCGGTTTGTTGTGTGTACTCACTTGCCAACGCGGCAACATCATCTTCACTACGCAGAACGTTTGAGACGCCTGTCGTTCCACGAAGTTGGAACAACTTTGTGAGGCCGGGGCGACGAAGGTCGCAGTCGATCAGTAGTGTGCGTTTGCCTGCTTGTGCGTAGGATGTACCGAGGTTCGCAAGCACCGTCGTTTTGCCATCGCTCGGCTCGGAACTTGTAATGGCGACGCGCTGTAGTTCCTGGCCCGAGAACGCGAGTGTCGTCCGCAAGGTTCGAAACGCTTCGCTCTCGACGGCGCTTGATGCCACATGGACTTGTAGTGAATCGGCACCCGCGTCGTCGAACTCAGTTAGTTGACGGATCATCGCCAGCACAGGGATTCCAATCTGTTCTTTCAACTCATCCGGCGAACGGAATCGGTCATCAAGTAAATCGAGGACATAGGCTAGCGCAATCCCAATACCTCCGCCACTCATCAGGCAGAGTATCCCCACCATGGAGAGACGGGGTGAGACTGGGACGCCGCTGGATGAAGCGTCGCTAACGATCGCAACTCGTACGTTGCCACCTTCTGTATTGAGATCAATATCCGCGATGCGATCGAGGAGAACGTCGTGTTGCTTGCTAGTTCTTCGCACATGGTTTTCGACGATTTGCAACTCGGCAAGACGGTCGTTCATCTGAATGGCTACCGTCTCGGCCGCTTTGTACTCTTCAATCAACTGCTTCTCATGTCCTAGCGTTTCGTTCAGTTTCTGCTCGACCATGCCCAAAAGGGTGCTTCCCAGTTGTTGTCCTTCAACTTGGTTCATCCGGGCGTTGAGCGTCTCTTGGTAGGTGGCAATGTGTCGTTCGGCGTTGGAAATGGCCCGGAATAGCTCTTGTATTTCTGGATGGGTCGGCCCGTAGTGTTCGCGAAGCGTTGCCAGCTTTGCTCGATCGTCTAGAAGCTTTCGCTCCATGCTGTTGACCAACCCGATGGCTTGAGGGCTAAGCCCCATCGCGTTCATGATCAACTCACGCCCAACGATTGGATCGACAGTAAGGAGGTGTTGTCGTAGGTCGCCACCTGTCCGCATCGCAGCCTGAATAGCCGCTCGCGAGGCCTCCAATTGTAGACGCTCTTTCTGCACATCGACCAATGTGTCATTTAGCTTCACGACGCGCTGAACGATTGGATGGACAACCGTACTTCCCTCACGCAGCCCCAGATCTCCTGCAAGTTTCTTAAGTTCAAGCAGTCGTTTCTGTAGTAGGTGAAGCTCGTTCTCCTTTTCCTTTCGCTCCTTCTGAAGAATCGAAACGATCTCCACGGAAACATCTCGATGGTTTTTCTCCATGAATTCGAGATATGAATCAACAATCGCCTCAACGACCGATTCCGCGGCGATCGGTGATTGAGATCGATACCCTAGTTCGATGATATTCGTACGACGAACAACACTTGCCGAGAGGTTGCTCCGCAACACGTCAGCCCATTTTTCGCGTGGAAGCGTATTTAAGTCGATCCGAGACTCCGGTGCTAACATAGCGAGTCGCTGTACTGCGCCGTCAAGCACAACTGCACTTGCGAACAGTCGTTCGTATGTCAGGATCAGTGAATCTTGCTGCGCGCCTGTTGACATCGACGTCTTCCAGACATCGGGACCGGACTGTGTGATGAGCAGTTGTGCACTCGCTTTATAGATCTTAGTCGCTGTGAAGTAATAGAGGCATCCCAGCAATGAAGCCACCACAAGCGAAGTTATTACGTATGTCTTGCGGTAGCGAAGAACGCGCAAGAATCGTAGTACCGCTTGCACGGCGTCAGCTGCACCGTCCGGCGAGCCGTGCGTTGCCGTGTGATCGGCGGTAGAGAGTGTCGTCCTGGGATCGTTCTGTTCATTCATACTGAGCGAATGCCGTGTAAGGCACAATGTTGAACTAGAAGCCGGGAATGGCACTGGAGAATCCAAAGCGGACAAAGTCGCGTATTGTCCCCACGACAAACGTCGTAGGAGTTTCTTCTACGCTAACAACATCGCCAGAAGTGAGCCGGATGTTGGATGTTGTGTCAGCCTTCGCTGCGCGAACAGATGCTTCGATGACGACGGGATCGGAGCGGTCGGGGAGTTGGCGGATGACGTGTACTTTGTCGGCGATTGACAATTTCCGCCCGCCGGCCATTGCCAAGGCGTCCAGGAGACGGGGTTCCTCGATCTCTTCAGGGATCTCAAATTGGTCGGATTTGTTCACCAAGCCCATCACGTGAATGAATCGTTTGGGACGTTCCATGACCATGACAGTGGCTCCGTCGGGCAAGGAATAGTCGCCGAAATCTGAGTTCGTTGCCTCGGTTAGATCGACCTGAAGAGTTCTAGGTGGAGTGCGAACGAGGCGACGTCTTCCACGGGTGCTTGCCAAATCAGTTGAATATCCGTCGCCACCGTTAGAAATCGGAGCTTCGGCGAGCCCGGGTGGATGACGGATCTCAATAATCGTTCCCGCATTTTCTGATAGGCCACCAGCCTGAATAACCGCGGTCAGCAGATCGCTACTTGATGCAGGTAACTCGTAGGTGTTCGGTTCTTCAACGGCCCCAAGGACTGCCACCCTGTTTGTGCGGCGTTGTGTCAATGTCAGGGCGACGTTAGGCGAGACGTACTTGCCGCGCCGAATGCTCTCGGCGCGGATCAATTGCTCGGCTTGTATCATTTCCATGCCGGCGACTTGAACTGTTCCGACTAGTGGTATGGTGATCGAGCCGTCTTCCGCAACGCGTCCTTTCCAAGCAGGAGGAGCCTTGTCCTCAACTCCGGTTGCGATGGTGATTTCGACTTCGTCACCTGTGTATAGCACTTGGCTGTTACTGATCGTTCGTGCTAAACGGGAAAGATCGACATTCTGAAGTGTCGCATGCCGTGGAGCCATTAACTCCGGGGGCAAGCTTGATGCCTGATAAAGGTTTGCTCGCGTGCATCCGAGTAGCGTTGATGCGGCAACCAAGGACAGTAACAACGTCATCAATCGTGACGAATAACTATGCCGCAATTCCAAGACCGAATTCATGCCAGATCCGAGAGGAGTCTCAATGTCGTCGCAACTCAGTTGCCGAAACAAAGTGGTGTCCAGGTTAACTGGCATCCTTTTGTGAATTGTGAATCGCGATGGGAATCGCTACGGCTGCCGCAATGATCAATCCAATCAAGACGGGACCAGTTAAAAGATCGGCGATCGGGCGTTGCCCGCGCTCAACCGTTTGGCCCGCAGTTAGCAACAGTTCTTTAACCGCAACGGGTGGTCCTGTACTCGGGCTCCAAAGGCGACATGCAACTACCTGATCGCCCGTCTCGATGCGACAGATTCCAGCACGCAGGCCACGAAGTCGAAACCGGCCTTCGTGGTCGGTGCGCGTTCCGACTGCCTCACGATCGGACTGTTGACTGACGATCGCTTGTCCGACCACTGGTTGGCCCGCACTGTCGACGACTTGCCCTGAAAGCATACCGCCAAGCGTAAGTTCAACATCGTTGATGGTTCGTTGTATCGGTGAGCGAACAGGCGGTTGAACATTGCGGTTTGAATCCTCCGCTGCCAGATCTCGTACGGGTGTGACAGCGGTCACCAATGTGAGAGACAAGACCAGCCAACACGTTCGTGCGTTTACTTTCATGAACCCGCTCCATCGTAGTGCCAATGTCCGTTTGCGGCGGGAATAGCCGCGATGAGTACGGACTTGCGTCTTTGCAAAGCTGTGTGCGGCGGGATCGTAGCGAAAAGCGGACTTCAGAAAAAGAGCAACTGCAGCAATTATTGAAGGCGAATTGCGAGCTTCCGACAAGAAACGAAAAAAGGCCTCGCCGCAATGGCAAGGCCTTGTCTCTTCAGATATCTAATGTGGCTTGTCTAGCTTGCGTCATCGTCAACGGCCAGCGGAATCGCGATGGCTAAGGCGACAATCGCCGCTAGTACCCAAGGATTCGCGAGCCATCCGAAATGTCCGCCACCTTGGTGCAGACCACGAACGACGCGACTATCTTGTACTAGCATGACGCCTTGTTCCGCAACTGGTGGCGCAGTTCGCGGAGCCCAAGCGCGGTAGGCACCGCCACCTTGAGCGAGGTGCAGTTCGTAGACTCCTGGTTCGAGACCGGTCAATACGAAGCGACCTTCCTTGTCTGTTTCCGTCACCGTTAGTGGTTTGCCCTTATAGACGACAGCAACTTTAGCTTGCCCCTGCGCTACCGCTTGTTCGTTGAGGACTTGCCCGTTCAGCACACCGCCAGGCTGTAACGCAACATCTCGAATGATTGGGCTCGCTGCTTGTGCCATTTGCCCCGCAAGGAGCCCGATACATGCTAGCGTTACCGCGAATGCCTTGAGAGATTTTACCAGTTTCATTTCAAAATACCCTGTTCTGAAGAGATACGTCGGTTTGCATTCTTAGCATGAACATCATCGGATGGTTTCTTGCCTGGACTGAAGTTTTGTCGGAAAAGAAATCGAATATGCTCTGGCAAATATGTCGCCGATCCATTTCGGGGAAACTAGGGAATAGAGGCAGGTTGTATCCGTTCCCCCGACACACCTTTCACTCGGTGGATTTGCAGATTTCTAGCTGGCGTCGTCAAGGGTAACGGCGACGATCGTACCGATCAGGCCAAGTACGAGGAGGCCACCCAAGCCGATCTGGCCGAGGCTTAGACCACCCAGGTTGTGGTTGTGAATCAAGTCATGCAAATTGCCTTGCCCGCGGACTGTGAGATCGTTTGGAACCAAGAGGATGCCTTGTGATGCGGCGGGCGGTGCTGTTCGGTGCGCCCAAGCTCGCACGACACCGGTTGCCTTACCAGATGTAATGCCGTAGACCCCACCCGTCATTCCGGCGACTGCGAACCCGCCCTTCTCATCGGCCTTCACCATCGTGATCGTTTCGCCGTCTTGAATTACTGAAACTGTTGCGCCAGCGTCCGGCACGCCATCTTTGTTGATGGCTTGTCCTTTCAGAACGCCCCCTGCACCAAGGGCCAGATCTCGCACGGTCTCCAATTGGCGCTTCGCGTTCGATTTCTCACCGGCATTTGTAATAGCAGGATGAGGTAGCAAGATCCCGAATGTTGCGGCTGCGACTGCAAACCCTCTCAGACATTTGATCAACTTCATTACTAGAATCCTGTGTGCGTATGGGGCGTGGCGTAAGTCCGACACGACGGCGCATCTGCTCCGCGAGCGTACCTACAATCCGATCGACCTGTCACGACCCGTTTCATTAGAACGGCAGGACTATGTGGTAGAGTTGCCCTCGGTGCCCTATCTTCCCAACACACATCGAAGGTGCTGCTAGGAGTGATGTTCGGCAGCTCTCAAGAAACGGAAAGCCCCACAGCTTTTTACAAACTGCGGGGCTGCTTCGTAATTTCGATCGATCGCCTGCTAGCGTGACGCGACGTTAAGACGTTAACTAGCGTCGTCCTTGATGTTGTAGCCGATGATCCCGCCGATGACGCCAGCCACGGCCAGTAGTCCACCCACGAGGATCGGATGATCCCATTGTGGCAGATGATCTCCATGCATGCCACGAACGACTCTCGACTGATGGGAAACCAATCGAAGCTCGGAAGTCGCAGAGGGTGGTGCTGCACCGTCAGACCAAAGGCGGAGGGCGCGTTGCGTTTCGCCAGCGAAGATGGAATACACGCCCGGTTGTAAACCCGTCACAACGAACTTGCCGTCAGATCCAACGATTGCTCTTGCGACTAGTTCTCCGTTTGCCGTCATTGAAATCGTTTCACCAGCAGCTCCCCTTCCCTGGGCCGAGATCAGCGAGCCGTGCAATGTGCCTCCTTGCTGAAGCGCCACGTCGCGAATCGGCGTGTTGGGAATGCGACCGCCCGCAATTGTCATCTGCGGCATCAACAAACCGATCGTCGCGCCTAAGATCATGCACCGTCGTACTTGTGCTAGCAATTTCATGATTCTGTTCCTCCGTGGTAATTCGTTTAGTCTATTTCCAGTTTCGAAAATGTTCGCGAAAGCGCAATTCAAGATCAGGAATTCGTTGTTGAAGTCGATCACTTAAGACTCCTGGTGGTGACAGCGATCGAATGGCAGTCAGGAACGATACCAGTTCATCGTGAGCCTCTGCCGGTCCGTGTAGCATAAAGTGAACCCATGCCCAAGCGTGTCGATACTCCGTCGCGCCCATCTTGGACAGACTTCCGATTCGTTCCAGTTCTGCGAGATCAGGTGTCTGCCCGAATCGCGCGGCCCAAGTCACTTTGCTCAGATGTGGATTGCTGTGTGCTCGTTCCGACGCGGTGACCTCGAAGTATTCCGCTAGTCCTTCGTCCAACCAAAGTGGCACGACCGGCAGTGATGCGTGCAGTAGTGCGTGCGTGCTCTCGTGTCGTACGTCGGTTTCAAAGTCGTTGTTCAGAAAGGCGAAAACCATTCCCGGTCCCTGTTCCTTGATGAACAATGCTCGCCGGAAGGGCACATCAGGAAAGTGTAAACGTAGATACTCCGCGTAAGTTCCCTTCTGTTCAAAGAGAAACAAGTGAATCGACTCGCTCGCGGGCGGCACGCGCAGTTGTCGCGTTAGATCTTGCTGAAGCGTCGCCATCTGTCCCAATAATTGCTCGAACCGATCAAGCTCGAAGTTCGCATGGCAGTGAAAAACGCCGGCAGAATGTTCATCGGGCCAGCGCGTTTCCGCGCACAAATCAGATGTGATGTTGCCAAGCAATATGAGCGACAGGCTCAGACTTGGTAACGATGTTGCGGAACAAGCCATGAGATACAACTCAACCCGCCTTTCGCCAGCCGAACCAGCTAGCAAGCACGCCACGCCGCGGCTTACGACGAATCGCTTCGACATCTTCACCGGCTGCTATCGCAGCCGGATTGTGACAACATAGGTCAAACGCGGTTTCTTCACCGACGATCTCTGCGGCATGTTGAAACGCCCGGCCAAGTAGCGGACGACGAGCGCGAGGTCCATGTGCGTCGGTAGCGAGAAAGTGAACAAGCCCTTCGTTTAACATCCACTCAGCCATATCCAGGCTGTTTGGCCCGAACGTGCCCGTCAAACTGCCTGCTGTCACTTGCATTAGACACCCGTAATCGACCAGCGTTTCAACAATTGACGGTTGTTTCAGTAGTCCTTGGTTTCGCTCTGGGTGCGAAAGTATTCCGACCATCCCCGCTCGCCCAAGATCGTCAAGTACCGGTTCGAGCGGAAAGTACATTTCGTGAGGTAATTCAAGCAGGACATGACGACCGTGATCACCCAGCGTTAGGACGCTACCACACTTAAGCCCCTCAATCATTCCGTTGTCGATGCGAACGTCGGCTCCGGGAAGTACTCTTAGCGCGATGTCGTGTGCGTCAAGTTCTTGCTGAAGTTCGTCCGTGCGATGGCGGATCATGTCGCCAGAGTTGTGTGCGTAGCCGCCGAGTTGATGAGGCGTGACGACGATCGTTTCAAAACCGTCCGCGACTGCCATGCGAGCCATCGCCAAAGACTCTTGCCACGACTTCGCACCATCGTCGATACCGGGAATCAAGTGACAGTGAATGTCGACGAACGCCTCGCGCTGTTGCACGATTCACCTCATTGTCTGGCCAGTGTCTTGCCGAGCTTAGGTTTCGGAAAAAAACTAGTGGTGACGAGAATTGTCCAAGCGCAGATCGCGCACGTTAAAGAAAAGCCGAACTTTCGAGTGGCGGAGTATAGTGAGAAGCCATTTGGCGTCAAGACAAATCACTGATACTCGATGTATTGAATCCGGCGCGATCCATCTAAGCTAGCGAGCTGCAATTGACCGTCTGCAACGACCTATGTATCGTGAGCTATCGTCGCCGACATGGCTTGGGCAGATGGTGGCGAGTGGCCGACATGGCCGATTGATTCGACTTCCCGCTCACCCAGGTAAAACCCGGCTCTTGTGAAATACGCAGCGATCGGACCGATTTCCGTCCATCTGCCCGAGAAGGTAGAAACCAACGATCAACTCAAGGCCGAGTTTCCCAGTTGGGATCTCGATCTGATCTATTCGAAGACCGGGATCGCTCAGCGACATATTGCGGCTGCAGACGAGTGTGCATCGGATTTGGGGGTCGCCGCGGCAAAGAAACTGTTCGCGGCGAATGAAATCGATCCACAGAGTATCGATTTTCTGCTGCTGTGCACTCAGACGCCCGACTATCCGCTGCCAACGACAGCGTGCCTGATGCAAGATCGATTGGGGTTGCCCACTTCGGCTGGTGCCATCGACTTCAATCTAGGGTGTTCCGGATTCGTATACGGTCTGTCGCTAGCGGATGGGTTGATTCGTAGTGGAGCTGCGAAGAGAGTGCTTTTGGTCACGGCCGAGACGTACTCGAAGTATATTCATCCAACCGATCGCAGCTTGCGAACGATTTTTGGCGACGGAGCTACCGCGACTTTGCTTGAAGCGAGTGACGAGCCATCCTTGTCCGCGTTTCAGTTTGGAACCGATGGTAGCGGGGCCGATACGCTTCTCGTCACGAAAGGTGGCGCTCGCCCGCAAGAGGACGCTCACAAGCCTCGGCATCGGCATCGCTGGCCGAGCGATCTTTATATGGATGGTCCGAGTCTGATCAACTTTACTGTCGGCGCGATTCCAAAATTGGTCGACAACATTCTCGGTGCTGCCGAGTTGACGAAGGAGGACATCGGGCTGTATCTCCTCCATCAAGCGACCTACAAAATGTTGGATCAGCTTCAGGATCGACTTGGGCTCACCGAGGAGCGCATGCCCGTCGTATTGCAAGACTACGGAAACACGGTGTCGTCAACGATTCCAATTGTGATTCACGACATGCGTGCCGCAGGTCGGTTGCACTTAGCGTCGCCAAATATGTTAGTGGGATTTGGCGTGGGCTGGTCGTGGGCTGGCTGTATCTGGCGAGGCATTTAGCGGAAGGCGAAGTGAGGGGAAACGCTTCACTTGGCGCGAACTGCTCCACCTAGCAATCGACCGCGGGCGAAGAATCTCGAGCAACATTCGTGGCAGCGAGCTTTGACGAGGAACAGTCTAACCAGAAACGGTAGTGTCCGATTTCCGCTACGGCTTTGGTATAGGTGAGGTGAGTCACATCGTGGACACCGCACGGCTCTGCTCCAATTGGTTAAGGTTCTTTTCTGTAGACGCCTCTCCTGTTTGTCTTCGACCCGGCAAACTTTGGGCTCAAACATTCTGCGAGCTCGTGTATTGCGTTACCTGTCGTGTATAATCGGTGCATCCGCATTCCGCGCCGTGACCGGAGCTTCCTATGGTATCGCTGCAAGGCCAGTTTTTGATCGCCTCACCCCATCTGGACGATCCCCACTTTCTGCGAGCTGTCGTGCTGATGGTTCAGCACGACGACGAAGGTGCGTTTGGATTGATGCTAAATCGTCAGTTCGAGCGGCAATTGGCTGACGTCTTGACCCCAGAATTCGGCGAAGAGTGGAATTGCGAAATGCCTGTGTACGTTGGTGGGCCGGTGCCTGGACCACTTATTGCCATCCATAACAGCGAGGAGTACGCCGAGCAGTCGATCATTCCAGGCGTGTTCCTGTCTGCGAGGCGCGAAGCGATGGATGCGTTAATTCAGGAGCCCTTTTGCGATCTGCGAGTCTTTCACGGTTATTCCGGCTGGGGCGCGGGTCAGTTGGAAGATGAACTCGAAGCAGGGGGATGGCTTGTTGCCTCAGCGAGTGCCGAAGATATCTTCAGCGATGTCGATGAGCTTTGGGGACGCATTGCGAGCCGGATCAATCTCGACATTTTGACCGACTCGACGAACCTAAAGCATGTTCCCGACGATCCGACTTGGAACTGAAAATCATAGCCATCACTCTCCCGTGTGATGAGTTCCGCGAACTGGCGACGACCGGACTAAACATATTAATAGATTAAACTATGGTGGCTAAGAGGCTAATCACTCGGAGAGTGATGGCTACATTGCTACAACTCTAACGGGAACGGCGTTAGTAACTCGACGCCGTCGGCTGTCACGCGATAATTGTTCTCGATTCGCATGCCAGCTCGCAATTCGGGTGCATAAAGGCCAGGCTCCGCAGTGAATACATCACCCTCCTCGAACGTATCGTCCCAATTTGGATTCAGGTGTGGTGCTTCGTGCGGAAACAAACCAATGCCGTGTCCGAGGTGATGGTTGAAGACACCGAGTGGTGCTTCGTCAAGGATCGTCTGCGCTTCGCGAAATAACTCTTGCGCATTCTTGCCTGGCTTCACGGATCGCTCAACGTGCTCGAAGACCTTCATAATGTAACTCCAAGCTTCCTGCTGTTGCTCGTTGGCCTCGGTCACAGCGATCGAGCGACAGTTGTCGGCGAAGTAGCCGCGGAACGCCGGACCTAGATCGAGAATATAGAGTTCACCTGGTTCGGCCGCGCGACCGTTGCGTGGTGGGCCACCACGTGAACCGCATTGGTAGTCGTTGCCAGTTCCCGTCAGCATCTCGCCGAACTCATCGACTGCGGCGGCTTGCAGCTGATTGAACACTTCCAGTTCAGTAATGCCAGAGCGGATGATCTCCCGCGCTCGTTCATACATCTTGCCCGTTCCGGCGATTGCTTTACGAATGCGACTTAACTCGTCAGGATCTTTGCGGCGGCGGAGTCGGTAGAGCGTCGGTTCGATGTCGACGAGTTCTCGCGCTTCGAAATCGCTGTGGTGCCCGAAGCTAGAAAACTCAACGCCGAGGCATTTGCTGTTCAGCGTCTTTCCAATGCTCTGCCCCAGGACCTCCATGCAAACTTGCCGCTGGTCGTTACGCAAAGTCGAGTGCCATTGAGCTTCATAAGTGACCACTTCATCAGCAGCTGCATCCAATTCTGGTTTCTTTGGTGCAGCAAGCGTGAGATGGCCGTCAGCTCGAATTGCCGCCGCCGCTTGCATGACCCATGGGAAGCGGGGGCCAGCTAGCCACTGAACATGTTCCGTCTGCGTCACGACGACCGAATCAATGTGATTCTCATGCATGTGATTGAGCAGCCGCTGTTGGCGGCTTCGGCACGCATCGATATCTGTTTCGTAGTTGCTCATCGAACTTCCTTCGAGAAACGGGATATTCGACGAACGTATCTCGAAACACGGCTCAGTTCTAGCCCCACCCCGTACGAGTTCCCTTCCTTGCGATCCGGTCGAGTTTGACTTACTGTATTTCGCTATCTGTGGAGAGAAAGACTTATGCCTCGACGAACGATTGCGATCGGTGACATTCACGGCTGTGCCAAGGCACTCGCCGCGCTGATCGATGTCATTGAACCGACCGAAGACGACGTGATTGTTCCCCTGGGCGACTATGTCGATCGCGGCCCCGAAAGTCGAGCGGTTGTCGACCTGTTGATCGAGCTTGTTGACCGATGCCAACTCGTGCCACTGTTGGGTAATCACGAGGCGATGATGCTTGATGCACTTGAATCAGCCGAGGTGCGAGAGTTTTGGTACGGTGTCGGCGGTCGAGAGACGGTCGAAAGTTACGGGGGTTCTTTGGATGAGCTACCGTTCGAGCACTCGGTGTTCCTGCGAGGATTGAATCGATATTACGAGACCGATTCCCACATGTTCGTTCACGCGAACTATGATGCCAGTCTAACTCTCGATCAACAGCCCGATCGACTCTTGCTCTGGGAACATGTTGTTCACACGCTACCCCCTCGCCACTGTTCAGGCAAGACTGCGATCGTCGGCCATACACCTCAAGGGACTGGTGAGATCCTCGATATGGACTACTTAGTTTGCATTGACACGTATTGCGTGGGTGGTGGCTGGTTGACGGCGCTCGATGTCGAATCCGGAACCGTGTGGCAGGCTAATCGCGATGGCGAGTTGCGGCGCTAGCAAGTTTTTCCGTTTGAACGATTCGTGCGACATTTCCCAAATGAGAAGCATCATGGTCCGACTTCTACGACCGATCTGCCTCGTCGTCCTCTCGCTGATGACTGCACAAACGGTACTTGCTCGCCAACCTAACGTCATCTTGATTTATACCGACGATCAAGGAACGATCGACGCGAATTGTTACGGAGCGGAAGATCTGATCACACCGAATATCGACGCGCTTGCCGAGCGCGGAGTTCGATTCACACAGTTCTACTCGGCGGCTCCCGTTTGCTCGCCCTCACGTGCCGCCGTTCTCACCGGTCGGTATCCGCAGCGCGCTGGTTTGGCGAACAATGCCGGGTCCGGAAAGGGAGCTGAGGGGATGCCAGCTTCTCAGGTGACGGTCGCAGAGATACTGAAGGGCGCGGGATACGTGACTGGCCACGTTGGCAAGTGGCATCTTGGTTACATCCCGGCGACGATGCCAAACGGACAAGGGTTTGATTATTCGTTTGGCCACATGGGAGGCTGCATCGATAATTACTCGCATTTTTTCTATTGGAATGGCCCGAATCGTCATGACCTGTGGCGAAACGGCGAGGAGATTTGGGAAGACGGAAAGTACTTTCCTGACTTGATGGTTCGGGAAGCAACCGGCTTTATCGAATCGAACAAAGACAAGCCGTTCTTCCTGTACTGGCCGATTAACACACCACATTATCCGCTGCAAGGAACCGACAAGTGGCGAACGCGTTACGCCGACCTCCCCGAGCCGCGTAAGCAGTACGCCGCGTTTGTTTCGACTACTGACGAGAAGATTGGCCAATTGCTTGCCACGCTCGAACGACTTGGCTTGCACGAAGACACGATCGTCATCTTTCAATCCGATCATGGTCACTCGACCGAAGAACGGACGTTCGGAGGTGGTGGCAGCGCGGGCCCTTATCGCGGAGCGAAATTCAGTTTGTTCGAAGGTGGTATCCGCGTGCCGGCGATCGTTAGCTTTCCAGGAGTGGTTCCTCAGAACGAACAAAGAGATCAATTCGCGGTGTCTGTAGATTGGCTGCCGACGATCGCTGAGCTTTGCTCGGTGACGTTGCCCGATCGGAAGATTGACGGTGCAAGCCTTGTCAATGTAATCAAGTCGCATGACGCAAAGTCAACGCATGACGTCTTCCATTGGCAATCGGGGCGAGGGCTCGGCCGCAAACCGCAGTGGGCCGTCCGTTGCGCGGAATGGAAGCTAATCGGCAACCCAAATGACACAAGCAACAAGGCCCCGATTACAAAGGATGACTCGCTATTCTTGGTGAATCTCAACTCCGATCCCTCTGAAATGCGGAATATTGGCAGTGAACATCCGGCGATCGTCAAGCGTCTGTCTAATCTTCACGAAGGTTGGCGCTTAGAAGTTGAGCAACAATGATGCTGGACCAGTCGCAAGATGACTCCGCCGACTGCTCGCTTGAATTGTCGGGCGCGCAGATGCAGCAGCTGGTCGATCTGGTGATGCCGCATCTGCGAGAGTTTCTGGATTCGCTTTCCGATCAACCAGCGTGGAACTTCGACGAGGCAGCATCGGTCGCGCGATCGGTCATGGAGCCAGTGCCTGATTCGGGAATGGACCCGTCCATCGTCATCCGCCGCTTGTTCGAGGAGATTCTTTCGGTCGGTGTGGGGTCTGCCGGGCCCGGCTATCTGGCTTACGTGCCAGGCGGCGGTTTGCCAGACGCGGCGGTCGCCGACTTGATTGCGTCGACCGTAAATCGCTTTGTTGGTTTGTGGAACGGCGCTCCCGGGCTGGCTCAACTCGAAGTCGCCGTACTACGCTGGTTTAGTGATATCGTTGGATATCCGGCCAGTGCTGGTGGCTTTTTCACGAGTGGCGGATCGCTTTCGATTTGGTCGGCCATCGTGACCGCTCGTCGTTGCAAGCTGCAAGGCGAACTCTCGCGTGGCACGCTCTACACGTCCGATCAGGCACATCATTCAGTTGCGAAAGCAGCGATGTTCGCCGGCTTGCCACCCGAGAACGTGCGAGTCGTTGCTGTAGACTCGACGTTTCGTGTTCGCGTCGATGCAATGCGCGAGCAGATTCAACAAGATCGACGCGATGGTTTTGTTCCTTTCGCGATTGTTGGAGCTGCGGGCACGACGAACACTGGAGCCGTTGATGATCTCGCGGCACTCGCCGACCTCGCGGAAGCTGAACGCCTGTGGTTGCATCTTGATGCGTCGTACGGTGGCTTCTTTATGTTGACCGAGCGGGGCAGGGGGCTGATGAATGCGATTGAACGCGCCGACTCGATCACGCTTGATCCGCACAAAAGTCTCTTTATGCCTTACGGCACCGGCTGTTTGATCGTTCGCGATCAGAGTCACTTGCGACGGGCACATCAGTTGCGAGGTGAATACTTGTTGGCTGGTCCGGAAGAAGAGTTCTGCGATCTGTCCGACATCTCGCCCGAGTTAACTAGAGCGGCGCGCGGTTTACGAGTCTGGTTGCCGGTGATGCTTCATGGCATCGAACCGTTCCGTCGCAACCTCGACGAGAAGCTTGACCTCACTGCCTTTGCAACGGAAAATCTTCGTCTGCTCAACGAAGAAATCGATGACGAACTAGAACTCATTACCGAGCCACAGCTAACCGTTGTGGCCTTTCGGCTTATCCGTGCTGGATTGAATGATGAAGAGATTGACGACCTCAATATTCGTTTGCGCGACGCCATCAACGCATCGCGCAAAGTTCTGCTGACGCCTACTCGATTGCACGGTCGCTACGTCATTCGCATCTGTATCCTCTCGTTTCGCACGCATCGCGCTCGCGTAGAAGCATGTTTGGCGGAGATCCGCCGTGCCGTTCACGAAGTCTGAATTGGCCATTCAGCAGTTGATCAGAAACGTTGCCGCTTCGTCAAAAAAAGTTCGCAACGATCGTTGTGCGTCGCTCGGCAATTGAGCTTCGTTGAACGCCGCTTCCATCAACTCCACCCAGCGGTCGCGAGCTGCTTGTGTGATTGGAAAGGTTGCGTGCCGCATGCGCAATGCGGGATGGCCTCGTTGTTCGATATAACGCGGCGGACCGCCGAAGCGGAAGACTAAGAAGTCTCGAAGTCTTTGTTCGGCTCCGTCGAACTCTTCCTCGGCGTACAGCGGAGCGAGAATCGGATCGGTTGGAATGCGATAATAGAAGGCCGCAACCAACGACGCGAAACCGTCTTCGCCGATCTGGTCAAAAACCGTCGGTTCGTCTTGAGTACTCAATAGTTCTGCCCCTTGGCGGCTTCCCATTGAACTTCGGAATCAAGCGGATAGATCGGTCGACGAAGATGTCGGTAATCGAACAAACTGAAGTCGGGTCGGTGAATGCCGGGCGTATCGGCATCGAAGATGTGTGCGGCCAACGGACCGAAGTCGGCTCGAAAGTGAACGGCGCTCTTGACGACCAGCAATCGCCGGTGAACGGGCTCGATGCCGGCAATCCGTAACATTTCAACGTCGAGGCATTGTCGTCGGTGCGACGAAACGACGACTTCAACGCCGCCGATAATCAACGTCGCTGTCGGGCCAAGGTGATCTGCGACACCTTGTAGCATTGGGCCGCGATGTACAAAGTTGCCATCGCAAAGAGCTTTCACATAGGCATCGCCGATAACGGAAGCACCATGTCTGTCGTCGGTCTTCCCGCCGAGTTGGACCGCAATCGTACTTCCGACTCCTGCGTGATGTGCTTGTTCCGCGGTTTCGGGGTCGAACAAGACGCCAATGGCTCCACCTTCGAAGCCGGTATTGATCATTGCCTGCAAGGCGACGGTCCCATCGCAGGGCGCACCGCCTCCGGGATTGTCCGAACCATCAGCGAATATCGTCAGCCCGTCATCTGGGTGCGCGTCGACAAATCGCATGACGTCTTGGATCGAAGTTAACTCGGGCTGTAGATCATCACGCAGATCCCACAGCCCGCCTGCCAATTCGTTGGCCTTGCGATTGGCGAGTTCTCGATCGTTGTTCGTCGTGACGAGAATCGAAACGCCGGCGTCCTGAATGTCGGCAAACGGGAAACCCATCGAGACGGTGGCCGTGACGATTCCTGGTTCTTCTTCGAGTCGATGAACGCGTTGCATCAGCGACTGCATCGGCTCGCGCAGCGTACACTGCATGGGCGGCATCGTCACTAGCGGGAGTTGTCGATACTCTTGAGTCGGCGTGAGGTCACCTCGAATGATTTGTGCCAGAACTTTGACAGCCTCAGCACCTCGCTCGTGCATGTCGACATGAGGGTATGTGTCGAAGCCTATAATCACATCAGCCAACTCGGCTATCTTTGCAGTGATGTTGGCGTGCAAGTCCAGCGTGACGACGATTGGCAAATTGGCGCCGACGACGTTTCGGACAGCTTCGATGAACGCACCTTCCGCATCTTCGTATTTTTCCGTAACCATTGCGCCATGCAGATCGAGCAGTACGCCGTCCACCGGCAAGACTCGGTTCAGACGCTCGAGGAACCGATTGAGCATCGTCTCGAATGACTGCTGTTCAACGACCCCCGATGGCTGTGCCCGTGCCGAAAGCAGGGGCAGCAGTTCCGCGCTCGCGGCTTCCGCACCTGCAATGTAACCGCCGTGAATCGAGCCCGTGCCGCGAAATCGATCGAAAATCATTTCGCCGCCCGACAACTCTGGGCCGCAGTCGCTGTCTCTCACGAAATCCGCAAGCGTCGTCGGCGTTAACGAGTATGTGTTTGTCTCATGTTGCACACCACCGCTGGCGATACGCATGTTCGGCAACTCCGATTGATTAGATAGCTTACCCCACGGTTGCCGCGATTGTAGCTGCTACGGTAAACATCGTACACGGACGCAAACGATGTCGTATTCGTTATACTGTTGGCCTACAATGAACGCCTGTCGCTCGTCCTGCCTGACTGCATCGGAGATAAACATGCCCTGCCAAGATGCACAAACGACCTATCAGCTCTCGCGACGCGAAGCTTTGCAGATCGGTGTCGGCATGTGTGGCTTGGGGCTGCCGCAGTACCTGCGAGCGGCGGAAGCGACGCCAACTCGGCGAGACATTTCGTGCATTTTCATTTTCTTGGCGGGTGGAGCGAGCCACTTCGAGACGTTTGATCCTAAGCCAGACGCACCCGCTGAAGTTCGCGGACTCTGGAAGCCGATCAGCACCAATGTTCCGGGAACGTTGATTTGTGAGAAGATGCCGCTGATGGCTCAGCGAATGGACAAGGTCGCGATCATCCGCTCATGGCAAGGCAAGAGCGGCTCGCATAGCCATGGCTCGCAACATGTCGCGAGTGGAATGTTTCCACCGACCGCGGGGCAATACTTTCCGAACTTTGGCTGCCTGGTGTCATCGCTTTACGGAAACAAGATTGCCGGGATGCCGGCGCACTTTGGGATTCCGTTCGCGGCTCGGTATACGAAACCAGAAGGTTACCTTGGAGCGGCTCATGCGGCATTCAATGTAGAAGATGATCCTTGTGATCCTCGTATGACGTTTGGCAAGTTGAATCTTGAGAAGGTTCGTTTGGAAGATCGTCAGGCAATGTTGACTCAGCTTGATAATCTTGGCCAGCTGGCTGCGGTGGCCGATCACGGATTAGACGCCAGTGATAAGTTCGTCAACGAAGCCGTGTCGCTGTTGACGAGCGGTGCGATGACCAAGGCAATGGACTTGGACGCCGAGCCGGAAGGTCTTCGTGAGAGATACGGGGCCAACATCTATGGACAACGAGTTCTGCTCAGTCGGCGTTTGATCGAAGCTGGTGCCCGATTTGTCACGATCAACCAAGCGGTTCAAGGAGGACTGTTCGGCAACGGAAAGACGAATGGCACGTGGGACAACCATCATCTGTTGTTCGAGTCGATGATGTCCTTCGCCAACGCGCCGTCCAATGGACCGAGCGGTTACAAGTGGCATTCGTACAACGGTCCTGGGAATTTGCCGCAGCTCGATATGTCGCTATCGACATTGCTTGATGATCTCGACAATCGTGGATTGCTTGATACGACGCTCGTCGTTGTTATGGGCGAGTTTGGGCGAACGCCGAAGATCAATAAGGAAGCAGGGCGAGATCACTATCCGGCGGCAGGCAGTGTCTTGATGGCGGGAGCTGGGATTAAAGGTGGCGCCGTGATTGGCGCAACGGATAAGATAGGCGGACGACCGAAGACGCGACCGTGGGGACCTGAGGATGTGGCAGCATCCATCTATCACGCGCTCGGTATTGACCCGCATCGAACCTACTTCCCCAGACTGACTCGCCCGACGCCGATCGCCGACGGGCAAGTGATTGACGGTTTGTTCGCCTAAAACGGGCCACTGAATAACTTTTTGCACGAAAGACACGTTCCATGCTGACGCCGATTGTACGTTCACTATTTGTCATTGCGTGTCTTGCGAGCGTTGCGACCGCAGCAGCGCCGAAGCCGAACTTCCTGTTCGTTATCGCCGACGATTGCACGTTTCGAGACATCGGCTGCTACGGCGGCCAAGCTTACACGCCCAATATCGACCGTCTCGCAACGGAAGGAATGAAGTTTAATCAGTGTTTCCAGTCCGCGCCGATGTGCTCTCCGACGCGGCACAATATCTATACCGGTCTCTATCCCGTGAAGAGCGGCGCGTATCCGAACCACACTTTTGCGAAGGACGGAACGAAAAGCGTTATTCACTACCTGAAGCCGCTTGGTTATCGAGTTGCGCTGAGCGGGAAGAAGCATATCGCGCCGCAGGAAGTGTTTCCCTTCGAGTACTCGGCCGACGCCAACAATCCCGACTTCAAAGCGATCGACACGCTAATGGGCGAATGTAAGGAGAGCCAGACGCCCTTCTGCGTGTTCGCGTGTTCCAACGAACCGCACAGTCCTTGGAACAAAGGCGATGCATCAAAGTATCCGCCGGAGAAAGTCAAATTGCCGCCCTATTTCGTGGACACCAAAGAGACTCGGCAAAATATGTCAAAATATCTTGCGGAAATCACCTACTACGATTGGCAAGTTGGCGAGTGCCTGAAGCTCCTCGATAAACATGGAGTCGCCGAGAACACGATGGTGATCGTTGTCAGCGAACAGGGTTCGGGTTTTCCTTTCGGAAAGTGGACGTGTTATGACACCGGGTTACAGAGCGCGTGCATTGCTCGATGGCCGGGACAAATTGAGCCAGGGTCGGTCAGCGACGCGTTGATCGAATACATCGACATGCTGCCCACCTTCGTCACTGCCGCTGGTGGGAAGCCTGCTGCGGCTTTACAGGGGCAAAGTCTGTTGCCCGTGTTTCGCGGAGAGAAGAATCGGCATAAAGAATTTGTTTTCGGCGAGATGACGACGCGCGGAATCATTAATGGCTCACCGTACTACGGAATTCGATCGATTCGCTCCGACAAGTTCAAATACATCCTTAACTTTACGCCCGACGTTACGTTTACCAACGCGTGTACTAAATCAGTAGCATTTCAATCGTGGAAGGAAAAGGCTGATTCAGGTGATGCAGATGCCGCAGAGAAAGTTCGTCGCTATCATCATCGCCCCGCCGAAGAGTTGTATGCTATTTCGGATGATACGTTCGAGTGGAATAACTTGGCCGATGACCCGAAGTTCGCGGAGGTCAAAGCCGAGTTGAGAAACAACCTCGATGCCTGGATGTTGGCTCAAGGAGACGAAGGTCAGGAGACGGAACTCGCGGCTCTTGATCATCAAGGCCGCAATCGTAAGAAGAACAAAGGCGAAACGAGTATGAAGAATCGCAAGAAGAAAGCCAACAAGTCCGCACCATAGCGTCGACCAAAACTTGAAAGGAAGCAAATATGTTGCGATGCCATCAAGCACGCTTGCGAATTAGAAGGAAGAATTGGTTGCATGCTCTTTGTGCGGTCTGCTCGCTGATGTTCTCGATCCGCGCGGTTGCGCAAGATGCAGCTTGGCCACAACACTTGGGGCCGTCGCGAAATGGGATCTCTGCGGAGACGAACCTCCTCGACAAGTGGCCGGTGGGTGGACCGAAGGAGGTTTGGCGAGTCAAAGGTGGCGTTGGGATGTCCGGATTGGCGATCAGCGGCGGCCGTTTGTTTACGCTCGTTCAACGCGAAGGGAAGCAAGGCGTCGTCGCACACGATGCAGCCACCGGTGCCGCGATTTGGCGGACTGTCGTTGCCCCCGCTTACGAGAATCAGATGGGAGACGGACCGAGGGCGACACCGACGGTGGCCGGTAATACCCTGTTCGTTTTCACCGGCGAGGGTATTTTGGCCGCCTTGAACGCGCCCGATGGTCGTGCTTTGTGGTCGCACAACACGGTCAAGGAACTCGGCGGTCAACCTGCCGAGTATGGTATGGCTTGTTCACCACTCGTGGTTGGTACACAGGTCATCGTCACGGTGGGAGCACCGAATGCGACGGTTGTTGCGTACGACACGGTCACAGGGAAGCCGGCTTGGACGGCTGGCAGCGACTCGACTGGATACTCGTCGCCCGCGTTGCTTGACGTCGGAGGACGAGAGCAAGTCGTTGTACATTCGGGCAGCGCGGTGTTGGGAATCGAACCGAAGTCCGGTGCTGTGTTGTGGCGGCATCCTTATGTGACCGATTACAACTGCAACATCGCCACGCCAATTGCAGTCGACGGAAGAGTCTTTGTCTCCTCGGGTGAAAACCACGGCTGCATCTTGCTGGCATTGGAACCGAGTGGGAATACGTTTGCCGTCGACGAAGTCTGGTCGTCGCAAGGCACGCGAAGCGTCTTGCGAAACGAGTGGCAAACCTCGATCTTGCTCGATGGTCACTTGTACGGCATGGATAACGTTGGCGGTGCTGGGCCGATTACACATCTGACTTGCGTTGAGGCGGCGACCGGGAAACGCGTTTGGCAGGAGACCCGGTTTGGCAAAGGGAACCTGATCGCTGCAGATGGCAAGTTGTTTATGTCATCGCTGAAGGGCGAACTGATCGTCGCGCGAGCATCACCGCGCGGTTATGACGAGATCGGACGAAGCACGGTAATCGGCTCAACGCGACAGGCACCAGCCTTGGCGAACGGCTTGCTTTATTTGCGAGACAACGACGATATCGCCTGCTTCGATGTAAGCAAGTAGAGCATTGTCGTTATTCGCTCGACGATCAGAATGCCATTGTTGCGAAGCGAAAAGCGACCATTTAACGCGTCGGATTCTCGTACCAAATCACGCCAAGATTCGCTCGCTCTTCGCATGTAACCAGATCAAGATCACCGTCTTGATCCAGGTCAAGCATTTCGATCCGATCGAATTTTATCCCGTCAGGGCCACTGATCTCGTGGTCTTTCCATATATCGGCCTCATCGCGCGATAACCATCGCACGCCTGACTTGCTTCCGTTTGCGCTTTCGCAAGTGAAGATGACATCGGAATTGCCGTCCAGATTGACGTCCGTTATTGCGATGCCCTTGCCAGTGCCACAGTTCGCAGGCATCGGGATGTCCGTGAGGCTCCACTCAGGAGGTGACAACATCGCAATCCCATTGCCGCGGCATGTCGCGAATACTGAATTGTGATAATCACTCCCTTTGTTGCCGACGGCGAGGAACATCACTTCGCGATCTGACGCACCGAGTCGACGCGTGTTCCAAGGCCGATCGTCCGAAGCGTTTTCGTTTCCTGGATTCTCTAGCCACAGCACGCCACGATTGGGACCCTTTCGATCGGAGACGAGAACATCTTGGTCGCCATCACGATCCATGTCGCGAGCGATCAGCGACATGATCCAACCTGCATCGTAGAGTCGGTGGTACTTCCAGGCGGCGAGGTCATGCGGATTGGCAGGCGCTTCTAACCAACCGACGGATGCGTTTGGCCCTTTGGAACTGACAACTAGATCGATACCATGTCGCCAATCGACTTGCATCGGAAGACAAAACATCCACATCTGGTTGTTGTCTGCGCAGGGAATTTTCTCAGTTTGCCACGCATCTCCTTTGAGATAGTTGGCGGGAGCATTCGGTGCCCAATGAATGAAAATGTTTCGAGTCTTGCCCTCGCAGCTGCTGACAACGTCCATTGCTCCGTCGCCATCAATGTCCGCAAAGACGGCATCCTCTGGAGACTTCACGTTGCCAACGGTCACAGCGGGCCAAGGTTGCTTTGATGTTTTGGGGCCAGGATTAAGATAGGCGCGAATCACGCCGCCTTCTTCCCAACCTGTCGCGAGATCCATCAAACCGTCGCCGTTCACATCGGCGATACGAACTCCGTCTGCGCCTCGGGAAGAGGCATCGATCGTATGGCGAGCCCAAGGCGCGGCCAACGCGATTGTGCTCCAGAGGTTGCCGAGAGCGAGTGATACCAAAACGATGCGAGCTGGCATGAAAGTCACCTTGTAGGACGGAGCGGCACTCCGTCTCTGGCGAACCCAGGCTTGGATTAGCTTAAGCCAGTGCCCTACGCTCGTTCGACGGGTTATAACTTCGCCCGCACTTTTCACAAGCACTGTGAGGAGCGCCTCCTTCGCCGGCTCGCCAGACGTGATCGCAGGGGCCATTCGGCTTCTCGCTGGCGAGCCCGCACTTATGACAAACCTCTGGCGGGAAACCTCCCAACGCGCCGTCGAACTCATGTTCGCAGCCGTTGTCGAGTCGCTTCTCGTTGGTTTCCACGCGTGCCTGTCGTCTTGCATCACCGTGTGCGACAAGTTCGTCCAGTTCTTTATTCAATGACCGATCCGAAACCATCCCAAGCAGGGTTTTTCCGAGCTGAATCAGAAAGTACAAAATGATTCCGGCGGGAATCATTGAGAGCATTGAAATGAAGAAATATTGCTTGAACATAGATTGACTGTCGAATGTGAGTGAAAGAGTTTCAGCATCTCTCGCATCGGCGAGACTCGTGCGGTCATTCTATTGTATACGCGGAATCAGAATTTCTAGCCCGCACTTTGCCACGACGATATGTCATTTTCTGGCAGCCGGTGCGGTTATGACGGCTGGCGCCTCGGTCCGCTATTCGCCGATCGAGGTGTTCCTCCGAAGATAACCCAAAGAAACGAAGAATTCGTCGAGTGCGACGAGCGTCGCATTAAAGTACTTGTTTTCGCTGCGCCCATAGTTAAAGAAGCCATGAGGTTGGGCCTAGTAGCCCACCAGTTCGCAACGATTTCCTACTTTCTTCATGGCTGAAGTGAACTGTTTCGCTGTCTTGTACGGAACCTTTGTGTCGCCCTTGCCGTGAAAGATGATCGTCGGCGGTACACCTGCTTTCATGTGGTGATAGGGCGATAGCTCTTTCGGATCGACACCCATTCGGTCAGGCAGTGTGGGCATTGTTTCAGCGGGCAGCGGATCTTCGCCATCGATCTGCGCCAGCACGAGCGCTGGGTTGAAGAGCGCCATCACGTTGGGCTTCGCGCTGATCGAGAGATCATCGTTCGAATCGTCAAAGCCAGTGAGAACACCGGTACAGCCCGCAAGGTGGCCGCCCGCCGAGCCGCCACCAGCAGCGAGTCGATTCGGATCGACGCCTAGCTGTTTCGCTTCTTTACGAATCCAACGAATTGCCGACTTCGCGTCCGCCACGCACTCTTTCGCCTTGGTGTTATGCCGAGTCAACACACGATAGTCGGCGGTCATCGCGACCATGCCGCGCGAAGCGAGATACTTGCAATGTTGTTCGAATTGCTTTGGCGTGCCGGCTTTCCAACCACCGCCGAAGAAGAATACGGCGACCGGTCGCTGGTCAGTCGGCTTGTGATCATCGGGATTGTAGATGTAGATATTCAGAGAGACATCGCCGACCGTTTTGTAGACTTCAACCTTGGCCCCGTCGAGCTGCGGAGGATAGTTGGGAGGTTTTTTCTGTTGCTTTTGAGCGTCTGCCGCACTGCAGAAGGAAAGTGCAAGCGTGAAGGTGAGCAATAGTCGAAAGTTCATCGTTCGATCCCTTGGAGCGTTGGAATTATGCTCGCTGCGTTTTTACTCGTAATCTTTCTCGGCCAGACTGTCACGACATGATTGCCGCCAGTCGTCGAGCGTCGCTACCATCTTGCTGACAAGATCGGGATGCTCTCGCGCGATGTCGTTGTGCTCAGCCCGATCCGCTTGCAGATCAAACAGCATAAACGATTTCGGATCGAGTTTGGAGAGTTTTTCATCAGGCTTCTCTCGCTTTCCACCTTTCAACTCGCGAACAACTTTGTAGCGATTGTCGACCAGCGTTAGTTGACCACTCGACTCGAAGGCGATTGGTTTGGGACGAGCTTTCATGCTACCAGCAAAAAGCGGTAGCAGGCTGACACCGTCGACCGGTCGATCGCCGGCAGGTGCGGCACCAATCGCCGCGAGAATAGTAGGAAGGTAGTCGCTTGTGACCGCAGGGACCTTCGTCGTGCTACCTGCTTGAATCTCTGCAGGCCATTCGGCAAGTCCTGGTACACGCACGCCGCCTTCAAACAAGCTGCGTTTTCGGCCGCGCAATCCGCCTGATGAACCAGGGGCCTGCTCGTTGCCCTCTGGGCCATTATCCGAGCAGAATAGAACTAGCGTGTTGTCTGCGACGCTCAGCTCTCGCAGTACGGATCTCAACCGACCAACTTGTTCGTCTAAGGCAGTGATGCAGCCGTAGTAATGTTGCTTGAATTTGTCATGCTCGGCATACATCTTGGTGTGCTTCGGCCCCGCCACAACAGGAAGATGAGGAGCGTGGAACCAAACGACGGTGAAGAAAGGTTTCTTGTGAGACGCAGCGTTTCGGATGAAAGGAATCGCTCGATCCATGATGATGCGTGAGTCGTCACCGCGCAAGGAATCCGTGACCTTCGCGCCATTCGACCAGTACGAAGTACCATAGGCGCTCGCATTCGAGGCATCGATCACGGGGTCCCACCAGTGTTTCCCTTTCTCACCGTTTGGCCGGAGTAGAGGATCCCAGGTCGGAACTTTCGATTCTGTCGAAAAGCACTCGTCAAAGCCATTCTCCCATGGTGGCGAATAGTTCTGAACATTCTTTGGACCGCCTCGGTTTGCATCTTTCTCGGTCGTGGTCAGCGTTCCAAGATGCCACTTACCAAAGTGTCCCGTTGCATAGCCATGTTCTTTGAGTAACTTGGCAAGCGTTAACTCCTTCGATCGCATATGTCCCGTATTGGCGAAGAAGACTCCGTATCGATACGGATGTCTTCCCGTGATCGCACTTCCGCGAGTCGGACTGCAAACCGGAGCCGCGGCGTAGAACCGCTCGAACCGCAATCCAGACTTGGCCATCTTATCCAAGTGTGGTGTCTGAATGATCTTCCCACCGTTGAAGCCAACATCGCCCCAGCCGAGGTCATCTGCCATCATCAACACGATGTTGGGGCGCTCAGCGGCGTGGACTTTGGCTGATGCGCAAAGTACGAGTAGCAAGCAGCCGAAAAGGAAGCGAGGCATCGAGATTCTCCAGACGCGGATAATTTGCCGTATGGTGGCTGAAGCATTCGCCCAAGTATCGTCGAGCCACTGACCGCGGTCAATTCAGCTCATTTCCGCGACGTCGAGGTGAGTCAGCGACCGACGATCGGTATTGTCGTCGTGGCCCAGCAACTTTCATTCAGTTCGTTGACCAACAGAAGATACGATGACGCAGCGATCATCTGCCGCGTTCAAATGGCTTGCGATCAGTTCGATTAGCTCCTCGCGGCGAATCGGCTTGGTGGCGTAGGCATCACAGCCTGCGTCGAGGCACTTCTCGCTATCACCCGTCATGGCGAACGCGGTCAATGCGATGATTGGTACTTGATAGCCGAGTTGCCGAAGTTGCCGCGTCGCGGCATAGCCGTCCATAACCGGCATTTGCATGTCCATCAGTATCAAGTCGAACGGTCGCCCGTCAGAGGTCGCGTTCGTCGCCAAGTCACACGCCATCTCTCCGTGATCGGCGATGCTGACCTCTAGCCCGGCCTTTCTTAAGATAAACGCGATCAGTCGTTGGTTATCTGGCCCGTCCTCGGCCAACAATACCCGCCCAGATAACGTCTCGTTTCGATTCTTACCTTGCTGCAGTACCGCAGCTACGGCACCATATGCTTTGACCTCGTCGAACATTTCGACGCCATCTAATGGACCAGTGGCGATGCTGATCGAGCAAATGGTACCTCGCCCTAGTTTGCTATTTAACATCACCCCACCACCGAGTATCTCGGCGAGTCTGCGTGGAATCGTAAGGCCAAGCCCGTGCCCGCGCTAGGCTCGCGTTTTTTTAGGCTCGTCTTACTTATACGGTCGTAAACGCCGCGAGAGCGCCTCCTCGGTCATCCCCACTCCTGTATCAACAACGTCGAAACGAAGCATTGGTGGTGCGCTGTCGCAGTCGACCAGCGTCGTTCTTATTACCACACTCCCAGATTCTGTGAACTTGATAGCATTCCCGACAACATTGGTCAAGATTTGCCGAAGTCGAGTCGGATCGGTTTGAATTGTCCGAGGAATCGCGCCGTCGAAATGAAGCTCTAGCGGCAACGCCTTCTCGTCTGCTCGCACACGCATTAACGAAGCGACGTCTTCGATGAGGTCACGCGGCGAAACGAGTTCTTGCTCCAATTCGACCTTTCCGGCTTCGATCTTCGAGAGATCGAGAATGTCGTTGATGATCTCCAGTAGATGCTCACCGTTACGCTTGATCGTGCTCGCGGCATCAATCGGGCAAATCTCGTTGCGCGGATTGAGCAGCAAACCTGCGAAGCCTATTATCGCCGTCATCGGCGTACGGATTTCATGGCTCATATTCGCGAGGAACTCGCTCTTCGCCAGGCTCGCGCGTTCGGCTTGTTCACGAAGCGAGTTTGCAAGTTCGGACTGCGATTCAAGTTCAATGATGAGCCGTTCTGATTTCGCCAACTCGCCCTGCAAGCGTTCGCGCTCAGCGATCTCTTGTTCTAACGCACGCTTTTTGTCGGAGAGCCGCAGTGTCTTCCCGCGCAGCGCGGCTTCAGCCTCCGTCTTGGCTTGCAGCTCTACATTAGTCTCCTGATACAGTCGCATCCATATTGCAGTAATCAACAGAACGACGACGGCGATTATTAGACAACTCGTATAGGCTCGTGTATCGATGCCTTGCCGGAGTTGCTCGACGTGCGAGTTGACCGATTTTACGGCCAGCTTTAATCCCGCATCATACGCTTCTTTTGGGCCTTTATATTCTGGGCTTAACAGAAGGGCGTGCGCCTTATCGAGGTCTCCGGTACGCACAAGATTGAATGATTCACGCTCCATCCGAATCAGTTCTTGGTTGGCCACAGAGACCGATCGGATTTGCTCTGAGAATTCTGCAAAGATGGACGTCGGAGTCGCCAAGGCGGCATCCAGCTTTGGTACCGTCAGATCGTAACGATCCTGCCACGACAGATCTCCCGTCGCAGCTGCCATTCTGGCCGACATCGTCAGAACTTCATCAAAGTAGATGATCTCCCCGTGAGCCTGCTCAAGAGCCCGGATCTCTCTGGAGGACTCTTTCAAGTGTTGGCGAGTCGAGAACAGGTGGATGATCAGGAGCGTCGCGCAAGCTGAAGTGGCAATCAGCCCTATCGCAAGCGAGAATCGGCCCGCCACTGCTTCGTTCGTTGGCTGTCTCGGCTCCTCGCACTCGTGCGTTATACGCAAGTTCGCATTCCTTTTACTATGGTTCTTCGCTTAGCACCGGTCGCTCGTCTTTCACTGCACGCGCGCAATCGTGCCAACACAACTCTACGTCATAATTTGCCAACTGATCTGCCGTTTTTATCGATTGTGTCGGGCTTGCGTCGGCTAGGCGGATCGGCGTAGTGGCCTAGGCCGAAGCGATGGCGATTTGCGAGCAACGTCTGATTTGCTGTGCCGACGATCTTGGGGGTGAGTCGGTCGAAAAACTAGCGGTTTCGCTGAAGTTCTTGGATCTCGACTCAACACACAGGCGTACATTGGCTCTTTAAGTTCTCTCAGGTTTCTGTTACTTTCTAGCCTTCGTTCTTAGGGTCTTGCCTGTGGGGCTACGGGCTCTTGCGGTCATCCATCATTCTCAATCATCAGGAATATCCATTGTCTGCTGTAGCTGAAACCATTACGGGAGATGGCGAGTCACACTGTCAGATCGAGTCGACGCAAACTGAGAAGGCACCACCGTTGCCTACGAAACAGCAGGTTTTGGCGGCAATTCCGGAGGACTGTTTTGAACGCAGTCTGATTAAATCATCGATCTACCTGTTCGCATCACTGACGTTAACCCTGGGACCTGGATTTGCAGCCTACTTCTTTTTGCCGCTGACTTGGGCTTGGCTGCCGGTGTGGATCGGTTATGCGATGTTCACGGGGACCGCTGCGACGGGATGCTGGGTGGTCGCTCACGAATGTGGGCACCGAGCCTATACTCGCCACAACTGGCTCCAAGATATCATCGGTTACACGCTGCATTCGGCGTTGCTGGTCCCTTATTTCTCTTGGCAACGCAGTCATGCGTTGCATCACGCTCGAACGAATCATTTGGATGAAGGCGAGACTCACGTCCCACTTCGCGATACGACGAAAGCAGGCAAAGCGTGGGCCAGGTGGCAGAATGCGATCGGTGACGAGGCGTTTGCGATCTTCAACATGCTTGTGAAGTTTCTCATTGGCTGGCCGCTCTATCTGGCGACAGGAGCCAGTGGTGGACCTTCGCGTGGCATGACCAATCACTTTTGGCCGGCGAAACCTTTTTCTGCGGTGATGTTTCCGGGGAAGTGGCGCGCCAAAGTGTGGATTTCGACGCTTGGTGTTCTTGCCACCCTGGCCGTCCTTGGTTGGTGGGCGTATGCGGTGGGATCGATCTTGCCGGTATTAGCCTTGTATGTCGGGCCTTACTTGTTCGTGAACTTCTGGTTAGTACTTTACACATGGTTACAACACACCGATGTCGACGTGCCACACTTTGAAGATGAGGAATGGTCTTGGGTACTCGGCGCGTTTATGACCATCGATCGACCCTACGGTCCTGTGCTTGACTTCTTACACCATCGAATTGGAAGCACGCACGTCGCCCATCACATCGACGCGCGCATCCCTCATTACAATGCGAAGCGAGCGACAGAAGCGGTGAAGAGTGCGTTTCCTGATCTTTATCTTTACGATCCGACGCCCATCTACAAAGCGCTGTGGCGCATTTCGAAGAATTGTAACGTCGTTTCGCAAGTCGATTTCGGCTGGAAATACGCCGTCGAAGAGGGCAGCAATTATTCGGCCTAGCGCATGCGGGTCGCAATTAACCGCATAGGCCCGATAAGGCGGTGACGCGGCCTGACTAATCGATCGTTATCTTGCGCGGATCCGGTTGTCTAGAAAGAAGACCGCCACCGACAAACCGATGAGTGCTACGGAAACGATGCTCATTGCGAAAAAGGAACTTAGCAACGCGCGCCGACTTTTGAGCGCGTCGTCGTCGAGGTTACGGGACACTTCAAGTACGCCTCCAACGTCGTTCACTTGCCAATCGGTCTTAGGGCTCTTTTCGTTGGCATTGTGACAGGTAACGCACGATTGCCGCATGATTTCAGGCGTCGCGTATCGCAGTCGATAGCCGGTCGTCGCGTCGTCTTCAAAGCGGTAGAAGGACGTACGATCCGCATCTGATTCCAGTGCCGCTAATGCTTCCTTTGCAAACGTATCGTCTTCGATTTGGTGCTGTCGGCCCGGGAACGGATAGCGACTGTAGAGCTGGGCCTGCATCATATTCATACTGGAGGTGCCAGTTCGGCTAATGCGATCGTTTAGCTCGATGTGGAAAGTCGCCGGCGGGAGCATTTCACGGATGATCTGCTGAGCGGTTTCGTCAGGGTAAAGATTCTTGATCCGCTCCATTTCTTCTCCGTAAAAGAGATGAACGCCCCGGAGCGTTTCGGCTTGTTGCTCGGCGGCGGAAAGAGCGGCCAGTTCGATGAGCTGTAACGAGCGGTAGTACAGTAGTCCAAAACCGAAACCGCCACCTACAAGACCCGCCAGCAGGAGAAACAACGAGACTTGTTGCGTGCGTCGCCGAAGCAGCGCCGTGGCGGTCGCTTGAATGGATCGTCGCTGTTCGGATTCCTCCGCCAAACGCTCTAGCAATTCAATCTTTTCGCGTTGTTGTTTCTCTTCGATCGCTTGTTTGCGGGCGTCCAAATTCAGAGACTCGCGAACAAATTCTTTCTCGATGTTCGCGCCGTCATCGCCGAGCCCCTTCAGCAACTGAACGGCAGCGCTTAGCTGAGAACCTGTCAAGAGCAGAGAGTTGCGTCTTTCCTCACCCCATTCTTTAGCGGCTTCGGCTAAGCGGAACTGTTTTCGCCAAGCTTCACGATCGTCGTCGATCCAATCGCGCAGCAGCGGCCAACTTGTAATGAGTGCTTCATGCGCGATCTCGACGTAGCCTTCGCCAGACGTTGAAGTCAGACGCTCGGCCACGACGAGTCGAGCATCCAAAAGTTTTTGCAGGACGTCTCCGGTGGTCGTTCCTGCATTGAATTGTTCCCTCGCTACTCGATTGCGCGCGTACTGGCCATCGCTCGTAGGTTGAGTCAGCCGAAGGAGTATTTGGCGACACACGCCTTGCTCGTCAATGCTAAGCTTGCCGAACCATTCATCGGCCTGTCGCCTTAACGCGCCATCCAACTCGCCAATCTCTTTGTAGGTGTGAACGGTGAGCCGCCGCCCCTGCCGACGTTCCCAGAGCTCCAACAGTGCGTGTTCCAGCAACGGCAAAGCGCCAGCTTGATTCCTCATGTCTTGGAGCAGTAACTCCACAAGGCCCGGTTCCAGTTCACAGCCGGCGAGTTGTGCAGGTCGCTCGATCACTTCGCGCAGCTCATGCGGCGACATCGGCGAAACCAGCTCTTGATGATCGGAGAGCAGCATTGCCAGATTGGGATAGTCGGCGCAGTTTCCATAGAAATCAGCTCGCAAGCAGAGGACCACGATCGCGCGACCGTCTGGTGATTCGGCGGCATGGAGTAGGTTATCGACGAAGGCCTGGCGGTGTTCCGGATCCTCGCACTGTGTAAAGATCTCTTCAAACTGGTCGACAACAATGACAACGTGATACGAATCAGAACGACTGTGCGAATGTTGACGGATGAGATGATGTAACGTCCGGGAGTCGTTCAGCAGACCATCCATCGTGTTAGCTACGCTGTCCACTTCATTTTTCAAGTTCTCGTTCACTGCGATTGCGATGGCCAGGCTTTCCAAGGGGCTTCTGCCTGGGCGACAGACGAGGATTGGCCAAGACGAGCTTCCTGAAATTCTTCCCGTCTCGATGGCGGGAATTAAACCGGCTCGCACGATCGAGGACTTTCCACTTCCTGATGCACCCGAGACTGCGAGAAAGCGAGCTGCCTGCGAGTCGGCTAAGTAACCGGACAGCTTCTGTACCATTCGATCTGTCCAAGCTTGTCGCCCAAAAAAGAGACTGGCATGCTCGGTTTGAAACGACCGTAATCCTCGGTAGGGACACGAACCTTCGAACGTGCTTTCACCGGGTGCCGTGTACGGCGCGATTCCCCGAATGCCGGACCTTAGCCGGTGAAACGCCTCGGTTTCGTCCAATGATTCGCGAAACTCGACCCATGTCGTGGCGGTTAGGAACGATGGCAGTTCGTCGAGAGAGTCTTTTATCCCACCGGGAAGCAACACCGGAATGACACGAAACTTCCCTTTGCTTTGACTCACACGACGGCTAATCGCTGCTCGCATTTCTTCGTTTTGCCACGTTCCAAAACCACTCGGGCCAATGAAGACGGCGCAAGTGTCGCATTCACTCAATGCTCTCTCTATGGCCGGTTGCCACGCTTCTCCAGGGACCAAATGCCATTTGTCGAGCCAAGCGTCGATTCCCTCCCTTTGCAACTGTTTTGCGAGTTCTTCGACGGCCGGTTTATCGTTGCTGTTATGCGAAAGAAAGACGTGAAATCGCGAATCTTCCATTAGCCCAGAAATCCAGAGTGAATGGTGCCAAGACGGTCTTATTCTGACAAAGTGACGACCAATAACGATCGTGCATCGCTCGCCATTCTAATGTTGCGAGGACGTCTCGTATCTACGGCAGCCGCACATTTTGGCAAGTTATCGTCGCTGCGACTTTGTAAGTGATGTCAGCGCGAACTGGATTCATCAATCGAAAGTGTGCGACGAATTTCGTCACTCTTGAGACCGAGAAGCATCGGTCGGACGACGTTCGGCAATACGACGACGTCGTACAATTCAGCCACGATCCCTTCGATTCGTAGCCAGTGAACAACGTCCATGCTTCGTAAATCGATCACTTGCAAGCCGCATCTCGCTTCGGCATCGCGTTTGACGAGATTGTCGTCTAGTTCGAGTCCCGTGAATGTTTTGTTGTCGCGAGGGCGCGAGAGTCCCACGATGGCAAAGTCTTCGTTGAACCCCATGCCTCGAAGATATCCAGCACAGAAGGTTAGAGGCTCGAACGTCGCTGTAACACGATCAACTCTTCCAAAGTGGCCCGTACCAGAGTTGAGTACCCAGAGTTGATCCCGGTAGACGCGTGGCGAGTGTGGCATCGAGAGGCCTGTCGTGACTGGTTCGTTCGATTCGATATCGATCACGCAGCCGCCATCGTGGCGCCGTTCCCGCCAGCCGTCAACGATATCGCTTTGACTGACCGTCGTAACGTAACGAGGCTCGCCGTTTTCGAGTGCAAGGCCATTCAAGTGGCAGCGATCCTCCGCCGCAAGCTTGCTGATGAAACGTGGCTGCCAAAGTGGCTTAAAACTATGTGTTTCGCTGAGCGTTGCAACGCAGTTGAACAACGTGTTTGCGAAGGCGACTTGGCCGCCCTCGGTCGCAACGATGTCGTGAATATCGACGTCGCCGGTCGTATAGGCAAGCTGCGGAACGAACAGACGATCGTATCCGCCGTGCACGACTTGCCCGGACACAACCACGTTCTCCAGTCGCCAGAGCTGGTACAGCGTACTCATCCATAACGTTTGCCCGTCGCCGTAAAGTCCCATACAACGATTGAATGTTCGCTCAAAGATCGAGAGTCGACCATCTGGCTGCAAGCCGATCATAAAGAGCTTGCCGGTCTGGTAAGTCGTAAATGCCAGACTCACTCGCTGCTCAGCCAGCCATTCGGGAAATTGACGGGAGCAGGTGATTTCGAGTTGCGGTGTGTTGGCTGCCATGAGTTCGTTGGTGTGGCTGACGCCAACACCCTACATCCCCGTCATACCAAATCCCCGTCATACCAAATCCCCGTCATACCAAATCCCCGTCATACCAAATCCCCGTCATACCAAATCCCCGTCATACCAAATCCCCGTCATACCAAATCCCCGTCATACCAAAGATGGCGACAACTTCAGGACGTAGCGACTGCACGCGTTCGTTCGTAAGCGCGACGAACAGTGTTGGGCTTGCCTGATTCCTTCAGGTCGATTTGATACAGCTCTTGTCCACGTTCCGTCGGATACTGGCCCGTGATACAGGCTTGGCAGAGTTGCGCACTTGGAAGATCGATGGCCCGAGCGATCGCCTCGATCGGGAGATACCTCAGCGAGTCCGCGCCAAGACGTTCGGCCATTGCAAGTTGAACGCCGTCGTTCAGCGGACCGCCTTTCAGAAACTTTGGCGCGAATAGATCGTTGACCGTTGGCATGTCGATGCCGTAGAAGCAAGGTGCGATGATCGGAGGGCAGGCGACTCGAACGTGAATCTCCTTTGCGCCGCCAAATTCCTTAATGCGGTCCAGAAGAACTTGCATCGTTGTCGAACGCACGATCGAATCCTCGACCAGGAACACTCTCTTGCCTTCGAGGACTTCTCGCAATGGAGTGTACTTTGTCTCCGCCTTCTTTCGACGATTGTCTCCGCCTTCGATGAAGGTTCGTCCAGAATAGCGATTGCGGATCAGGCCTTCACGAGAGGGGATGCCCAACTCATAAGCCATCGAGTCGGCAGCCGCTTTGCTGGTATCAGGGACGGGGACGACGATCGTGTTACCGTCTTTGTAGTCGATCGTGCCGTCGGCAGCTTCGAGCTTCGCTAACTCGACTCCCAGAGCAGTTCGCGAGAGATATACGCTTCGTTCGTCGAGCGTACTGGCAACGTTCGCGAAATAGATCCACTCAAAAAAACAATGCGCCCGATTCGGAGCACGGACAAATGGCTGAACGTCGAACTTGCCATCAACGATGGTGATCGCGTGGCCCGGTTCGAGTGATTTGATGTCATCTGGCGCGAAACCCAGATTCAACAGGGCAACGCTCTCACTTGCCGCAGCGAACAAGGTGCCGTCGAAGGCGTAACACAATGGCTTGATTCCCAGAGGATCGCGAGCCACCAGCATTTCGCCACGTGCATTGATAAATACCAGACTGTATGCACCATCGATACGACTGCCGACTTTTCTCATCATCTCGCCCAGGGACGGCTCTCGGTCGCCCGACAACTCTCGGCTGAATTCGTGCATTAGAATTTCAGTGTCAGTTTCCCTCGCGAGATGATTGTCGCCATCCCGCAAGAGGCGATCTCGCAGTTCGGTATAGTTTGCCAACTGGCCGTTGAAGCCAAAACTGAACCACTTCCGTTTCTCAAGATGATGCCGCTCGAACGGTTGAGCGTAGCTCCGATCCTCGGTTCCGCAGGTCGCGTAACGCACGTGTCCGATGCCGGCTTGCCCCGCGTACTCGTCCATCAACCGTTCGCAAGGTTCGCGATGAGCCAAACGGAAGACTTCTGTGACCGAACCAACGTCTTTATGGGTGTCGATCAGCTGTTTGCGTTCGGTATTATAAGTCGTAATACCTGCGGCAAGTTGTCCCCGGTTTTGGACATCGAGCAGCATTCGAGGCAGCAGCCGTGAAGCATGCACTGGTCCGTCGGGACAGATCTCGGTAGCAGGAGTATTTGGGAGGTAATAGACCGCACAAATGCCGCATTCGTGGTGGAGTACGCTCATCAAAGTCCTTCCAGCGACACGATCCAGCTTAGGAACACTTTGTCACCGGTTGAGGTAGGATGGAAGAAACGCGGAGTTGACTCAACTGAGTTGTCTCGATTGGGACGCCGAATTCGAGAGAGTGCCTGACGACAGGGCTCATTCTAAGCCGACCGTCCAAAATCCACAAGGAACCGCGAACCGCCATGTGATCGTGGAGGTCACTTGAATGTGCCCGTTGTGAATAAGTCGGGTTATCGGTACTGTCAAATCCTTTAGTAACTCCCAAGTCTCGAATGCCGAATCCTAAAATGCCTGATCTGCTTCGCCAAGAAGTTATCGCCGCTGCGAATATCGTCGTTGTCAAAGTCGGCACGCGTGTCTTGACACACGCTGATGGTACGCTCGACGAGGCGCGAATCGCTCGCTTGGCAGAAGAGTTGAATGCGATTAACGACTCTGGGCGACGAGTGATCTTGGTCAGTTCGGGAGCGGTCGGCGCTGGAATGAGCCAGCTTGATCTCGCGAAACGACCGTCGGACTTGGCGACGCTTCAAGCAGTTGCGGCGGTCGGGCAAACCAAGCTGATCGAAACTTATGATCGAACGTTTCGCCAGCACGGTCGACACGCTGCTCAGGTATTATTGACGGCTGAAGACCTTGATGATCGTCAGCGATACCTGAATGTTCGTAACACGCTGCTAGCGCTGACCGAGCTGAACACGGTTCCGATTATCAACGAGAACGACACTGTCGCCGTCGAAGAATTGGCAACGACGTTCGGAGACAACGATCGTCTCGCCGCGTTGGTGACGAATCTAGTACGCGCCCCTCTGCTAGTGATCCTTTCCGATGTTGCTGGGCTGTTTACCGGTGATCCGGCACTGAGTTCATCGGAGCTCGTGCCGCTCGTAACAACTTTGGACGAAGCCGTGGCGAACTTTGCGGTAGACGAGCAGACCGGTCACAGCAAAGGTGGCATGGCGAGCAAGCTGCTGGCGGCGAAGATTGTCACTGCGGCTGGCGAAAACGTGATTGTCGCCAGCGGTCACGAGCCAGGAACGCTGGGGCAAATCATGGCTGGGGAAAGCGTCGGCACGCTTTTCGTGGCGCAAGGGAAAATGATCAGTCCCTGGAAGCGTTGGATTGGTTTCTCGGCAACGCCGCGTGGAAAGATTCTACTGGACGAAGGAGCATGTCGTGCGATTGCCCAAAATGGCAGTAGTTTGCTGGCGATCGGTATCTTGGATACCGAAGGAACTTTCTCGAAAGGTGACATCGTCGCGATTTGCGATCACACAGGCGACGAACTTGCTCGCGGCTTGACTAACTATCCCGCCTCCGAGATAACGCGCATCAAGGGCTTGAAGTCCGACCGCATCGCGGAAGAACTCGGTCACTGTCCCTATCAAGAGGTCGTTCATCGCGACAACTTGGCGAAGTTGTAAGACGAATCAATCCTTATGCCATTTCGCAAATTACTGCGGCGTTCCTAGTCGTCGCGGTCACTTCCCCCCGTTTGCGTTGGGTGAGTCAAATAGATACTCTGGATTCTGATTCGCACGAACGATCTGTTAAGTAAGAAAGTCACCTTGCCCTGATGCTTCAGGCCTCCCCCTCAAATTCCACCTCGCGAATAGTAACCGGAGCGAAGCTGCCGGCCCATGTATTTGATTCCGCCAAGGATCTTGCACGACGTGTCGGCGAAATCATTACCAACGTGATCCGCGAACGCAATGCGCTCGGACAGAACGCCGTACTTGGTCTGCCAACCGGTTCGACGCCTGTCGGCGTCTATCGTGAGTTGATTCGGATGCACGAAGAGGAGGGCTTGGATTTCTCGAACGTCGTCACGTTCAATCTGGATGAATATTACGGCATCCACCCCGATCGTTCTCAAAGCTACCAGAGCTGGATGCGCGAGCATCTGTTCGACCACGTCAATATCCCGGCGGCTAACATTCACATCCCGGATGGGACATTGGCTCGAGAAGAGGTCGACGCGTTCTGCGATGCCTACGAAGCGAAGATTCAGGAAGCGGGTGGCATTGATGTCATGCTGCTCGGGATCGGACGAAATGGTCACATCGGGTTCAACGAGCCGTTCAGCGTTCGCAACAGCCGCACGCGGCTTTGTACGCTTGATCCCGTGACACGGGTCGATGCCGCCAGCGACTTCTTTGGTGAGGAGAACGTCCCGACGCAGGCGATTACCATGGGATTCGGGGCTATTTTGGCCTCTCGAAAGATCCTGCTGATCGCGCTCGGTGAATCGAAATCCGGCATCGTTCGTGAGACGCTCGAAGATAAGGTCACCGCCAGAAACCCCGCGAGCTTTCTACAAGATCACGAAGACTCGTCGGTCTTGGTCGATTTGGCAGCGGCGAAAGAATTGGCAGCGATTACGACGCCGTGGCTGGTTGAGGCGGTCGAGTGGACCGACTCGATGATCAAGCGAGCGGTGATCTGGCTGTGCGAACAATCCGGCAAAGCGCTCTTGAAGCTCGACGATAATGATTTTCGCAAACACAATCTGCACTACCTGCTCCGGCATCACGGACCCGCGCCGACGTTGGCTCATCGCGTATTTCGCTGGATGATGGACACGATCGAATACCATCCGGCAGGCCGCGAGCCGAAACGAGTGATCTGTTTTAGCCCCCATCCTGATGATGATGTGATCAGCATGGGAGGAACTCTTATACGCTTAGTCGAAGACCAGCACGAAACGCATATTGCGTACATGACGAGCGGAAATATTGCCGTCTTCGATCACGATGCCAGACGTGTCGCCGATATGGTGACCGAATACAACCGGCTGTTTGGGATCGATCAGAGGAGGTCGACCGAAGTCGAGTCTTTAGTGAATGAATCATTGACCAAGAAGTTGCCCGGTCAGTTTGATCATGAAGCGGTCTTGAAAATCAAGGGGCTGATTCGCTGGAGCGAGGCCAAGGCCGGCGCATTGGCCGTTGGTTGCGATGAGCGAAATCTGCACTTCCTAGATTTGCCGTTCTACCGAACAGGCGCGGTCGACAAAAAGCCAGTCGGTGCGGACGATGTCGCCATCATTCGCGAGTTGATCGAACGCGTTCAACCGCATCAGGTCTACGTCGCTGGTGATCTCTCCGATCCGCACGGGACACATCGAGTTTGCGCGGAGGCGATTTTTTTGGCGCTTCAAGCGATTGAGGACTCGTCCGGTTCGCGACCTGACGTGTTGCTGTATCGAGGCGCGTGGCAAGAGTATGAACTCGACGAGCTTGAAATCGCCGTCCCGTTGAGTCCCGGAGATATGGAACTCAAACGCGAAGCTATCTTCATGCATGAGAGCCAAAAAGACGAAGCTCTGTTTCCCGGCTCAGACCCGCGAGAGTTTTGGCAGCGGGCAGAAGACCGAAACAAGGGGACCGCCGCGCGGTACAACCAAATCGGCCTACCAGAATTCTTTGCGTTGGAAGCCTTTGTTCGCTGGGATGGTGTGCCACTTTGAGCGGGCTGTCTGAGACAGCCCAGCGTCCCGCTCAGTTTCCGCTGTCCGCGTCGCTACTGCTAAACGCGGTGTCGAGCTCACTTTTGTTGTTCGACCAGAAGTTTGCCGTCTCCCCACCAACGAGGGTAATTCCGCCGATCACGACCACGAGAATGCCGGCCAGAAGCACAGCATATTCCACGCTGGTGGGCCCATCATCGGATTTCAAGAATCGGACGATACGATTCATCAAGGAGATCTCGCTTCCATGGGCCGTGTACAACGGCTTCCTAAAGTTATCGCTCAATCTATGAAACCTAGCTCGCAGGGCCAGTTGATGCAAATTCTAAGTTTCCGATGTCGGGTTCTCCGCCTCGTGCGTGAACATGTGATACGTTTAAGTTGGTGTAAAGCCTGACGCTTTGCACTCCACCATGTGCTGTCCGCAATCGCTCGGCGCAGTCGCGGCAGCCGACGATATGCTTCCAACCGCCTAGGAAATGCTAGTTCGATACTGTACATACGCTATTGACTCTGTACGGTTGTATATTATAAATTGCTAGTGATGACATTGCCCCTGTCTCGCGAAAGGTTCGATTCATGTCCATCCTCGATCAACTCACGAAACGCCAAGCCTCGGTTTACGAGTTCATTCGTGACAAAATCGTGAATCGTGGCTATGGGCCAACTGTTCGAGAGATTGGTGAGCGTTTTGGTATAAGTTCGCCGAATGGCGTGATGTGCCATCTGAAGGCTCTTGAGAAGAAAGGCCTGATCAAACGAAGCCCCAACAAGTCTCGTGCAATTGAATTGACGAGGGAAGCGGTTCGCGAGGCGAGTGGCATTCCTTTGGCCGGTGTTGTTGCGGCTGGTCTAACCAGTCTTGCGTTCGAGCAGAACGATCGCGTCGACTTTGGCGAAATGTTCACGAGCGAAGGTCTTTTTGCTCTGCAAGTAAGCGGCGAATCGATGATCGAAGCTCAAATCGCGGATGGCGACTATGTCGTTGTCAAAAAGCAAGAGCAAGCCGAATCAGGTCAGATGGTTGTCGCGCAAACCGACGATGGAGAAGCGACCCTCAAGTACTGGTTTCCCGAGAGCGGTCAGGTCAGGTTGCAGCCGGCGAATTCGTCGATGGACCCCATTTATCTGGACAACGTCAGCGTCATCGGTGTTGTCGTTGGAGTCGTGCGAAGCGTTACGTGAGGGTGTCCGCGCCGAACCTCTCACCGGTCTCGATCAGCCTGTGGCGTGTGTTTCGGCTAGGTACGAGTCACGGCAGAACTTCAAATCGCGTTACGTCCCACATGACTTCTACGTTGGGGCCCCATTTTCGAAGTTCCGTGCGGTGATACCGGAGTGGTGCTCCCGTTATTTCGTCGAAAAAACCACGGAGCAGCAACTGAGGCGTGTCGTGGTCCGCCGTTCCCGCCAAATGCTTCTCGACGTTCGTGACGTCGGACTGTATCGTTGTAAACATCCCTGGCACGGTCCAAGTGTCGATTGTCCTGAATCGTGACAACACTTCGCCGTCGCGCGTCGCAGCAAACACTTCCCCGTCGCGGACCTCCGCATAGTATACGGCCGCTTGGCGACCTGTCACGGCGATTTGTATGTTGTAACTCAACGGGGCGTTTTCTCCCCAGCGCGCCTTTGCTTCGTAGAACGTGCTTGGTGCGAACTTCGGCAACGTCTGTTGATGACGCAATACAACGACCCCCAACAGGCCGATGATACCGGCTCCGATGCCGAGTAACGCTGCGGTCGTATAGGTCGCAATACGACGCATGCGTTGCGATGTCTCGACGGAATCAGTCGTCAACGATTGGCTCTCGGTTTCGAGGTGCAGAACTCGACTCGCGGTTCGCCACGAATTCAACTAGATTGTCTCGCGACTTGCGCGCACGGTCAACGACCGATCGATCAGGGAGGAATCTTGATGCCGGATGTCTTAAACCGAGAATCGCCACCACGCGTTAACTCACGCACGAAGATTGTGGCGACCGTCGGCCCAGCCTGTCAATCGCCGGAGATGCTTCGCGAATTGATTCGTACTGGCGTCGACGTCTTTCGAATCAATACAGCACACGGCACTCGTCCAGAACACCAAGCGACCCTCGATGCGATTCGTCAGGCGAGCGTCGATGTTGAACGCACGATCGGCGTTCTGGTCGATTTGGCTGGCCCCAAGATTCGGTTAGGACAGTTGATTGATGATCCGACGGACTGTCCGCTGGGTGCGGAATTCCGATTTGTCCGAGGCCAGACACCCGAGAAGGCGGACGAGTTTACATGCACCTACGAACCGCTCGTTACTGAGTTGACGGTCGGTGATCGCGTGATGTTAGCCGACGGAACGGTCAGCTTGCAGGTCGTTAAGAAAGATGAATCTTCGGCTCACTGTCTCGTCACCGGAGCCGGCTTTGTCCGCAGCCGCCAAGGTGTAAATTTGCCCGGTGTGGCGCTGACAGTTCCAGCCATGACCGAGGCGGATATCTCAAATGCGACCTGGGCCGCACAGGCAGACGCGGATTTTATTAGTCTGAGCTTCGTTCGCTCGCCCGTCGAGGTGAGGCAATTAAAGGAACTTGTTCGCTCACACGGTTCCCGCGCGCTTATCATCGCAAAAATCGAAAAGGGCGAGGCGTTGGAACACCTCGATGACATCGTACTCGCGGCGGGCGGCATCATGGTTGCTCGCGGAGATCTAGGTGTCGAGATCGATCTTGCCGAAACACCTGTCGCACAGAAGCGAATCGTGGAGACTTGCCAGCGTTTAGCGAAACCAGTCATCGTCGCGACACAGATGCTCGATAGCATGCAGGAGTCGTCTCGCCCGACGCGAGCGGAAGTAAGTGACGTCGCGAATGCAATCTTAGACGGAGCCGACGCATGTATGCTGTCCGGTGAGACGGCGATCGGTAAGTATCCGCGCGAGGCCGTTGATGTCATGCACCGCGTGATGATGAGCACGGAGCGAACTCTGTCACGCACATCTAGCGAACAGTTGCCGATCGCGGCTCTTTCCGATGTTCATCCGATTACCGCGGCGACAGTTCACGGGGCTACTGAGATCGCGAGTCGAGTGAACGCGAAGCTGATCGTTATCGCGAGCAATGGCGGCGCAACGGCCCGCGTTAAAGCCAAGTTCCGCTCCGTCATCCCTGTCGTAGGTGTCAGCAGCAACGAATCCACCTTGCGCCGGATGACTTTGTTTTGGGGCATCGTCCCGTTGCCCGGCGCGCCCGGCGCGAGTGGACCAGAGCTTCGGGAGTTCATCGACAATTGGGGTCGTGCATTGGGAGTTCTCGCGAAGGGCGACCGTGTCGTTTATGTGACGGGCAGCGAAGTTGTCGCTCACGCACACAATGTCGTGGTCGTTCAAGAAGTCGAGTAGTGTCCGAAGAGTTAGTGCTTGGAATCACGCGTCGCTTGCCGCAACGCACCTGATGCGACTTGCAAAAAGCTAGATGCCCCGAACGTCCAAATTCCTCCGAGGACCGCAGAGGCTATGACTCCAAGCATGATCGCGAGTAACGTGCGATCTTCCATCAGCATTGCCAGGCCCGAACCGCCAAGCACTGCACCCGCAATGCTACCGATTGTGGTTGTAACGAGGATCGGCTTGCCCAGGGCCGACCGATGGTGCAACTGGCTTGTTGGCGCGAAGTCCGTCGATGCGATTGGTCCTCGCTTGCGACCGGGCGCGTCCGGTTCCAGCGTCTGAGGTCGACTCCCGGTTTCACGCAATTGTGTTCCAATTGCGTTTCCGGCAACATGCGCCGCAATCGTTAACGCGAACAAAATCAGGAGCAAGGTCGCATAAGTGCCGACATAACTCATCGCCGCGAACAGAGTTCCGAGTACCCCCACGATTACGAATAACGCGGCGAGACTGAAACGCGGTGGCTTGAGGCCTGAAGAGTAATCGTCGACGTTCGAGTCCACGTCGTTTCTCATAACAGCTGGTTGGAGGTACCAAATTCGTAGCGAAATCAAGCTGGCATTCTACTGACAGAGTCTAAGTCCGTCAGGCTCGTGGGTGCTAGCACAAGGGGAATGGCAGTTGTACTCAATTCGTCGCCTACTGGGTGCCGATGGAAGGAGGAATCATTCTGTCAACGTGCTTCGTGAAAGGAATCGCCGTGTCCTCGTTAAAATCGCTCACCATCGCTGCACTATTCATTTGCTGTCTTGCCGTCAGTTCGACGAGGGCCGATTCGGTGGAGAAGGTCGAATTCCGTTTGATGGCATGGAAGTCATTACATTTTGACGAGGCGAGGCAAGCCAAGGAATACTCTCAAACGTTCAAGAGCCTGGGTTGCGAGTGCAAGCAAGAATCTCACGGCAATCACACCGATGTCACGTTTCGCTGCCCGAAGTGGCGTTCGCTCAGCTTGAAAAGCCATACAGAAGCTCACAAGTGGGAAGCCTTCTTAAAGAAGGTCGGGTTCGAAACAAAGCATCAGCATTGATCGGTAGCCATCACTTTCTGAGTGATGAGCGCACCGCGTGGTCAATTACATCTTGACCTCCGTTTGTCTGAAGAGCGAAGACGGAGTCGTTTACCCCTCGCAAACGGGCTCGCAGCGGCGGAGCACGACGGTTACTTTTTGAGGATGCGGTCGTACTGAAACTGGTGATGCTTATTGAACAATCGACGATAAGCCATTAGCACGACACCAACGCTCCCGAGCGCTGTCGCTGAGGCAACCAGAAACATGATCACGATCTGATACTTAACGGCCTCGATCGGCTCGACACCGGAGAGCAGTTGACCAGTCATCATGCCTGGCAGACTCACTAAACCGACGACCATCATCGAGTTAATGATCGGCGTTGTAGCTGTCGTTAGTGCCTTCTGAATCGTTTCACGAGCCGCTTCCCATCGTGTCGCGCCGAGCGCAAGAAGCGTTTCAACTTGGCCTCGACCAGATTGAAAACCATCCAGAACTCCGGCGAGCCCCAGCGTGATCCCATTGAGCGTATTGCCCAGGATCATCCCAAGCAATGGAACCGCGTATTGAGGGTCGTGCCACGATCGTGCTCCCTGTAAGACGGCGAACATCGCGAAGGCAAGCACAAACCACGAACTGGCCCATACGGCGATCATCGTATCGACGAGCATTCCGGCGTACGCGTGGGCCGTGCGAGTGAATGCGGTGTACCCTGCGATACCCGTCATGATTGTCAAGATCGCGATGACGACGATGGTTCGTTCGACTTGAAAAACCCAGTCCAAGACCAGACCGATTAAAAGTAGCTGTAGAACAGTGCGGACGCTCGCTATCAGGAAAGATCGTTCGAGCCTCAATCGCAGCGCGAGTGAGATCGCAGCGTTGACGATGATCAGCAACGCCGCGACGGTCACTTGGAGTGTCGACAATTCGACGTAGGACTTCATTGATGCGTCTCCAACTCGACAAGCTGACCGTCCCAAAGCTGCAACGTTCGGCTCGCGACGCGTTCGGTCTGCGTGGCATCGTGAGTCACCCAGACGAATCCGCGCTCGCCAACTGCTTCCGACATCCAATGCGTGACGAGCTGTTCAATCTGTTGTGTCGTGCTTTCGTCGAGGGAACCCGTTGGCTCATCGAGCAGCAGGAGCGTTGGGGCAAGTTGTATCGCGCGAAGGAGAGCGACGATTTGAATCTCGCCACCTGAGAGGTTCATCGAGTCGAGAGCCAGAAAGTGCTCGTCCCGTCCGAGCTGATCGAGGTAGCTGACAATGTTCTCACGCGAGTAAACTTGATGTCGGTGAACTGCGAGCGAATAAGGAAGTTGTAGATTTCTCTCAACGGTCCCTTCAAACAGACGCGGACGTTGCGGGAGGTAGATGGCCCGGGATCGATAAACGGGGATTTCGTCGGACGTTGGAGACGTGCCATGCCAGAGGACTTCACCTTCATCGACAGCGTCGAGCATCGCAAGTGAACGCAACAAGACCGTCTTGCCCGATCCCGTCGGCCCCGTCAGAGCAACTCCATCGCCCGATCGAAGAGCGAAGGAGATATCGCGTATCAGCCAAGCCGTCCTGTCACGGTGCTGCCGACCGATGCCTCGGGACTCGAGCAATGGCGCTGCGGTTGCCATTCCTAAGATCGCTCCACGCGAATGCCGAGTTGGGTGATCTTCTGTTGCAAGCTTTGGCGATGAATGCCGAGTTGTCGAGCGGCGGCGCTGACGTTGCCTCCGTTGCTCCTTAAGGCTCGCGTAATGGCGTGTTCTTCAAAGGATTCGGATAGTTTGTTCTTTGCTTCGGTGAGCGGAAGATCGAGGAGTTCAGCAAACGCGTCTATCGAGCTTTCGTCAGGTGCCCGCGACAGTGGCAGATCGCCGGCGCGAATTAAGCCGTCCGTTGCCATTGCCGCGGCCGCCGAAACAGCATGTTCCAGTTCGCGAACGTTTCCGGGCCAAGCGTGAGCCAACAAATGGTCAATGGCGCGCGTGTCGAATCGCGGTGACGTCGGCAGTTTGTCAGCGATTCGTTCGAGAAAGAAATTGGCCAACAAAATTACGTCTTCGCGGCGCCTTCTTAGCGGCGGCACTTGTAGCTCGACACCCTTGATTCGATAGTACAAGTCTTGGCGAAACGCGTGATCTGCGATCGCTTGTTCGAGGTCTTGATGCGTGGCGGTTATCACACGGACATCCACCGCGACGGACTTTGACGAGCCGACAGGCTGAATCGTTCTTTCTTGTAGGACCCGAAGGATCTTCGTTTGTGCCGGAGCAGGCATGTCGCCAATTTCGTCGAGAAATAAAGTTCCGCCTTCCGCTTGTTCGAAGACGCCCTTTCGGTCTGTCTCGGCACCTGTAAACGAACCTCGTACGTGCCCGAACAATTCACTCTCGGCAAGCGACTCGGCGATGGCCGCCGTGTTGACGGCCACAAACGGTCGGCTTGATCGAGAGCTTAAGCGGTGGATTTCACGAGCGATCAACTCCTTGCCGGTCCCTGTTTCGCCTCGGATCAATATGTCGATTGGAGCTTGAGCCGCTCGCTGCATTTGAAAGAACAGATCTCGCATTGGCTGCGAGACGCCGACGAGTGCTCCAAAAGCTTGCTTCTCGTCCAATTGCGATTGCAGACGCTGAAGCCGACGTTCAAGCGTGACTCGTTTCGCCGCTCGCCGCGCGATGGCTCGTACTTGCTCGATCTCGTACGGTTTCGTGATGTAATCCGATGCACCAAGCCGAATGCAATCGACGGCCGACGAAACGCTGTCGTCTGCCGTAACGACGATGATCTCCGTCGAATGAGCCAGCGGTCCAAGTCGTTCGAGCGTCCCACGACCATCGAGGACCGGCATCGAGAGGTCAAGGAATACGAGGTCAACGCTGTTGTCTTGAAGGAACTCGACGGCCGCTTGTCCATTTTCTACTTCGGCGATCTCGTACTCAGCACTCTCCAATGCCTTTCGCATGGCGTACCGCGCGGGCCGCTCGTCGTCGGTGATCAGAATTCGAAGTGGCGTCGGATTTGTCATTCGATGGCTCAATGCCTACTGCTCGCGTTCGCATCGTAGCTTATCCAACGGGAGCCTAATCGTGAAGCAGGTCCCGCTGGTTGGCTCGCTAACGAACTCGATTGCTCCACCGAGTTCCTCGACGTTTCGCCGCACGACATACAGCCCGATGCCGGTGCCAGTCGGCTTGTTCGTGACAAAAGGATCAAAAAGTTTTGACTTGATGTCGTTCGAGATGCCAACTCCATCGTCCCGGATTGTGGCGACGATCTGATTCGCGTCGTGTTCGATAGCGATTCGGACGTGCCCGTTCGGACGTGTTGCCTCGATGGCGTTGAGTACCAAGTTGAAGGCGATCTGGCGAAGGGTATCTTCCGTGCACGTGATTGTCGGTGTGGCGTCGGCGAATTTGGCTTCGATCTGGACATTGTGTTGCTTCGCGAGGTGTGAGAGTACATGGATCACACCCAGGAATACGGAAGGCAAGTCGCTGCTATCGTTGTCGCTCGTAGTTGCTCTCGCAAATTTCAAAAACTGAGTCGTTGTTGCCGTCAATCGGTCCACTTCTTTCAAGATCACTTGCAGGTCTTCAGCGTTTTCATCGTTGGGTCCACCACGCTCGGCGAGCAAAGTCGCGATCGTTTTGACCGACGAAAGTGGGTTTTTGATCTCATGGGTGATGCAACTCGTCAACAAGCCGAGTGTGCTGAGCTTCTCATTCTGAGCTGCCCTTCGTTCGGCAATGATCTGCTGCCGTTGTAAGTAATGGTTGTGCAAGGTAACCGCCAGTAACTCGACGAGCAGCAGGATCGCATTGGTCTCTTCTTCACCTAACTCCTTCGCCCGGCGTCCGCGTCCGAGTAGCAATAATCCCGAGATGCCTTCATGGGCGACGCGGACGGCGAGCGACGCGTTCAACTCGGTCAGCATTTCGCAAGCGGCTTGGTTACTTGCACTTGGCCCGCGACAGGCGACATGGGAATGTGATTCAAGTGCTTCTTGCAGGCAGACGATGGCGGTTGTGGGGATTCGATCGTCGTCGCAGCATTCGACTAACGGCGAGTCGGAATCGTCGAACAACCACGCGGCTGCCGACTCCAACTGAAATGACTCCTTGATATTCGTGACGAACCAATTTGCCAGGGCCGGAGGTTCGTCAGCCACATGTTGCCACATCTCGACTGCAAGTTCTCGTGTCCGGTGGCGGATGTCGTCTCGGCTGCGTCCCATCAAGTAACGCAACGACTCCGCAACTCGCAGCCTAATCGGTTGGTAAAGCACAACGAGTAAGAAGACAATGATTCCCTCGAGGATGCCGAGATCGATCCGCATTCGGTCCGCGAGAGGTTCAGCGATACGGTAGAGAATGAGATGATGGAACAACAATGCCGCTGCTAGGATCACACCGTAGACGAGTGTTCGTTCTACAACTAGTCGCATGAAGCGATAGCGAATTACGAAATAACTGAACAAGACGGCTGGAGCGACGGGAAGCAACACGATGGAGACAATGAGCGGCGATTCGGGGATGCGCCACCGCGGAGCGACTAACAGAAATGCGACAAATAACAATGTGGTCAGCAGTGACAGAAACACTTCCATTGCGAGAAGGAATCGACGGAGTTCCCGCAAGTCGGTTTTCGCACGTTGACGATGAAAGATCGCGACCGCCGCAATGTTCACGGCTCCCGCAAATGTAAGGTAAGGCCAGAGGAAGCCACCGATGCGATCCAAAAAAACTTCGCCAGCATGCGTTCCGAGTGAGTACAGCACGAATGGTAGTGCGGCCAGTGGGGCGTATGCGACAAGCAACGCCGGACGTGCTGGAGTGTTGACTTCAAAGTCGCTATGCATGATGCGAAGGACGCCATGAAGCATTGCACTTGGCATCAGCAACAACCCAACGCTCATCGTCGACATGGCGACCCAACGAGCGGCTTCCGCCCAATCGCCCACCGTGTGCAATAGCAACAGATTTGCAAACTCGCCGCTGTGAAATAGCCAAACGCCGATTGTCAGTGTCACAATCGGCATCGCCGTCCGCCGCCAATTACTTCGCTCGCAAATGCTTAGCAGCAGCGCCGTATCGATCACTGCTGCGGCACCGGTCAAGAATAGGCGAAGATCGTAAGGCATGGTGTAATGCGAGTGTTTGACAGAAGAGTGACGTCAACGGGTGATTGTACTGGGGGATCGGGAGGCGGGAGAAGGCGAGAGGGGAACCGCGCTCAGGAAAATCAGCGGACCAACGTCCCCCGCTCGCTACCATCGTACTCTAAAGGTCTCACCGTCCTTCGCTCCACACCTCGATCTCATCTACTGCAAGTCGTTGTTCGTCGCGATTGCAACACCACACGATTAAAGGAACAGGTGCGAACGTGACCCACAACTCTGATGGGGAATCGTCGCCGCAGCAGCGATACCTCAGCACTGAGCCTTGCGATGTTTCAATGACGTCTCTCTGCTGCACTTCGACAGTGCTTCCATTCGCGCACAGAACGGCCCCAGGAGAGAGACGCAGGAGCTTGCCTTCGCGTGGAGACGATCGAATTCGATCTCGATACCACCATGCTCGGAACAAGCTCGCTGCATCCGCTGCAAGGCTCGCCATAAAACTACTTCGCTGATTCTTGAACACGGCTCTTTAGTTCCTCGAATTCTTGCTCAAGTCGTTCCTTGCGATCTGACTCTTCGAACTGCCGCTCCAATTCGTCTGCCGCAGGATCGTGGCCCTCTAGTCGGTCGTAGGCTTCGGACATTGCCTCTTCTCGCTCGACGCGTTGTTCCAAACGGCTGAACTCGGCAAAGGCCGACTTATTTTGAACTCGATCTAACGCCTGATTAATGCGTGCCGACGATTCGGCACGCGTCAGTCTCGCGAGCAGCAGCGTTTGCTTTTGTCTCGCCTGACGAATCTTGTCTTCGAGCTCTTGGACAGCGCTGCGGAGTTTGTCGGTTTGCTCGCGTTGTTTAGCGAGTTCGGTCGTCAACGTGTCGCTTCGCTGTTGCGACATCAGCTTCTGTTCCAACGCGAGCTTGGCCGACGACTCGTCGCTCCGTTGAATCGCGCTCGTCGCTCGTTCGTCCCAGTGATCGCTCTCTTCTTGCGTCTTCTTCACTTTGCGTTCGAGTTGAATCTGGTCAGCGATCGCACCCGCTACGCTTTCGCGGACTCGACCTAATTCCTGCTCCATATCGATGATCAGCTGGTGTAACATCCGCTCCGGATCGCTAAAGCGCTCGCGGAGTGTGGTAACGTTTGCTCGCATTACGAATGAAAAAGTGTTCAGCCAACTCATAGTCGTTCTCCTTGTTTAGTTTTCGTTTGTCATTTATCAGCTACACCAACAGTATCACTGCCATTGCTCCATTCGTGCGGAGACGACCCGCATTCGTTGCAACAGCCTTTCACGATTGTTCTCACAAATGGCACCGAGTGTGATGATGGCTGCTCCGAATCCAATGCCAGCGAGCCAAAGCAGGTTCGGATGGTCGATTCCGCCGCAGATCACCATCGCGACGAGATCAGCGATCAAGAATGCTGCCCCCGTGTACATGAGCGCCCGCAGGCGGAGACCGATCGAAATTAGCAACACAGTAGTTGCCAGCACCATCAACGCGATCAAGTGAACCCAAGTCTGGTCGACAATGTGAAATGTTGGTGACACGAGAATCGTCAGCGCACCGGCGTAACGCAGCGGGTTGTGCCATGTTGTCGGAATCTCACGCTTCAGAACCTCGACTAGCAACAAAATCGTGATGCCAATCGGGATCAAATAAAACTGCGGATCGGCCAAACGTAACTCGCTCCACAGCAGCATGATGGCTACGTTCAGAATCGCTGCAGCGAGGACGGCGAAGCCCTTGCTCTTTCGCTCGATCGCCTGCCAAAAGTAGAAACCGCCCGCGGCCAAGATCGCGAGGCTGTTCATCCCGAGCCACCCGCCACTATCGCCTACATCGATATGACGTGTGGTACCAATGCCAACTGCCACGAGCGGCAACCATCGTCCGGTCGCAAGGAGCGGTTGTGACAGGAACGCCATGTCCTCGCGCCTCGAGCAGACTGCTCCGCCAATGTGCGCGACGAAGCCCAGGCCGAGCGGCGCGAACATGCCGAGTTCTTGCTCCAGCGAGATTACTCCAAACCAGAGCAGATACGTGCACCCCGCCACCACCACCGCTTCGGCAATCCAGACTCGTGCCACGATTCGCGTCTGCAATGCCGCTCGCAACTCACTGGCGAACAGTATCGAGAACGTCGCAACGGCCGCGACCAATTCGGTGACGGACAGCGACGACTCGCCGATGGTCAGTAGCAGAGCGCCTGAACTCGCGAGTCGCAACGTAGTACGTTGAGTGAGTGCGATGTCGCGCGATGCACGATCTGACGTGAAGTTTCTTTGCCACAACAGCAGGCTGATCGAACTTGCCACGGAAACCCACCACAGTGAATCTGCCCTATAGCTGTTCAGTAACTCGAGAAAATTGTCAGCGTATGGTGTGCCAAGTCGAGCGATAGTGAGAACGAACGTCCAATTGATGACAGCCGCCGTCACGGTTCGCAAAATGGTCTTTTGACGCAGGAACGTCAATGCGAGTAGCCCAGCCAGCCCGACATATCCCGCAACGCAAAGCGATGTTGAATACACGAACAACTGCAACGTCGAGATGATCACGAGGATTGCCATCATCAAGATGTCGATGGGCCGTGCCATCGCGCGGATCGCGAAGTAGTCAGGCCATTTGTCCTCGCGAGCGGCCAGGTGAACGAGTTTGTGCCGCAAATGTTGCACGAGTGGAATGGCGGCAGCTGCGGTGAGAGTCCACGCCAAGGGAAGCCACTCGACGGTATCGTTGCCGCCTAGACGAACCAGCCCACACCCCACAAGCCCAAGCACACAGATCGAACCCAAAAACGCTGGTATCGGTTGGGCTCGCCGTTCCCATCGAAATCGCGAATCGACACGGTCGGCGATCCGCTGCGGCTTTCTCGCGGCGTCAAAGCACCAAACGACGAGTAGCATATCACGCACCCAGCGTAGAGCTTCGACGGACGAGCCACTGTTGCCAAGTAACTCCTGGACCATGTTGGGGAGCGCGAAGAAAAGCGTCGCAAACAACAACCCAATAAATGCCGACACATGATTGACATCGGCCCAGGCTGTCGCGATGCGATGGTTGTGAAAGCGACCGAATGCGTATCCTACGAACCACTGCGTGCCGAAGGTGACGATCGCCAACGACGTCAGCGTGTCGAACGTTAAGTCAGCCGCCACGCCAAGCCGAAGCAACTCGAGAGCGACCAATCCATATACGATCCAACTGACTGCAGGGCGTGACCAAACTAGTGACTGAGCTGCCAATAGTGCGAAAATGAAGATTCCGATAGGCAATGACGAACTGCCAGCGGGAACTAGAATTTGTGTAAGCCACACGACTGCGATTCCAATCGTCGCGACGAGCGACACGGCGCGTGGCATTTCATCTAGGATTGCACTCGAGCTGCCTTGCGAAGGCTCGACTGGCAAGCGATTGATCCAAGCAGTCAGCGGACGGCTGGCGACTAGCAAAGCTGCTGCGGCAATCGTCGTGAAGACGTGGAACATTTCGCTACCAAAACTCACGTCGAGCGCGACCGATGCGAACGGGACCAACCCGGTCGAGGCGATCAGGAACGCTACCATTCCAAACATCACGATGCTTCGTCTGCGAAATACAGTGGCTTGCCAAGCGAACATCGCTGTCATCAATCCCGCGACGGGGAAGATTGCTTTGGAGTGCGTCACGGCGACTGCCAGCAGGAATATAGAAATTCCAATTGAATATCGCTGCATCGGAATCGCGAACAGCGAGTGGCTTCGCTGCTGCATTTGGTTCGCCACAACGACGGTGGCTCCGATCAACGGGAGATATGTCAACCCATAGAACGCGAACGGCAGACGAGATTCCCCCAGCGCGTTCGCGCCCGCATCACGTACCATGAAAATGAACTCTTGGAAGAACGCAGGCGAGAAGTTGTAAGCCAGAGTGCTGCAACCGAGCATCGCCCACACGAAAGCGGCTTGGTTGGTTCTTTTGGCGACCACCGTCATTAGGATCGCTGCCAAGGCCGCCGTCGGCACAACTGCGTACGGTACTGACGTGACTAAACCGGATAGTGCCAGTAAAACGCCAACCGCACACAACAAAACGCCGCTCACGATAGGCAACATGATCGGCCACGGTATGGGGCGAACGAGGTTGCCGGTTCTTTGTTGAAAGACGTCCGCGACGGCGTCGGCCGTCAACAACACAGGGATCGCCACCAACACGCACGCCAAGCCAAACCAATCGTGCGGAATGGCTTCGGCGAAATTCAAACCAAAGACAAGTAAGAACTGGCCGCCCAGCAGCAAGATCGGAAAGAATGCGATGATCCGAGGCTTTCGATGTTCTTCGGTCAACCAGAACACGTGGCGATTGACCTTCACAACACCGGCGGTGAACATACACCAGAGCGCCGCCGATCCGAACCAACTCCAAACATCGCTGACTTCACTCAACAGCGGTGCGACTGCGCCAGCCAGGCTCAATGCGAGGTAGCTCATCACGAAAGTGACTTGATGGCCTTGTAAAAAATGAGCGAATATTCTGCGGCTCGCATAAGCAGCGACGATCGTGTTCACAAGCAGCAAGCCAACTGCTATACCGCCGCTCGCGGCCGATGTGGAAGCGTCCCAGATCAAGTTCCACGCGACAAAGGAGAGCGGAATTAACAGGACCGATAACGCCAGCAATCCGGTTCCGGTCCTTCGCAATCCGAGCCTGTGATAACTCCAACTGCCCGCCCCGAAGATGGTCGCCGTATATCCGATGATGACGACGTACTGCCACGCCTCGTCCAGTTCGCTCCATCCTCGAGTAACCATCATCAGCGACGATCCAAGCAAGATCATCATGCCCGCCGTCAGCACCCACTTGATGTTCTTTTCTTGCAGGAAACTGTCGAGGAATGCAACGAATGGTGATTCAGTAGGTTTCTTCAGAGCTGGGTTGTTTAGATCCGTATGCGAATCGGAGATTCTCATGGTCAAGCCTTCCATACTCAGAGCCAAGCAGCAGTTGGGCTGAGCGTGGAAAGCAAACCAGGGGCCGAGGTCTTTGGGGATTGTGCGGAAGTGACGTTAAGGTGAATTGCCGGCAGCGTTTAACGCCACGAAAAGATGATTCGTGCTTTGCCGAATGCAGAACGCTGCAACTTCGACGCTGCACCCAGTTGGCCAGCTGCAACTGCGATCGCTGGTGTACAGGCTTTAGCCTGCCGAAGCACGTTTGGTGCCCTGTCGCAGGCTAAAGCCTGTACACCAACGAAAGCTACAAATTCGCCGGATCCCAATCCTTTCCGTAGTCGTGCAGCGGATAGCTTAGCCAGATCCTCTTCGCCTTGTCGCGTCCGATCGCTTCGATGTATTCCTTAGCATTGCAGTACGGCCAGTCGGTCCAAAGTTTTATGTATCCATGATGGACTGCATTGTTCAGTACGTAGTTCAACGACGCGTAGTAATGACCTTCGGATTTCATTGCGGTTTCCGCCGCGTTACACCAAATCTGTCTGCCTCGCCCGTCTTCTTCGCCGTTCCAAGTGAATGAACTCTTTCCGTGTAACCGTCCAAGATCGGCGAGTAGTTGTTTGACCGACGGCGTGTCGACAAGGGCATGGTAGTGGTTCGGCAACACACACCATGCAAACGCCGAAGTAGATCTGGCTGTTAGCACCTCAACCAAGTCTCTCTCGAACGTTGCCATGCGTTCTTGCGAATGACCGATCACATGCCGATGCTCGAAGCAAGCTGCCGTGATCATGTAGCAGGTCGTCGATTCACTCTCATAGTGCGGAGGACTATGCCAAGGTCGATGTTCTTGCTGACGTCGCTCTAGCACCGCCTTCCGTTGATCTTCATTCAGCTTTCGCCAGCGATACATCTGGTTGGGGTCGGTCGCCATCGTGTGATCTTGCCCGAGTATTATTTCGTATTGCACTACCTGGCTGCATTCCTGACAGTTTACGCTGCCCAACACGCAGGCTACCACAACCACTTCGCTGGAGTCCAGGCTTTAGCCTGCTGAACCAGGTTGGCTGTACTCTTGCAGGCTAAAGCCTGGACTCCAGCAAAACGTCTTGGCTCGCTGTGCAAAAAGTGCCGCGACAGTCACCGACCATTGGTAGTCGGATCATTTTGGAACACCGTGTCTGGCCTAGCCGCTTCTGTCCGCAGAGAGTTCAAGAACTCTCTGGTAGATTCTCATGCTGGCCACGCGGACGAGCCGCGGATCGCCTTCAAAGTTTTCTGAGCGAAGCTGTTAACCAATCACTTGAGACAAAAAAGTTAACTGTTAATGTGACACAGTCATTGCGATGGTTAACAGTTGGTTGTGGATGGAGATGGCATGCGGCACGAGCGAACAAAAACACTTATTGATTATGTCATCAAGCATACTGATCTGAATCAAGCTGAATTGGCACGGAAGCTCAAGGTCAGCCGTGCGCAGATCTCTAAATGGAAGTCCGGGGACCATGTTTCGATGGACAGGACGACGCAGTTACTTAAGCTAGCTGGCCTGTTCGATGCTGTAAACGTCGAATGGGCCATGTTTGCAAAGACTGAGGCGAATGCGCAAGCGTGGTATGCCTACATCCAGCAGATTCAGGAAGATGTCGAATGGGGAGACTCGCTGAAGGACTTCATTGCCGACGAGCCCGAAATTTACGTTGGACACTTGATTGTAGATCTTTGCAATTTGGGGGCCAGTATCGAGCAAGCCGCGCCCACCACGAGATGGATTGACGAGGAAGATTGTGAGCCAACGCCGCTCGCCTCCGTTTTCTATTCTGTACTCGAGATTTGGGGACAACTGAAAGATTGGATTGATTGCACGTTGAATTTTGATGACTTGATGGATGATGCAGAGTGCGAGTTGTTTGATGTGACATGTGAGCTGGAATGGCTAGCGTTCGATCTAGCTCTGGATTACGTCGAAACAGAGCGGCTAACTGCGATTGGTGTCGAAGTCGAGAGACTTGATGAATTGATTAAGGAATCACGACAAAAGATCAAATTGTACCTTCATGACATCTGCCAAATCCGTACGAAGCATGGCCTTCCGATCACGGAAAACTACTTTCAATTGCTTTATCTATCACCGGTAAATTTGACGGAGCAGGCTTGGTTCCGACCAGGCGGGATCACAGGACGCAACGAAGAGAATTTGATCAAGTCATATTTGCCTTATGGGCAACGTTTGATTCTTTCTCATCTGGAATGCAGCGCGATCGCATTGCGGCATATTGACGAGAAGCTCGAACAACTCGTTGGCAAGGCAGATGCGTAGCAGACTTACGCTGGAAGTCGCACGGAGAATCGTGAAGTTTCAAACCAGTTCGATGGACCGTGCCAACCTGCTTCTTGTGACGATCGTTTGCCGGGTACACAACTAGCGATTCAGTTGCGAGGAATGTAATTCAGCGTGTAATACGCCTCTTGATGCAGCAGCGGGACGTCGGTCGATGAGCTAACTCCTGGAAGATGCAACTCATGAACATGGCCTTCCTGCAGACCGTCGATGTAGAGTCGCACGCTGCGCTTGTTTGACCCGACTGCGGCTCGGTTGATGGTTGGAGTGGTGTGATCGACCTCGGGACTGCCGTAGCTGGCTTGGTAGATGTAGGTGTAGGTTTGTAGCTCGTAGGAGGCGATATCAGCGGCGGACTTGGCGTTGACTTCGTCGGTGAACGTCAACTCGAAGCCATCGGGTTTGGCTCGCATCTCGTGGATTTCGAACGGTACTTTGCCGGTCCATACGAGTCGGTCAAGCGAGTAGGGCTTGTTGCCTCGCGAGCCCCAACCGCGATTTGTACCGCCGACGAACATGCCTTGATCGGTCAGCTTTAAGGACAGCGTACCAGAGCCGATGCCTTCGCGAAACGGAAAGCAAACGCCCTGGTAATGCCCGTTCACTTGCTCCATGAAGACGCGCATTACGGTACTGAATGTTTGATCGCCGACGAACACTTGGCCTGCGAACGGGCCGAACTTACCGCCCGTCGTGTCACAAGCGATTCCGCTGGCCGATTGCCCCATTTTCTTGTAAGGGAAATAGACGGCGGGCGGTTCGAGTTCTGGGATCTTCTTAGCTTCAACCATTATGCGGCTTTCGCTCTTTGGCTCCGCAGGGCGTGGGCCGATTGCTCCGTTCGCGATCTCATACCAGTTGTTGCCGCCCGGGTGCCCCTGAAACGAACCGGGTTTGAGATGCTTCAAGCTAGATGTTCCGTTCCATGGCCCTTGATTGTCGGTGTAGAACACATCGCCTGCCGCATTCATCGCAATACCACCTGGCGATCGAATTCCGCTGCACGTTGGAAGAAGCTTGCCATCGGGCGTAATGCGGACGCACCAACCGCGGTACGGGGCATTGCTATTGAACGATCCAGTCAGGCACAGGACGACCCAGATGTTTCCGTCCGCATCGGGCGGCGAGCCAAAAGCGTACTCATGATAGTCGCCCGTAATCTCCCAATCGTCGTTCACCGTTTCAAAGAGATCCGCCTTGCCGTCGCCGTTTTCATCCTTCAGGCGAGTCAACTCGCCACGCTGTGTTGCGTAGAGCCAATCACCAACTGCATGGATGCCGAGTACTTCGTGTAAACCCTTTGCATAGGGAGTCCATTGGACATTCTCAGGCGGATCTGCAAATGGTTGATCAATCGTGTAGATATCGCCGCGGCGAGTCGAAACCGCCAGCTTGCCATCAGGCAACATCTCAAGCCCTCCCGCTTCGAGATTGATGTGCGCCGGAATGTCGAAAGGGATCATTCGATAGTAATCCGCTTCCGTCGGTGTCTGGGCGATGGCTGGGACTGCTAGCCCCACCGCCGTGACGAATAGCCCTGCGAGTATCGAGGCGTAGTTTGTTCTTATCATGACGAGAGTACTATCTTCGATTGGTGGTCAATGAAGCGACTGTTACCAACTGTATTGTTGCGTGATCATTTCGCCGGAGTTTGTGGGTCGGATCGGGACAAGCAACTCGATCTTGCCGGCTGACTTACGGATCTTTGCATCTGAATCCAAACGAACTTTCCAACTTCCGTCGATGGTGTACCAGCCAGCATCGGCAGGTTCAATCGAGTTGCCGACTGCGGCGCGGTACCACAAGTTTTCAACCGGCGAAGCGGCAGAGATCTTGAGCGTTCGAGTGACCGAAGTGAATTGGTCTTTTGAGTCTGGAATGAGCGTGTCCTCGACCCGAGCGTTAACAAGGTCGTAGATGAATCTGGGGCGTCGTGCTTCGCCGAGTCGGTAGCCGCGGAATTCGTAACCTAGTTGCTTAGCGGTCTCCGTCGGCCAGGACGCCTCCGTGTTCTCAAGCATCGCGAAAGAAACTCCTTCCGGCAGCGTCAAAATATTGTCACCCAGTGGCGCTTGAAAGCCTTGGCCGCGACCGAGCCAGTGTTTTGACGCATCAATGAAGGCTCCATGCCAAAGCAACGCAATTCGCAGGTTGTTCGCGTCGAATGCTTGATTCGCTTTCTCTGGATAGCCCACACCGATGGCCCGCGGCCCAGCACCTTCGATGAAGTTGCGATAGATCACTGGCTCGTCGAACGCGGTCAAAACGATCGGGTCAGTTCCCAGTCCGACCGGCATCGCGGCCTTCTCGCCGTCGGCAAGGAAGTCCCAAATAGAATGGATTTGTGTGAGTGCTTGTCCGTCGAGAAGCTTCGGCAGTAAGACTTGGCCTTGCGGCCATGCAGCCGGCATGCGCGTGCCTGGACGATACTGCTGTGGATTCAACATGTACTGATGAAACCAGTTCTCTTGCAGTCTACGAGTCAGTGTGACCATGTTAATCGATTGGATGCCCGTCGCTTTCACGTTGCCCCACGTATGGCATTTGATGCACGAGAATCCTTCTGCACCGACGAGCTTGCGACCGGCTGCTTTCATGTGCCGAGCATCGATATCGGTCGCAATCCCATGATTGGCGATCGGTGGATCGGCGACCGCGAATGCATCGACTAAGTGGCCAATGTTCTGCGAGCCAAATCGTGGCATCCGAGTAAACATGTATGGTCGGTCCTTCGCACCGTTGTCGAACACTTGCTTCAGCCAGTTCGGTTGAAGCTTGGCCCCGACGCCGGTGAGATGCGGCGGGATACGACCTTCGTCTCCCATTTCTGGTTGATCGGATCGGAACAACGCATTTCGAGCTGCTTCAACGCCACCCAACTCGTCATGCTGATGGCATGAGACACAATTAAAGGCAACCAACGTCGACGTGATTGATTCGTCGGGCGTTCTGGCCGGCGAACCGTTCGACCCTTTCAACGACGTGATGGCAACGTCTAGCGAATGTCGTTGCTGCTCCGTCAAAGAGAAGTCCGGTCGTTCGGCGGGGCTTTGTGCCAAGCAGCCTTTCGCTGTGTTAAGCCATGCGAGCGGCTTCGCCGGCGCGGTGGATGCGATTGGTTTATTGTCGATTCGAATTTGATGACACGAGGCACATCCCAACGATCCAAATAACTGTTTACCAATCGCAACGAGTTCGGAGTCCAGCGTGAATTGCTCTTTGTCGTCTGTTTTCTTCTCCGTAGAAGTGAGGGCGTATTCTAAAGCTTGTCGCTTGATTCCTGGCCCCTCGAACTCAACTCGCAGTTCTTGTCCGCCACCTTGCTCGAAATACTCGGCTTCAACATCATGAACTCCGGCTTTTAGTTCAATTTCACCGCTACCGAACGAGACGGGATGGATACCGTCGACTTCGGCCACTTGCTTGCCGTTGATCTTCAAACGCGAGCCGTCGTCCGAACCGATATGAAACCGATACTTGCCATCGCGAGAAATCCGAAACTTCGCCTTGAAGACCACCCCGAAGTTGTCCGGCCTGCCAAGATTGACGTCGAAGCTGGCGGTCTTTCCCGACGCAACTGGCTTGAGCTTGCCGAAATCCGGCAGATTCTGCCAAGTGCCTTCGTAATAAACGAACTCAATCACTCCTTCAGCTTCCAAATTCTTCAGCAAGTACGAAGCGATGTCGCGCGCTTCGTCGTCGTTCAAATTCAACTGGGGCATACGACCGGATGGGCGAACGTGTAGCGGATTCTTCAGGAAGGCAATCAAGCTTGGAACGGAGTACTTCGCTTCCATCTCGCCCGGCAACGGAACCGACGTCGGAAACTTTGATGAGTCGTCGCGGCGCGCGTCGTGACATGCAACACATCCGATGTTGTGGAAGAGTGTTTCGCCTCGGTTGACCGCGGGCGCGATTGGTCCGGCTTCGAGCAACTGGCCCCGCGACGCGAGGAAGTGTACGAGGGCTTCGACTTGTTGTTCGCGCGCTTCGACAGAAGCCGCGGCGAACAAGTTCGGCATCGTCGTGCCAGGCTTCGTCTTTTGCGGGTCGGCCAGAAACGCACGAATGAACTCGGGGCGGATTCGTGATCCGACTTCGTCGAGAATCGGTGCCATCTTTGTTAGCAGATGAGGCTTCGACGTGGGCGCGGCCTGATGGCAGGAAGTGCAATTCAGCTCACCCAGCAAGAGTAACCCGCCGGCCGGTTCGTCGTCGTTCGATGTGCTGTGAAATCGCTCGTAGCCCGGGACGATTGGATGGCTGGCCATGGTGGTACACGCAGCGATGAGCAGCGAAGCCGTAACGCTTGCCGTCGCGATGATATGAAAAGTTCGTGGAAAATGTCGAGGGCAGGGCATCAGCATCAAGCTCCGCGTGTAGGGCGTCTTGTTTGGGCGGGGTGGGGGCGTCGCAGAACGCACAGAGAATATGACGTCTGTGGCAAGAAACTGTCAATCCACGGTAATTGGCATTTTGCTGACACGCAACAGATCGAGCGAGTATGCGAGGACGTGTCTGCACAACAGCGAGCAATTCGTTATCTTGTTCGGTGCTAATTGTCGCACGCCTGTCCCAGCCGAGGCTCCTATGAAGAATACAGCCGTTTCTCTTTTCGTCATGTTGATTGCGTTGAGTGCGAGTACCACGAACGCCGTGGAACTAGCTCAGTTGAATTCACAGAACTGGGACGAGTTCGCTCCCGCTGGGAAGGAAGTCGATTGCATCTACGGCGATTACGTGTTGCGAAACGACAAGATCATTGTCGTCATCGCCGAGCCGTTGCCGACACGTAACGCCAATCTGACGGTGAGGAATCAGGGCGCGATGATTATCGATCTGACTTGTCGAGATCGTCCAAACGATCAGTTGAGCGCGTATCATCCCAATGGCATGCAGTTGTTCTTTCATTCGCCGGAGTCGATCGCGATCAAAGTTGACAGCGAGGCAGTTGCGGCAAGCGATGTGTTGCAAGCGAAGGGTAATCGCATCGCGTGGCAGTGTTCGACGAAGTCGACGTCGGGCTTGGATGTCACGGTACGATACACATTGGTCGACGGAATTGACTATATAACGGCGGAGACGATCATCCGGAATCCTAAGCAAGAGCAGATGACGTTTCGGATCAGCGACTACATTCGCGCCGACCGAACTTTTAAGTTTGGAACAGACGAACAGACGGGCATGTTTTGGGCGGATGACGAGTGGTTCGCTCAAGCGTATGGCGTTATGGTTTCCGGACGAAGCCTTAAGCGAAGCGGCAATCGAGGTTCTGTATTACAGCTGCTGAAAGACGGCTCGGACGAAGTGACATTGCAGGCGGGCGGCACGACGACCATCACGCGGTTGATCATTCCAGCGGCAAGCTTGCTAGAGTTGCGCGGACGAGCCGGTCGGTTGTCCGGTCGCGATGTCACTTCGGTCGAGATGCTCGTCACCGATCCGGCCGGTCCAGTGGGGCATGCCAAGGTCACCGTGTCGGTTGATGGAAAGGAGTACGCGTCTGGTCGGACGGATGCTGTTGGAGTACTGTCCTTCGGCTTTCTCCATGATGACATGAAGGTTACCGTCAAAGCGATTGGTCGCGACCTGGTCGAGAGCTATTACGGTTGGAGCGGGGCTGACGCGAAACTTCATATTCAACTTCCTGAAGCCGGCTATGTTGTGGGCAATATCACCGACGACTCAGGCAAGCCGATTCCCTGCAAAGTCGCCTTTCATGGTATCGAGGGGACGGCGTCCCCAGACTTCGGGCCTGAAAGTGGTGCGGTCGCCATCAAGAACCTGCACTACAGCCACAATGGACAGTTTCGCCAATCGATTGGGCCGGGGAAGTACGAAGCGATTATCAGCTTTGGTCCTGAATACGATGCCGTTTTCGAGAAGATTGAAGTTGCTCGAGGCAAAGAAACGAAGCTGTCAGCAAAGCTAAAACGAGTCGTCGACACGAGCGGTTGGGTGAGCAGCGACTTTCACAGCCACTCGACTCCATCTGGCGACAACACGTCGATGCAGCTTGGTCGCGTGCTGAACTTGCTCTGCGAGAACGTCGAGTTTTGTCCCTGTACCGAACACAATCGCATCGATACTTACGTGCCGCATTTGAAGCGGTTGGGCGTCGAGCACTTGATGGCGACCTGCAGCGGTATGGAGCTTACACAAAGTTTGGGAACGGTGAATCACCAGAACGCTTTTCCGTTGAAGCACAAGCCTCGCACGCAAGATGGTGGCGGCCCAGTCACCGATACGAACCCAGTCACACAGATCGAACGGCTCGCGCTATGGGACGCGGCCGGCGACAAACTGGTACAAGAAAATCACCCGAATCTATTTCAGATTATTGGCGACAAGGACTTGAACGGTGAACCGGACGGCGGGTTCGAAGCGATGTTTGGATTCATGGATGTGATCGAAGTTCATCCGCCCGAGGCAATCTTTACGAAGCCCGAGAAGGACGAAAAGGGACGTCTCTCGCGCAATCCGATCTACCATTGGATGCAGATGCTGAATCTCGGCTACCGGATTCCAGGCGTCGTGAATACTGACGCGCATTACAACTATCACGAGTCGGGTTGGATCAGAAATTATTTGAAGAGCCCAACGGACGATCCCGCGAAAGTCGATACGATGGACATGGTTCACACCTCAGAGGCAGGTCACGTCGTGATGACGACCGGCCCGTTCATGGAAGTCACGCTGTGCCCCAAAACGAAGTCGATCACGCCGTCCGGTATTCCCGGTGACGACGTGATCGCACCCGGGGGCGGGGCGACGTTGTCAGTTCGAGTTCAATGTTCGAATTGGCTTGACATCAATCGTGTTCAAGTCTTTGTGAACGGTCGTCCGAAGGAAGACTTGAATTTCACTCGTCGCGCAGCCTCGAAACATTTTGGTAATGATGTCGTCAAGTTCGAGGCAGACATTCCTTTAAAGCTTGCCGAAGACGCCCACATCATCGTGGCCGCCATCGGCGAGGGCCTGCAGCTCGGCCGAGTCAGCGGACCACGCTGGGGTGAGAAGCCGCCAGTCGCGGTGTCGAATCCAATCTTCGTTGATATCGACGGTGACGGATTCAAAGCCAACGGCGATTTACTGGACGTGCCGTTGCCGCTGTCCAACTAGTCCGGATATTGGAGTTGCCAATGGATGGAGCCAGAATCATTCCTAATCCTCACTCCAAAATGTGAAGTCTGTACCGCTTCGCGGTAAAGATAGGCAAACACGTGTTCTCGTGAAACGATCGACTTACGGACTTGGCATAGGTGCGGCGACCGATGATCTCTCATCGCAGCTATTCGAGCAGCAGCTCTGCATAGTCGGCTTCCGCACCTTGTTCGGCGAGAAGTCGTCGCATTTCCTTTGCGCCGACGACCCGTTTCCAGGACTCAAGCCAACCCTTTGTCGTGGAGTACACATTGGCGGGGTATCCTGCCACTTGAGAAAGCGTAACGCTCCGCAAGTTGGTATCGATCTGTCGCTGGACAGTGTGATCGGCGTTGCGCTCCGCCCAAAGGTGCCAACGGATCAAGTTGTCGACTAAGGTGCGTGCCTCCGCAGTTTGCCATCGGATGCTTGGGATGAAGAGCGCGCCACCTTGCCACGGTGGTTGTTTGGCCGAGGGCTCGAACTTGAACGCTGCAGCGACCTGTGCTGCGATCGGTTGGGAGTTGGCGGGCGACTGGCCGAGCGTTGCTATGTAACCGGCAGCGGATCGTCGCGCGCCTGCATCATCCGACTGGAGCATCCCCCGAAGTAGAGGTTCCGCGCCGTCCGACAAGAGTTCGCGACTCAGCGTTTGGGCGAGGATTGACGAGTGGCTCGCGGCGACAAGGCAAGCTTCAAACCGATCCACTCCTTTATCGTCTTCTACTTGCCGACAGAACGCAGTTGCGATCGACCGCGCAAGCTGCGGGTACTCGTTGGCCAAACTGACCATGCTTTGGAACGATTGGGATCGTAGGTACTCGTCGACAACAGCTTGAGTACTCTCAGTGGACAACGCGTCGGCGACGCCTTGTTTGAGGAGCGGTACGCGCCGGCCAAGTGCGAGTAAACTCTCGACTGTTTCGCTTTCTTCCTCTTCGCGCGGCAATCGTCTGAACGCCAACAAGATAGGTCGAGCGAGTTCGGGTTTGTTGCCGACGAGTCGCGACATTTCTTCCAGCTCCTCAGTCGTACTGGCCGCCTGGACCATCGCCGCGGCGGCCCAACTCTGAACGAGTGGCGGCACGGATTCGTGAGAGTGAATTCGCTTCAAGTAACCCATCGCTTCCGCCCCGCCGATCCGACCAAGCGAGACGATCGCCCAGCCGCGCGTAACTAGATTTGGTGAGCGCGACTGTGCAATCATCGCAGGAACTGCTCCTTCCCCAAACTGTCCGAGCTGTTCCGATGCGTGCTCCGCGGTGGCGGGATTCCCTAAACGTTTCACGAGCACGTTCAATGTCGGAAGCTTCTGGTCGTCGCCGCGAACCGCAATTAGTGATGTCGATACGACGACAAGCACAATCGAACTGACAATCGCAGCGCGACGATAATCCGGACGTCGCAGCGCTACGATAATTCCCGCTGCGACTGCGGCGATTGCGAAGGTCAACCACGACGAACGAGAACGCGGGGCGGCTGTGCGAGCTTGCTGTTCCTCTTGAGGGACGATAGTAGCGAGCACCGGTTCGTCGAGCGGTGGAAGCTGCCCCATGTATGGCGCGCCCTCGACCGGTTCAGCGCGTCCTAGTTTATTAGCGTCGTAGTGTTGCCGATTGCTTCGCTCAAGCGGCATGTGGTATTCGGCAAATGTAAGATTCTCTCTCGCGAGTACGTCGCGCGGGAAGTCGCCATCAATGACGGTCATCGTCATTTCGTCGATGGTCTTCAACGCAGCGCGCGTCACTCGTGCGCGAGTCCTTCTGATTTGCCGCCGCACCGCCTCGTCGATCTCTGTGCCGCGTAGCTCTAACGCCTCGTTGATTGTGAAGAGATGCTTCTCGTAGGCTTCACTCTTGCTCTCTAACCGCTTCGTTTTTCCGGCAATGAGGTCTGAGGCGAACAGTTCCGCCGCGACGCCGTTGTGTGGTTCGGGATCGCGTCGTCTGGCGAGACTAAGCCGTATTGACCTTGGGATGTCGTTGACCGTTCCGCCCACCACTCGAAGCGGAAGCGGCTTCGTTAGCTGATCGAAGAGCTTGAAGCCTGATATCTGACGACGGACGAACTCTTCGGGAATGTTGCGGATCTTGGAAGGCGTATCGGTTAGCAGATAGACGACGTTCCGCAACTCACCGGAATTGTGTACGGACAGGCGCATCGGTACGACCAACTCAGGCGTGTGGAAACGGAACCCCATGGCTTGGACATGGCCGTCAAACGTTGCGTCATCGGGCAGAGCATTTTCGATTGATCGTTGCCCCGGTTGGGGATCGGACGCGTGTTTCTGCTTGACTTTGGTTTTTACAGCGACGAAGCACCATCGTTGTTCTATGTACTCGGGGCATACCGCATCCATGCCGCTTGGATAGACGAATTTGTGATCTTCCATCCATCGTTTGAGCGCCCGATCACTGCCTGCTGCAATTACGGCGACTTCGTACATACCGACGGCTTCTTCGCGAATGAGACGAACTTCATCTTTGGGAACCTGAAAGCCAAGGCCGCCGCCACCAAATCCACCACCACCACCTCCGAAACCTCCTCCTCCACCAAACCCGCCGCTCCCAAACATTCCTTGCTGTGGTCGAAGATCAACCAGAACTTCCGGTGGATCAATTGCAGCAGCGATCTGCTCAAAGACATTGTCGGGAACTTTGCGAATTGCCGGAGGCGAGGGGAATGGGATCAACATGCCGAACTCATCGACGTTCCCAGAGAAACCCGGGCGAAGGACTAACGTTTCAAGTCCTTTTCGGTAGAAGACATACGTCTTTTGTGCTCCGACGCGCTTGATCGAAGTTTGTGCATCGATCCGAATGATCGGAGTTTGCGCTACCCACTCGATGGGCGGAACCATTCCGCAGGGATCACCTTTCGCTTTGGGGATCCCGAGTCCCAACAATGCTCCCAACATGACAAAACAAACTGCGTGCGAAGATCGCATCTCTTCTCCTCCGGCTTAGTTGTTTGCTCCCTGCGGCTCACCCTTCGTCAGTCGAACACGAATGTCGATTCTTCCTTTCACGTCTTCTTGGCCATTGCTAATCCAGATCGAACTTAGCGTATTCCATGAATTGCTACTCTCTTGAACCGTGAACCACGGTCCTGCCACTAAGTGGACGCCCTCGAGTCACAACCGCGTCCAGACGTAGTCTCGACCTACTCGCTTCACAGTTCCACTGGCGATCATTGGTTGAACGTCCAGAGTATCGAGTACAAACTCGTGCCTTCGATCGAGCGGCACACGCGTACACGGAAGCGATGCTCGAATGGTGCCCGTAGAATCAACGACACGGATCTCAATCTCGGCGTGATCGCGAGCCAATTCCTGCTTTAGGATTGCAGTGCGAACGGAATCAAGAGGCCGGTATCCTTCGGCTGCCAACAGTCGTGATGCTTGACGGCCAAAGTACAATAGCTCGTCTTGTGCGGGGCCGGGGCCAGCAATTGGTTCTTCGGAGAAGTCTCGAAGCAAAGATTGAAGTCGAGTCGCCGTCAGCGTTTCTGTTGGATGCTGACTCGCCGCACAGCCTGACGCGCAAACTTGCGCACCATGCGGGTGAAAGAGCGCTCGTGTTCCTAGATTGAACGCCGGTGATCGTGGACTCGTCGTTTCCGGCAGCGTGTTAACCGAGACGAGCGGGCCAACTAACGGGTCGGTTTTTGTATGACCAGTTACGACCGGTCGTTGGACAGTTGGTATTACCGCAACGTGGAGTTGCCCCGTTCGCTCCGAGAGAAAGATCGAGCTGATTCGAGCTGCCAGCTGATGGCTTGCAGGTATCCCGACACACAAAGCAAGCGGAATGAGGGCGAGCGTCGCAACCAAGTTGCGCATGGTGAATCCTTAGTGAGGCGTTTCTCGCACCGAGATCGCACAGCAGAAGTGCTTCGTAAATACTCGGAGGCATACGCGACGAATGCAGTTCGTCGCAATTGACGCAAGCGTTGCGTCTCCTCAAAAGAAAGAACATTCCCCTGTTCCGATTAGAACGATAGCGGGCAAGTTGCAGAATTCAACTTTGGCGTACGCGTTTCCCGAACCGATGTTTGTGGCCCCTCGCTCACAGATACGCATCAAACCACTCGTAGAAACGCTGCTCGGCAATCGGTGGGACGGCGTGGCCTTGTTTGTGATTGAACAGGCCGAGGCGTGCCGGTTCGTCGTAAAGTTTGTAGATCGGTAATGCAGCCTCGACGAACGGCCAACTTTTATCGCCGTCTGCGGAATCGCCACCAACTAAAAGGAAAGGTTGCGGAGCGGCTAAGGCGAGTAGTTCGTGCTGTTCGCGAGTGAACTTGGGTGAGTCAATGCCCTTACCGAGATACCAATCGGCATTCCAGTTCGAGAACTTTGTCCCGACGCCGCCCTCGCTGCTGATCGTGACCTTCACGCGTTCATCGAACGCGGCGAGGTAGAGGACTTCTTTCGCACCGAGCGAATGGCCGATCGAGCCAATTCGGGTCGTATCGACATTCGGAAGGCTGCAGAGGATGTCGACCGCGACGAGCGAATCGTGAAGCATCTTGGCCATGCCGGTTGAATTGGGATGTCGCTCATGGAATCGATTGGCCTCGGGCTGAGCGACGATCTTCTCGTTCGTTGGCCAAAGATAGTTGCGTGGCGAGATAGTGACGCAGCCGCGTTGCGCGAGTTTTAGACCGAAAGCTTTCTCGGGCTTGCCTTCCACTCCGGCGGGTTGGCGGATCGAGTGATTGACCGTCGAGTGGAAGACTGCGACGCCCGGACATGTGGCCTTCGGCTGAAGCGGTTGTAGGATGTAAGCCTCGGTTGTGATACCCGGTTCGACTTCGTAACGCACTCGTTGACGAAGGACTCCCGCGTCACGATCCTCTTCGAGAATTTCGAGCTTGGGAACGCGGTCTCTTTTGGCTGGCATGGGGCCGAGAAAATCCAGCCACCATTTGCGGATGGCGCTTCGTTCTTGTTGCCATTGCTCCTGCGTCGTGATTGGTTTGCCGTTACGATCGATGATATGAAGCGGCTTTGCGTCGGCGGGTAGCTGCGTGGGTGGCGTTTGGACTTCGGTGAGCCATGACACTTCCTGCGGCTCGACGGCCGCGGAAGTGATGTGAGGCATCAGTGATGTTGCGGCGCAAGCGGCAAGAAATCTTCGGCGGTGCAAAGTAGCCATCACGTTCCGTCGTGATGAGCCCAACGCGTTCGACGTCGCGTTTTGAGAGAGGTCGACTATCGAACCAGACTTGCGGGGCGTTGTTTCAGCATTCTGCTTTTGCATTGGTTGCCTGCGATCTGCGAGCGTTATTTTGGGGCTCATCACTCGGAGAGTGATGGCTACATCAGTCGATGTAGATAAACTCGTTGGAATTGAAAAGGGCCAAGCACAGATCCGTGAATGCAGCGGCGGTGTACAGATCGGCCTCGGCGGGGCAGGGGAGTGGTAGAGCGAGTTTGTCGCGCGAACGTGAACCCTGTTTTAGTTGTGCCGTTTGCTGCATTACAAATTCTTTCAGTAACGTAAGCTCTTCCTGCTGAGGTTTGCGAGTTAAGACTCGACGAAAGGCCGTCGTTATCGACTGTTCGTCGACCGTGTTTCGCATGGAAAGAACGTCTCCGGCGAGTCGTTGAGCCGCATCGAGCGAGAAGGCAGAGTTCAACAGTAGCAAGGATTGCGGTGCAGTCGTCGAACGTCCACGCTGCGGGCAACTGGCGTTGGCGTCCGGTCGGTCGAAGGCATCGAAGATCGGATAGCGCAAGTTGCGACGAGCGAACAGATAGATGCTGCGTCGATAGTAGTCCGATTGTCGCTCGCTAGTCTTCCACTGATTCTTGAGCAGTGTTTTTAGGAGTTCGTCAGGGAGCGGTGACATCACGCCAGGGCCATGCCTTGCGTCGTTCAGTGATCCCGACGTGGCGAACATTGCGTCGCGAATCACTTCTCCCGACAGCCGCTGACGTGAAAAGCGAGAGAGCCAGAGATTGCTTGGATCTTCTTCAATGGACGAGGTCGATGTGGTTTCGTCGCCGGATTCGTGAGAATTCGGGTTTGCATCCGAAGTCTCACGACTTCGGCTACCACTCGACTGGCGATAAGTCGCTGAACTAACGATCAGACGATGGAGTTGCTTTAAACTCCAGTTTTGCGCTACCAGCTCGGTCGCGAGCCAATCGAGTAACTCCGGATGCGTTGGTTCGTCGCCGACGATGCCAAAGTCACTCGGTGTTTGCGACAACCCTTTGCCGAAGTGATGTTGCCAAACTCGATTCGCAATGACGCGTGCGGTCAACGGATTGTTCGAGTCGGTCAACCATCTTGCCAATGCCGTCCGTCGGCCTGTCGAGTGCGTCGAAGGTGTTGGCGCAAAATCCTGGCCTGAAAGATTGACAATTCGCGGAAAGTTGGGCGCGACTTCGGGCCCCGGTCGTCGCCAATCGCCACGAATCATGAGATGGCTTACCGGCACGGAGTCCACCTTCTCGGCCAGCGTACTGAGCGACTGATTCTTCTTAACGTTGATCGCCGGCTCGAAAATCGCCCGTAACCGGTAAAAGTCCGCCTGACTGACAGGATCGTATTTGTGGTCGTGGCATTGCGCACAACCGACTTGCAAAGCGAGCAATGATCCGCCGACCGTAGCTGTCAGTTCGTTGAGAACGTTGTGCCGGCGTTCTTCTTGCGAATTGATATCCGGCATGTCGGGCCCCGATAAACAGAAGGACGTAGCGATTTGATGCTCTTTGTTTTCGGGAACGATTTCGTCCGCGGCGAGCTGCAGCGAGACGAAACGATCGTATGGCATATCGGCATTCAACGCGTCGATGACCCAATCGCGATACTTCCACGCGTCGCTGCGTACTTTGTCGTGCTCGAACCCGTCGGTCTCGGCGAATCTTGCGAGGTCGAGCCAGTGTTGCGCCCAGTGCTCGCCGAAGTGATGCGACGCGAGAAGTTGATCAACTAGATGCTCGTAGGCATCGTGTGACTGGTCCGCGACAAACGAGTCAACAGCTTCTGGTGACGGTGGCAGACCGAGCAGATCGAAGTAGAGTCGCCTGATGAGTGTGACGCGATCCGCGGGCGGTTGGGGCGCGAGTTGTTTCGCCCTGAGTATTGACAGGGTGAATTTGTCCGTCGAGTTCTTCGTCCAGTTGTCCGATTCGAGCTGTGGAACTGTTGGCCGAATGAGTGGTCGAAACGACCAGTGATCGCGATCTTCGGCGCTGACGGGCGTTTCGATTTGGTTGGGCTCACTGCCTTCCATGCTCGTGCCATAAAACAACGTGGCCGCAGTCGCGATTATGGGTAACCACAGAGAACACGGAATGCATCGAGGAAAAGGAAGGTAGTTGAACAAGTTACTTCTCAACTCGGTGTTCTCCGTGAGTTCCGTGGTTACCAAGGGCAGAGCTCGTCTAGCTCAATACCGCCTGCAGCACATGAGCCTCTTCCGGGCCAGTCAATCGCTCTTCAAGTCCGTGATTTAAGACGCTGAGATGTTTGTGGTCGATTCCCATTAAATGCAAGATCGTGGCATGCAGATCGCGAACATGTACTTTGTCTTCCGCTGCACGTAAACCGATAGCGTCGGTCGCTCCGTGAACGCGACCACCTCGGATTCCGGCCCCGGCGAGCCAGCAGCTGTAGCCCCAGGGATTGTGATCACGGCCTTTGCCTTGCTCGCTCATTGGCATGCGCCCGAACTCGCCACCCCAAATCACAAGCGTGTCGTCCAGCATGCCGCGCTGCCGGAGATCATTCAGCAAGCCAGCAATCGGCTTGTCGGTCTGCTCGCAGTATTTTGAGTGGTTCTTTAACACATCATCGTGGGCGTCCCAACCGACGGTGTCGCCCGAGTAAAGCTGCACGAAGCGGACGCCGCTCTCGAGCATGCGGCGAGCCAGCAAACATTGTTGGCCAAACTCTTTCGTCTTGGGATCATCGAGTCCGTACAGAGCGTGCGTTTGCGGCGTCTCGCGGCTGATGTCGACTAGTTCAGGGGCCGCGGATTGCATGCGGAAAGCCAACTCGTACGCCGACACGCGTGCCGCGAGTTCATCGTCGTTCGCTCGCTGTTCGACGTGCCGTCGGTTCAAGTGTTGGACGAGATCAAGAATATTCCGTTGCTGCTTTGCTGTGATTTGTTTCTGCGGACGTAGATCCAGGATCGGCGTAATGCCCGGACGCATTGTCACGCCCTGGTAGGTTGCTGGAAGAAAGCCGCTGCCCCACGCCGGTGGCCCGCCTTTCAATCCGCCACCCGGATCCGGCAAGACGACGAACGCGGGCATGTTTTGGTTTTCGCTGCCGAGCCCATATGCCACCCAGCTGCCGACGCTCGGTTTGCCCATCAAGATGCTGCCTGTGTTCATTTGGTAGACCGACTGTGGGTGATTCACACTGTCGCCATGCATGCTGCGAATTACGAACAAGTCATCGGCGCAGTCGGCGATGTGCGGCAGGAAGTCGCTGATCTCGATTCCAGATTGACCGCGCGGTCGGAACGGTTTGATGGGACCAAGCAGCGCGTTCTTTGCGACATCGCGGCGCGTCATGACTTGGCCGAAGCTTTCGGGCAGCGGCTTGCCAGCGAACTTAGCGAGATCCGGCTTCGGGTCGAACAAGTCGACTTGGCTTGGCCCGCCGTGCATGAACAGCCAGATCACTCGTTTGGCTTTTGGCGAGAAGTCTGGGGCGCGTGGCGCGAGTGGACTTTTGGCGGCTTGGACTTGCTCGTCGTTAAACAAACCAGCCATGGCAAGCATGCCGGCACCGCCACCTGCTGAGCGGAGGAAAGTTCGTCGTGATGCTTGCGAATCGAATCGCATCAAGAGGACTCACGATGAGGGATGGGCGTCGAGGATGGACGCCTTGGATTATAGCGTGGATGGACAACGATTTGCCACATGCTGCGAGCGAGATCGCTCTTTCGCGGAGCGAAAGGCCACGTACAAGAAACGCACGGAGCCGGACCTTGCGGGCCGGCTCAGCGTCAGCGAGCTGCGTTGCTGATTGATTTACATGAAGTTGCAATCCATGCCGAGCCGCATCTTCAGTTCGTCGAACTGCTGATAAAATGTGTCGCTCGAAGAATGCACGTGTTCGGCCTCGGTGATGAACTTGATGTCGTCTCGGCTGCGAACGCCGTACGATTCGAGAATTCGTTCGAATTCGTCGAGCGGGTTGCCATACACGATTAAGAGTTTGTGTTCGTCGAACTGAACTTCTTGCGGAATCCCTGGGTTGAGGACAGCGATGCCGGTGCAGCCATCGTTGACCAACAGGTCTTCATAGTCATAGAGTGTGCTCTTCAGCACGGGCACATCGATGTGCTCGCGGTACAAGTCGGTGTGGCCACCGCTGTCACGACTGTGACTAGTCTCCAGGACGACGTCGACTTCAACGCCCAGCGGATCGATCAACTCCATGAAGATCTCGAAGAGGATCTCGTTGGAAGCCGCCGCCATGATTACGGGAACATTGCTCTTGGCCTCTTCGTCGTGATAGACGTCGTGGCGGTATCCTTGTTCGGGAATGACTTGCAAGTCGTACGAGGGACGAACTGCGTCGGTCAAACGAAACTTTCCGTATCGTTGGACGCCGAGGTGGGCTTCCAATTCGTCTTCGGATAGTCGTTCGAAGCTGCTGTTGTTCGACGTCTGGCTCGGGCCCCGCTTCGTTGTGGCGGCTTCGCCTTGCTCGTGGAACACATTCTGAAAGAAGTTTTTTAGGAAACCCATCATTGTCCTCGGTGTCATTGTCGGCGAGCGGTGTCAGGGGGGACGGTTTGCCCGTGGTAGGGATTCTCGTTAGTCAAAACGTAGGTTACGCTTTCGGTCACCTGACGCAGGGTTTTTGCCAGGAAGCGGGTTGGCTTTATGCCGAACCCCGCTCCATCGACATAATCGCTACAAAGCGATCACCCTGCCTGTTGTCACGCGATCCATGAACGCCATCCCTTGCACGGTCAACCGTGGTCCGACCCAGCTCGCCAGAACAATCCGATGTCCGACGATGTGACCTCTTACACGGGAAGTCTAGCACTCGACTTTTGGTTGGGCGGAACAGATTGCCGTGAACCTGCGAGAATTTCGCTCCAGCAGTTTGCCGGATCGTCAGATCGGGAAAGGTCAAACGACCAGTTTGGTATATATTACGCGAGCGGAATCGCAGATCGTTTATTCAAGTAATTCATGGAAGGGGATTGCTGTGCCGCTGAGTCTTCTTTGCCAGCCAAAACGTGCCAAAGCGCTACTGCTTTGTTTTTTCATTGTTTCGGTGGTTATCGGTGCGGGTTGTGACCAGCCTACTGTTGCGCCGCCTGTCGCCGAGTCGGTCACTACTCAATCTTCGGAATCAACGCTGTCGCCCACCGTTTCAAGCGATGTCAACTCAGATCACGCAATACAACGCGAACTCATTCGCGAGTCCTGGGAACTGGTATCGGTGAGCGGAGCGAAAGTCGGATACTCGCATTTCGAAGAGTTTGCGACACAGCTTGGCGATCAGCCCGTGCGAGAACTGGTCAGTAGTAACGAGATATCAATGCAGCGGTTTGGCCAAACGGTGAGTCAGAGTATCGAGGCAAGGAGCGTTGAGTCGCTCGAAGGTCAGGTTCTGCGGTTTGGATCGAAATTGCTGTCCGGACCGTCCGAGTTGACGATCAAGGGCGAGTATCGCGACGGCAAGATGCTGATCGAAACCGGATCCCTCGGCAAGACGCAGTCGTCGTCGCTCGCTTGGGATCCCAAGTGGGGAGGCTTCTTCGCTGACCAACAGTCAATGAAGAAGAGTCCGATGAAACCCGGCGAGGAGCGAACGATCGTCGCGCTGTTTCCGGGGACGGCGCAAGCTGGCGGGATTGAGCTGAAGGCCAAGCAAATGGAGTCCGTGAGGTTGCTGAGCGAAGAACGCGAGTTGCTCCGGATTGAAAGTTCGATGGCGATTGCTGGAACGAAGATCAATTCTATACTCTGGGTGGACGATGCCGGCGAAGTCCTCAAGATGTCTGTCCCGGGTATAAATCATGAATCATTCAGGACAACAAAAGAGCTCGCCCTTCGTCCGGCAGATAAAGTTGAATTCGACTTAGGTACGCAAACAGTCGTCAAAGTCGAAAAACCGATCCGTACACCACATGCGACGACTCGTATTGTTTACCGTGCTCGACTTTCCAATGGCTCGCCGTCGGAAACGTTCTCGAATTGCCGATCACAGACCGTTACGAAAACAGGTGACCGTTCGGCAGAGATTGTCGTGCGCGCCATACGGCCCAAGAGTGAAGTGATTGCCGATAGTGATTCTGGCGAGCCGACGGAGGCCGATGTCCAGCCAAATAACCTTATTCAAAGCGACGACGGAGCGATTGTCCGTCTCGCGGAACGTTTCGGCGAAGGAGTGACCGATCCTTGGGAGCTGGCGATGACTTTCGAGGCAGGCGTGCGAGACTATGTTCACAGCAAGAATTTTTCGCAAGCGATCAGTTCCGCTGCCGACGTCGTCCGTTCGGGCGAAGGCGATTGCACGGAACATGCTGTTCTGCTCGCGGCTCTCTGTCGCGCCAAGGGGATTCCGGCGCGGGTTGCCATCGGCCTCGTCTACTATGGTCCCGTCCAGGGCTTTGCCTATCACATGTGGAACGAAGTTTGGATCGCGGATGGCTGGGTGCCTATCGATGCGACTCTGGGGCTCGGAGGTATCGGAGCGGGCCACATTAAGATCGCCGATTCCGATCTGAATTCGGCCAGTCCTGTCAGCGCGCTGCTGCCCGTTGTCGAAGTCCTCGGGCAGCTAGAGCTTGATATCGTGTCGGTCGAGTGAGCTTGGCTTAGAGCGGACTGTGCCCGCCATCTCGGAAGGTGGGGACGCACTCTACGCACTTTCGCGTTAACTCCTCTTGTAGCCAACAAGTTAGGTTAATTCTCCGCAACTTGGATTCCGTATCTACGTCGGCTAAGATATTTCTCGGCAGAACGAATACCCATCAGAAATCCGAACGCCTGGATCGTCCATGATTGTAGTGGCTGTTGTCATGGGGCGTTTCAGTACGGTTTGGCATCTAGTCATATCTTAAAGGTGGAGCTGAACGATGGCTGAGCAAGATCCGAACACCGAGGAATCGGGCGCGGAACGCAAAGGAACGCGAGTGACATTCTTGGACCAGACCGGTGCCAAGTCAGTCGAAGCCGTGATCGCAGATACCGTAACGGTGAAGCGAATTCTGCCGAACATCATCACCAAGATGAATTTGCCAGTGATGGGCCCCGATGGCCAGCCGATGAGCTACAGCCTTGACCACAAGGAAGGCGGCAAGCGGTTGCACGAAGATCAAACTCTGGTCGAGGCCGTCGTTGGCGATGGCGATCACTTGATTGTCTATCCGGAAATTGTCGCGGGAGGCGCGGTCGAGGGTTGAGAGACAAGAGTCAGGAGCCGGAAAAAGTCGCGGAATCGCCGCCGACTCTGGCCTTAGACTCTCCGCTCTTGACTCTCCGCCAACTGCTATGCGTGAATCACCTCGTATTCGCCGATTGCGAACAGACCTCAAAGCTTTGGAACAGCTTCGTGAGGAAAGTTCGATCATAGAGTTTGAGGTAGCCAGAACAACGCACGACGCTCCGCCGGAATCGTACTCCATCACGTTTCGAGGCAATGGGCTTTGGCGAGCGGACTCGTCGTCTGACGTCTTTGTCCGCGAACAACATATTGTCCACATTCATCTCGGAGCTGCCTATCCACGGATGATGCCGGAGCTAGCTTGGAAGACTCCGATCTTTCACCCCAATATTTCTGGTAGCGGCGTCGTTTGTCTCGGTGGGTATGGAACACATTGGGTTCCAAGTCTGAATCTCGACGAGTTGTGCGGCATGTTATGGGACATGATCCGCTACCAAAATTATGATGTCGAAAGTCCCTATAACCGTGAAGCGGCTTTATGGGCCAAGACGCAACGAAGTTTACGGTTGCCGGTGGACGACCGACCAATTCGAGATCGAATCGCTGGTGTGGCACCGACAATACAGGAGTCAGCGAGGCCACCGATTACTGCGGTCCCAGTGAAGGAGCCTGACGTACTTTTCATCGATGGTGAAGAAGTCGTCGAAGCCGAAGTCGTTGAATCCAGTAGCGAAGACATTCTGTTTATCGACTAGTTGCAATACTGCGAGAGGAAATAGACGGTTCGGTGATCGGTTCTTCGCTCATTGCCCTCCACTCCCAGCTCTCTCATGATCGAACCGCTTCCCAAAACAGCGCCTGCTCCATGTGGTTCGCCTGACCGGTCCGTGATCGGAACGATCCACGACGATGCGTTACCAATCTACATCCGTGAAGCAACGCTTGAACAGATCCTCGACTACTCGGAAAACGATACGTCGCAAGAGATCGGCGGGTTCCTGCTGGGCGGGTTGCACGTTGACGAAACTGAATACATCGAGATTCGCCACTTCTTGCCTGCGTGCGATGCCCGTTCGCGAATGGCTTCGCTCACATTCACTCACAAAACCTGGGCGCGGCTCACTCGTGATGTCGACGAGCAGTTCCCTGATGAAGTGGTCCTCGGTTGGCACCATACGCATCCCAACTTCGGAATCTTCCTCTCCGCGTATGACTTGTTCATCCATCGGCACTTTTTCAGCGAGCCTTGGCAAGTCGCGTTGGTAGTCGATCCGCATCGGCAGGAATTCGGATTCTTTCAATGGCGGCAGGATCAAGTCGTCGATTGCGGATTCATCTGCGTGTCCGAACCACAGGCGGCAACTTCATGAGCGATGCCCCACTTATCATTGATGACGATGATCGTTATTCACGCCTGCGGCTGATTGCGTGGTGGGAACAAGATAAGTTGGCGGCGGCGAAAGTTCTCGTTGTTGGGGCCGGCGCGCTCGGCAATGAAGTGCTAAAGAACGTCGCTTTGTTGGGCGTCGGGCAAGTCTACGTCGTCGACTTCGACGAGATCGAGGAGTCGAACCTTACACGGTCGGTCTTGTTCCGGCACAAGGATTGTGGCCGACCGAAGGCGGAAGCCGCAGCCGAGGCCGTGCGTGACATCAATCCCGACACCAAAGTCGTACCGATGTTTGCGAACATCATGACCGACGTCGGGCTTGGTTTGTTCCGCGACGTCGATGTCGTGATCGGTTGTCTGGACAATCGCGAAGCACGCTTGTGGGTTAATCGTCAATGTTGGAAAGTCAACACGCCGTGGATCGATGGCGGGATTCAAGAGATCAACGGAGTCGTCAAAGTCTTCGCTCCGCCGGACAGCGCTTGTTACGAATGTGCGATGACGGAGAATGACTACCGATTGATCAATCTTCGTTATAGTTGCCCCTTGCTGCGACGAGAGGACATGCTGGCTGGCAAAGTTCCCACCGCACCAACGATTTCGTCAATCATCGCAGGCATGCAAGTGCAGGAAGCTCTTAAATTGATTCACGGGATGCCGGTTGAATCGGGGGTGGCTTGCGTCTTCAACGGAATTACCAATCAGTTTTATAAGACGTCGTTTCAACGACGCGACGATTGTCTAAGTCACGAAACGTATCCTGACGCGATCGAACTTCCACTAGCGGCGGAGACTCACACCGCAAACGATTTGTTTGCAGCACTAGCCGCAAAGTGCGAAATTAATGGTTCGATGCGATTGGAGCTGGATCGCGATCTCGTCGTGTCAACATCATGTATGGCTTGCCAAATCGAACAGCGGATTATGAAACCCCAGCAACTGGTGGGCGGGCAGCACGCCATTTGCGGCGAGTGTGGTCAAACGGCGAAGCCGATATTAAAACACTCCATCGAATCTGAATCTGAATTGGCGCGAGAAACACTCGCGGCGTTGGGTGTGCCTCGTTACGACATCGTTCGTGTGGAGACAACTGCTGGTGAAAGGCTAGTGTTGCTAAATGGCGATATGGCCGAAGTTATATGAGCAACGAACTCGACATCCAATTCGGCGATCTCGAAGAAGCAGAGCCCGAAGTGCGTCTGCGCCCTGACGGGAATAAGCACTTCGCGGTCGTACCTGTCTACTCGCCAAGCGAAGGCGAACTGCCGATCTTCGTCGATCTCGATGCCATGCGCGACATGGAAGAACACGCGCTAGACGACACGGGCGTCGAGCTGGGCGGAGTGATGCTCGGTGGTCAGTATGAAGACGACCAGGGCCGTCCGTTTGTGTTGGTGACCGACAGCTTACGCGCGAAGCATTACGAGAGTACCAAGGGAAGTTTCAAGTTCACGCACGACACGTGGGCGCAGATCACTCGCGAACGCGACGAGTTTCCCGAAGAACTACAGATGGTAGGTTGGTACCACACTCACCCCGATTGGGGCGTGTTTTTGTCCGGGATGGACATGTTCATTTGCGACAACTTCTTTAACAAAGATCTGGATGTCGCTTTGGTCATCGACCCGTGTCGCCAGGATCGCGGCTTCTTTCAATGGACGGGAAACGTTGAACAACGAGTGCGTCGCACCGACGGGTTTTACTTGGTTGCATCGCGCTTTCGGCAGTATGAATTGGACGAATACGTAACATATATGGAAGGGAACGTTGCCATGTCCGGCGATCCTCGATTTTCTAGAGCGTCTTCTGGTTCCGCACCGATCGTCAACGTCGGCGGACAGCCGGCCTGGCAGACCGTGGCGGTACTCGGAATGCTGACGATGCAGTTCTGTTTTTTGATGCTGATCGCAATGCGAATGTTCAATCCGGTCGAGCCAGTAGCTAATTCACAGCCATCGAAAGACGTCGCAGCTTTGCAAGCAAGCATCGAACGTCTAGGGGAAGTGAATCGTCGCGAATCCGAGATTGATGCAAAAGTCGAAGTTCTCGATCGCGTGGTTGGCCAATGGGACGGAACGCCAGACCGCATGTTACGTTCGCTATCGGAAAAGACGAGCGAGTCGAAAGAATTGCGAGAGGGCGTACGGGCGCACGAGGCACTGGAACGTGAACTGGATGCGACAGTCGCGGGTTTGAATTCACAACTCGAAGATGCTAAAGGACGCGAGCGAATTCTGGAGAAAGAAATCGCTGTTTTCAAAGCGAAGAGCCGCGAAGATCAAGCGAGTCTTGCTGGCTTGGAAAAGCGACTTGCCGCGCTGGAAAAGCCAGCCGAGAAGGTTGCGTTGGCGGTCGAAGACGCATCCGAAACGAAATGGGACACTAAATTGCTTATCGGCATCGCAGGGTTCGTTGTCGTCGCACTTGTCGTTGCCGCATTCATATTTCCAAGGCGTGAAGCCGAAGAAGAGTTTGTTTCCGAGGAAGATAACGAGTGAACGAATACAGCTAGGACGCCCCGTTAAACGAACGATTGAAATATCAAACACAAAGTAAACTCGCCACCTACCGGCGGCCTGATGAGGATACATTTCAGTGAGTGACAAACGCGAAGAACGTCTGATCGCGGAACTCGAATCGCTTCGAGCCTTGAAGAAAACGAGTTCGATTTTTGATTTCGAGTCGACCGGTGAAGCGCCTGATCGATATATGATCCTGTTTCGTGGTAATGGCATCACCCGCGATACAGCCGCGGATGCCGAGATCGAAACGGTCGATCTGCATAAGATTGAACTGCGCCTGCCGTATTCCTACCCGCAACGTTCGCCGGACATCCGCTGGACAACACCGATTCTACATCCGAACGTGTCGTTTAGCGGCTTCATCAACGTGAAAGATATCGGTTTACCCTGGGACAAAGACCTGGGGCTTGACGTCCTTTGTGAGCGGCTTTGGGATGTTGCTCGGCTGGCGTATTTGAACGTCGATCAAGCAGCCAATTACTCAGCGAAGAACTGGTTTGAAGATGAGTGCGATATCGAGTTGCCTGTTGATTCTCGACCCCTTCGCGACAAAAACGCTCCGACCGGGTCGAACGTCATACGCTATCAGAGGAAGGGCACCAACGGCGCAAAAACCGCGGAATCTAAGGCCGGACAAGAAGTCTTCTTCATCGGTGAGGACACTCCGACGCCCGATATGCCAAAGCCAGTACGCCGAATGCCGGTTCGCCGTCCGCCACCTAATGATAACGATGTGCTTTATATTGGTGATGAGTAAGAAGACGAAGGATTGAGGGTAGAAGGCAGAAGTGATATGTGCTGACTGAGTCTGAGCTAAAACTGTTGCAATACTTGAGTTCTACCGACATGCTAAACGTCGACTACTTATTCCTCCTTTAGTCTTTCTCCTTCAACCTTCTTTATGGAATGTCTCGTCGTATTCTTCGGATTGCTCGCTTTCGTCACGTTCGCGATACGTGCTGCGTCAGGCGGAGAATCGGGGGGCCGACGTCGTCGTAGCTATCATCAAGCCGCGAAACAATTCTCAGGACGATTCACTCCGGGTGGTTTCTTTGGTCAGCCGACCGTGCGTCTTCGGTACGGCGATACAGTCGCAGTGCTTACGGAGGCATCCTCACGAAGTCCGCATCCAGGTCGTTGTACGCAGTTGCAGATCAACTGGTCCGACACGCGGTTCCGTGCCGAGATCACATGTCATCTGAATGCAGATCGCACAACCGTCTTTGATCCGATGCAGACAATCGAGTCTGGCGACTCAGCGTTTGATCGTCGCTTGGTGATTCGAGGAACAGACGAGGACGAGGTCAGACGTTTTCTGAGTGATGGTGTTCGCTGGCAAATCATTCGATTGTTAGAGCTTGCAGGTGACGAGCATCTGTACATCTTGGTTGGTAGCGGACACATCTGCATTCAGAAACCGCGACTGATTCGTTCATTCGCGGCGCTAAAACCCTTTATCGAGCGTTCACTTGAACTCTACGATCAAGCCATGATCACGCGTGCGGTGGGCATCGATTTCGTCGACAACGGCGAGGCGGTGACGCTGGAACACGTGATTTGCAAAGTCTGCGGCGAAGAGATCGAAGGGCACGAGATGGTGTACTGTCAGCGGTGCAAGACACCACATCACGGCGAATGCTGGCAATACACGGGTTCCTGCTCGGTCTATGGTTGTTTGGAGAAGAACTATCGCCGCCCGCAACCTGCGGCAGCAACCGGTGAGCCGAGCAAGGATGTTGTTCGGGAGTCAAACATTGCAAACCGTACGAAGGGACTGTCGTCGTGAAAGACGCGGTCAGTGTGGCCTTTTTCGTCACGATCGCGATCGTGATCATCGCGTACATCGTTGGTTCACAAGTTCGTTTAAAAAGCCAGCTTCGTCATAGTTACCAGCGACTCGCTCAACGCTTTCAGGGGCGCTGCCACAATATTGGGTTGTGGGATCGTCCGAGCGTCGATTTCGTTCATAAGAACGCCCACGTGTTGGTGGAAATTTTTTCCACTGGCGGAAAGCATGCAAAATACTACACGCAACTAAGGATCAGTTGGCCAGACAGTCGCTTTCGATGTGAGGTTTACCCGGAGGGGGTACTTTCGCGAGTAGGCAAATTCCTTGGGATGGGCGACGTCGAGATCGGATCACCGCGCTTTGATGCGGATTACGTAATCGCGGGAAGTGACGTTCGCGAACTTCAGGAGTTTCTGACGCCCCCGGTCCAGCATTGCATCAACGAACTTCGAGCGTTTGGTCGCGAGTACCAATCGTTTCGTGGCTATGACGACCGGTATCATTCCCGCCAAGGAGACATCTACTTTGCTGTAAACGGGGGGCAAATGCAGATCAAGAAGCTCGGCTACTTGCGCGACTATGGTCAGTTGGAGCGATTCGTACTCCTATCGCTCGCCCTTTACGATCAGTCGCTCGTCACATCCGCCAAAGGCATAGAATTTGTTGAGACCAAGCCGACGGCAACACTCAGCCTGGCCGAGGCGATTTGTCAGATCTGTGGCGAGATGGTGAAGCTAGACGCCGTCTTCTGCCGTACCTGCAAGACGCCTCATCACAAAGACTGCTGGGAGTACTACGGTGCGTGTTCAACGTATGGCTGTGGGCAGCGACGATTCTTGGTACAGCGTAAGCAATGAGAATGTACGATCAGTTTTTAATCGTGACCGTCGACAGATCACGCTTCTCTTTCTGGTTGCTGAGCGTGACCGTCTTCTTCTCGACCAACTCTTGCTTGTCTCCAAAGTCCTTGTAGACCGTGATGTAGACCTTGGTGCGAACCTTCGTTCGATTCGCGTCGCTGCCAAAGTAATTCGCCATGATTTTGTAGTCGCCACGTTTTGCCTTAGGCAAAGTGTACATCTCGGGCCCGAGCCCTTCGGTAACATCGTGAGTGACGTGGCCGCCGATGCGAGTCGTGGGGTGATTGTAGAAGCACTCTTCGCCCGTCGGTTCGAGGACGTGTAGATCGACATCCGTGCGGTCTGTGTTCCACATCATGGTGATCACGAGGTCCGCGTTGTTAATTGGCGTTTGTCCGGCCAGCGACTCGAACCGTGCTTTAGCATATTCGGGAGCGTGACTCGACAGTTCGCCTTGATTGATGCGTCGCAACAGCCGCAGGTATTCGACGCCAGCGATGTCGCGGATGTCTTTGTAGCGATCGTGCCAGCGTGCGTTAACGGCCACTTCGTAGTAGACCATCGCCAGATCCGCATGCCCGATATCGGCAAGGCATTGAGCCATGGCGATATAGGATTGCGGTTCGTAAGGTCGCATCGAAGCGACTCGCCGTAGCAGCGGAAACGCTTGTCCGCCGAGGTCCCATTCGATGGCCGAGTACGCGACGTCGCGCGTCAGCACCGGATCGCCCGGATTCTGTTCGATCAAGCTGCTGAGCATTCTCAACCCGTTTGCCGCACCGTGCTGCTTAAGAAGTTGATTTGCTTGTGCCGTCACCGCGTCATATTCGAGCTTGCCGCTATCGAGCTGCTCAATGAACTCTTTCGCAAAGTCGCCTCGCTTGTGCGATTCGCAGCTCAGACGAGCTGGCTCGACGTCGAAAGCCGACTGCGGGAGCCGATCGATCGCTAGTCGCAGCGCTGTTGGCAGCTCGAATTGAAAACCGGCTGTGTTCTGAAGCTTGTCGAGCCAAGCGACGACGTTCGCCTTGGCATCACCAAGTTGCTCTGACAACTCGTCGAGCTTTTGGGTGATTAGATCCGCGGAAGGAGTGCTGCGAACGACGAACAGGTCGTCTTCGGGCTTGATGTTAAACCGCTGATAGTCCGCTTCACTTTCCAACATCAGCAGCGAGCACGTTTGTCGCGTTACGCGGAAGTGGCGAGCGTAGGCGACAGAAATGTCTTCCAGCGAGCTGCCGAGGTCTTCGAGTTGCCCGACGGCGACTTGGCCGTAGGCGCGCGCCGCAAGATCCGATTCCACGACTCGCTCGAACTCGACCGAAAGGTGCTTCTGCTCGTCCCCACGCGACGCGGTCATCAAAACTTCTGCGTCTGGATCGCCACGTCCGACGAGCAACAGCGACTGGCCGGGATAGATATACTGTGGTCGTCCAGCGACTAACAGGTCAGACCCGCCAGCCATCGATACGTCGGTCAGCTTCCAAGGACGGCTACGATGTGCCGTTGCGGCGTTCGCGACTTCGTCTTCGTTGATGATCGAGAAGACTGCACCTCCGGTCTCACGCGTGAGATGTTCGAGCGTTGTGGTCGAAGTGCCTGCCATGCCGGTTTTGTAAGCGATTAGAGTCTGACCAGCCGTGAAGCTCTTGCTTAACTGATGCGGATTCATTTCGCCCCAGGTCACGGCCCCGTCGCTGAGCAAAAACAAATCACGCGAAGCGGACTTCTTCTCATCTTTCTTGGCCCATGATGGAGCGGTTGCCTCGCGTATCGCTTGACGGAGGTCGGTGGCTCCTTCCAGCGAGAGCGAATGACAATACGTCATCAAGGCATCGACGTTTTCGGGCGTATTGTCGACATCGGCTTCTTTCCACCAATGCGAATCAATGCTGAAGAACAAGACGGAGAATTGCTTCATCGTCTCGCGGTTCTTTGTTAACACCGACTCGAGAAGGTTGAGCCAGATGTTGAACTTGTCTGGTCGTGAACTGAGCGAAGTGTCGACCAAGAAGGTCGCACGCTCGGCTCCTGCCTGCATTTCGCCCGCGGGAAGCTTGGGCGTGACCCGAGCCGCGAAGAATTTGCCTGCTTGCGGATCGCTTCCCTCGAGCAAGACGGGACCAGTGCCGGCGTAGCGAAGTTCGATCGAGCTGTCTTTCACTTCGTTGAAGTGATAATACGCCCGCCCGCCCGAGACAAAGGGGCGAGTCGTCGGTCGGATGTCGGCCGAAGTGCCCGGCAACGCCGATACGTTGAGATCGACCATACACTGCGCGACGTCTTCAGGTAGATCGAGTTGATAGACCAAGTCGTCGCCCACTTGTTGAAGGTCCACATCGTAGCCAACGACGATGCGATGCAGCTTCTTTGGCATCAGCGGGAAGACGCGAGCGTTGAACATGCCGGCACCGGACCACTCGACCAGAGCCGGATCAACGCGACGGCGAACCGTCTCGCTGTAAGCATGAGCAGCCTTCTCGCGTGGAACAACGCGAGCTTCTTTCACCTTGCTCCAGCTGCCTTCACGAGCTTCGAGAATCCCCTTGGGACTTAAACCCGCGGCGCGAACCAATTCGCCATTCAAGAAACCTTTGCTGGCGAGTTGATCCACCTGCGGACGATACTCGTAAGCTGATTCGCCGAAGGCAAAGTAGTACAACGACGCATCGTTAGGCAGACGCAGCTTGAAATTGCCTTCCACTTGCTGCGATCGGTCGTTGAAGTAATACAAGTCGAGCAGCACGCGAGCACGAAAGCCATCCACCATCACATTGGCCTGCATCCCTTCCATCAACAACTCGTCGCGGTCGCCGACGATGAGACGTGAGGCGTTGGGTGTTGCTTGAGCGCGACGCCATGTTCGCTGTGGAGCGTTTTGCTTCTTGCCAGCCATCCGATCGAGCCGCTCGGCGAGTTTCCTCTCGGTATCGACGCTACGAAGATCGATAGCAGCTGGATCCCCGTTAATCGCCGCGTCCGGTTCTAGAACGCCACTTTCATTAGGATCGGCCAACATCGCTAATAGATCTGACACCGACTTTTGCGAGCGATCTTCTGCGATGACTCCATTTTCATCAACCGATGACCTCGAAACATCTGCCCTAAGGCCCTTTCCGCCGGTAAGTCGTCCTCGCTCGATACTCTCTTGCTCACGTTCATCTGTCGACGAGGAGGGATCGACACGTCGAATCGCTGGCACGCCATCGACGGGCTCGCCAAACATTGCCTCGCCGCGACCAGACGTTCTGCCCTCGCTACTCGATTCGGCGGCCCTATCCTCAGCCCCACTGTCAAAGCCCAAGCCAGCACGGAGCCGATCGGTCTCTAAGTTGGAAACGTCAAATCGTGGGCTCGACTCGTCGGAATCCATCAACTCTGGCTGACGCGAGTTGAGAAATGTGTTATCGCCTGGCGCGACGCTCGAATCAAACCCACCCATTGCTGGTGCCGTTCGCCCAGAACTCTTTTCGGCAAAACTGAGATCGGAGCTTTCATCCTGGTTGAGATCTTGATTCGCGGCATTCAGTTTGCGGATTTGTTCCAGCACGTTCTGTGGAAGATCGCGATAGTTCAATGATTCGCTAGGAAGATCAGCCGACGACGCGTCACCATAAAGTTCCGTCAGGAGCCGCTCACCTTCGACATGCTCTTCCACGTCATCGGGGTGCGGCGAACGGACCGCGCCTGAATCGAGATACACCGCATCGTCAGCTAAATAGTGCCCGCTGGGGAGACTCTGCGAAGCGGAAGGCTTTTCTGCAGGTGCGACCATTTGGCTGACATCGCGCCATGCGGTCCTGGTCGAATACTGAACCGCGGAAAAGAAAAGTAGTGCGACGAGGAGCGACGCGGCGACTGAAGCGGTCGCGATCGTGATGACACGGCGACGACGGCGGCTGCCCTTCGCACGTGTCGAATGATCAACAAGTTCGATCGAGCCTACCGCTGACTGTTCCTGAATCGCACGGCGGTGTTCAGCCGTCAACGCTGGGCCAGAATCGATTCGCAGGCTGTCCTCGAACATTGCAGCCGATTGTCGTATCGACTCGACCTCGGCCTGCAACTCGGGTGATGCCGTGAGCGCTGATTCGATTTCCGCGCGATCGGCGTCGCCGAGTTCGCCGAGGACGTAAGCCGTCAAGCGTGGGTCATCTGAGTTAATCATTTCAGGTTCTCCGAAAGTAGCCATCACTCTCCGAGTGATAAGCCCTTGAAGTTTGAGTTGGAATGGCTTGAGTTATTTTCCTGCTTGACGATGGGTTCCCGAAGGGGCTCTTCTCTCGGAGAGAGATGGCTACGTTGTTACACCAAGTTCGACGCGCAGTTTTTTGATGGCGGTATGTATGAGGTACCCGACGTTGCTGGCTGATAGCTCAGTGACGGCTGCAATCTCTTTGTAGCTCAGGCCGTGCTGGAACTTCAATCGCACGACTTCGCGTTGGTTTTCCGTCAGCTTGTCGACGAACTCCAGGACGCGATCGGTTGTGTCCTGCTGTTCAGTGACGACCGTTTGATCCGTGTCGCGACTCTCTTGAACGGTCGCTTGCTCGGCTGTCATCGATCTCATACGTGACTCCTTGCGTCGTATATCCAACGCCCGATTCCGGCAGACTGTGTACAGCCACTCGACGAGATGTCCATCGAGCTGCTGGCGATCCTGCTTGCACAGCCGCAGGAAAGTGTCCTGGGCGACATCGCGACCGCGCTCCAAATCGCCGGTAATCTGGGCAGCATAGCGCACGAGCGGACGCTCGAATTTTTCGACGACCGTGTTGATCCAGTCGCTAGTCGCGCTGTGCTCGTTGCTGCTCATTTCCCTCCGCCGGAGCTGGCTTCAGTGAATAAGACGACGCAGCCGCGTGTTAATTAGGAAGAAAGTTGAAAAAGATTTAGAGAGATTGTACCGAGCGCTACTGGATTGGGTGACGTCAGCGGCTTTTGAATTGACGTCAGCCTTGCGGTGGGAAGGCGTCGCGACCGGCGCTGGGTAGGATCGGAGAAGTGATTCTCCGTGTTGCGCTGTCGGGCAAGGCCGCCTTGGCGGTCGTGATCCCTCAATAAACCGAACGGGCACGTGATTCTGACAACTGACTGCCCCGTCGTTGTCAGAGTATCACGCGCCCGTTGCGAGGGGGGCGTTAACAGGTGATCTCGTTTATGCCAGCAGGTTAAGTCCGTTGCTTCCTAGTCCGCCGTTTCCACCGCCAAAGCGAGCGGAAACAGAATTCAAGCGGGACTGGACGCCTCGAAGTTTGTTGCCTGTGTTACCGGCCCCAACGACGCCAATCAGCTTGTCGAGTGCTCCGTTGCCGACTTTCGCCGCCGCGTTGAACAGACCGAGTGAGCGGTGTGAGAGGCCCTGACCCTGGCCGAGTAAGTCGAGCTTGTTGATCACAGCTCCCAGCTGACCACCGAGGCCACCGAGCTTGTCATTTAGGACCGCTATCTGTTCAGTCGATTGCTCGGAAAGTGTTTTCAGTGCAGTCGTCACTTCGTCCAGCTTCTCCAGCAGAGCGTTGGATTCGGCTTCGTGTTGAGCCTTGAGGTCATTGAACTGCTTGTTAAAGTCGTCCTTTAAATCCTTGACGGTCGCACTAAGCTGCGAGTCGTTGCTGACCTCGACTTCTTTGATGACTTCTTTCAATTCCGTGATGGCAGTCGTGAGATCCTCGGAAACGTCATTAACTTGATCGCCAAGCTGATCGCCGATATCGTTCAGCTTGCTATCGACATCGTCAAATCGATCGTTGACGCTGCTTTCTAGGTCATCGATCTTTTGGTCGGTTTTGTCCAAGCGATCATCGACGGCATTGCCTAGATCGTCGATTTTCTGATCGGTCTTGTCGAGCCGGTCGTCCACCGCGCTGCCCAGGTCGTCGATCTTTTGATCCGTCTTGTCGAATCGATCATCCACCTTACCTTCGAGGTCATCGATTCGCGTGTTCACTTTCTTTCCAAGATCGTCAATTCGGCCGTTGGTTTCTTTGGAGTGGGCGTCTACTTTGTCGCTGAGATTGTCGATCTTCTTGTCGGTATTACCAAGACGATCGGTCAGATCGCTCTGCACGTTATCGATCTTATCGCTGAGACCCTTGTCACGAATCGCACTATCGCGATTCGATTGATCAACCTTGTCGCTGACGTCTTCGAACTTTTGGTTGACGTTTTCGTCAGTTACGTCCAGTCGTTTGCCGACGGTGGTCACTGCGTCGTCGATCTTAGTCCCGAGTCCTTCGATTTGCTTATTCGCGTCACCGGCAAAACTGTCGAACTTCGCCCCGAGATCATCGACCTTGCGACCGTTCTCCTGCGACTTGCCAAGCGCCTTGCCGACTTGATCGGCAACCTCTTTCGTCTGCTTGGTCAGAGCCTTGATCGCCTCTTTGTCTCCACCGCCTTCGAGAGTGGAAGATAGTTTGTCGGATAGCTCGCCAAATTTGGTGTTCAAGTCGTCAAGCTTTTTGCCATTCGCGTCTGCTTTGGCATCGACGCCCGACACTTTCGAGGCGACGCCCTTCAATGCGTCGCCGACGCTGGAGAACTCCTTTGCTAGCCGGTCAATTTTGTCGCCGTTAGCTCGCGTTGCCCGCGTGTTGTTGTCGACGCTGCTCTTCACGCCCGACAGACCCTGTTCGACGCCTGTAAGTCGCTTTTCAAGAGCTTCGATTTGTTTGCTGTCTACTCCACTCCCGCCGCCGGTTGGGCTTGAGATCTTCGTGAGCTTCGCCGAATCGACGAACAACGAACCGCCGTCTTTGCTTGAGATTTCGAACTCGAGTTTCGAGCCTTCGGTTACTGTAAATCGCTTTTTGATCGTTGTGAATCCTTCCGAGTTTCCGCTAAAGACCTGGCTTGAGCTCGCATCTTTCACTCGGTGCTTATCATCGACAATGTCTTTGCCGTTGACCTCGATCTCGATTTCGACCGTGTCATCGCCGCGTGTGGTGAAACTTCCAGCGACTTGAACTTCAAGTTCATAGGTGCCTGCTTCGAGTTTGATGTCGTCGCGAGTTTCGAGTTCTGTTCCCGTTCTTCCATTCGCAGCCAGATAAGCAACGCCATTGCCGCGGACGTTCAGAACGATGGCGGAGCCGCTTTCGACCTTGAATTGTCCCGTGTCTCGACTAGTGCTGAGATAGTTTCGAGTATTGCTAGAATCGAACGTCTCTTCAAAGACCTTTGTCTTGCTTTGTTTAGAGCTGTTGTCGTTCTTCTTGTTATCCTTGGCCTTGTCGTCACGGTCGGCTTGTCCGGCGCGGTCCGATCGATTGTTGTTGCGAGCACGCACGACTTGCGAGTAGTTGCCACGTGAGTAGCCATATCCGGAAATGCTCGACATGTTCAATCTCCAATAAGATGTTTGCGGCAGGTGTGGTGCGCGCAGTCCCAGACCACGTTGTCACCACCATGTCCCCACGACCCTGCTGCCTTGTGTGAATACCCCAGCGAATGCTGATGGAGGAGAGATGAGTTCGGCCTCCATTTAAACAAATAGGTCGATTTCCCTTCGAAGTCAAATAACTACGAGGGAATTCGCAGACGGTCTTGGTGCGAGCGGCGGGCCGTTCTGGTGGCAAGATCGGATTCGGTGTAGAACTGTCTCGACTTGCTTTAATCGAAATACTATTCCCGGTTAATGATGAACAGGAGTTTTCAATGTCTGAAGTGAAAGTCAATATTCGCGATAACGGACCGCTGCTAGTCGAAGGTCCGTTCAAACTAGTCGACGGCGACGGCAACGAGTATCAACTGCCTGCCGACAAGCCTGCGTTTGCCCTCTGTCGCTGTGGCGCTTCCTCAAATCGACCGTTCTGTGATGGAGCCCATAAAACGGCGGGATTCAATTGTTCCGCTCGCGCACCGAGTGACTCCTAGTCGCACTGCGCAGATGTGATGGTGCGGCTGCAACGTTCATTGACAAGTTTTCCCCATCTAGCGGTTGCTGTGAGTCACTCTAATCCGTTGGCAAAATAGGGCGGTTCTAACGATCGTACGATGGCCCTTTTAATGCACGGATCAATTGTTACTTTGGATGCTCTCGCACCCAGGAATCTATTAAACGAGTGAAAAGGAAGTCGCCTCATGGACGACGTCAGCCAAGCCGCAAATCAGGGAATTCTCGATCAAGAGAACTCGCTCGCCGAAACCGAACTTGATGCCGCTTCTCGGCCTTTCGTGGGGCAGTGGAACCAGTTGGTCAGCACCACGAACTGGGCGAAGGGACGAATTATTTTCGATTGGCGCGAGGCGCTTATCGAAGCACAGGCTCCCGCGATTGAATACTCGGACGAAGCTTGGGGTCGACGCGTCGGTAATGTGACGGGCCAGCATGTGGGGCGTCTGCGGCGAGTCTATCAGCGGTTTGGGAGTGTGACCGAACAATACGACCACCTGTTCTGGAGCCACTTTCAGGCCGCACTCGATTGGGAAGATGCTGAGATGTGGCTGGAGGGAGCGACTCAAAACTCCTGGTCCGTATCGCAGATGCGTCGTACGCGTTGGGAAACATTGGGCGCTGTCGAAGCCGATCGTCCGCGCGACCAAGACATTGTTGTCAGCGAAGTTGATGAAGATGTTGAGCCAGCACTTGATCAGGCCGACAAGCCATCGAATTCGTCGAGGGCGAGTGGCGATGTACAAAGCTCGCCGCTTCATGAGGGCTCCGACTTTGGCGACGAAGACGGACCAGCTGTCGCCGGCACGGTGTCAGCGGATTCGGGGGCTTCGATTTATGCCGATGACGACGCGCGCGAGACGATCGAGTTTGTTCGTCCGTTCGAGAACTTGGGCGAGTTGCCAGATGATTTGGCGGAAGCGTTCGATGCCTTCAAGCTGGCGATCTTGCATCACAAACAGGAAAGTTGGGAACAGATCTCGCGAGACGATGTCTTGGCCAGCCTCGACGCGTTGAAAGAACTAGCCCTCGCTCCCTCCGCGGATGATGCTCCGTTCTGATTCTGAAGTTCCAGCACGGGCTGCGTTCGCTTGTTACTGGCCGACATCCACGCGTACCATCTCGTTCAGGAAGATACGACGGATGGCGTCGTACCCGCGATCGTTGGGATCTTCGATGTTGTCGTAGTACCAGTAAGTTGGATCGTCGGCGTCGTAGGTACGCCGCCAGAACTGGCGACAGTGCGAACCGTGCCCTAAGAAAGTCGCATGCAGCGGAACGTGGTAGACGTTCGCTCGTGCCGTGGCGCATGTGTGAATGACATTGTTGTATTCGGCGTGAATTGCCAGTCCGTCGGGCCAATCGGGCAGAAAGACGCTCGGCGCGTCGCCGACGCCATCGGTCGGGTCGTAAATGTCCGCCAGGAACACGTGGCAGCCGCCGGAAAACCGCTCGTCTAACAGATCGAGCATGCTGTTCAAGCGACCGCGGAAATTTTCGATCCAGGGTTTGGCCTGCTGCAACGTCGCTCCGTACATGGCTCCTTCCTTCGGAGCCGACCGTCCGTAGTTATGAATCAGATCGTTGCCACCGGTCGTGATCACAACGATTCCAAGCGTCTGGTCATCTTGCGGCTCGAGGCGTTCTTTTAGTACTTCGAAGTGTTGAAGTGACGTACTTCCTGAGATGGCGGCGTTTTGGGCAGTGAGATTCGGAAGCACGTCCGAAAGGCAAAGTCCCTGCATCCCAACGAACTCGTCCGGCGGATTACGAACCAATCGATTGAAATACGTGTGACTCGGTGACTTTGCTCCAAGGCCCGCCGTCACGCTGTCGCCCAACCCGAAGAGCAAGACCTTTTGGGTCGTCCACCGCTGCCTAAACGGCTCTCGCGAAACGAGCGGCCCGGCTGGCCCCTCACCAACCGGACGCCACTGGCAAAAGACGATATATGCCACCGCCGAGGCGATAAGAACACTCCCGACAAGTATTAGCCAGCCCAGTCGCCGTTGTCGGGGCCTCGCAGATTTTGGGACGCGTTCATGCACAATGTCACCGATCACTCTCGAAAATGCCAGCGAATTTTACCATGCGTCCACGCGTAACGTCATAGAATGTCGGTTAGTTCGTCGAGTAACTACCCGCTGATCGCGACCGCAGCGTTCATGAATCTTATCTCGGAACTCGGCTTTGCACGATTGCACATGGGCGCGGTAAAGTAGTAGGTGACAGTTTGACGTTGTCGGTGGGTTGGCCACCCATTTTCTTACACTAGCATTCTTACACTAGCACTTCGCTTCGGTAAGCCAGATAGACGTCGAACGCCCCCGGAACAGAATTGTGAGATAACCCGCATATGTCGGCTTCGATCCCCGATTTTTGGAAGTTAGTTCTTGACAGTAAATTGTTGACGCGCGAACAGTGTCAACACTTGGCGACAAGTTACGGTAGTTCGCAGGGCGCGACGGCTGATGTCAACGCTCTGGCCAAGTGGTTGGTCGCGCAAAATGTTCTGAGTCGTTATCAGGCGACGATCTTGTTGGCGGGGCGTCCTGGGCCGTTTGCTTATGGCGACTACAAAGTCTACGACCGCGTAGAGAGCGGTCGGCTCTCCGGCTGGTTCCGCGCAGTGCATGCCGGAACAAACCACCCGGTGATGCTCAAGTTCCTCTCCGGATCCGCGGCACAAGACCCTAACCTGTGGGCCTATATTGTCGGTACGATTGCAGCGACTGCTCACCCGAATCTTGTGCGGTTTTACGAAGCCGTGGACTTAGGGTCGTATAAGTTCCTGGTCGCGGAAGATCTGCGAGGGCAAACGCTCGCCGAGTCCGTTCAAGCGTCAGGAGCTTTACCAGCCGATGAAGCGTCACGAGTATCCCAGCTCGCGGCGAACGCGTTGGCTCACTTGCATCAGCATGGGCGACCGCATGGAGATCCGCGATCGGCGAACATGTGGTTGGAAGCGACGGGGAACGTTAAGCTGATTTATGAGGCGGATGTTCCCGCCACCGCTCCAAATTTGGCTCAACCCGACGAAGGCGTAGTCGCCCAAGGCGATTACCTCGCGCCGGAGTTTATGCAAGCCGGGAAGTCGCCTGATCATTTGACGGACGTCTATGCGATCGGTTGCTCGATGTACGAGCTAGTTTCAGGCACGCCACCATTCGCAGGTGGAACGCTTCCGGAGAAGATGCAGCGTCACGCGACCGAAGCGATTCAGCCGCTCGAAGCCTTCGGCGCACCAGAGCCAGTTGGCCAAGCGGTTGCGTATATGATGGCAAAGAACCCTGCAGTTCGATATCAACAGGCGACGGCAGTTGTGGAGCAACTTGGCCAGTTCGTTGGCACAGCGCAGGCGAACTACAAGCCAACTGCGGCACCGGCGACGGCGCAAAACTACGAAACGTGGTTGCAACAGAAAGCGACTGTGGCCGCGACACCCGTAGTGCAATCGGTCGTAGCGCAGCCACAGCCAGCCGCTCCGGTTAATGTCGCGGCTGCGCCTCGAAAGTCTGGCAGCTCCAGTTCGCTGACGGCACAGCGAAAGGCGCGAGCCAAGGCGCGGCAAAGGAACAACCTCATCATGCTCGGAGTTGCAGGTGGCGTTGCCCTCTTGTTGCTGATCGGTGGCGGGATTGTCCTTTCGAATTTGGGGGGCGATGACGAACCAGTTGTGCCCGACAACGAAGTGGTCCAAGTAGTTCCCGATCCGGTTCCCGTTGAGCCAACAAACGATGGCGGAGATGGCGAACCAACCACCGGCGATCCCGACACGCCCGCAGGAGACAGTGTCGGACAAGTTGTCGAAGATGACGGACAGCTTCTTTGGGCATCGCCAACGCAAGGGCAACCCATTGAATTGAAGTATGTGCCGAACGGCGCGCGTATCTATCTCGTCGTTCGACCGTCGGAAATGCTTTCGGAGCCCGAAGGCGAGCGAGTATTGAAAGCATTAGGCCCGGAGTTCGAAGCGGCTCGCGCTGCTTGGGAAGCGGCCGCCGGAGTTAGCCTTGTCGATGTCGAACGATTAACGATTGCCGCTTATCCAAATAGTGGCGCATCACCAAAGTATTGCTCCGTCGTCCAACTGCGAAGTCCGAGCGAGCAGGACGCGCTGCTTTCAAAGTTGGGTAATCCGGCGGCTGTTGCTGACTTGAGTTCCGTATTTCAGAAGGGAAGTACGGCTTATTACATTCCGAGCGATGCTAACGGCCAAACATTCGTCATGGGTCCGTTGGAGCCAGAGATTCGAGATGTTGCAACCGGGGCTCCGCTGTTGATGCAGCGAGAACTCGGACGATTGTTACAAGCATCGGACGCCGATCACCACGTGACAATTCTGTTTGCGAGAGATTTCTTTCGGGGCGATGGCAAGCTCTTGTTTGATGGCGAGAAAAAAAGAGCGCTCGATCAGCTTGAATGGTTCTTTGGAACAGGGTTAAAGGCTGGCATGGTTGGTTTGCACTTTGGCGAACCGTTCTATTTCGAGATGCGAGCGCAGAACGATGTCACGATTGACCCTGTCACTTTGGCCACGAATCTACGAACACGAGCGGACGAAATTCCGACGATGATGGAAGATTATTTGATCACGCTCAATCCGCCACCGTATTGGGCTCGCGTCAAAGCTCGGATGCGCGATATGGTTTACGAGTTGCAAGCACGGACGCGAAGTGGTGTCGATGGGGATCAAGCGATGATCAATGGTGTGTTGCCAGGTGTCGCAGCACATAATCTTGCCTTTGGTGGCGAGATGTTGTTAACGCTCGCACCCGGTGGATCGTCCGCGATGGGCGGCGGCGTTTCGGCGGTCAAGCCGATGCCCAAGACGATTGAAGAGTTGCTGAATAGCCCAGTAACACTGGGCTTCGGCAGCAATGACATGGTGATCGCAATGCAGGAGTTGGAGGGAGCGGTCAAAGATACGTTTGCTAGTCTGCCGTTTCAATTCAAAGTCACGATTATGGGAACGCATTTGCAGTTGGAAGGCATCACAAAGAACCAGCGAATCAACGACTTTGACATGAGAGACGCCAAGCTTTCCGATATTCTCACCTCGATGGTTAGCAAGGCAAATCCAATCACAACGGTCAAAGATCCTTCCGAGACCGATCAAAAGCTCATTTGGGTGGTTGCTCCCGATCCGTCGAATCCGTCGAATAAGATTGTCTTAATCACGACACGAAAGTCAGCCGATGGAAACTATACTTTGCCAGAAGTATTTCGCCCTCAGTAGAAGAGTCGGTAGAATAGATACGTCAGGTGGCATCCAGCATCGGGTTCAAGAATAGATCGCAAGCGCGGAGCCCAGGAAAGCTGAAATCGCGTGGAACCGTTCTCAATCGCATGTACAACTTGCCAAGCTCGCCTCCGAGTGCGAGATGAATCCGTTATTGGGCAGATCCTGACCTGTCCGAAATGCGGCAGTATGGTGTTGGTCGAACCAGCCGCTGCGGTGACCGATACGCCTGAGGACGCAGGCTCCGCAACAGCGCAAGCTCCGTCGCCCGCGCAGGAAGCGTCACCCTCGACTGCTGACGTAACCAGCGCCAGTTTCGACGATGCGGCTGACTTGTTTAATGAGCAAGCGTCGAACCCATCCACCGAATTGCCTGATCTGACGGAGACCGTCGAAGATATCTCCGTCCAAGGGCGAGCAAATTCTCCAGCTGAAGCGGACAGCAGCGAGACGGGAGATGTTGGGAGCTGGCAAGAGGACCCGGACACGAGTCACGACTTGGACGACGTTGCTTTAGCTGAGCAGTCGCCGCCGCCGCGTCCCGCAGCCGACGAAGTCCTACTTCCGGACGCAGAATGGACGTCGGCATCGACCGTTCAATGGCGCAATCGCATCCTGACCGGTATAGCCGCGGTGGTTGGGGTCGTTCTTGCCTTGATGCTGTTCATTGTGTTCGGTGGAAGTGACGAGCAATCGACCACCGCGTTGGGTCCCGGAACGGCAGAAATCCAACCAAGCAGCGATGCAGTTTCCGATGACTCGATTGTTGCAGATTCACCACCTCCCGATGCTCCCACCGGAGTAGACGTCGAGAGTTCTGATCAGAATGCAATTGAAAGCGACAGTTCCGCCGTCGTGCCTCACCATGTTGGGCCGGAAGACTCGTCCTCGCCACCGATCGCAGGCGTCGTCGAACCACTAGCGCCGGAGACAACGGGAGCAGAGCCGCTACCTGACCCGATCGAAGCGGCACCAGGCCCGCCGACAACCGACGAGCCGCCGGGGTTGACTCCGAAGGAACCGACGAAGGATGCGCCGGCGACCGGCGGCGAACCAAGTCCTTTGTCCGAGACTCTTCGGGATTTCGGGGCGTTGTTGGAGGAACCTGCACCGCCAGCGATTCCCATGCCAGCGGTTGATGCCGAGTTGCCGAGCGCTTTAGATGCTGATGAGACAGATGAAGAGCCGGTCGTTCGCCGCCCGGGACCTCGCGTCGTCGAACTTGACGATCGCTTGAACGATCCCGTGGCGCAAATCGAATTTAAGGGTGTTCCGTTAGCCAACTTCTTGAGATTCGCTTCCGATTACAGCACGATTCCGATCACGCTCGACGCAGATATTTTGCGCTGGGCGCATGTCTCGCCGAGTACTCTGGTGAAGCTCAACGCGACCGATACGACCATTGCCGAGATGCTGACGCAAGGACTTGCCCCACTGGGATTTGAGTATCGAACCGAGGCGGACCAGCTGTTTGTCACTCGCCGTTCGAGAGACGAAAGCGGCGTTCGCACGGTAACTTTCAAGGTCGAGGATCTTGTTGGTGACGGCGCGGAAGCACTGCAGCAGTTTGCGGCCCAGATTATGAACTTCGTCGAGCCAGAGACTTGGTCGGGACGCGGCGGGATTGGAACGATCACGTTGCGCGAACGCGAGTTAGTCATCGAACAACACGAGACGGTTCAGTTCGAGATTCTCGGCTTTTGCGAAACGCTTCGGGTTGCCCGTGGGCTCAAGACACGCAGCCCCTACGACGCGTCGATGTTTCGTTTAGCGACTCGCAACGATCGGACTCGCGACAAGCTTGCAAAGTCCGTGACTTTGACTTATATCCGTCCGGCTCCACTCGACCGGATCGTCGATCGACTGGCGAAGTCGTCCGAGTTGCAGATTCTTATCGATTGGCGCGCCTTGGCTGACGTTGGGTGGAGTCCTGATGCGGAACTACGTTTCTCGGTCGCGGACCTGCCGATAACAAAGGCCTTGACGATGCTGCTTGATCCAATGGAATTAACCTACCGCGTTGTCGATGAATCGACATTGCAAATCACAACACCCGCCGTTTTGGAATCGCGATTGGAGGTCGAATTCTATCACATTGCAAAGCTCGAAGGTGATGGCTCGATGCTCGTTGATTCTGCTCGCGAAGCGTTAGGGATCGCGATTTTTCAGGACTCCGGCGAAAGCGGACGTTTGGCATTTGACGCGCAAAGTAGTTGTCTGCTGGCGCGCCTGAACCAGGGCCAGCAAGTTGAACTTCAAGCTTGGCTTGCTGCACCGCCTGAAGCTCTGACAACCTCGACGACCGTTGGGACCACTATTCCGACGTCGACTGTCGAATCTCGTATCGTTCCAGCTTCCGGTCGAGCGTCGAACGATTGATGCCTAAGATGCGGGCTGCTTCTCGCTTGTTCCAGTTCGTCCACTTCAGTGTCCGCGAGATGTGTTCGCTCTCGATGTCTTCCAATGCGACAGGTTCGTAACGAAGCATCGGGTCCTCTGCCAACCAAGCTCGCGGTTCGGCGGCGGACATGAGCTGAATGTCCGACTCAAGGATTTCAGCTCCTTCGGAAAGAACGACGGCCCGCTCGATCACGTTACGCAATTCGCGAACATTACCGGGCCATTCGTGCCGTGTCAGCTTCTTCATGGCGGCGTCCGATAACGTCAGGTTGGTATGCCCTATGCGTAGGCAACATCGATCGAGGAAATGATTCGCGAGCAACGTGACGTCCGATGCGTGATCTCGCAGTGGCGATACTTGCAGCTCAAGGATCTGAAGACGGAAGAACAAGTCCTTGCGGAAATGTCCTTCCTCAACAGCTGCCTCCAGATCACGATTCGTCGCCGCCACGACTCGCACGTCGACGTTGATATTCGTGTTGCCGCCAACTCGCTCAAAGGGATGGCCTTCGAGCACTCGAAGGAATTTGGCCTGGATGGTCAGCGACATTTCGCCGACTTCGTCCAGAAACAGAGTGCCTTGATCGGCTTGTTCGAACTTGCCGATCTTCTTATCCGTTGCACCAGTAAACGACCCACGTTCGTGACCGAACAGTTCGCTTTCCAAGAGACTTTCGGTTAAGGCAGCGCAGTTCAAACAAACGAAAGGCTGCTCGCGCCGATTGCTGTTGAAGTGAATCGCGCGTGCAACCAACTCTTTGCCAACGCCACTCTCCCCACGCACCAAAGCCGTAGCGTCGGACGACGCGACACGAGCAATTGTGTCGCGCAGTGCTTTCATGGCCTGGCTGTTGCCAATCAAATCGCTTTCGATCTCCAACAGTCGGCGCAGCGAGCGATTTTCATCGAAAGCTTGTTCTAGTTTGCCAGTGAGATGATCCTTTTCGCTAAGGTTCGGGAGCGTGACGGCAAACTGGTCGGCAACCGCCAACGCGTACTCCAGCTTCTCGGCATCCATCGGCGTCGTCGTATTGAGCGAATAGAGATGAAGCAATCCTCGAATTGATTCGCCTTGGCGAATCGGCGCACAAATGACACTTTGAGCTTGCATGTCGCTGAGCGTTTGGAAGTCGTTGTCGCTTACGGACGCCCCGAGATCTAACGCCAGGATCGCTTGCCCCTCCGTCAACGCAAGACGCGAGAGAGCTGTTGATACTTTGTGGTAGGGAGCATCGTCCGGTGCCTGATAGGAGATGATTCGTAATCCATTTGGGTCGGTTCGGTCGGGCGTCTCTGCAGGAAAAAGAAGCACCGCGCCGATGTCTGCATCAACGGACTGCAGCAACTGTCCCAAGACCGTGTCTGACAAGTCTCGTAAGCTCGTCGCAGATACCATTCGTACGACCAATTGATACAGCGCTGCGAACGCGCCTCGTACCGACTCGCGAGAGTCTGAACCGAGATGGCTTTCGGTCAGATAACGTGACGACGACTTACGCTCAAGGATCTGCGGGCCACAGTCATCATTGGTGTCGCCCTTCGTCGACGGATCAACTCCCGTGGCGTCGACTGTCTGGTCTAGCGGTTTGGAGATGTCTGTCGTGAACAACAACTCCATCCCACCGATTCGAATGACGTCGCCATCATTAATGAGAATTCGTTCCGAGACCCGGTTGCCGTTGACATGTGTACCGTTACGGCTGTTTAGATCGCGAACCACCCATTCGTTTGCCTCGCACGAAAGTTCGCATTGCCGACGGCTGCACTTCTCCTCGTGCAAGATGATCCGATTCGAAGGATCGCGACCGATGGTCGTCACAACGTTGCTCGGCAATCAGAAAATGTCGCGCCAAGCTCCTTCATTGCGCGCAACGATGAACGCCTCGTCGCCACTGCGACTGTTCGTTTGCTCTCCGTCGTCGACCGCTGGTGACATACGTTGATTCGTGCATGGTGAAGGGAATCTGCATGTCTAAGCTAAGAGATTGCACAGCGTTCGGCAAGTTCACGAGGTTTAGTAAAGTACCTTGCAGGCCAGAGCCACTTACGAATTTGCCGGTTCGGCGAGACTGGCAGCAGCCGCACGGATCGAGACGTCGTGTCGTTGGCGTTCGAGAAAGAAGCTGACCCGTGAATAGCCACAGCTTTCGAGCAGCAGTAACGCCTCGTCATATCGATCCCCAACGCGGCCTGGCTCGTGGGCATCCGAGCCGATGCACACGGGGATTTGGCGAGCCGACATCTCGACAAGCATCTCGGGGAACGGATTCATTTCGGCGATCAACTTATTTGCGCCTGAAGTGTTCAGTTCCATCGCCATTCCCGTTTTGGCGATCCGGTCCAGCGCCCGCCGGATATCATCCATGATTTGTGACGGTTCCCAATTGTCAGCCGTCATGTTCTTGATCAGGTCAGGATGGGCGAGGCAATCAAACAGTCCTGTCTCGGCAGCATCTGCAAGGAGCCGAAAGTAAGTGCGTTGCACTTCCGTGGGATCATCATCCCAATAACGCAATCGAAACTCATCGATCTGTGGATGAACTGAACCCAGTACGGAATGAAAGTCGGCCGAGTTGAGTTGCTGTTCGAGCCAAGTCTCATATCCAGTGAAGTAGTCCGCTTCGAGACCGAGACGCACGTCGACACGTCCAGACCACTCCTCTCGGGTTTGGGCAACGAGATCGACATACTCGCCGAGTTGGTCGGGACTCATGCGAACGCGAGCTGAAAACCCATCCGGCATCGGATTGTGGCAGGTAACCAAGAGTCCGCGCAACCCTCGAGCCTCGGCGACTGCCGCGTACTCGCTGGGCGTGCCGACCGCGTGTTTACAAAGCGGCGTATGCGAGTGTGATTCAAAGAGCAGAGGCTCGGACATAAATGATCTCCGTCGGGATTCGAGTGGTATGCAGCGTACCGTCTCGTAAGGATAGCTTGAGAATTCGCATTGAGCGAGGCCGTGCGATTCGAGTTCAAACCGCGAGACGCGATGGCAAACTGCAGAAGGCGATGTGTTGAACAGCTGACGAGGGGGGTGATTGGATAAACGAACAGATATTACAATCGGCCATCAGCGTGTTCGCACTCGACAAGGTGCTGTGTGTGGCCGAAGCAGTTTGGAACGACGGCCGCGAGGTTGCGACTCGTTCACCCAGTCAAACGGAAACGTTCCGAGGACCATGGCTAGAACTCTCTTTCCTAACGACCCACCAGTCGCGCTGCGTCAAGCGAAGACCGATCGGCTGATTCTGGCGAGGTTCCTCAAGGATGCTGCATCCGATAAGCGACTCGATGAAAATCAGTTTCGCGAAGCCCATACGGTACTCGTGAAATGGGCTGATCTGGAGAGTTCGGGGCGTCTCGCAAAACTCAATGAAACTCAAATGCAAGGCGAGTTTCTGGCCGAAGTCTTCGGTGAGGCGCTTGGTTACGCTGGCCCGCTCGGAGGAGTTGAAACTTGGCATCGCCTTCAGCACCATGCGATTGCTGGGCAAATACCGGACGCCGTATTGGGATTCTTTCGAGATGGACAAAGTCACAAGCCGCTAGCCGTGATCGAATTGAAGGGGCCGGGTGTTCATCTCGACCGTGATCGCAGCAACGGTCGAACCGCTGTTGATCAATGCTGGGATTATCTCGTCAATACGCCGCCCGAATGCCGCTGGGGCATCGTTTCGAACATCGTTAGTTTCCGCCTCTACGAGCGAAATTCGACGAAACGTGCTTACGAGCATTTCACGCTGAAGTCATTGCGAGACTTCGAGACATTCAAGCAGTTTTATGTCTTGTTTCATCGTCAAGGATTGATCGACGAGTCGTTGCTGGGGCCGCCACGCGCCGTTGCGTTACTGAAGAATTCGGTGGAGCGACAACGAGCGGTCAGTGATCAACTTTACGAGGCCTACTCGCACAATCGCACTGAGTTGATTTCGCATTTGCACTTCAAGCTGAAGCACTCGCTGGACGATGCGATCGAAATGGCTCAACGTCTGTTCGATCGGATCATGTTCATTGCCTTCTGTGAAGATCGGCACCTGCTGCCCGAGAAGACGATTCCCAAAGCCTACACGGTAGCGGGCTTTCACGCGGTGACGAATCCGCGCTGGCAGAACTTCAAGCACTTATTTCGCTTCATCGACAGCGGTAACGACACTCACGGGATTCCAAAATACAACGGCGGGTTGTTTGCGCCACATGCAGTTGACGAGTTGGAGTTGCCTGACGATCCCTGGACAAGATTCTTTCGGTCGATCAGCACCTACGATTTCGCCGATGAAGTCAACCTCGACGTCTTGGGACACTTATTCGAGCGTTCCATCACCGAATTAGAAAAGCTCAAGGAGTCGGGCTTATTTGGCGGAGATGCCGAAAAGACGCAGCAGTACGCCGCCATGCCTCAGTCGGCCAAGCGAAAACAGCTTGGTATTTACTACACGCCTTCAGAACTGACAAGCCGCATCGTGCAGTACGCGGTCGAAGAATTGATCGCCCAGCGGTTTGCTGTCGCAGCGTCCGAGTTCGGTATTTCCGAAGACGAATCGCGACGGGGTACCGCGCCAGAGGATGCTGGATACTGGCGGCGCTGCCTTAACACTCTGCAGGATCTAAAAATCGTCGATCCTGCTTGCGGGAGCGGTGCGTTTTTGTTTCAGGCATATAACGTCTTGGAACTACGCTATCACGAAGTCATTGGCCATCTTGAACAGGCGGGCGAACCAGACACAAAGGAATTGGCCGATCAAGTTCCTCAATTTATTCTGCAGGAAAATCTGTACGGCGTTGATCTCTCGCCTGAAGCCGTCGAGATCACGCAATTAGCGCTTTGGATTCGCTCGGCAACGACGGGTCACACGCTGGCCACGCTCTCCGAAAACATCGTTCAGGGAAACTCGCTGGTTCACGATTCAGCGGTGCATCCAGCGGGCTTCGACTGGAGAGAACGGTTTCCTGGTGTGTTCAACCGCGACGAAAGCGGGTTCGATTGTGTTGTCGGCAATCCACCCTGGGAGCGGATCAAGTTGCAAAACCGCGAGTTCTTCTCGCTGCCGGCACCTGAGATTCTGGCGACCACGAACGCAGCAAAACAGCGTCAGGCGATCGCCGATCTTGAAGAGTCAAATCCGACACTGTTCAAACAATACCAAAGTGCCTACGACGCTTCGCATGAACTTCTTGATTACTGCCGAAAGTCCGGGGCCTATCCGCTGACCGGACGCGGCGACATCAATACTTACGCCGTTTTCACCGAGCTTGCCAACGATCTTGTTTCGCCACAAGGGCGCGTCGGTTTGCTCGTGCCGTCGGGGATTGCGTTCGACAATACGACAAGACTGCTCTTCGCCGAGATCGCCGAATCGAATCGCCTGATTCGGCTTTACGATTTCGAGAACAAAAAAATCTACTTCTCGGACGTGCATGCGTCGTTCAAGTACTGCATTCTCAACTTTGGCGGTTCGCAGATGACGACGTCGCAAGCTGACTACATTTTCTTTGTCCATCGCGTCGAGGAATTGGAAGATCGCGCGCGGCACATCGCGCTAAACGGCGAAGACATTCACCTTGTGAATCCCAACACGCGTACCTGTCCGATCTTTCGCACTCGCCGTGATGCCGAGATCACGAAGTCAATCTACCGACGAATACCAGTGCTCGTCGATGAAGGTCGAGAAGGGCCAACGGGCAATCCGTGGGGTCAGTCGTTTAAGCGAATGTTCGATCAGTCGAACGATGCCGAACTGTTCCGTGACTCCCAATCGTTGCAAGGCGAAGGTTTCGTCGTGGACGGAACGCAATTCGTGAAAGGTGAACACCGCTATCTGCAACTCTATGAAGCAAAGATGTTTCGGCCGTATGACCATCGATTCGGCTCGGCTTTTGACGACACGTCAAATTGGACGAACCAAGGCCAAACAGCCGAGACAACTTTGGTGCAACACCAGAACCCAGAATTCCGCGTTTCGCCGCGCTGGTGGGTCGACAAAGAACACGTCATCTCAGCGCTCTCGCCATCTCGGCCGCCTGCGCTCCTGACGTTTCGTGACATCACGCGAGCAACGGACCATCGCACGTTCATTGCAACAATGCTGCCGCTTGCGGCTGTCATCCACAAGGCACCCGTAATCAGGACGTCGACGGAACCTCACCGTGAACTTTGCTTGCTCGCTAACCTCAATTCGATTCCGCTGGACTTCTGCACGAAACAAAAGTCGGGCGGCATCTCGCTCACATTTTTCATCGTTAAACAACTTCCCGTCCTGCCGCCTGACACTTACGACAAACCATGCCCGTGGGAGCGACATACGACACTCGAATCGTGGATCAGCGAGCGAGTACTCAAGCTCACCTGTACGGCCGAAGACATGCTTCCGTTGGCCGAGGCCTGCGACTTCACTAGCGGCAGCTTCCAATCGGAATACGGCGGCAGGCTGAACAAGTGGGACGAAGCCGAGCGGGCCGAGTTGAGGGCCGAACTCGACGCGGCCTTCTTTCACCTGTACGGCATCGGCCGCGACGATGTGGAGTACATCCTCTCTACCTTCAAAGGTATCCACGACCAACGGACGCTCTTGCCCGGGCATGTCAGCGTCGCCGAGCGAATTGTTCAGAAGTATGCCGAAATGTCGTTTCCCAGTTGAAGCTGCTGGTGTCCTTGCGGAAGGTGAGCCTGCTTTGGGGTAGACGCTGAATTCGCTAGCCAAGAACTTCCGCGATGCGGAGCAGTTGGTTGTATTTCGCTAAACGTTCGCTTCGCACGATCGATCCGATCTTAATTTGTTCGGCGGCGACGCCTACGGCCAAGTCGGCAATGGTTGTGTCCTCGGTTTCACCGCTGCGGGCTGACACGACTAAAGAATATCCGGCCTCACGAGCCACTTCGATCGCGCGAAGGGCTTCGGTGAGCGTGCCGATTTGATTGACTTTGATCAGGACACTGTTGCCAACACCCAGTTCGATCCCTTTTGCAATGCGACGCTCGTTCGTCGTGAAGAGGTCGTCGCCGACCAGTTGAATTCGATCGCCTAGTCGCTGAGTTAGCGTTCGCCAGCCGTCCCAATCCTCTTCGGCCAAACCATCTTCGATGCTGGTGATGGGGAACTCGTCTACCCAGGCTTCAAGTCGATCGATCATTTCAGCACCCGTCAGCGTCGTGTCTCGTTCCGTGACCAACCGATAAGTGCCGTCGTTCTGGAGAAAATGCGTCGCCGCGACGTCGAGCGCGATCGTGACGTCGTCACCAGGACGAAGCCGTGCCGCTTCGATCGCTTGAACGACGAATGCCACTGCTTGGCGATTGCTTTCGAGACGCGGGCCATAGCCTCCTTCGTCGCCTACCAGGCGCCCTTCGAATCCCGACTTTGTAAGCAAATCGCCCAGCCGCCGATACACGCGGACAATCCACTCCAAACCAGTTCGATAATCTGGTGCTCCGCGAGGCGCGATCAAGACATCTTGAAAGTCGAGATTCCCGCCAGCGTGGAGGCCGCCGGAGATCATGTTGGTCATTGGGAGTGGGAGAGTAGGTGGGAGGTTAGAAGCGGAAGAAGGGAGGAGGTTGTTGATATGGCGGTACAGTGGGATCTGTTGCGAAGCAGCTGCGGCATGCGCAACCGCGAGTGAGACGCCGAGGAGCGCGTTGCCGCCGAGTTGCGACTTCTGCGGTGATGAATCGAGTCGTAAGAGTTCGGTGTCGATTGCTTGCTGATCGGTCGCGTCTTGTCCAACTAGGGCGGGAGCTAGTGTCTTATTGACGTTGTCGACAGCTTGTCCGACGCCTTGCCCGTCGAACCATGCAACCTGCGTGTCACGAAGTTCCAACGCCTCCGCAGCACCTGTACTCGCGCCTGAGGGAACGATGGCGCGACCGAATGCTTTATTCGCGCAGGTTACTTCAACTTCGACCGTTGGCTTGCCTCGGCTGTCCAGGACTTCGCGGGCGTGGATCTTTGAGATGCTGCTCACAGTTGGTGATTCCTTCGTAGTGACGAACGGATGTGGTTCATAACGTCGTCGAACGACGCTTCTGAAGCGAGCAGCATGCATCGAGCACACTCTCGAACTTGGGCTCGTGCCGACTCGCTGAGATAATCGACCTGGCTCTTTCCGTCGATGCGAGCCAACATGCACGCCGCGAGGTTTTCCGCCGCTCGCTGCTCAATCGCCGGCAGCTCGCCATTCGACACGAGCCTACTAAACTCATCGGAGTACGCCGATCGGAAGGCATCGATCAACGCCAAGTAAGTCGAAGATTCATCGCCAGCTCGGAAAGCCTTTAGCACCAGATGACTCAGAAAAAAACCGATGTCGAATGCCGGATCACCGAAGTGTCCGACTTCGAAGTCGATCAAGACAAGTCCGTGTTCGTGAACGAGCAGGTTCTTCGGGCTGAAATCGCCGTGTACCAGGCAGTGGATTGAAGAATCAAGCGAGTCTGTTAAGCGATCGATTGCCGGAACAAGATCAGTGTGGACGCGAGCGACTTCTCGGTAGTAAGGATCGACACGCAGATCGTGAAAGAATTGTCGATCGTGCAAGCTGTTTGGAATCAAGCGGCCGTTCCAAGTGCCACCGTGCAGTCGGCCCATCAGCCAGCCGCACGAATGAGCAACGTCTTCGATGATCTCGCCTCGCAACAATCGTTGCTTCCATGTTTCATGATTCGCGACGGCGGACATGCCGTATAGAAAGTTGTCTGTGTCCGTGAAGAGGACGTCGGGAGTCGCGATTGGAACACGTGGGGTCGTGGAAGAATCCGTCAGCAACTGCGTGCAGACACGCATCGTTTCGACTTCGCGCCAGATTCGCTCAACGCTGCAAAACCACGGGGCAGCGACTCGCAACTGTTCGCGAGCCTGCTTTAAGACAAAGTCCGATTCGGTCGAACGCGTCACATAAAGAACGAAGTTCGACACACCGCCCGGTAACTCGCGAACCGAGACATCTTCGTTGGGTAAAAGCCGCCCCTGCTCTTGGAGGTAAGCTGCTGCGGAGTGCTCGTCGATTAACTGCATCGCGCCAGTATATCGCGCCAAGCGAGAACGGGACGTGGTCTAACGACTTCGCCCAGCCGTTCTAGCCCAAATCTCCGCGACCTTCTCTGGGCTTGCTCCGTAGCTGTTGACGAACAGCTTGTTGAAATCCTCTCCGGCTCGCAGACCATCAATAATGGCATTGAACCGCTTCGAGTCTTTCATCAAACCGGTGACAAAGCTAAAGCTGGCGATGTCCGAGTCCTCGGGAGGCAGCTTGCCGGTCAAGAAGTCTGCGGGTTTGGTCATCTTCGCTAGTGCTGGTCCCAAGCCGCTCTTCCAAGCTGCGACGCGAGGGTCTTTTGCGGCGAGACGTGATGCAGCAACGCGGGCGCATCCCTCAGAGAACCAACGCGGCGGATTGTTCAAGCTGGCCATGTAGGTCCCGGCGATCTGTTGAGCGATCAAGCCATCAAGCGTGTAGGACGCATCGTTTGGCGGAATGATGGCACCGTATGCGTCGATGATGCTGAAATTCCAATGTCCGCGCCACTCTTTAGGCAACTCGCGTTTCTCGACCATCTGTCCGAACTCGCTGTAGTCGTAACGCTGTTTGAACAGAAACAACGACATGCGGCCTTTGATTAACGGTTCGTTGGAACGTGCGCCAAACATCGGAGCGACTTTCGGCGTCAGCTCTTCGGCCTTCTTGCCATATTCCTCCAGCGTTGCCGGGCCGACGTTGCCAACCACGAAAAAGTTCTTTGTCTCGAATTGGTCGGCCTTGGCGTTCGCCATCCCAAGATTCCAGTTCTTTAACGCGAGTTCCATCCGATCCGCACTGAGTTGCTCGTGGGTAGAGTTCCTTGCTTTGTCCAACGCGGCGACTTGATCGATGTCCATGTTGGGATTCGGTCCGTCGAACGTCGCTCCTTCAGCAATCCATTTCTCGAACTTCGCGATGACAGCGTCGGAGAGCGCCGGGCGTCCCATCGGCATCTGCGGCTCGCCACCCTCGCCTTTGAGACGCTGGATAATCAAACTGTTTGCTGGCTGACGAGCGATGAAAGGAACACCACTGTCGCCGCCGCGCAACATGCGTTGAAATGAAGTCATGTTCAGGTTGCCGCGAGCGTTGCGAACATTGACGTGACAGCCGAAGCAGTTGGCGGAAAGCGCAGGCGCAATGTCTCGCGCGAAGCTGACCGACTCGTTTCCAGTCGCAGCGACCACGGTTGCAGTCGGCGTGGGCGTGTTGCCGCCAGCTGTTGCGAACATATTCAGATTGTCCTGCGGGCTCTCGCCGTCATACTTTGCCCCGGCAGCGATCCAGTTCTTTAATGACGTAAACTCTTGAGGTGTGAGACTGCCGCCTCGCGGCATGTCTCCGCTCTCGATGACTTCGACGATACGGCTGCCGGCAGGATCATTCGGAAAAATCACGACGCCTGTCTCCGACCCTTGCATCAGCGCGGCGTAGTTCGCCATGTTGAACTTGCCCCGTGTTCCATCGACGTGACACTTGCCACACTTGGCGACTAACATCGGCGCAACGTCTTTCACGAAACTTGATCCGCCACCGGCGGGCGAAGGGCTTGGCATCGGCGCTGCAGGTTTAAGCTCGGGTAGCGGTGGCAGCTCGATGCCTTCCAATTCAAGCAAGGCGTGTGTACGCACGAACTTCTTGTGCAGGTCTTCCAACGCGCGGAGGACGTCGGCGTCGCCGCTGGCGGCAAGTTTCTCGAATCGAGCGTGAAGTTCAGCGAGCCCTTCGGCCGATTTCGCGAATTGATCGCGCCCGAACAGACTGGTGGATTTGTTCAACGCAATCGAGACAGCGGTTAACTCGCTTCGTTGCTCAGGGCTAATAGCGGCATCAACCGGAGCGGCGATGCTGCAAAGCACTACGAAGGCCGCGAAAAGGCTTGTGAGCGTCGACAACTTTCGAGAGATCATGTCCGTCCTTTCATCGATGATACTGGCCCAACTGGTGGGTCGAACTTCGATTATAAAGCAACATGCAAGCTAACGACAGGTTTGTTGAATCGTCCGCAAGCCTGCTGCTGTGTTAGAACGAACGGAAGCGACGAAAGTACTCACGTAGCAGTGGGTTACTTGTTTCTGTGCCGACGCCGTGACGAGGAATTGCGGCGGCTCTTCCTCCGGCCACGATATCCGTACTCGATGGCGAACCACTCGGCAAAACGCTCGCGGTCGCGATAGCCGGTGTTTCTTTCGTCGAGAAGATGTCCCAACTCGTGAATTAGTACATTGTTAAGATAGAAGTCGCGGATCGTCGCTGGGGTCCAAGTCAGCCGCCAGAACGAGCCTCCCTGATGCCCCCACTTCCCGCCGAAGAGCCGAGTTTCATGGTATTCCGCCGGTCGCGGGGGCCGCCCGAAGTACTCGACGAGTTCGGATTCAACCGGGTACAGGTAAAGTGCTCGTCCCCATTGCATGCCGTAACACGGAAAAGATCGCTTTTTCCGCGTCATGCGGCTCAGCTGGACCACTTGAACTGGGGCTGTGAACTTGGCGGGTAGGTCACTTAATCGTTGGCGAATGTCAGTTTCGGAGACTACGTGCCGATAGCCCGGCCCTGGTTCCTGAGTTACGACGTCGAATGAGTCGGTGCATCGCTCATGTGGTTCATACCAGTCTTCGGGTGGAATGAAAGGCCCGTGATCTTGGCCGACACGCCCGCGTGAACGTTTAGCGACGGCGATCGATTTTTGGATAGCCTTTGGCAAAGCCGTCGTCGATCGCCGCGAGTTTCGGTTCTTCAAATTCGCTGTCGGACGTCGTTTCATGGTAAGCGACCTCACGGATTTGCAAATGCGGTTCCTTGGGTGACACCAAGAGACATCCGTTCAGAAACAACGCCACCAATTCGATCCGTCAGTCGAAAGAACCCGGGAAAAGACCGATCTCAAACCCCATAAAAAGCCTAGGGGAAAAACCAGTGGAAAAACTAGTGAACATCGTAAGTCGCTGTTGTAGTGTGACTTGCGGTTTTTGAAGTGCGACTTACGTCGACGAAGCAGCTGTTCAAATGGGCGATTTAGCGAGAATGCTTAGACCCGATTCCGAGAGCCAAACGCCCGAACGCGAGTCCTTCAAGCCCATCGTGACGACCGCAGAGGGGCACCGAGTGAGTTTATCGCGCCGCGTTACGCGGTACTCTCGCGATACGGTGAAGAAGGTATTGGGTTAGGCTTCTCGGGTGTATCACCCGTATCACCGGACGACGCCAGCACGGCAATGATTACAACAACGACGACAATACCAGCGGCGATGGCTCCCCAGGCCCAGACCGGCAGCGGCTGCTTTCTGGCTGCCTTCGATTTCTTGGCCGAACGGCTTCCACGACCGCGAACGCGCGAAGCGACTGATCGCTCGGCTTCGATTCCCAAGTTAAGTGTTCCGCTGTCGTCGTAAGGCGTAATCGGCGAATCGTCGTCAATGATTTGGACTTCCAGTGCGTCGTCGAGATCCTCCGCGTTCGCTTGGCTCACTACTGTGCCACGATCTCGGTCCGATGCAGTGTCTTCCAAGGCGGCGTTGAAAGGCGCACTCTCGCTCGCTGCTGAACTTGCTTGGGATGTAGTATTGCTATCGACCCCCGAGTTTCCGGTCGCCGAGATATCATCGCCGACGCGCGAACGACGACCGCCCGCCGAATCGGCGACCGTCCCCGCCGTCACCTGCTGAACCGATCGCGCTGTGGCTGCATCAGTTGCGCTCGTTCGACTCGCGCGCCAGGCTTCGAGGTCAGTTACAACTTCGCTGCACGACTGATAGCGGCTGTCGGCCTTCTTCTGAATCATCTTTACACAGATTTCGACCAGCTCGCGTGGACAGTCGGGACGATCATCACGGATGTCTGGCGGCATTTGGGTCTGATGCCGTGCGATTCGTTGAGCGAGTGTGCCTTCGTTGAACGGGGCGTGTCCAGTGAGGGTGAAATAGAAGGTGCAACCAAGTCCGTAGATGTCAGCTCGCCCGTCGACCTCGTGGCTGTTGATGGCTTGTTCGGGAGCAAGATAGTCAGCCGTTCCAAGTACGTTCTCGTTATGTTGAATGGTGAGCGACGCACTTTCATCTTCGGCGAACAGTGCCAGTCCAAGATCGAGAATCTTGACGACTCCTTCCTCGTCGACGAGTAAATTGGCGGGTTTGACGTCGCGGTGGATCAGGCCTTCTTGGTGTGAATAAGCGAGCCCAAGAGCTGCTTGCGATATGTAATCAGCCGCCTGCTCATAGCTCAGCGCTCCCTGATCGTTCACGATGTTCTGAAGGTCCTCGCCTTTTACAAACTCCATGACGAGATAGTGCGTGTCCCCCGCGTTATCGACGTCGTAGGCTCGGACGACGTTGGGATGTTCAAGGGCCGCGGTCGCCTGTGCTTCGCGATGGAACCGCTCCAAGTAGGACGAGTCCCCGATACGGCTTTTCGGCAACACTTTGATCGCACGTTGGCGGCGCATCAACATGTGTTCCGCCAAATAGACGCTACTCATTCCGCCCGTCCCGATGTGCCCGAGCAGCTTGTACTTGCCGAGAAAGAACCCTTTGTATTTGCGGTCGAACAGCTTGCCGCAGTGCCAATCCGTTAGCAGTCCGTCTTTGACCAAACAGTCTGCGACGACTTCGGTATCCGTCGGCATTTGGCCGTCGTGTTCGGACTTGCACTTCAGCAGCGTCGCGCGAAGCTCGTCGGGATCAACCAACTTGCTCCGTTGAACGAGTTCGAGAAAGTTCTTTACGCTGGGCGTGGCCATTCGATTGTGGACCGCCTGAAGGCACTGCTGTTAGCGTGGACAGAATACCAATGAGTTTGCAACTAGCCTCAGATTATCAGGGATCGTGTGAGAATACCAGCTTCAGCCCCGCCACGTAAACCTCTCGCCGCTTGTGTTCGGCCGCAGATTTGTCAGAATCTCTGGTCCGCTCGTTGAAGCGGCTGCCGGATCTAGCGAGCTGAATTCCCGCGAGCTGATTCTGGCCATCGGAATACAGGCTTGAATGTCGACTCACGAAACGATTCTTTACACTCGCCAGGGCTGCCACTTGTGTGATGACGCCCACGAGATTCTTCGGCGGCATGGCTTGGTGCCGCGGTCCGTTGATATCGATTGCGACCCAGAGCTCGTGGCGAAGTACACCGAGTGCGTGCCCGTTGTCGTTATCGACGGTCAGGAACGCTTTCGTGGCCGGGTGAACGAAATCCTGTTGAGACGATTGTTAAGCGGGCGTTAATCTTCGCGAAGGACTTAAGCCTTGGACTGTTTCGGAATGTTTGCGAAATACTGGGAACTGGGCGAAGTTAAAACGCGGCTCGCGGCGACACTGGGTAACGACTCGGCAAGTGAAATCTATCGCAGTTTCGTCTCAACTCTGGTGCAACGGTTCAGCCATCGTGCCGATCGACGCGTATTGTGTTTCACCCCAGAGGAGCACGCGGACTCATTCCGTGCGTTCGCCGGCCAGGACTGGATCATTCAATCACAGTCAACCGGTGACCTTGGTTCGCGAATGACGTCGTTTTTTGATTCCTGCTTCCGCGAGGACGCAGAACGAGTGGTGTTGATCGGTTCGGACAGCCCGTCGATGCCGGTCGAATATGTCGATTCGGCTTTTGGTCTTCTCCGCGAAACTGATGTGGTCTTGGGGCCTACGGACGATGGAGGTTACTACCTGGTTGGCGTGTCCCGAGCTGGGACGGCCATCTTCGAAGATATCGATTGGAGTACGCCCCGCGTGTGGGAGCAAACGATTGCGCGGATAGGCGAGTTGAGGTTGTCTTACGAATCGTTGCCACAGTGGTACGATGTAGACGAATCAGCAGATTTGGAGCGACTGCGAAACGAACTCTTGCAGATCGCGAACGACGACCCGGCGTTAAGTGAATTACTCGCCGCAATCAACCGTATTCTTTGACTCGAGTTCCACGTGTCAGCTTCTTCAGTACCGGATTGTTTGATCGTCGGCGGCGGCGTCATTGGGCTTTCGCTGGCATATGAGCTGGCGAATCATGGTGCGACGGTCGAAGTAATCGATCGCGGTCCGATCGGTCGAGAAGCTTCTTGGGCTGGCGCGGGGATCTTGCCGCCGGCGAATCTCGCGACGGCGATTGATCCGCTCGATCGATTGCGAGCACTGAGCCACCAGTTGTATCGTGAATGGTCCGATCGCCTGCGTGAAGAGACCGGCATCGACAACGGATACCGCGAATGCGGCGGCTTGTACTTGGCTCGTAGCGTCGGCGAAGTTGCCTCGCTGCACGCCTTCGCGGCGATGCTGCGTGAGCTAGAAATCGAGATCGAACGGTTGTCGCTCGCCGAGGTGGCCGAGATGGAACCAGCGCTTCGCGAACTCGCCACCGGTGAACTAGAGGCGGCATATTCATTGCCGGGCGAAGCTCAGCTCCGCAACCCAGATCATCTGCGAGCCCTCGCGTTGGCATGTGGCCAGCTTGGCGTTCAGATTCGGTCAAATTGCGAGGCGACAGGGTTCGACTACTCTAACGGACGTATGACTGGAGTGCGTACAAACACCGGTTCGCTGCACGCGGATCGATATTGCCTCGCGTCGGGTGCCTGGACTCAACAGCTGTTAAAGCAGCTCGGCGTTACGACCGGCATCATGCCGATTCGTGGCCAGATGGTATTGTTCAAATGCGATACTCCTCCGTTTAGTCGCGTGCTGAATGAAGGGCCTCGTTATCTGGTCCCGCGCGACGACGGTCGTGTGTTGGTTGGTTCGACCGAGGAAGAAGCCGGCTTCGATAAGAGTACGACCGAAGAGGCCATCGACGAGTTAGCTGCCCTCGCTCGGCAACTCGTGCCAGCATTGCGAGCAGCACCGATCGAGAACAGTTGGGCAGGACTTCGTCCCGGCTCGTTCGACGGCTTCCCCTACATCGGCCAGATGCCGGGGCTCGATAATGCCTTCGCGGCGGCCGGCCATTATCGTAGCGGCCTGCACATGTCTCCCGGGACGGCGGTCGTGTTGCGCCAGCTGATACTCGGCGAAGAGCCAGCAATTGATCTGACCCCGTTTCGTGTCGGGCGAGGATAGATCGGCCCGTGTAAACAGCTGCTATTGCTCTTCGTTCTGCGCCTCAAGGATCGCACGGAAAAAGAGCATGACTTGACCGGGTGTCACATTCGCTCGCATTGCCGTGTCTTGCGCGACGGTTTCGAGTTCTTCTCCGGAATCGATTCGTGTAAAGAATTGTTCCATGTGCGGATTCAGACGCTCCACGTCCGCCTCGGTAAGCGTCGGAGCAGTCGCACCCAGTGGAACTGCTGGCATCGTCAGACAAAAGATGTAACGGAAGATGTTATTCAAGACAAAGAACGGTGCCACGATGAATGAGATTATTCCGAGCCAGCCGATCAGCACGGTAATCCCGGTATAGCTCCAAAACGTGCTATGGATGCACGACTTGCAGAGATTTCCCTCCATGCTCCGCGAGAACCGCATCACCAGAGCGCCGATATTTTGATAGAAGGCAACGTACTTCGTGGGTGCTTCAATGCCACACTTTTGACAGAACATGAGTCGAACCCCATTGCGTTCGGATGTGAGAGATGGCTCGAACGCTATCGTAGCCAAGATGGGTCGACCGAAACAAGTCAGCGCAGATTCAGGATTCTACCGGAACTGCGCAGGCTTGTTTCAACCTACTCGTGTACCATCAAGCACTCTGCGACGCAATTCATTGAAATCGCACGGACAGGCCTGTGCCGACGAAGTAATCGTCGGCTGCGTCGTTCAAGCCGACACCAGCTCGGATGTCCCACTGGACGTCATCCGTGATCAAGTAGGTGAAGCCGCCGTTGAAGTAGTGTTGCGGCTTGGCGGTGTCGGCGCTGGACGGAAAGAGAGCGAACCATTCGGTGTACCCGCCGAAACGATCCGTCAACGTATAGGCGGCTGTCCAGGATTGAGCAAATTCGGTGTAAGAAGCTGTTGTTGTTTCGTCAATTGCTCGGTTGAATTGCGTGCTACCCGCAGTCGAGATGACATCGTTGATTTCCCACCCGTAGATCCAGTTGACACCTCCCAGTACTTCGTCGGCGCTGAACGCATTGTGTCCAGTCGGGACGGTCATTTGCGGGATGATGGCCATCTCTGGCAACAGACATTCTTGTGGCGTGAGGGCGATCTTGAAGCCGAGGTACAAGTCTTCCGAACCCGAAACGCCCGCACCGTTGACTTCTTCATTTGCGTAGTTCCACGCGACGCGAAGCTCAAGCCATTCAGCGAATATGCCATACCGCAGCAGCGTCTCGGGATAGGAATTTCCGATCGTTTGGTCCGTCCCGTCGTTGTCGAAGGTGTACGTGTAGCCAAACTCCAATTGCCCCACACCGCGTCCAACCGTCGAGCTGGCTTCTGTGAAGTCCGGTCGATCGGTAACCAGCGGTGCGCTCAAGTCGGGTCCGCCACCGAAACTGTTTCCATTACTCCATTGCAGCAGCGTTCCTGGCGAGCATCCGGTACATCCATCGACCCACAGACGCTCCTCGCCGCGAAGCAACTGGGCGGGCAGTAGTGCAAGAACCGTGATGCCGATTAATGACGCTAGTTTGTTCGTTGACATCGGTTTCACATCCTGTCGTTTGATAATAGAAGTTCTGATTCGCGGCGCACGTGCCTTCCACCGACTAGTTCATTCATCGGAACTTGCGAGAGCGATTCACCTGAGAGATCGTCTTTTTGATCCATCAAAAAAACAGTTTCGGCTTGCAGGCACTTGAGTCTTCCCTACAGCCCGCAAAGCTTCACTCGTGAGAGAAGGAGACGACCAATGCGGCTACCACTCTACTGATCGGAAGCCGCCGGAGCGAATGCGATGTGCGCCATGCCGTGATCGACAACTAGTAACCCTAAAACCGCACCGTCGGCGCGCGAAACGACGCACGAACCGTGAAGCTGGGGGCTGATCGAGAATGAAGACGCAACATCCCATTCGCCGATGCCAGGCGTTGAGGTAAGACGATTCGTCGGAATCGGAAAGCTCGATTCGGCAGACTCCGTAAGAATGAAGACTTCTTCGATAGAACTTGGTTGTCGAAGTTGCTCCACGGGCCAGGGGCGTGTGTCTTTCAAGGCAGCGTCCAGCCGCAGTGTTGCAAGTTTTCCGTACAGTTCGATGCGTTCGGCGCTGACTGAGAATTGCTGGCCAACCAACTGAAGACTAGCCGCACCGTCGATAGCGCTCTCTGGCGGAATTAGTAGATCGGCGGGGCCAAGTAATTGGTTGGTGGACAACGCTAACAACCACCCTTCGCGTTGTCGTGATCGACTCAGCCCGAGTCGCTTCTCTTTCCAAATCAATGCGGCACGCGTGGGATGTGGCAACATCATTGCCTCGGGTAGCTCGATCGATCCGAGCGGAATGTGTGGCTGCCAACTTGTCCAAGTGCCTTCGTCGAATCCATCGTCTCGCTTGCTTAGCAACGTAAAGCGATGACCTGTACTCACCGGTTTGCCGGGAGTATCGGGCGTCGCCAGCGAAACGCCTCCGGCCGCGATTGTCTCCAGCGTTTCAGCACTCAACTCAAAACCGCCGCTGATGCTGAAGTTCGCCTTGACACCACTCGTGCTCCAGAAAACAGTGTTGTCGCGAATGATCCGCGTGAATGCTGGTTGGATGTAGGCGCGAGCTTCGATTCGCGACGCGTCAGGCGAAAGACCAAGCGAGACGACTTGCCCGACTTTGTGCCCACGATAAAGAACGGGTGCTCCCGTCCGAAGGCCTCGCCGGTGAACACCTTCCAGGGTAATCTCAAGGCCACCCTCCGATCGCTCGGTTGTCGTCCGCGCCGATTCGAGGCCGTCAAACGATGTAAGCAACTCGGCATCGTCAGGGCCAGGTACGACTGCGATGTAGCGGCCGCCGACGATCGTATCCAGGCCGCGAATGCCGGTGAGACTTACATCAGGACGTTCGATCCAGAACAGGCTTCCGGCACGCGCGAGATCCTGGGCACTTTGGACGAGTCGCACGTTGACAGTAACGCCGGACAGTTCGTCGTTCAGGTCGACGTTTGAGACTTCGCCGACGACGATGCCGCGGTGTCTCAACTCGTCGCCAATTTGGAGACCGTGTCCGTCACGAAAGTGAATCTGAATCTCGCGAACATGCGAGTCAAGAACCATCAGCGGCGATTCGTCTCCGTCGAAAACAAACTTTGCCGCCGCGTCGGCGTCACCGGGCAGGATGCCGAGATACTTCGCACCGACAACTGTTTCCAGCCCGCTGACGCGGGCCAAGCTGAGTCGCGGTCGCTCGATCCAGAACCGACTACCTTCACGCGCCAGACCGGATGCTGCTGACTCGAGGACAATATCGACGACGACGGTTCCAAGATCATTGTCCAGCTTTACCGAGATGACTTCGCCCACCTCGATCCCACGATGACGAAGCGCGTCGCCCGGTTTGATGCCGTGACCTTGTTGGAATCGGACTGCGATGTGCGTCCCGCGGTTGCGGTTGGCCGAAGCAAACAGGATCACCGCGACGACCAGACAGATTCCCGTCACAATCCACAGGCGGCTGGAATGGCGTCGAATCGATGCTGCGATGTTCCCGCCTTCTTGGATCTGGGCGTTCGGGAACTGTGAATCAGGAAGCGGATCTTCAGGAACTGGGCTCACCGCTGCTCCTCCCAAATGGCGTGGGGGTCAAACGACATCGACGCGAACATGCTCATCGCAACGCAAAGAACGAACGCTACGACCGCCGGTCCGAAGTTGAATTCCACCACATCGCCGAGTTTGACGAGCATCACCAGGAACGCAAGTAGCATCACGTCCATCATGCTCCATTTACCGGCGTATTCCATGACACGATAGGTCACTGCCTTGTGCCGACGCTGCAGCAGACCGAGCAGGCTCAGTTCAAGCAACATCACGATCTTGACCAGTGGAAAAATGATCGAAAAGACGAGAACGATGATACCGACAAACCAATCGCCGTGGGTAAGCATTTCAATCGTTCCGAAAAGCAAGCTCGATTCGTTATGTTGTCCGAGTCGCTCCATCTCCAGAATTGGCAACAGCGTCGCTGGCCAAAACAGGATGAACGCACCAAGTGCCATCGCGGCAGTTCTGCTCGCGGCGAGTTGACCACCACTTGTTCGCTGGATCGTTGCTTGGCAGCGCGTACACGTTGCGAACTGAGTGTGTTCCAAGTGCGGGACACGGTGAATCAATCCACAGCAGTGACAAGCTCGCAAGTTGCCCATTCGTCGTGGTCTCGATGCTGGTTGTGTCACGAGGGCATGCCACCCTACAATACCGCCGCGTTTCATCTTATATGATTTCAGCGACAGGATTCTAGGGTTATCTCACTGATGGCAGTTGACACACCGGCACGCATCGCAGTACTCGGCGCTGGACCGATCGGTCTTGAAGCAGCGCTTTATGCTCGCTTTCTTGGCTACGACGTTGATATCTACGAGCGTGGAAACGTCGCCGATAATATCTTGCGGTGGGGGCACGTGCGGATGTTCAGTCCCTTCGGGATGAATCGCTCGACGCTGGGGCTGGCAGCTTTGCGGGCGCAAGACAGAGGTTATGAGCCGCCCAGCGACGACGAGTTTCTCACAGGATTAGAGTATGCGGATCGGTACTTGCTGCCGTTGTCGCAGACGGATTTGTTGGCCGACCACTTGAAGTTAGGAATCGAAGTCGTTGGCGTGGGTCGCCCGGAGTTGTTGAAGGGAGAAGAGATTGGGACCGATGAGAGAATTGACTCGGACTTTCGAATTCTCTGCCGCGATCGTGCGGGAGCCGAATTTGTTGCCGCGGCGGAAGTCGTCATCGACACCACGGGAGTCTTCGGCAATCCGAACTGGGCAGGGGAGGGCGGGCTGCCCGCGATCGGCGAAAAGACCGTTCGGGATCGAATCGAGTACGGCGTGCCTGACGTTCTGGGTTCTGCCCGATCGCAGTATGCAAATCGCAAGACGCTAGTCATCGGTGCCGGTTATTCCGCCGCGACAACAGTCGTTGGGTTGGCCAAACTCGCAGAAGAAGCACCCGACACGCATGTCACATGGATCGTGCGACAGACGAATGAAGCGGAGCCAATCTCACCGGTTAACGACGACCGATTGCCCGAGCGGGCGGCGTTAACGGTCGAAGCAAACCGTCTCGCCTCAGGGGCATCGCCAAACGCAACGTTCAAATCGGGGACGAATCTGCATTCAGTTAAATACGATGAAGCGACGGGTAAGTTCCGTGTCAGGCTTGCTGCTGAAGGCGAGGTCGGGGAAGCCACCGCTGCCGAGTTCGACGCAATTGTCGCAAACGTTGGCTGCCGCCCGGTCAACCGCATTTATCAAGAACTTCAGATTCACGAGTGCTACGCAACTGGCGGACCGATGAAACTCGCCGTCGCGCTTCAAGGATCTAGCTCGGGAGATTGTCTAACTCAAACAACTCACGGGCCTCAGTCGCTGGTGACTCCTGAGCCGGACTTCTACATTCTTGGAGCCAAAAGCTACGGCAGGAATCCTAATTTCCTGGTTTCGATTGGTCGCGAACAGGTTCGTGATCTCTTTACGATCATTGGCGATCGCGAAGATCTTGACCTCTATAAGACGGCGGTCTCGTTGCCGAGTGGTGAAGTCGATGACCAGTGACGCGCCCGCCATTTCGTTATCGCATCTCGATCACTTGTGGTTTCAGGTGGCGGGGACTCTATGCAATCTGACATGCCACCATTGCTTTATTAGCTGTAGCCCCAAGAATCGAGCGTTTGAATACTTGTCTCTAGCGGAGGTGAAGCGGAGACTTGACGAATCGGCGCCGCTTGGCGTGAAGGAATATTACTTCACCGGTGGCGAACCGTTTCTCAATCCAGAGATGGTTCCAATCCTCTGCGAAACGCTGACTTACGGCCCCGCGACGGTGCTCACGAACGGAACGGTCTTCAAGGACGAGTGGCTCGCTAGATTGCGCGATGCGGAGTCGCAGAGTCTGTACTCGTTGGAGTTTCGCGTCTCGATTGACGGCTTCTCATCTGAGACGAATGATCCAATTCGTGGCGAGGGGACGTTTGAGCGAGCCATGCGTGGTGTCGTCCAACTTGTCGAGCATGACTTCTTGCCGATCATCACGGCGTCACGAACGTGGCCAGACGAAGAAGAACTGCAAGTAGTCGGAAGTTTCGAGCGGATGTTAAAGCAAGCCGGTTATTCGCGTCCTCGACTGAAGATCTTACCGACGTTGCAACTGGGGGCGGAAGAGCAGCGAACATGTGGCTATCGGGGCACCGAGCGTGTGACGCAAGAGATGATGGCCGATTATGATGCTTCACTCTTAGTTTGTGAGCACAGTCGCATCGTGACCGATCGCGGCGTTCACGTCTGTCCCATCCTGATCGAGTCGGAGGATTCGTTGCTAGGCGAGAGCCTCGAAGCATCTTCGATTCCGTTTCGTTTGAAACATGGAGCTTGCTTGACGTGTTATCAGTATGGAGCCATTTGCTCGAACGCTTCGAGCGGATCGGTTGCAAGGTCGTCGTGAGTTAATCCTCGCACCAGTCCTTTCGCCGGTCTTGCTACTTCTCGAAGTTGTCGCGTTTGCTGGCGAGGAGTCGCTCCTTCGACCCCTTGGTTTGCTTTATGGGGCATTGTTCGAGAAAAAGAGCAATGCCTCCACACGCGTTCGGCCCCACGCGTGTTCGGCATTGGTTCCAGTGATTCCGATTGATGCGTCCGACACAAAACCTTACAGCGGCAGCTTCGGTTCACGTAGTTGTTCGGCAGGACATCAGCATTCGACTGGATGCCGCAGCGGTGAATGGTGCTTCAATGGCTTTGAGTGGATGGAGTCTTTTCTTGTGTTCCAGTTTTCTTTTCGAGTTTAACTAAACGCAACATGTCGTCGACGTATGAATCAGCCGGGCCCCTCACCCAGCCAAAGTACCTCGCTTTATAAAACATGGTCATCTCGAGCCGAGCGTAGGGTCTGGTGCTGAGTTGCGCGTTCTGGCTGACCCACGTTCCATCGGTAAAGAAAATAATGTTGTTGTTCACAATGGCCGGTAGACGCCGACCGTCCTCGATCACAAACACGCGGTTGTCGGGCGACACGATGATCTGAAGATGAGGTCCAGGTGGCTCTCCTGCGATGGGCGGTCCTTGAAAATTGTACGCGCCGGCATATTGTTTGATGTCATCAACTGCGGCGTCGCAGACGATTCCACCGTAGCATCTGGCTCCGTAGAAGTCCCCGCGCTTATCCGGTTGTTCGTGTGCTTTCTTGTAGTCAGCCCATTGAGCGCGAATGAATGACTTGGTCGCTGGGTGCCATGTGTCGCTGGAAAGTTGTTCTTCGATCTCCGCATCAAGCTCTGCGAAGACATCTTTTGCTTCCTGGGCCGAGGCGGCCCTGGAAAGTGCGAAAACAACACCGAGAACGAACAGTCGATTCATTGCATACTCCTTTGGCATCACCACGCGCCCACGGTGCGGCTTCCTATACAGACGTCCGAGAAGGTGGTTTGGTTTCAATATTTTCGCCGAACGGTTGAGGTAACGTGGTGCGAGGAGAAGATTCAGATGCTCAAACCAAACAGCGCGAGTACTCACGTTCAACGAATTGTTTGCCGCGATGAGTATCGCAGGACGAGCCACCACGCCGCAAGGTGCCAATATCACGATAGCAATCCGTGCCAACATGAGCAGTCATTATTGATCTCGATTGTCTGAATGGGCTGTTGGTTGCGAAGCAGCGGGAGTGCGTACAGAGATGAATTGAACGCCGACCAATTCAGTTCAGTAGGCTGGGTCGCGACCCAGCGCAAGCTGAGAATAAAGCTGGGTTGCAACCCAGCCTACGCAACTTCGATTTCAAGTGCGGTTGTCACATCTTTCAAGGCCTCAATGGCATTGGCGTAGTCGTTGTCAATTTCGATCGCTTTCTCAAAGCACACTTTCGCATCTGCAAGACGGCCTTGCCCACGCAACACAAGACCAAGATTGTGGTACGCCTCATCAATGAGTCCTTCAGGGCATTGTGTGGCTAAGCGATGAGTCCTTTCAGCATCTGTGAGCTTGCCTTGTCGTGCCTGTACTGCCCCGAGAAAGATGTAGCTTGCCGATTCTCCCGGATCAGTATCGATTGCTTGTTGATATGCGATTTCCGCTTCGAGCAAAGCACCGCGGTATCTATGCAGATGGCCGAGCTGATTATAAATGCCCCATCGGCTGTCGGGAAAACGTTCGAGCGCGTTGTTGTAGACGGCGATTGCTTCATCGAATCGTGTCATCTTGTAGAGCATGGTCGCGTAGTCGTGAATGACGGAGAGGTCATCTGGGTTGTCGCGCAGCCACTGCTGGCAGAGCAGGACGCAAGTCGCAGCCTGATCGTTGTTGTAAGCTTCGCGTATTGCTTTAGGAGGAAGTAAACTCATTTAGCGGCAGAACGATTCCATGAAACTCCGTGGTTTGGGCGGAGTCGGTTATTGTTGGCTGACTTGGCCGGTGACCTCCTCTATCTTTACTCACTGCCCCAACTCTTGCGTCTCTGTTGCTTCTTTTCGGACTTCTCGCGTTTGCCAGCGAGGCGCCTCTCCTTTGAGCCTTTCGTGGGTCTGGTCGGACGACGCTTTTTAGGCGGCGTGGCCACGGCGATAATCAAGTCGCGAAGTTTGTTGGTGCAATCAGCGACGTTCCGGCCTTGATCCCGAAATCGCTCGCTATTGATGACGAGAAAGCCTTCTTTGTTAATGCGACGAGGGTATTGGGCCAGGAACCGAGCGCGCACATCTTCGGGCATGCTTGGTGACGTTGTGACGTCCCAGTGCAGCGTTACCTTGCTGTTGACCTTATTAACGTTTTGTCCGCCGGGACCGCCGCTACGAGCAAAGGTAAACGCGAACTCTTTCAGCGGGATCGAGATGCGATGATTGACTTCGAGCATGGAAAGCTTCTTAAAACGCGAGTAGATTACCGGCACGAAGTCTACGCGAGCCCGGCAAACACGGCTATATTAACTACTGTTTCAGAATTTCGTCGTCCTGCTAATTGAGCCGTAGGCGCTGGCCTCGAGTTCTTCCGACGCTGGGCTACGAACCGCCCATACCCAACGCTAGCGCGTACGGCTCATGTAGGGATCAGACGCGATGCAGACACGAAACCTATTTCTAATGTTCGCCCTAGTTGCCCTCCTCGGTTGCACAAACGACGGCCCGACAACAGCTGACGCCCAGACGACAAAGGCTGCGCCGAAAGCGCAGCCCACAGCATCAGCCAGCTCAGCGGGAGAGTTAACCGATCTGTGGACTCGTAGAAAGGGCGTCGATTGGCCCGATTTCTTGGGGCCAAATCGCGACAGCAAGTCGCCCGAGACCGGCATCATTTCACCTTGGCCTGAAAAGGGATTGAAGATCGTTTGGCAGCGCGAGTTGCAAACAGGTTATGGCATCGGCAGCATCAGCAAAGGGCGGATGTACCATTTCGAACGGCAAGACAACAAGGCGACGCTGTTTTGTCTGAAGGCGGAGACGGGCGACGAGCTTTGGCAATTCCAGTATCCCACGGACTATGAAGATTTGCTCGGATACAACAATGGGCCTCGTTGTTCGCCTGTGATCGATGGAGATCACGTTTACATTTACGGCGCGGAAGGGATGCTGCATTGTTTGAAGGCGAATGACGGCGAGTTGCTGTGGAAGCTTGATGTAAACACGAAGTACGGTGTAGCGCAAAACTTTTTTGGAGTCGGCAGCACGCCGATCATTGAAGGTGGCTTGCTGATTTGCATGGTTGGCGGCAGCCCGCCCGGCAGTCCCGGGCTTTACGAAAGTGGCGGACGCATCGATGGCAATGGGACGGGGATTGTCGCCTTGGACAAGTTAACTGGCGACGTCAAGTATGAAATCACTGATGAACTTGCCAGCTACTCGTCGCCGCAACTTGCAACGATTAACGGTCGCCGCTGGTGCTTCATGTTCGCGCGTGGAGGACTGGTTGGTTTTGAACCGGCGAGCGGGAAAGTTGACTTTCAGTATCCGTGGCGATCGCCAAAGCTGGAAAGCGTTAACGCGGCGGCGCCGGTCGTTGTCGGCAATGAAGTGTTCATTTCCGAGACTTATTCGGTTGGCAGCTCGCTGGTCTCGGTAAAGCCCGGTGGATACGAACTTGTTTGGGCGGATGATCCGAATCCTCGCAAACCGAAAGCGATGCTGAATCATTGGAACACCGGAATCTATCTCGACGGCTACTTGTACGCTTGCAGCGGACGAAATCCGCCGGATGCCGATCTTCGGTGCATCGAATGGAAGACAGGAGACGTTCAGTGGATCGAACAGCTGCCGCCGGAAACTCGTGAGCGATCTTCGCTGCTATACGTCGACGGACACTTCATTCAGCTAGGCGAATACGGCACTTTGAAGCTGCTTCGTGTGAACCCCGAGCAATATGAACTCGTCTCGGAAATGGTATTACTTCGTGAGGAAACGAATCCCGTGTTTCAGCCACGACCGTTGCTGAAGTATCCCGCCTGGGCGGCACCGATCGTATCGCACGGATTGCTGTATGTCCGAGGAGATGATCGGCTGGTCTGTTTGGAGCTGATTCCCGAGTGAGTCCGTTAAGCGACGGCCGACGTGAGATTCTCGAACGCCTCTTTCGAGTGAGCGATCAATTCGGCGTAGTCCGATGCTTCGATCTCTTCGCCCATTAACTTGACATCGAAGTAGCCGTCATAGCCAGCATGAAGAAGTGACGAGATCATCGTTTCAAGGGGAACAACGCCTTCGCCCAATCGGCATCGGTCCTGTTCGAGGCCCGGAGGTTGTTTCGCATCGGCCAACTGAACGATGCCGATTCGAGGCGTGAGTTCGATAAGCCGCTCTAAGATGGTTTCATTGTGACCAAAATGATAGGTATCGAACACAAGCTTCAGTTGTGGCGAGTCGAACTCGTCAAGCAAGCGAAGCGTTTCATCGATGTCGGTTAGAAACGTCCACTCCGAAGCGCATCGCGCCGGCATTGGCTCGACGGCAAGCGGGACACCAAACTCGCAAGCGACCGGCAGTAGTCGCTTCAAGGCCTCGGTCAGCAATCGCCTCGCGTGGTTGTTCGTGTGGCCTGCGCGGCTACCGCTGTAAACGATTAGCGACTCAGCTCGCATCTCAGCGGCGAGCTCGATGGCCGCACAGGCGTCCACGATGCTGTCTTGATGCGATTGTCCGTCGCTTCCTGTAAAGCCACCAGCCCACTGGAGGCTCGATACCGCTAAGCCGCTATCAATGAGCAGCTCGATTCCCTTTTCATCGCCAAAGTCTGAAAGCTTTTGACGCCAAACGGCCAGTGACTGAATTCCCGCTGCCTTGTATTGTTCGACGTCTTCTTCGAACGGCCAGCGGTAGGTTGTTAGTTCGTTAATGGAAAGCCGAGACATCCGAATGGTCTTCTCTGGAGTCGGATCGTATTGCGATGGTGCATCGAGTGACGTGGCGGATTAGTATGCCGAATCAGCTCGGATCTGTAAAGGAAGTGTTAAGACCGATCGACGAGAACGAAACACATCACTCTTTCGCGGCATCACCAGCCGCGAGATTCCACGCGGTCAGCCACTTCGTCTCGTGGTGCTTCAATTGAAAGTCGTCGGCAAGTCGCTCTTCCATATCGGGAAGGTGTGCTGCTCCGTAGAAGATAGCAATGCGAGCATGCCCTGCTTCGAGCTGTTGCGTCAGCACTTCGAGTGCGGCCTTGTTCCGTTCGGTCACGATCGTCGAACCTTCCGGGCCATCGAGAACAGCCGTTGCTGCCTCCATGTCTTCAAACTGTTCCGCCATAACGCGCTTGAGGCGTAACGAACGTTCCTCCGGCTTGGCGAACAACGCAGATAGTAGCTGTGCGTCGCCACTGCGTGACGGATCACGCGACTGCATAGCGATGCTCTGGCCGAACATACGAAGGAACATTTGCATCATGCTTTCACCGCGTTGCGTCATGCTCTTGGTGAACTCCTCAGGCGTCATGTCCGCGTGGACGAAGTTCTTCTTTTCGTAGTCGATGCAATCGAGTTGGAATTGGAGTGATAGCATGTTCTTCATCGTCAGCTGCATGAAGCTGACTGGATTCGCCGACCGTGCTCCCGGAGTCGGGGTTGTATCTCGTGGGGCGACCAACTCGTAAAGAACGACATCGTAGTTCTCAAACGTCTTGTTCAGCTCGTCGTAGTAGGCTTTATCCGCGACGTGGACGGCTCCAATAAGATCAACAACAACTGGCTTGCCCTGAAGTTTTCCCTGATAGCTCGCGATCGCCGTTTCCAGCGAGACCAATTCCTTGGCGTCATTACGACGGAGGCGGAGGAACTCTCGTTCGGCCTTTTTCTCGTCAATTGGTGGCGCGGCGAGAACACTCGAAGTGAACAGCGCGAGTAGGACGGCGACCATTGCGGATTGGAGCTGCTTGACGGACATTGGGATCGCCTCGTTGTTCTCAGGGCGCCAATCATCTGCATGATGAATTTATGCACGATGACTTCACGCGATGAATCCACACGACGTGTGGGTTGGAATACGTCACAGAAGTATATGCCCACAACAGACAAGAGCAATTCAGGCCGCCCGTTGGAGGGGCGCAAGTGCTTGGAGTTGAAGCACGGGAGTATCGCACTCGCGTTGTAAGCGGAAAGAGTACCAAGCGTTAATTGCCTATAACTTTCGTAGGTTTCTGCGCCACCTGCGAAAGCGAATTCTTGGGCCTTCATCTGTTTCTGATGCACCTGCGAAGACCGCTCTTACGTCCTTTTGCTGGTGCTAGCGTCGCCCTGTGTGACCGCTACTATCGGATTTCTCGGTAAGGGTTACCTTTCTTACTCAACTTCTGCGACATGCATTTCCGATAACACCGTCACGAGCATCGTCTGCCATGCAGATGAGTTTACGCCATCGTGACCGTTACATCGTCACCGTCGAAGGTGGAAGAAAGTCATGTTGCTACGAAAAATTACCGCGTGTTTCGCTACGATCGCCGCCCTCACCCTGCTGGTTCCGCCAGCTAGTGGGCAGAATGAAATCCATCGAGGTCGACCTTATGTCGATGGGGATGGAAACAACCCTGATCTCTGGCAGCCGTTTGTGGACACGACTGCGTTTCCACACGACATGCAATTCTTTGCGCCTGCAGAGTTTGGCGAGTTTGGCGATGGGCCGCAGCCGTCGACCGGCTGGTTCGGAGCGGCCGAGCGCATGAACATCCGCATGTCGCGTCCTGATGCCGAGCCAGCTTCGACCGAAGGTGACTGGACTTGGGGAAATCGCTTCACCCTTGGATACATGAGCCCTGAAAATCACGGTTGGTTTGGCGAGTTCTCACATATCGATGGTCCGAACTACTTCAATGTCACTGAAGCGGAACGCGTGAATGTTCTGGAGCCGGACGACGCGATCAACGGCGATCCAGACAATGTTGACCTTCGAGGCGGTGGCGGCGGGGGGGGCGGGGGGGGGGGGAGGGGAAAAGGGAATGCGAATACGGGGCTGCCCCTGAGGGGCGTGGACAAACAGCTCTCCCAAGATCGGAGGTACTTCATCCGCGGTAGTGACCACGTGGCGGGGCCAACATTCATTGAGGTTAAACAAGCATTTCGCTGGGGGCAGCGCAACCACCGTGCCCAGGTGCG